>Ga0247742_10003208_pt1 | contig 10417 bp, 10 predicted proteins | sample UWRJL208509C2_FD_180944 | JGI IMG/M metagenome (GOLD analysis project Ga0247742, IMG submission 180944) | Plant litter microbial communities from Arlington Agricultural Research Station in Wisconsin, United States - UWRJ-L208-509C-2 | ecosystem: Environmental > Terrestrial > Plant litter >... | reverse complement strand
AATCGGTCGAGGATAGCGCGCCTTTGCTACGCTCGGGGCCCCTCCACCGGAGTCGTCCCCCATGCGTGACCTCGTCCCCCGCCTGCTCGCCGCGAGCCTTTTCGTCGCCTTCAGCGCCCACGCCGCCACCGGCACCCCGCCGCCGACCCCGAAGCACGTGGTCGCCGAGACGCTTGCCGGGCAGCCCGTCAACGATCCCTATCGCTGGCTGGAGAATCCCGACGCGGCCGAGGTCACGAAGTGGATCGACGCGCAGAACGCGTACACCGAGGCGACCATCGGCGCGATGCCGCTGGGCAAGACGCTGAGCGCGCGCATCCGCGAGCTGGCGATCACCTCGACCACGCGTTCGTCGCCCACCCTGGCGGGCGGCACCTTGTTCTACTTCGAGAACACGCCGCCGCAGCCGCAGCCCGTGCTGGTCGCCAAGGCCTGGCCGGACGGTCCCACGCGCACCCTCGTCGATCTCAACAAGGGCGACGGCAACACGGCGATCACCGAGTACTGGCCGTCGCCGAGCGGTCGTTACCTCGCCTATGGCACCGCCGAGGGCGGCAGCGAGCTGACCACGATCCACATCCTCGACACGACCAGCGGCAAGCCCCTGGGCGACGTCCTCCCGCTGGCCGGCGGCGGCACGACACCGCAGGCGCTGGCCTGGGATGCCGATGAAAAGGGCGTGACCTACGCGCGCTTCGAAACGCCGAAGGCCGGACAGGCCCTGCGCGAGTTCGACGCCGTGCTGGCCCATCACACCCTGGGCGAGCCTGCCACCAAGGACCGCACGGTCTTCGGCAAGGGCTATTCGCACGTCGCCGAATACATCCTGCTCGAAGGCAGTGCCGGCAAGTCCGTCGCGCTGCTCGCCAACGAAGGCGACGGCGGCCCGGCCGAGGTCTACCTGCGCGAAGGCAAGGGCAACTTCGCCCGCGTGCTGGGACACGATGCCGACGCGCGCTCGGCCGCCTGGGTGGGCGACCGTCTGTTCGTCGTCAGCTTCGCCGGGGCACCGCGTGGCAAGATCGTCGCCGTGGGTGCAGGCGGCAAGACCACCCCCGTGCTCGAGCAGGGCGAAGGCGCGATCCAGCGCGTGACGCCGCTGGGCGACGGCTTCCTGGTCGTACGCAGCGCCGGACCCGACTGGTGGGCCGACCAGTACGACGCCAAGGCGGGCTTCGTGCGTCGCGTGCCCTTGCCGGCCACGGGCGTGACCATCGGCGGCATCGCCTCGGAATCCGGCCAGAACAAGGCCCTCATCTCCTACGTCGGCTGGACCACTCCGACCCATTGGGCGGAGTACGACGGCGCCAGCGGTTCGCTGAAGACGGTCTTCGAAGTGAAGCCGGCTGCCGACTATTCGAAGGTTCGCGTCACCCGCGTCGACGGCGTCTCGAAGGATGGCAGCAAGGTGCCCGTCACCGTGATCTCGATGGACGGCATCACGCCCAACGGCAAGCGCCCGACCATCCTTTACAGCTACGGCGGTTTCGGTATCCCGGTGACGCCCGGCTTCATCGGCGCCAACCTCGCGTGGCTCGAACGGGGCGGCGTGCTGGCTTACGCCAACATCCGCGGCGGCAACGAGTTCGGCGAGGCCTGGCACGAGCAGGGCCAGAAGCTGCGCAAGCAGAACGTGTTCGACGACTTCTACGCGGCGGCACAGGCCATGGTCGCGTCGAAGTGGACCGACACGAAGCACCTGGGCATCCTCGGCGGCAGCAATGGGGGCCTGCTGATGGGCGCGGCCCTCACCCAGCATCCGGAGCAGTACCGCGCCGTCGTCGGTGCCGTCGGCATCTACGACGTCCCCCGTCACGAAACCGCGTTCGCCAATGGTCCCTACAATGTCAGCGAGTACGGCACGGTCACTGACGATGCGCAGGCGAAAGCCACGCTGGCCTGGTCGCCCCTGCATAACGTGAAGAAGGGCACGGCGTATCCGGCGGTGCTGTTGACCACGGGTGCGAACGATCCGCGCGTCGCACCGTGGCAGTCGCGCAAGTTCGCGGCGTCGCTGCAGGATGCGACGACGTCGGGGCAGCCGGTGTTGCTGCTGACGCGCATGAATGCAGGGCATGGTATCGGTGCGCCCTTCAGCCAGCGTGTCGGCAATGCGGCGCTGTCGATGACGTTCTTCGCGACCGAGCTGGGATTGGGGGAGTAGGAGCCGATTCATCGGCGATGGGTGCTAGCCGAGATTTCGCCTATCCTTACGACGCGGCCAAGGGAGGCCGCGCCCTACAAGGAAGCGTTCGTGATCGTCTCGGACCTGTTCACCCTGCCCGCCTTCGTGGCGTATCTCGCCCTGGGCATCTTCTACTTCGTCGCCTTCGTGGTGACCTATATCTGGATCACCCCCCAGCGCGAGATGGCGCTGATTCGCGACGGCAATCTCGCCGCGGCGATCAGCCTCGGCGGCGCGGCGCTCGGCTTCGTGCAGCCACTGGCCAGCGCCATCGCGCACAGCGTGAGCCTGACCGACCTCGCCCTGTGGGGACTGGTCGCCTGGGTGGTGCAGTTGCTGACCCACTTCGTGCTTCGGCTGCTGGTCCGTGACCTGCGGCGGAAGATCGAAGAGGACGTCCGGTCGGTCGCCCTGTTCGTGGCGATCGTCGCCATCTGCGTCGGCACGCTTAATGCCGCCGCGATGTCCTACTGAGGCAGGCGACAACATGGCGAACAAAGGAAAGTCGAAGCCTGTCGTTCCGCGGAGAAGCCCCCCACTCAAGCCTGCCACCGAGTATCGGCATCCGTCGTTCTACCCACCGCAGGAGCCACTGACGCGCAAGCGCACGGTCGCGATCACGCTGGGCGTGCTCGGCGCGGCGGCGGTGGGTTTCGCCACCCTCGGCGGCAAGGACGTGCAACGCAACAGCTATACCTCGCAGGAAGACTGCGAGCACGACTACGCGACCGGCCAGTGCACGCGCGAACAGCCCGTAGGGAACGGCGGCTATTCAGGCAGCGGGTACGGCGGCTACCACTATTACGGCCCCTGGTATCGCAGCGACTGGCGCAGCGGACCCATCAAGGGCGATCCCGGTCCCGGGCGCAGCTATGCATCCGGCGTGGGGAGTTCCGGGCATGGTCCGACCGGCTTCGATTTCGGCAGTCGCGGCGGCTTCGGCTCGAGCGGTCGCGTATCGGCCCGGGGCGGCTGATGCGGCGTGAATCGATCGCGCCGCGCGAGGACTGGCAAGCCCGGGTCGAAACATTAGGTTTCGGCTTTCACACCATCGACGGCGAGGCCTATTGGCGTGAAGACGCGTGCTACGTGTTCGACGAAGCCGCCGTGGATACGCTCGAAGCGGCGACCGCGGAGCTGCATGGTCTCTGCCTCGACGCCGTCGACCGTATCGTCCGCGCCGGCCGCTATGGCGATCTCGGTCTCGACGATCGCGCCGCGCAACTGATCGAGCGCAGCTGGTTCGACCGCGATCCCGCGCTCTACGGTCGCATGGACCTTTCCTTCGACGGCCACTCGCCACCGAAGCTCCTCGAGTACAACGCAGATACGCCAACCTCGCTTTTCGAGGCCTCCGTGGTGCAGTGGTACTGGCTCGAAGACGTCGCACCCGAGGCCGACCAATTCAACTCGATCCACGAGAAACTGATCGAACGCTGGCGCGCCGTCGGTGGCGGTCCGCGGGTGCACTTCGCCGCGTGTTACGACAACCCCGAAGACGCGACCACCTGTGACTACCTGCTCGACACCTGCATGCAGGCGGGCCATGCGGTGGAAGCCCTCGACATCGAATCGATCGGCTGGTCCGGCAAGGCCTTCATCGATCTCGCCGACCGGCCGATCGACCGTCTTTTCAAGCTGTATCCGTGGGAATGGTTGATGAGCGAGTCCTTCTCCCAACACATTCCCGCCAGCGGAACGCGGTGGATCGAGCCCCCGTGGAAGATGCTGCTGTCGAACAAGGCGATCCTGCCGCTGCTCTGGGAGTACTTCCCGAATCATCCGAACCTGCTGCCGGCGAGCCGGCGTCGCGAAGACGTCGATGGCGCGGTGGTAGAGAAGCCGTATTGGGGTCGCGAAGGCGAGGGCATCGTCGTACTGGATGCCCACCAGCGTGCGTCAGGTTCGCCATTCCAGGTCTATCAGGCCCTCGCGCCGCTGCCTGTCTTCGATGGCAGGCATGCACTGGTCGGTTCCTGGATGATCGGCGACGAGCCGGCGGGCATCGGTATCCGCGAGGATGATGATCGCATCACGCGCAATACGAGCTGTTTCGTGCCTCATTTTTTTCGATGAATGCACGTTCGCGCAGTGTGCGGCCGCCATCCTGGCTCTTGCATGCATCGTTTTTGCGGTACTGACGTTCCGGTTGGTTGCGTCCCGTCGCTAACTCAACGATGCGGCGGGTCGTACATGACGGTGACGTAGTACGTGACGTGGCCCGCCGTATTGTCACGGCGGAAACTCGCGAAGACGAATGCATCGGGAGGCTGGTTGAACGGAGCCATTTGCGACTTGCCCGTCACGGCGACATTTCCTTGGGCGACGGTGCCTACGAGGTCGGGTTCCGGCAATGCAGTGGGCGGATCGAAGACGACGTCGGGGAGTTCGATGGCTCCATACTTCGACTTCAGGGCACGATACGTGTTTGCCCAGACCTTACCGGCGTCCTTGATGTCTTCGCCTTCGTAAAGGTAGACGCCTATGCGGACGAGCTTTCCGTCCTTGAAGAACAACTGTACGTTCTCTTTTCGGCCATCGAACGTGCCGTTGTAGGTCTCGAGATCACCGTTGGTGAATGACTTGTACGGACCCGCGTCTAGCTGCGACGTGACCTCTTGCGGTGTCATTCCGAAATGCCAGGGCTGCAGGCCACCGGTTGGCGGCAAGGTTTGTGCCGTAGTCATTGCGCTGAAGGCGAGCGACAGGGCGAGGCCGATCGAGGCTAGGGTATTCCGCATGCTTCGCGTTCCTTGGAATATTGCGGTGGATGGGACGAGCATCGCCGATGAATCGGCTCCTACATGGGGCTGCGATGTACCATATTTGATCGCATCCAGGAAAAGTCATCATGCCCTTGCCCACCGTCGAAACCGAAACCCGGCCCTCGCCGACCTGGTCGGTCATCTGGCTGCACGGCCTCGGTGCCGATGGCAACGACTTCGCGCCGATCGTGCCGGAGCTGGTCGACGCGGCGTGGCCGGGTGTGCGCTTCGTCTTTCCGCATGCGCCGGTGCGGCCCGTAACCGTGAATAACAACGCGCCCATGCGCGCCTGGTACGACATCAAGGGTATGGCCATCGCGGACAAGCAGGATGCCGAAGGGATCCGCGCCTCGATTGCTGAAGTCGAAGCGCTGATCGCTCGCGAAGAAGAACGCGGCGTGCCCGCCTCGCGGATCATCCTCGCCGGGTTCTCGCAGGGTGGCGCCATGGCGCTCTCCGCCGGCCTGCGCCACCGCGAAACGCTGGCCGGGCTGATGATCCTGTCCGCCTATCTGCCCTTGCACGACACCATCGAAGCCGAGCGCACCGGCGCGAACCACGCCACGCCGATCTTCTGGGGGCACGGCACGGCCGATCCCATTGTCCCGCTGACACTTGGTGAGCAGTCGAGGCAGGCCCTCGAGTCGCTCGGTCATCGTATCGACTGGCACAGTTACCCGATGGCCCATCAGGTGAGCCTGGACGAGATCGCCGATGTGCGCGCGTGGCTGACCGAGCGCTTCGCCAACGCGTGATCGCCTGCGCGGCGGCGTGAACGGGCATCCGGCATACTCGCCGCATGTCCGCCACCCCTTCCCAGACGTCCGCCGCACCGCGTCCACCCTCGGCGCCGTTGCCCGATTTCTGCAGCCTGCCGGTGCTGTTCGCCTTGCTCGTGGTCGGTGCGCTCACGGTCTCCCTGATGTGGCTCGCCCCCGGCGGGACGGGCACCCTGCGCGATTACTGCATCGCGGTTCTGTTCACCAGCTGGTTGTCGATCCTGCTGACCGTGGCACTGTGCAAGCTGCGCACAGGGATGCAACGGCTGTCCGGACTGCTACCCTACGCGGCGGTCTGGCTCCTCCTGGTCGCCACGGTCGGTTTGAGCGCGGGCGTGATGGGCTGGATCGATCACAGTCTCGTCTTCGGCATCACGCCCTCACCGACGTCCCGCTTCGTCCGCGACAGCATGCTCGCCACCGGCCTGCTCGGTGCCGGCTTGCTGCGCTACTTCTATGTCGTCGCGCAGTGGCAGGCGCGCGTCGCCGCCGAAGCGCAGGCACAGGTCGCCGCCCTGCAGGCGCGCATCCGCCCGCATTTCCTGTTCAACAGCATGAACGCGGTGGCCGCCCTGATCCGGGTCGATCCGGATGCCGCCGAGCGCACGGTCGAGAACCTCGCCGAGCTTTTCCGGGCAGCCCTGGGGAGCGACACCGAGTCATTGGGTACGCTCGGCGACGAGTGGAACCTCGTCGACCGCTACCTGGAAATCGAATCGCTGCGCCTCGGGCATCGACTCCGCGTGGAACGCGACATCGACGTACCGCCGGGGCTGCCCATGCCCCGCATGCTCCTGCAGCCGCTTGTGGAGAATGCCATTCGCCACGGCGTGCAACCCAGCCGCAGCGGTGGCACGATTCGCCTCGGCGGTCGCAGCGTCCCTGGCGGCGTCGAGATCGTCGTCGACAATCCGATCGCCGACGGCGCGCCCACGCCGGGCACCGGGCACGGTTTGCGCAACGTTCGTGAGCGGGTCCGTTTCCACTATGGTGCGCGCGCGAGCGTACGTGTCGACACCGAAGCGGACCGCTTCATCGTGACCGTTTTCCTGCCGGAGTCCGCGAATGCGCGTCCTGATCGCCGATGACGAACCGCTTGCGCGGGCGCGGCTCGATTCGCTGCTGGCCCGCCGGGCCGATGTGGAGGTGGTCGGCAGCGTCGCCGACGGCGAGGCGGCGCTCGAGGCCTGCGCCTTATTGCTTCCCGACGTCATCCTGCTCGATATCGAGATGCCCGGCCTCGGCGGCACGGCTGTCGCCCGGCGCCTCGCCGAAGTGCCCATGCGGCCTCAAGTGGTGTTCTGCACCGCCTACGAGCAGCACGCGCTGAGCGCCTTCGACCTGGGTGCCACGGATTACCTCTTGAAGCCCGTGCGCGCGGAGCGCCTGGACGAAGCCCTCGATCGCGCGGCGACCCGCTTGCAGCCGCCCGTCGCGGCACACTCGGCATGGTTGCGCGCGCGCAGCGGTGCCGACGAAGTCCGTGTGCGCCTGGATGATGTGCTCTACCTGCTCGCTGACGAGAAGTACGTGGCCGTCCACCACGGCGGAGGCATGTGGTTGATCGACGACTCCCTGCGCCAGCTCGAAACGGCGCATGGCGAGCGGCTGGTTCGTCTGCATCGCAATTGCCTGGTGCCGCGCGCCCGCCTGCTTGGCCTGAGGACGTTGAGCGATGGCCGTGTGCTTGCCCGCCTGTCCGGTACCGAGGTCACGCCCGAGGTGAGCCGGCGCAATCTGCCGGCGGTGCGCCTGCTGCTGCGTACCGACGCCGGCTGAGCGTGCAAGAACGGGGCGAAACGCGGGACAATCGCGCCTCGACCGATCGCCCGCCAGGATAGAAATGACCGCACCGCTTCGCATCGCCACTCGCAAGAGCGCCCTGGCCCTCTGGCAGGCCGAGCACGTGGCCACGCTCCTGCGCCAGGCGCATCCGGGTTTGCAGGTGGAGCTGGTGCCGCTGTCGACCCGCGGCGACGAGATCCTCGACCGCTCGCTGGCGACCATCGGCGGCAAGGGCCTGTTCCTCAAGGAACTGGAGGTCGCGATACTCGACGATCGCGCCGACATCGCCGTCCATTCGCTGAAGGATGTGCCGGCTGAGCTGGAACCGGGCTTCGTGCTCTCCGCCATCCTGCCGCGCGCGGATGCAGCCGACGCCTTCATCAGCAACCACTACGCCAATCTTGCCGAGCTGCCGCACGCCGCGCGCGTCGGCACCTCGTCGCTGCGTCGACAGGCGCAACTGCGTGCCGTACGGCCCGACCTGCAACTGCTCGACCTGCGTGGCAACGTCAACACGCGTCTGGCCAAGCTCGACGAAGGCCACTACGACGCCATCATCCTGGCCTGCGCCGGCGTGGAGCGTCTCGGCCTGGGCCAGCGCATCACCGCACGACTCGCCAGTCCCGACTGGTTGCCTGCCCCGGGCCAGGGTGCGATCGCGGTGGAATCGCGCGCCAGCGACGCCCGCGTCGCCGAGTTGATGGCGGCCCTCGGCGATCCCGAAACGCAGATAGCCGTCGACGCGGAGCGCGCCATGAATGAACGATTGGGCGGCAGCTGTGCCGTGGCGATCGGCGCCTGGTGCGTCGTGGCCGAGTACGGCCTCACGCTGCACGGCATGGTGGGTAACGCACACACCGGCGAAATCCTGCGTGCGCAGGCCGATGCGAAAGCCGATACGCCCGTGGCGCTGGGCCATGAAGTGGCTGCGATGTTGATCGGGCTCGGGGCGGAGGCGTTTCTTTCACCGCAGCGGTGAGGGTGCCTTGCCCGCTGCCGCGGGATCGCCGATAAATCGGCTCCTACCGAGCGGGTGCCGCTCTTCGTAGGAGCCGATTCATCGGCGCTGGGATGCTGGCGACCAGCTACCCGCAAACCCCTCAGAAGTTATAAACGAGGTTCGTCGTCATCAACTTATCGGTGCTCACCGTACCCGGCTGCGTATCGCTGTTGTAGCGGATCTGGTAGCCGAGCTTCAGCGCCATCTTCTTGGTCATGCTGACCGACAGGCCGATATCGTTCTGGTAGTACTGGTTCTTCGAGCCTGCTTCGATCAGCAGCGTGTCTTCGAGCGCGGTGTTCTCGGTGAGCCGGTACTTGCCGTTGATCAGGCTACGGCCGACCACTTCGCCCTCGGTGTTCGGGGTGTAAGGCACCGAGACGGCGGCACCGGTCACCGGATCGACCACGGGCGTGCCGTCGGCGTTGAGCTCGGGCCGCGTGGACTTGGCCGGCTGGTAGCGCTTGTAACCGGGACCGACTTCGAAGGACAGCTCAGCGCGGTCGTTCTTCAGGGCGATATAGCCGTAACCGACCGAGACGATGCCCTGCCAGAGGTTGGCGCCGAAATCGTCGTGCTCGTAGCGGGCAGCGGTCACGATGTAGCTGCGCGGATCGAACTTGTAGCCCACCGACGCACCCGTGTCGTAGCGGTTGGCGGTGGTGCTGAAGCGGTCGACGGTGTTGCCATCGGCATCGGTCACCGAGGTTTCGCCCTTCGAGCGCAGGCCGTTGAGGTAGATGTTGTTCTTCCAGAGCTCGTTTTCCTGGCTCAGGCCGAGCTTGGCGTTCGCGTTTTCCGTGTGCGAGTTGCCGCGCGACGACGCGAAACCGAATTCGCCGGAGCCGGTCCAGCCACCATTCTGGGCCGCGTCCGGCGCAGCGGGCGCAGGCGGCGGGACGTTGGCGTCGAAGGGTGCCGCCGCGGGAGCCGGCGCTGCCACCGGCGTCGTCGTTGTCGTCGTGGCAGCGGGCGTCGTGCTGGTCGCTGCCGTCGTGGTGGTCGTCGTGGTGGTGGCAGGCGTGGTGGCCGTCGCCGGCGTGGTCGTCGTCGTTGTCGTTGCGGCAGAACCGGCGCTCTTGGTGGCGCTGGCGTCCTGCGCCGACGCGGTGAACGGCAGCGCGGCAAGGACGAGCGTGGCGATCAGGGATTGTTTCATCGTCTACCCGTGTGTGGAGGAAAGGTCAGGAAAAAAGGGGTCAAGCGACCACGAGCTGCGCGTACGCCCGCCCATAGAGCCGCTGCTCGAGACATTGACCGATAACGCAGCTTAACGCGGCCAGACCGGCGGCCGGCGCCAGGAGTCGCCCGGCGGGGTGGGACACCAACAGGAGGCAGGGCAGGCCGACCGAAAGGACGGCGACACCGACCCGACCGACCAGGAGGCGCGCCGCGCCCCCACCAGTGGTGAATCGCTCCGCTACGCCACGCTCGTCGGCCAGCTGGCGCAGCGCGCGCCAGCGCATGCCCTCGACGATTCCCAGCGCCAGCGCCACGGCGAGAAGGCCGAGTCGCCAGGGGGTGGGAGGATCGATCTCCGTCTCACTCTGCAGTGCGACACAGAGCCAGAGCCAAAGCCCGCCGGCGAACAACGCGGACACCGTGCGCCCGAGCGGTTGGGCGTTCGCGAGGGCGGCCACGGCCGGGAGCAGGCGGCGCGCGGCACTCCGGGCGGTGTACACGAGCGTGGCCAGGGTGCACAGGGCGAGGATGGCCCCGGCCAGGCGGGTGGCCCAGAAGTCGTTTTCGCCCCGTGCCAGGCCGGCAAGCGCCAGCATGGGCAGGTAATTCACCATGGCGACCAGGCCCTCGATCGTCGGCATCATGCGCTTGGCGGGGTTCCAGCCATGCCAGTCCGGAGCAAACGCAAGGCGCAGGCAGGTGGCGATGAGACCGAGGCTGA
>Ga0247742_10003207_pt1 | contig 10418 bp, 3 predicted proteins | sample UWRJL208509C2_FD_180944 | JGI IMG/M metagenome (GOLD analysis project Ga0247742, IMG submission 180944) | Plant litter microbial communities from Arlington Agricultural Research Station in Wisconsin, United States - UWRJ-L208-509C-2 | ecosystem: Environmental > Terrestrial > Plant litter >... | reverse complement strand
CCAGGGCGGTGCCGAAGTGCTGTTCAAGAATATCCGTGGCATCTGGCAATGGCGTCATCGCTACTTGTGGCCGCTGTTGTTCGAATACTGCCTGTCCACCGGTTGGGCCTTCACCTTCCTGTTGTCGGTGATCTTCTGGGGCGTGGGCAAATTCATCCCACTGCCGCAGGCCATCGCGGTGGACTCCCTGGTGCCGCCAGCGTTTACCGGGCTGGTCCTGGCGATGGTGTGCCTGGCGCAGTTTGCGGTGAGCATCATGATCGACCGCCGCTACGAGAAAGACCTGTGGAAAACCCTGTTCTGGACCGTGTGGTACCCGATGGTGTTCTGGCTGGTCAGCCTGTTCACCACCCTGGTCAGTTTTCCCAAGGTGCTGTTCAACCAGCATCAGAAGCGTGCGCGCTGGGTCAGTCCGGATCGCGGCATCAAACCTACTGAAGAGGAGGCGTGATCATGAAACTGGTCAGAACTCGCCAACGTACGGTGATGTGGATCATTGATGTGCTGTTGACCCTGATGGCCTGGGCCGGGTTGATCTGGCTGCTGGCGCGCGGGATTAACTCGATGCTGGAAACCCACGGTGGGCCCCGGATCGAGGCGCCGATTTTTGCCGCGCTCAACACCCTGCAGATCTACCTGTGGATCGCCCTGTTCAACGCTGTGATCCTGATCAGCTGGGCGCGCTACCAGCAACGCCGAGGCCGCAAGTTCGCCCAGCGTCGCGCCGAGGCCAAGGCCTTGAGCGACCAGAACCTGAGTGAGAGTTTCAGCCTGGGGGACGGGGACCTCGAGCAGTTGCGTCGACCTGGGGTGCTGGTGATCCATAACGACGAGGACGGCGGCGTCGCAGAAGTGAAGTCCCATGTGTCCCGCGATGTCGAAAAACCGGGGCTCACGCTGGTACCTGGCAAGGACCAGAACAAGGACGCTAGTTAAGAACGCACGGTATTGGATCGTTCCCATGCAAGGTGGGAACGATTTCGCTTAATCCCGACAAATGGGATCCAATTCACAAAAACGCCGAGAACTTTTCTGATCTTTTCGGTACTAACTTATCTCGGAAGGAACTTGATGGCTAACTAATAGCATCTATAAGTTCCCCGAAGAAATGCGATCAACTGTGCTGCCGCTTGTCGGAATAATACTCCCAGCTACAAGCCTGCGGCCCTTTGTATAATTTTTAGTTGTTATTAATCAATAGGTTGTGCGAGTAACTAGTTCCAACTTCAAACGGGCTCATTTTTTTGAGTGCGTCGAAGTTCGATGTTAGTTTGCCGCCCCCTTGATTGTCGACGGATCGAACATGTCTCTGTTATTGCCACGGACTCGGTTATTACTGTGCACTTTCTTGCTCGCCTATATGAGCCTGAACAGTGCTACGGCTGCCCCTACGCCTGGGGATCAGGACCTGATCCGCGATCGGCAGAACCGCCTGCTCGAAGAGCAACGCCGCCGCCTCGAGGAACTCCAGGACCTGCCGGGCAAAGGCACCCAGTCCCCGGCCCCGGACACCCCTGCCGACAATCGTTGCTTTGCGATCAAGGACATCCAGCTGCAGGGGGCAGACAGCCTGTCGGCGTCGGACCGCGCGCGCCTGCTCAAGCCTTATGTCGGCCAATGCCTGGGGGTGTCGCAGCTTAATGAACTGCTCAAGGTCATCACTGACTTCTACATCGCCAAAGGCCGTGTCACCAGCCGTGCCTACCTGCCGCAGCAAGACCTTTCCAGCGGCCACCTGCAGGTGCTGGTGGTGGAAGGCAAGCTCGAAGGCTTGAAAGGCGCCCAAGGCAGCACCGTCACCGATCGCGAACTGGCGATGGCTTTCCCCGGCAAGGTGGGCGAGCCGCTAAATTTGCGTGAAGTCGAACAACTGGTCGACCAACTGAGCCGCTTGCCCTCCAAGCAGGCACACATGGAACTGACCCCCGGCAGCCAGGTGGGCGGCAGCGACGTCGTGGTCAAGAACACCCCGCAAAAGCCGTGGCGCGCCAGCCTGTCGCGTAACAATGACGGCCAGAAGAGCACCGGCGAACAGCAATGGGGGGCCGGCCTTGAGTGGGACAGCCCCCTGGGCCTTGCCGATCAACTGATACTGCGCGGCGGCCACGACGCCATGAGACCACCAGAAAACCTCGAAAAACAGCATGCTCTACTACAACGTGCCGTGGGGCTGGTGGAACTTCAGTTACACCTACAGCGAGAGCGACTACCGCACCCTCGGTGATGTGGATGGCTTCAAGTTCAAGCAGTCCGGCGACAGCCAGAACCACCAACTGCGCGCCGAACGTGTGATCCATCGTGACGACGTGAGCAAGACCTCGGTGAACGTCGGCTTTGCCCATCTGCGTACCAACAACTACCTGCTCGACGCGCGCCTGGCCCCCAGCAGCAACCGGCTCAGCGAATTCCAGGTCGGCATCAACCACGGGCGACGTATCGGCAGTGCCTTCGTCAACCTCGACCTCGGCATGCAGAACGGCATCGGCGCCTTTGACGCACAGAGCAACGACCAGGAACGCGATCGCGAGGGCAACCTCACGCCCACGCCGAACTACCGCAAATACACCGCCACGCTCAGCTACCTGCAACCGTTCACGCTGTGGGGCGAGTCGTTCAGTTTCTCCAGCCTGGCCACCGGGCAGCGCAGTGAAGACGTGCTGTTCAGCCCGCAACGTATCAGCCTCGGCGGGTCGGCTTCGGTACGCGGCTACAAGGACCAGCAACTCACCGGCGACAGCGGTGGCTACTGGCGCAACGATATTCGCTGGGCTCGCCCTGTGACGTGGGACTGGATGCGCCCGGCGTTCCTGGAGTACGGCGCCAGCGTCGGCTACGACCAGGGTGTGATCCGCAATGACCGCTACAACGACAACCTCCATGGCCGGGTCTCGAGCAACTCCCTGGAGCTGTTTGCCCGCGGCAGGAACGTCAGCGCCAGCGTGACCTTCGCCCACTCCCTGGAACGACCTGCGGTGATGAGCGAGCGCGAAGCGCCGATCTATTTCCGCATGGATTTCTACCTGTAATTCAACGCCCGCTGCCCTGAGATCTTGAATATGGACGTTCGCCCTGTTTCTGCCCTGAAAAGCCTGACCCAGCGTGGCCTTGCGCTGATCCTGGCCAATGCGCTGTTCTGGCAGCCGCTGCTGGCCCATGCCGACGGCATTGTCGTCAGTGGCCCGGGCACCACGGTCGGGCAGGCAGGCAATGGCGTGCCGGTGGTGAATATCGCCACGCCCAATGGCAGCGGCTTGTCGCACAACCAGTTCAAAGACTACAACGTCGGCCCCAACGGCGTGATCCTCAACAACGCCAGCGGGCCGGTGCAAAGCACGCAACTGGGCGGGATCATCGTCGGCAACCCGAACCTCAGGGGCGGCGCCGCCAGTGTGATCCTCAACGAAGTCAAAGGTGGCAGCCCCAGCCAGTTGCGCGGCTATACCGAGGTGGCCGGCCAGTCGGCGAAGGTCATCGTGGCCAACCCCTACGGCATCAGTTGCAACGGCTGCGGCTTCATCAATACCCCCAACGTCACCCTGACCACCGGCAAACCGGTGATCGACAAAGTCGGTCGCCTGGACCACTACCAGGTCGATGGCGGCGCCGTGACGATCGACGGCCAGGGGTTGAACGCAAGTAACGTGGACCGCTTCGAAATCATCACCCGCTCCGCCAAGATCAACGCGAAGATCAACGCCCGCCAACTGGCCGTGATCGCCGGGCGCAACGACGTCGATGCACAAAGCCTGAAGACCACCGCCCGTGCTGACGACGGCAGCGCCAAGCCGGAACTGGCGATCGACTCCAGCGCCCTGGGCGGCATGTATGCCGGCGCGATCAAGTTGGTGGGCACCGAGGCGGGAGTCGGCGTGAAGCTCGACGGCACGCTCGCCGCCAGCGGTGGTGATATCCAGCTCGATGCCAACGGTCACTTGAGCATGGCCCAGGCCGCGTCCAGTGGCGCGGTGGACATTAAAGCGGCGAGCCTCGACGCGGGCGGGCCGGTATATGCCGGCACCACGCTCAAGGTGCAAACCAAGGGCGAGCTGAAGAACCGCAAGACCCTCGCCGCACGTGACAGCATCACCCTGGCCAGCAACGGCAAGTTGACCAACAACGGCATCATCGAAGCCGGGGTCAACGCCGACAACACCCGTAATCCCAAGGGGGACGTCAAGCTCGACGCCCAGCACATCACCAACACCGGCACGGTGATCGCCAACCGCACGCTCACCGCCAACGCCGCGCAAACCCTGGACAACCAGGGCGGCACCTTGAGCGCGACACAGGCGCTGACTGTCAGCGCCGACCGTGTCGACAACCAGAACAAGGGTCGCCTGCTCAGCGACAATGCGCTGACCGTCACCAGCGCTCAACTCAACAACAGCCACAACGGCGCGATCTCCAGCGACGGCGCACAGACCCTCAATGTCAGTGGTTTGCTGGACAACAGCGCAGGCGGCTCCATCGACAGCACGGGCGCCTTCGAACTGCACGGCCAAACTTTCGACAACAGCGCCGGCAGCCTTACCGCTGGCGGCGTGATCACCCTCGACCTGCTCGGTGACCTGATCAACCGCAACGGCAAGCTGGCAAGTGCCGGCCCTCTGCTGATCCAGCGCGCCGGCCACATCGATAACCAGGGCGGCAAGCTCGCCAGCCAGGGCCTGCTGACACTTTTCGCCAACAGCATCGACAACCAGGCGAGCGGCACTTTGGCTGCCAACGATGACCTGGCCCTCACCGTGGACGGTCTGGTGCAGAACGGCGCCAATGGACTTATCCACAGTGAGAAGGCTGGGCTGAACCTGAAGGTTGGCACCCTGGAGAACGACGGCGGGCGGCTCGCGGCCAAGGCCGGTGACGTGCTGATCGATGCCCGACAGTTCAACAACGGCAGCGGCGCCGTATTCGCCGCCCAGCGTGTGTCTCTGCGGGGTGGGAATGTCGACAACGCCGGCCAGATCGCCGGGCAGGTGGTTGACGCCAAACTGGGCGGGGCATTGGTCAACCGCGGCTTGATCGAAAGCGCCACGACCCTGGATATCGACACCGCCAGCCTGACCAATAGCGGCCAGATGCGCGCGTTGGGTGCCACTGGCAAAACCCGCTACGCCATCGGCGGCCTGCTGAACAATAGCGGCAGCCTGGAGACCGCCAACACCGAACTGAGCCTGGCTGCCGGCACCTTCCAGAACAGTGGTGGCAGCGTGCTGCATGTGGGCACGGGCGTGCTCGACCTCAGTGGTATCAGCCTCGACGACGTCGGCGGCAGCCTGGTGACCCATGGCGACCTGACCCTCGACAAAGACAACTGGACCAACAGCACCGCGATCCAGGCCGGGCGCCTGACCGTCAATGTCGACAACCTGCACCAGACCGCCAGCGGCAAGCTGCTCGGCACCCGCAGCCTGGTCGGCAACGGCCGGGACTGGTCCGTCAGCGGTACCGTCGCCAGCCAGGGCACCCTCGACCTGTCGGTGGGCAACGTGCTCAATGACCACGGCCTGATCTTCAGCGCCGGCGATATGGGCCTGCGTGTCGAGCGCCTGAAAAACCTCGCCGCCGATATCTACACCATGGGCAACCTGCGCATCGACCGAGACGGCCAGGGCGGGCTGGCGACCAGCATCATCAACAGCTCGGGCACGATCGAAAGCGAGCGCAACCTGATCCTCGCCGCCAGCACCCTCGAAAACGTCCGCACCGTGCTCACCACCGAATCCGGCATCTACAGCGCTTCGATCACACCGACCGCGTGTATCGAACGCGTCACCGGCGGCGACTGCGACGGCGGCAAGCAGAACCGTCCGTTCCTGATCACCCAGCGTGATCACTTCATCGTCAGCGACGCCACCGCGGGGTCGAGCATCACCTCGGGTGGCAACATGCTGCTCACCGGTGGCTCGCTGCTCAACAGCAGCAGTAGCATCGCCGCTGGCGGCAACCTCAGCGCCATCGTCAACCAGTTGACCAACGTCGGCGTCGCGACCCACGACACCCAGTACGAGCGCATCTTCACTTCCGAGCGTGAACGCCGTCCTGAGGGCTGGTATCGCGAGGCGGCCGCGTTCACCAAGCGTTACGCGGCGAGCCAGGACATGAGCGGTGTCGAGGCCGCCATGGCTGCGTTCATCGGCAAGATGGAAAGCGAGCAGACCGGCCTGCGCAAGACCACCCAATTGTCGACGCCAGACCAGAGCTACGCTGCCGTCATTCAAGCGGGTGGCGCGGTGGATGTGAAAGCCCAGGCCGGTATCGACAACAACGTCGTGCGCGGTGGCTACACCTACGTCGGCAGCGGCGCCAATACCCATGCACCGGGCTACTCCACCCAGGTCATCCTCAACCCGCAATTGCCGCCAGACGTCGCCCAGCAACAGGTCAACCCGCTGGGCTTGCCAGGCTTCGGCCTACCCGCCGGGCAGAACGGCCTGTTCCACCTCAACGACGGCAATGGCGTCAACGGCCTGCCCACCAGCCAGTTCGCAAGCAGCCCGCACAAATACCTGATCGAGACCAACCCGGCGCTGACCGATATGGGCAAGTTCCTGGGGTCGGACTACATGCTGTCCAAGCTCGGCTACAACCCCGACACCGCGCAGAAGCGCCTGGGTGATGGCTTCTACGAACAACGCCTGATCCAGCAAGCCGTGCTCGCCCGCACCGGCCAGCGTTTCATCGACGGCCAGACCAGCGACGCCGACCTGTTCAAGCACCTGATGGACAACGCCATCGGCAGCAAAACCGCGCTTAACCTGTCGGTGGGCGTAAGCCTGACCGCCGAACAGGTCGCAGCCTTGACCCACGACATCGTATGGCTGGAAAACGCCACTGTCGCCGGCCAGCAAGTGTTGGTCCCTGTGCTGTACCTGGCCCAGGCCAACAACCGCCTGGCGCCCAATGGTGCATTGATTACCGGCAGCGACCTCAACCTGATGGCCGGCACCCATCTCAACAACGTTGGCACCCTGCGCGCCACCAGCGGCCTGCTTGCCAACGCTGGCGGCAACCTGACCAACAGCGGGCTGATGGAGGCGGGCGGTCGTCTCGACCTGCTCAGCGGCAACAACCTGACCAACCGCGCCGGTGGTGTGCTTGTCGGGCGTGACGTCAACCTCGCCGCCGGTGCCGAGTTGCTCAACCAACGCACCGTCACCACCCACGAAAGCGCCAGCAACTACCGCACCGAGCGCAGTGACTTCGTCGACAGCGCCGCGCGTATCGAATCGGCCAACACCCTCGCGCTGCAAGCCGGCGGCAACATCAACAACGTCGGCGGTGTGCTCAAGAGTGGCGCCGACACGGCTGCCCAAGCCAAGGGCGACATCAATATCACCGCCTCGCAAACCCTCGACAGTGGCCACATCGGCAAGCGTTCGAACTACATCACCATCGCCCAGCAAGGCTCGGTGGTCGATGCCGGCCGCGATCTGCACGTGGTCGCCGGGCGCGACATCAGCGTGGGCGCCAGCCAAGTCGAAGCCAAGCGCGATCTCAACCTGATCGCCACGCGCGACCTTAACGCCATCGCTGTCGCCAACGAGCGGCATTCGGCATCCAGCTCGAAAAAGGTCAAGAGCATCGAGGACCACGTACAGCAAGTGTCCAGCGTGCTCAAGGCCGGCGGCGACGCCAACCTCAGCGCCGGGCAGGACCTGCAACTGGTGGCCAGCCAAGTGAATGCCGGCAGCGAGGCCTACCTGGTGTCCGGCAAGAACCTCAGCCTGCGCAGTGCTGAAGACCAGGACTACAGCTTCTACAGCAAGACCAAGAAAACCTCCCAGGGCAAGAAATTCCGCATGGATGAAACCGACGTGGTGAACAACGTTGGCAGCCTCGTCAGCGCGGGCACCCACGGCACGGTGGTAGCGGGTGAGAACCTGCTGTTGGCAGGCAGTGCCGTCACCGCCGAAAAAGGCGCCGCGCAATTGGTCGCGGGGCAGGACGTGAGCATCCTCGCCGTGAGCAATTCCGACAGCGCACGCCATGAGCGCAAGGAAAGCAAAAGCAGCTGGGGTGGGCTCAAGTCGAGCAAGGTCCAGGACAACGTTGACGAAAAACGCACCACGGCCATGGGCAGCATGGTCTCGGGTGAAACCGTCACTGTGGGGGCCAAGCGCGATGCGACCGTCACGGGTTCGGCGCTGGTCAGCACCGGCGACCTTGCCGTGCAGGCTGGCCGCGACCTGACCATCGACGCGGCGCAGAACACCTTCTCCCGCATCGACATGCACAAGGAAAAGAACCGCGACCTCACCGGCGTATTGACCGGCAACTCGCTGGGCCTGGATGACATCACCGGCAACCAGAAGCTGTATATCAACAGCTCGAAACACAACGGCACGGCCAATGAAACGACCTTGACCGGCAGCACTGTTGGGTCGAGTGCGGGGAATGTGTCGTTGACGGCGGGCCGTGAGTTGAAGGTGATTGCCAGTGATCTGGTGAGCACCAGGAACATGGCCCTCACCGGCTCAAATGTGAGCATCGAGGCGGGCGCGGAGACCGCCCGGCAAACGTCCGAGGACAGCGCCAGGAGCCTCGCGGTTGGACGGGTGATTGGCGGTGCAGTGGTCGACACTGCACGCAGTATTCGTGATGCGACCGAGGCTGCCAAGAACGCCGATGACCCACGGCTCAAAGCTGTGAAAATCGCCCAGGCCGCACTCGCCACCTACAACTTGGCTGGACAGGCGTCGGACGCCAATGATCAGAGCGGCGGCTTCAAGAACAAGCAAGGTGGCACGCCAAGTAACGGTTCGCTGATCAAGATCGGTACTGAACTGGCCAATAACCGCAGCAAGAGCAGCAGCGAATTCAACAGCCTCACCGCCAAGCAAAGCACGCTCAATGCCGGGGAAGCGCTGTCGGTCATTGCCACGGGTGAGGCCGCAAACACGCAGGGTGATATCCAGATCACCGGCAGCAGCTTGAAAGCTGCCAGCACTTTGCTGCTGGCGAAAAATAATGTGTTGATGCAGAGCGCTCAGGACACCATCGACCGCAAGAACGAAGGGTCGAGCAACAAGACTGCGTTGGGTGCCAGTTTCAACATCGGCGAGCAAAACGGCTTCACCCTCGACTTGGGCGCGCAGGGGGCCAAGAACAATGGCAACGGTAATTCCGTCACCCAGGTCAACAGCACCCTCGATACCGGCAGCCTGCTGCTGCAGAGCGGTGGCAATACGACTCTGAAAGGCGCCCAGGTTCGCGCAGACAGCATCAAGGCGGACATTGGCGGCAACCTTACTGTCATCTCGCTGCAAGACACCGAGTCGTCGCGCAGTAAACAAAGCAGTGGCGGCTTCGGCGCAAGTATCTGCATTCCGCCGTTCTGCTACGGCTCCACCGTCGCGGGCTCGGCAAACCTTGCCGCCGCGAAGATGAACAGCGACTACAAGGGCGTCACCGATCAGAGCGGCCTGTTTGCCGGGGCAGGTGGCTACGACATCAATGTGGGCAAGACCACGACGCTGCAGGGCGCGGTGATTGCCAGTGACGCGTCAGCCGATAAGAACCGGCTCAGTACTGATCGACTTATCGTCAGCGACATCAAGAATACCAGTGAGATCAAAAGCCAATCGGCCGGCATTTCGGTGTCGTCCAGCAGTGCGGGTGGCGCCTCGATGGGCGGCAGCATCCCGGTGGCGCTCAAGGATGAAGACCGCAGCCACACCCGCAGTGCGGTCAGCGAAGGCACGATTGTGGTTCGCAACCCCGAGGGCGCAAATGATCTGGTGGGCTTGAACCGTGATACCGCCAATGCCAATCACAAACTCGATCGGCCTGATGAAAAGGCCATGCGGGAACGTATCGACCTGATTCAAAGCTCGGCGCAGTTGGCCAGTGGGGTTATCAGTGCGGTTGGCAAGGCAAAGGCCGATGAAGCCAAGACACTGGCCGAACGGGCGAAGGCCCAGACAGAAGCGGGTTCGCCCGATGCAGGTGCATCAGTACAGGCGGCAAACTCCGCGTACATCGACGCCCAGCGTTGGCAGGTGGGTGGTGACAAGCGCTTGATGGCGGACATCGCTTCCGGGCTGATTGCGGCTGGACTGGGTGGAGCACCGGTTGGAACAACCGTGGGGATTGTAGCCAACACCGCCTCCAGCGACATTTTCAACAAGATAGGTGATTACGCCCGGTCCCGCGCGACGGATCCCACGTCGGACGCTGCCACGCGAGCAGCCTGGGCTGAAGGTGGCGCGGCGCGTGTGATGCTGCACGCGTTGGCCGGCGCAGCCATCGGGTTGTCCAGTGGCAATGTGCAAAGTGGTGCCTTGGGGGCAGGCGCGTCGGCTGCGTTGCTGCCGACCATTGGGCGTGCACTGGAAAGCAGTGGGTTATCGGACACAGAACAGAAAACGGTCGCTGCATTGATCGCCTCAGGCGTAGGCGGTGCCGCCGCGTCTGGT
>Ga0247742_10003205_pt1 | contig 10421 bp, 5 predicted proteins | sample UWRJL208509C2_FD_180944 | JGI IMG/M metagenome (GOLD analysis project Ga0247742, IMG submission 180944) | Plant litter microbial communities from Arlington Agricultural Research Station in Wisconsin, United States - UWRJ-L208-509C-2 | ecosystem: Environmental > Terrestrial > Plant litter >... | reverse complement strand
CTCTAGTTCGGACCACTTTTGGACAAGCAGATCAGAACCGTCGCTCCATTTGCATAGCCTTGATGTCACCGCCAAATGTAACTAACAATGTATCTTCTCGTGAGAGAGGAAGGCGCGCTGCGAAATCTGAATAGTGTTGATTTGTCTATGCGCATTATATACAATCTAAGTAGCGAATTTAAGCCTGTCGGATTCAAGTGAATCCGGTGGGCTGTGGGTAAGAGTGAGCACGCTCCATGTACAACAGAAAGCTGCTTTCCACAAGCGACAATGTAGTCCAAAGAATTGCATGTGTAAATTAATAAATACAAGCAGCATTCTAATGAGATAGACACAATTCGACGCACACGAAGCGTTCAGTTCAGGATAAACCAATGAAACTGCATACATGCCTGAAACACCAACCGCCACGCCAAAAGACGACATTTTGGGGCAATTATGTTTATTTATACTACACGAAGCTTGCTACACGGCCCTCGAGGACCTGGTTTTCACCCAATCTAGTTAGTACGGCCTCAAGGGCAAACAAAGATAATGAGCGCTTGCAAGATCAAAACGAATCTATCGATATGAAAACAGCTACTGAGCTGCAGTCGATGTCGGGAGCCTCCGGGGTTCCAGACCAATACTTTGAGGCTTCAATGCCACTCATTGATCACCGGAGTACTTTGTGATCGATCATACGTGATCAGGACGGCAAGACTGGTCTGATTAGGCATTTTTAAACTTTCCGACAGAAGATCGTAGCGAGCAATCACAGCGTGCAACCGATCAGTTGTCTGCAGAATATCGTGAGTTAATTTGAAATCTACTTAAGTTTCGAGAGCTCATCTGGGAGCGACGACACGGCAGTCATACAGATTTTGCAAGCAGTGATATGTATAAACCGAAAGCCCAGACACCTTACACGAGTAATGGGCGTCAAGAAACCAGATATATAGCCAGCGAAGTTGTATGCTGCTCAGGTCAATACCTACAGCAAACATGTCTACGCTACACATCCACTCAGGAATGGTGCTGCTCGTGAAGCCGAAGAACTTTCAACCGCGTCCCAGAGGGACGGTATGTGCTCAATCTGATGAATGCTGTAGTATTTCTAACAGCCGACATACCCTCAGAGCACAATTGGACAACACCCGGTTGTAGTCCTCAGCTCTCCGAATGAAAGTGGTCTTGTCATGGTAGCCTCCATGTCGCATGGGCACCCTGACAATCCACCTCAACAACCCACCTCAATGTACAACTTGCCGACCCAGATGCACCCAGTGAGAGGCGAAGGAACTATCAACGTCGGGCGGCCCAACCTGGTTCACTTCTCGAACCTCAGACAAATGCCGACAGGCACACCTATCATCATGAACCCTTCTGATTTGGAGGCACTCATGACGGAGATTGGTAAGTCTACGCATTGAGAGCGCTCTTACACACCGTCGAACTCATAAATGAGCAGAAAGTCATTGCCCAGGGCTCGTCTTTGTGAGATAGATTAGATTTATTGTCTCAATTCTTCTCCCTTTGTATCCATATTGTAAAATCTATCCCAAATCTCTAACAATCACTCAACGAGTACTTGTTCGTTGCCCCATATCTCTCTCCCACAGCCTTAAGCTTGTGTCCAACCTACTATGTACTGTAATCGGCGCCTCACGAGACTGAACGACAGTGTCATAGCCACATATTTAGACTGTTCATTTAGGCATTAAACATAAATCAGAAATTTGAGATATAGGAATAAAAAACGTAGCCCCTATTTAAAAAAGGCTTTCAAATAGCGCTCGCGTTCTAATTTTAGATACTAACTACTAGCCATCGTATGCTTACTTACTGAAGGTGTCGTGCCTCGGTCATTGCGACTCGTACATATGCGGTGATGAGTCAAGGAAAACGAGCGAGCACTCAGTCTCTTGGGTAAGTTAAATTACCCGAGGACTGATAAGTAGTAAGGACATGAGGTCGTCCTGTGCAATATTTCCTAAATAGGTAAAAGGGTACCTAACCGCGATCAGTCAAGTTGGGATCCTTCAAACTGTCGTACACTAGTCCAGTATACCGTTTACACCTTAATGACGCATCCATCTCTGAATTCGAATGAGAAGAATCTTCGATACTGCCGGTCTAGCTCGAGGGAAGTGCCCAATCAATTCTTTTCTGACTGAATTGTGAAGGTTGGAAATCTATCAACGTTTTAACTAATGTAAACCTGCTAGACGTGAGCCCTCTCTAGGCTTGAGGACTTGAGAGGATGGATAAACTTTTTACAAGGGCACTAGTTCCGCGACGGGATCAATGACAATGTAAATTCGAATTTTCAGGATGAAATGTGTCCGTATAGTACCCTGGTATTGGGCATGCTTTATAAAATATGCATGCTTGGTCGCTTCAAAGCCCGTGCTTTATTCTTTAAAACCCTTTCCCCTTGCGTGTCCCATTACGCCCATCCAGCTTCCTATGAACGTTAGTATACTACTGTAGCTATTGTATGCACTTTGGTAAGAAGCGCTGCATTTCTGATGAGGGAGTGAGGAGGAGGAGAGGGAGCACATCTCCATCAGTAAACTTACCATTAACTTCACAAAGACTGACTTTCACACTCGATGCCCCGGGGTGGGCTTATAAAAAAAAATTATGTGTACAACTCAAGCGCCTTGCTCCGCCTTTGTGAGGTCCAAGAGCTATCTAGTACGCCTTTTTATTTTGCTTTCAAGGCACGTATGCAGTTTGGTCGATAAACCGTTGGTTTTCTCGGTTGGGTGAGCTTTGTGGGTATCAAATTGGCTGGACTGGAGTCGTCTTTTCAAGGTATATTCCTACATACATACCCCGCTGGGTTGTTCTCCGTGACTTACGGACGCTGGCTTTGTGAGCTGCAACTCCAAGGACGCGCGGACACACAGAAATGTAAGGTCCCCTTACTAGCTGAGCACGGAAAACACGCGCAAGATGTCGTTCATCACGCATGCGCTCGTCTCCAAGGTGTATCATTTTATTTCATTGGTCATCATTTCTGTAGTTTTATTATTTCGGACTCTGACTCGAGTTGCTACTTCTATACCATTTTATTACTATAAAAACCCGATGTACACTACATTTTCTGTAGTGGAATTAAACCCCCCACTCACCAGTCGTCGTCGCCGCCCAGTTTTGTTCAGTTTGCCCCCAGTCGTCGCCGTTTCGTTCAGTCCGCCAGTCGTCAAGATTAGTCAAGCCCCGCTCACGAGAAGCACCCAGTTCACGTTCACGCACGCTCAGTTTACGCACGTCCAGTCCAACTCACGAGAAGCTACCCACGTTCACGTTCAGTTTCAAGCTCACGAAGAGCACCCCAGTTCACGACCCACACCTCAACCTTCCCTTTCCACCGTTCCACGGATTTTGTTCAGTACCTATCTCAGAAGACCGCTGAGATACTCGCACCGCCCTTCGCACAACACACACCCCGAGAATTCCGCAATCGATTCTCAGACCGACAGGTCTTTCTACAGGAACCTCACGCGACAGCTGATGGGAGAAAAGCCAGTCACCTCAATGGATGGTATATATGCCAAGCCACCGCTGTTCAGATTTCGATGCGAGCTTTTCCCCACTCGTGAACGGATATTTAATTTAGACATTTCGGCATGCAAAGAATGACACCGCACCTCTCCGATGGTCCGTTTTTGCCGCCAACAACCCTGAATTGAGGAGAGATTAAACAAAAGATAGCGGCTAGGTCTTCCGGATCCAATCCCATAGGGTTTTGGCCGGCATAAACAATGGTATTTCTCGTGACCTTGAGAGGTATGTAGGATTTTATAAAACGTCTTCAGTTTTTCACTTTGCTGGAGCAATCTTCTCTTACGAGTTAAGATCTGGTATATTTAATTTGTCCGACAGACCCGGGGCTGGCGATGCAGACTTGGCGTCAACGATATAGATAGCGTATATTTACTTACAATAGTCGGCGTCAGATCTGATATGTACATCTTCTTGAATGGAATCAATGGGAACTACAGTTGCACATAAAAGGAGAAAGATCCTGACATATAATTGAGCTTATGCGCGTCTGCCTATAGGAAAACAATAGCCTCGCTCACGGTGCTTAAAGCCACAAGAATAATAAATCAGTCAGTAGGGGTGGGCATATCTTTAGATCGTTATACAGAATCTGGATCAGCCTGTAATTGCATGCCACCGGCGTCTGTATGTAGAAAACCAATGGCCGTATTCACAAGTGCTCAGAGTTGCAAGATTTATTAGGCACGGAAACTTCTATGTCGCATGAAATCAGAGAAGCTAAGCCAATTTCATTGCGCCGAGAATAGCCGTGTATTTCCCATTACCTTACCGATCAGAGTGGAAGTGTTAACAGCTCTGCGCGAGGAATTCCTTGTATGCTTGGCATCTCAGAGAAGGCTGTCTCCTGAACCTTATAGGATTCAAGCAACAAAGGCTGCAAATACAACCCAAAGGCTCAAAAGAGAATATTCATATCATAGCTTATACACCTTGCATCACTGATGCACATCAGCTGAAGCCCAGACGTGATCACACGAGTCGTTTTGGACGTCAAGGAGCCAGATAAAAACCCAGGAAACCCGTACGTTTCTCAGATCTATACGCCCAACAGAAAATATGTCCCCCTCGAATATACACTTAGGGATTGTGATGGTCGCAAAGCCGAAGAACTTTCAGCTGCGCTCTAGAGGGGCGGTATGTACCTCCCTTGATCAACAGTGTTGTGTTGCTAACCGATATACTGGCTAGAGCACAATTGGACAACATCCTGTCGTTGTCCTCAGCTCTCCGGATGAAAGTGGGCTTGTCATGGTAGCCTCCATGTCACATAGACACCCTGGCAATCCACCTCAACGACCCACTTCAATGTACAACCTGCCGACTCAGATACACCCAGTCGAGGGTGAAGGAACTATCAACGTTGGCTGGCCCAACCAGATTCATTTCTCGAAGCTCAAACAGACGCGACTGAGCGCACCCGCCACTATGAGCACTTCTGATCTGGAGGCGCTCATGAGGGATATTGGTAAGTCTACGCATTGATAGCGCTCTTACACACCGTCAAACTCACAAATAAGCAGAAATTCATTGCCCTGGGCTCGTCTTTGTGAGATAGATTGGTTTCATTGCTCACATCATTTTTTTTCCCTTTCTTTCTTTTGACACCAAGGGTAGGTATTAGACTGTCGTGTACACTGGCCTCCTGAACCCAATCTCAATTAATGAGTCGTTTGTCCCTAAAAATACCCATGCAGCCTGTGGGGCGCACCCGGGTGCTCGTCCCTACACCGGATCCAACTTCCGGATAGAAACCGTCGTTTATGTAAGGTAAACTCCTACGCGGTTGAGTATTGCTTCGTACGAAGCATGTCGGGTTCGTATGCGTTAGATGTTAAATCAGAGGTCTGGAGGTATGTTTTGCTATAACTTCCATGCTAGTGCTTAGTTCGGGATTGAGATTTTTTTAAAAATATATATCTCGGCGCTCAATTAGCGCTCGCGTCTAAATTTAGGTGGCATCAGCCATCACTCGCTATCTGGAGCTAGAAAAGGGTGCATCCTTTAAGGCACTTGTGGTCTGCTACCAAAGTGTATGACGGCTTTCGACTTGACGGTCAGTTTGACGGACGAGGATTTACATTAGAGAGGATGTGCAAAGCCACTGGAAGCTTGTTTACATACGCTGTGCAAACATCAGTCTACTTTGGACCCGTCGCAATTGAACCATTTTTCTTCCCGTTCTACTACTCATGAAAGCAGAAAATAATACATCATATTTCCTCAGACCTCAGCCACACTTACCAGTGCGACGTTTAACAATAATAATACAAAATACTGAAGACTTGCGTGTCGTGATGGAATTTTCTAACTTGGAGTGACGGAGCGCGTGGTAGATTTCTCTGGAACTGGGCCAATTTTTTAATTCCTATATTACGCAGTCAAAGACGAGGGTCTAAGCGAAAGAATTCCATCAGCGCCAGGAACCTGATCAAGAGCATGACGGAAACACTATATGTGTCTCTTCAAGCGTTACTTAAAACTTCTCATGATCTCTCGGAAATAACATCTGCGAAGATATCTGCAAGTGGTACTACAATGGACAACATACTACCACTGACCTAGACATAGATTCCAGAGGTTCGACGAGTGAGTGCACGACCGTGTTTAGTGTGCTCTCTGATTGTTCAGTACTGGAAGGGTGCGTATCTCGCTGGTTCTTAGGCAAGAAAAAAACTGGAGGGGGGGTGTAAGCCTCCAGATGTCCGATCCGGCCTGGTCTCTGGTTGGTGGGGAACCTTAATTTATGCGTACAGAAATGGCCAGATTTTGGACAATTTTTTCACAAAACAAGACGTTGTGTGTGAACAAGGGCGCCAGTCGTTACAATTTTACCAACATTCTGATTTTCTGAAGCGCATCCAATGTGGGTGTTACTTGAGCCAGCTTTATGTGCCAATTCATGGGAAATACTATGCGTACAGAACGGATCGGACATATTTAGCCCCTCCTGAACAAACAATGAAGAGAGGCATTGCAGACTGATGTAGGACTCCATTATGCGAACGAAAATTTTGAATGAGTAATATTGGGAAATGGGTCGTGAAGATAAAAGCAAAAGCAGAGCAGTATTTCTTAAAGTCATAGCTACGGTGAAACCTAAAGAAAAAGACCATCCGCCCACCTCCCATTCAAATTCGTTCGATATTCTTCCATCTTCCACGACATATCAGGACGCAACTTGTCCGATTAGAAAGCTTCCGCCTCTCCCCCGTACTTCGTAGGCAGCTCCTTCTCCGTGATATAGGGCAGCAGTGCCTTCTTGATGGCATGATGTCCAGTCCCAACGACCGACATTTTCGCCAGCGTGTTCGCAGACAGCAGAGGTTTGAAAGCCCAGAAAATCCAATTGAGTAATGTGGGTACGTTGACAAAGAATTTCTTGTACTGTGATTTGCGCGTATGTCAAGAATGGAACTGAAGACGGGAGAAAAGACGGAGAGGGCCCGTACCAGTAGTTCGGGATAGTGGCTTTGGAAGATGTTGGTAGCTTCGCTTGCGGCCGCTTTCGAGTTCGCGTCTCGGCTTGTTAGACTGACGCCCTCGTAATCTAGAATTTACGGAATTGGTATGCATAGACATCCCACCTGATTGAAAGAGCTCATACCATGAATTTGTAGTGTCTGGTCAATTTCGGTGAAATCGAGAATCTCAACGCTTCGCTCCATGAGTGCGACCCGCCAACTGAGGAAAAATGATTAGTAATAGATTGAAAGGATAGAGATGATCAACTACCGAATAAATCTCTGGACATCTCCAAAGACAGATTTAAGATCTTGGTTTCCTCCGTAAATATTGTAGCTAGAAATTATCAGGCTGATGCGTGTTATCGTTTCTGATGGAGCACGCACACAACGGGTCTTCCCCCCTTGTCCTTTCCGTAGACACCACCCAGGCTACCGAACACTTCTTGAGGGAAGTCTTCGTTGAGAGCCGCTTCGATATTAAAGGATTCTCTCCAGCGTAAGGTACTGACAAACATGTCTTTAGCATCGCGTACGCTGAGATTGCTGAATGCGGATGGGTGAGCACAAGATCGATACGAGCGATATCAGAGGCGTACCGAGCTCGTAGGAACTTCATCAATACGACACTAACGCGGGCATCCTTCGCAGCATTGACAGGGTCGATGGACACACCCCACATAGAGATAGTGGTCTCCCGGGCAGTAGGTTTGTCGGGAAATGCTTCCGCGAAGATGTCCGGGAGTTGGGACTGCTAGTAATTCAACATAAGCTGCACTCGAGACACCAGATAGTACTAACACGGAATTCTTTGAGTGCAGTCCATTCTGCCGTAGTGAATCTCTCCGTAAGCGCGTTCTGGGGCTCGACAATATCGGCCTTGGGTTCAGCGGTAGTGTGGGCCTCAGGGGCTATTGTCGGTATTGCCACCGGTGTTGCCTCTGGCACGCTCTGAGCAGGTTGAGGAACTGGCACCTTGGTTTCTGCTTCAGTGGTAGGTGCTGGAGTTACTTGTGGGGGAGGTGCGTAAACTGGAGCTTCCGGGGCGGCTGTGGGCTCAGGTACGGCTGCAGCGGTAGTTGCAGGCGCTGTCGGTATGGGTCCTGGCACGGGTGCGGGTATTTCAGCCTCCTTGGTGGTCGGCGTTGTTGCTGGCACCGGTGCTGGCGCAGTTGGTGCCTCAGCAGGCTCTGGCGCAGGAGCAGTCGTAGTTGCGGACATGATTACAGTCTGAGTTCAACAACGTGGCTCAAGAGAAGGCGGGGTATCTGATAAGATTGATTAGCTAATCCACCGCATCAAAGTCCAGCGTTACAGCCGTTTGTTTCATCCACCGCCATTGCCCCGCCCTGAATGCCAAAACTCGTCCTATAGGCTCTTTCTCTATCGCCCACCATCATGACCCCGGCGCCAGTGCACGTATACGACTACAACTCACGTTTTAATGACGGTGGTCGCCCTTCGGAATTGGGATGGGGTATGCACGCCGGAAGACTGCCGATGTTCAGTCCAGTGTGGACCAACGACAAACCATGGGCGCAGAAAATTTCGACGAAATTCACGTCCGGACTCGCTGAACTCCCTAATCTTGTGTCGCGGTATCTCCCATTTGCCAGTCGTCGATCTGCCCGATCTTTCACGACTGGGCGGCCATCGTTGACTACCACACCATCACAGTCCAACTTCCTCTTCATTTTATTATGCGGATTGTGGTACACAACCTCTGCACTCTCGTCCAACACTGGGAAAGCCATCATGAGCCAGTTCCGGTACCCTATCACTCTTACCTTCGTCCAGTTTGGCTTCGTCGCCTTCTACTGCATATTGTTTATGTCGCCAGCAATCCGGTTCTCCAAGTTTCGCTACCCTACGAAAGCAATCTTGCAGAGCACTCTACCGATGGGCATGTTCCAAGTGGGAGGACACATCTTTTCCAGCATAGCGATATCAAGAATACCAGTTAGTACAGTGCACACAATCAAGGTGAGTCGCATCATCCTCGGCGTCTACTGTAGCTTACAACCTCGGAAGGCCCTGTCACCCCTGTTCACAGTCGCCGCTTATGCTTTACTCTTCGGCGTAAGCTACTCAAGCAAGACCTATATTTCCCTCTTGCCCCTGACTGTTGGCGTTATGCTGGCATGTTCGTTCGACATGTCCGCCTCGAACGCGATAGGCTTGCTCTGCGCGTTTGGCTCTGCGCTCGTGTTCGTCAGCTCCAATATTTTCTTCAAGAAAATCATGCCTTCCAACACTGGAGGAACGTCTTCGGCACCCACGCATAAGCTCGACAAGATGAATTTACTCTTGTACTCCTCAGGGATGGCCTTTGTGTTGATGATCCCTATTTGGATGTATTACGACCTCCCTCTATTCCTTGCCGGGGCGCATCATACGAAGGCCGCCGTGTCGTCTGGAAAACCTCCGCCCACGCATTCGGTTGCGTATTACTTCTTCATGAACGGGACAGTGCACTACGCGCAGAATATCATTGCATTCGTCATCCTATCGTCTACATCCCCTGTCACATACTCCATCGCCTCCCTCATCAAGCGGGTAGCCGTCATTTGCATCGCAATTGTGTGGTTCAAGCAGACAGTCCATCCCATTCAAGCCTTTGGCATATGCATGACATTCACTGGGCTGTACATGTACAACAATGCGAAGGGAGATGTAGAGAAGGGCGAGAAGAAGCTACGGAGGATGGAAGCTGCGAAGGACTTGATACTGCCTACGACGAAAGAGGACTCGAAAATACTGCTGGGTACCGAGACACCACCGTCGGAACTGGCACCGTCGTATGGAGTGGAGGCGTCCGGTTTGGGCTCTGGAACGGTTTACGGACGGGCAAGAGGCCTCTCACTGACGGGAAATGGACAACACCAACACCACCGCCCGCCACCCGCGTCACTGCATATAAAGACGGGAGAGAGTATACCAACTATTAAAGAAACTGGGTCTCCCGTCGACTTATACCCTTCGCCTCCTTTGTCGCACGACTCACCCCCTTCTGATACAATCCCTCTTCCCGCCAGCCACTCATATCATCGTCATTAACACCACCACCTGCGCCAGCATCCGCATTCACACCCTACGTGCATGACCAACAGCAGCGACGACCTGTGCTTTGTTGTACATGATGTAAACCTAGCTGCATTTACGCGCTTTATTAATCTACTTACATTTGTGACAAAGAGACTAGACATTCGCCTACAAACTATACATGATGAGCATTCTTCAACGACTTTTACTAGATTGCGTGCATTTACGCAGATTTTCCTCTGCATTTCGTTTATGACCCGGTGTTAATGGAGGCTTGGTACATATAGCTTGGGAAGCGGTGCTGGGCATTCTTGTTTTATTCTTTGTATCTTTATTTATTGGCTGGAATGCAGTCTCAAGGAC
>Ga0247742_10003204_pt1 | contig 10423 bp, 6 predicted proteins | sample UWRJL208509C2_FD_180944 | JGI IMG/M metagenome (GOLD analysis project Ga0247742, IMG submission 180944) | Plant litter microbial communities from Arlington Agricultural Research Station in Wisconsin, United States - UWRJ-L208-509C-2 | ecosystem: Environmental > Terrestrial > Plant litter >... | reverse complement strand
GTCGACAGCAGCACCAGGGCGGTCGCGTCGTTGACCAGGCCTTCGCCCTCGAGGATGGTGACGATGCGCGGCGGCAGGCCGAGCCGCTTGCCGAGGCTGGTCGCGGCGACGGCGTCGGGTGGTGCGACCACGGCACCGAGTGCGATGGCGAGGGCGATCGGCACCGTCAGCCACAGCAGATGCACGAGCACCCCGACCAGCACGGCCGAGACGACGACGAGCACGATGGCGAGGAATCCGATCACCCGCAGATTGCGGCGGAAGTCGACGAACGGCACCTTGCGGGCGGCCGCGTACAGCAGCGGCGGCAGCACGACCGTCAGCACGATCGAGGGTTCGACCTCGAAATGCGGGATCGCGGGGATGGCTCCCACCACGACGCCGACGACGGTGAGCGCCAGGGGAGCGGCGACGCCGATGCGTCCGGCGAAGAACGACACCACCCCGATGACCAGCACCACGGCGACGACTACGAGGGTGACGAGCTCGGTGCTCTCCATCCGCCCAGGCTAGCGGCCACCCGTTGGTCGAGTAGCGCGCGACGAAGGAGCACGCGTATCGAGACCCGCCCTGCAGTTACTCTGCCTGGTCGAGACCCACGTAAGCTGCTCTGATGCGATCGGTGACGTCGATTCCCGCAGAAAGAACGTTGCTGAGGTAGACGGCCGATGAGTTCGTCAACTCTCGCCGACGCCCGATAGCCATTGCTTCGTTCACCGTCAGCTCCCGTGCCCAGACGAGGCCGTAGGTCGCTGAGTCGATGTTCAGGAAGACGATGACGTCGAGATCCCATGACCGAATCGCGCTGAATGCTTGGGTGCGATTGTCTCCTAACCCAACCGCGCGAGCCTTAACCTGAATGCGGCGGCCGGCCGCGTCGATGATGTCGTAGCTCTTAGCGGAGTTGGCAGCGAGTTGGCCGCCGTACGCCTTCCAGACGATGTGCTCTGCAATGTCACCGAGCGGCGGGTTGCGCGTACGGATTAACCCCCGCGCCAGGAGCTCGTAAATGATCGACACGTATACGGCGAGCAGTTCGCGAACCGTCATCGCGCGTGGGTCGAAGGTCGCCATGACGCAACGCTAGCGCCGAACGGTCTCTGAGCTCGTCGAAGGGCGCGTACCCTCCACCGCATGCCCCAACGCCACGTCTTCACCGGCCGAATTGCTGGCCTAGGCACAACCTCTGGTGTGCGCCTAGTAATAGGAATGTGGGAGACGACCCCATTCGGCCCCTTCGCGGACGTCATGCTCGAGCAGCCGGGCGGTCACCGCCTTCTGCTAGCGCCGACCGACAAAATCGCGGACTTCATCGCCACGACGTACACATTCGACGAAGTGCGAGTCGCGCCGGTGACCTTCCGCCGAACGATAGCCGGCGTCACCCTGTCGGCACCACGCCTCTCCCTCGCCTTCGTCGTCGGCGGCATCTCCCCGCTTGGCCGCCTACTCCGCATAGTCCCGCCAGCCTTCGCCACCAACACCGCCTGGCTCCGCGCCATCGACCCGATAGCCCGCGTCCTGGTCCCCGGTGTTCGCACCGCAGGCTCCGCCAACGCTGGCCGCCGAGAGTTCTACGGAGTGACCCGAGCCCGCGCGATCACGGATGCCGCGGCCACCTGGCAGGACCGCGACCTGGGCTCCCTGGCCCCCCTCTGGCCCCCGGTCCGCTTCGGCTTCTCCAGCGCTCCGCCTTCGCCGCAGATTGTCGATGTGACAACGACAATCAGCGGCTGACGCCGAACGGTCCCTGAGCTTGTCGAAGGGCTAGGCCGAGTCACTCCCGCTAAACTCGACACACCAGCCTCTGTAGCTCAATGGAAGAGCAGTTCCGTCCTAAGGAAACGGTTGGGGGTTCGAGTCCCTCCAGGGGCACTGCGAGAACAGCCAATAGACCAGCAACAGGCGGAAGTTGGTTTCTTCAGTATCGCTTTATGAGTCTTTATTGCGAATGCGCCGGGTCAAGGAATCCAGTTCGCTATGGGAGCTCACGTAAGTAGAACTAACAAGCTCTTGCACCGCTAACGGAACTATCGGGATGCAGCCCTTGGGGATTGCTGTCGCCAATCAAGTCTGCCTGAGTTTTTGTTCAGTCAGGAATGACCTGTCTCCGCTCCGTAGACGGTGGGTTCCGCGCAACATAACGCTCTCTTTGTCGACGTCAATGGTGCGCCCCTCTCGATGGTCTGACGGCTAGAAGTACTGAGGCCGGATCGCGGCTCACCTTCTTCGCCAAGAAAGTTCGTAGTTCAAATCCGAGTGATTTGAGCGTCGACCATGGATGTCGAGCGGATGCGTAGGCTGCTCGCGGTCACTCCATCGGTTTGACGTGCGACTCGATGAAGGCGATCTCGTCGGCGTCGAGCTCGTACTTCGCGTAGAGCTGCTGGTCGATCTCCGGAATCGACTTCGACCAATCGATGTCAGAGGCGCTTGTGAAGTCCTGAAGGGGGACGTATTTCCAGACCTTCGCCGGATTGTCCTGGGTGATTTTAAGAGCACCGAGTAAGGTGCGGGCGAATTTACTTCTCACGTATTTGAGGCAAGCCTCTGCCTCACCCTTATCGCTGAAAGCGCCGATAGTGATGAACGATTGCGTAACAGCTGCGTACGGTTCCAGGACGACAGGAGCGGATAAAGCCTCCCCGAAACTCCCCGAACCACTCGCCTTAGAGATCGCGAGCTTATAGGAGCCGAAACTCTCGGGCCCTGTGATGTACGCGCTGCGAATCCACCGGGTCACGCGTTTATTTTTAATGAGGCCTAACACGCGAATATAAATCGGCATGTCGGCGGGAGGCTCCTCGTGGTAAAGAAACGAGAGTTGCTCAAATGTTCTGGTGTTTATTTTGTATTGCTCACCGGCGGACATCGTTTTTAGGGCTTCGGGGTAGTCAGCGTGCATCTCATCGGTATAGCGGTACGACCGTGAGCTCGTGATGACAGACGCGATCGAGCCCGTGTTGGCGAGAGGTACCTTCAGCAATATCTCATTGAGCATCGGGGACTTCGTGAAGGTGCCGATGGGCTCGTAGTTTCTGTCTTCGTCACGGTACGTGACTGCGATGCCGCCCTTAATGTCGGTTCCAGGAAACAGGTTATCGCTGTTAGGGACGTACTGAGACACGGTGAGATGCGGGTCGGAAAGCATCTTCTCGTTCCAGGCCTTCGGTGTGTAGCCCGCATTGAAGAGGAACCGCGCGGGTGTGATGAGCACGGCCTTCCTCCCGACCTCATAGGCCGCGTCCATAAATAGGTGGTACACAGGCATGTTGTGCGTGGCTTCACCGGTGGCTTCGTCCTGGTACGGCGGGTTGCCAATGACGACATCGAACTTCTTGCTCACTTTGAGCCTCCGTTCGTTAACATCTCGTTCACAATCTGCGCGCGCTCTTCCGCGCTCATCCTCCCGACATTTCCCACCCTGAAGTGCCCGGAGCCCCGGATCCAGTCCCTGCGCTCGGCCACGCCACCGGAGACGGCCTCAATAGTGATCTTGTGCAGCAATTCGTTGTGGCTCATCTCGAAGATTTGTTCCGTGAGTATGTGACGCAGGCGATCTTCCTGGTCGGGGATCGCGTTCGCAAGTCCCCTATCGAGACGCCGCACCAGCTCCATCAGGAACAGGCCTGCGGTCGAGAACAGATCAGCAAAGGTCTTCGACTCGTCCGCAAAAATACCGGGATTCTCAGACTCAAGTGCATCGACCATCGTCTCTACGACAGATCGAGGCGTGAAGACTAGCGATGTCTTCTGGAGAGGGATGTAGGCAAAGATGTCCTCGGTATGCGACTCGTCAAAGTAGTCAGCCAGCAACTCCTTCTTGTCCAGGAACTCCTGGACCGCCATGTCGAAGACTGCTTCGTCGAACATCCCCGGTATCTGGATGACAGTGCCGTCCTGTTCGGTGACCATCTGCCCGTCGCGGAGCAAGCGGAAGTCGGCCTCAGTGATACCAGTGATCTCCTCAAACAGGTCGTCCGGCGTGTACTCGTCGAAGTTTGCTAGACGGAGGTTTCTATCGCCGTAGGCCATGAGGAACATGGGGATCGTGCGGGCGAAGCCGCGCAGGTGCGAACGCGCGTCGTCCATTGTCTTATTCGCGCGTTTCTGCTCCTTCTTAGTCTCCTCGCGACTGACCACGTCGATTGCGATCTCATCGGTGCGCGCATTGACCAGCGCGAGAATGTCAGCGTTAAATGACTCTAAGTGCGCAGCCTTCTCCTGCTCGATCGCCGCGGCGGTCGCTTCAGTGGGTGCTTCTCTTAACGCGTCAACGAAGCGTTTGTCGGCTATCCGTCGCTCAGCAAGCACGCGTTCAATGTCCGCCGTCACTCGAGCCTCGGTTTGCTTCTCGTCGCGCTCGACTTGCTTAGCGGATAGGCCATACTCCTCCGCCAGCTTCTCGCGAGTCTCGCGAGCCTTCTCTGTCACGAGTTTTGAGATTTGCCGAGCGGTGCTGTCAAGCGACCCGTGAGGGTCGACGGCAGGGATGTCCTCAATGCGCCAGATGGGCTTGCCGAGATTCGCGACTTTGGGATTGATGACCGTTCCGACGTCGACCTGGACGTTGCCATCGGCGTCAAGTGTCGGCACGGGCTCCGGAACATGGATGCTCCCGCCGGTTTTCGTCTTTCCTTGCTTCGCTTCCGGCAGCTTTTCCAGGATCTCTTTAATGTGTTCCGAGTATCTAAAAATGCCAGCGACGTTGGCGAACAACAGGTTCGAGAGGAACCCTCGACGTACCACTTCCCGGGCCTTAAATGTTTGGGGGAAAGTCAGCACCTGTGCGGCGTCGAGTTCAACCATTCGGCCCTCGGAGTCTTCGCCAATCACGGGGAAAAAGTTCAGCAACTCGCGAATGTTGTCCTGGCGCACGCTCTGGTCGCCTGATGGCCTTGAGCTCAAGTTGTTGGCGAACGCATCGAAAATCGTGAGCGTGCGCTCAGGTGCAAAGTCAAAGATATATGCGTTCATTTTCTGGAACACAGAGCCGTTACGCTCGAATGCGCATGGGTTCTGCGCTCGGAACGCGGCCTGCATGTAGAGCGCAGGTGATGAGAGGTTTGAGAGCATGATGACCGCGGTCCATTCGGGCACGGTGACGCCCGTCGTGAGCTGGCCGACCGAAAGCGTAATCGTCTTACCGCCACTCTGCTCGGCGGTGTCGATGGCCTTGCGCACGCTATCCAGCGACTTACCGGCAGCACCCAGGTCGGCGTCATCGTTGCGTCCATCCCCAGCAGCGAGCACCACCTCGTAGTCACTGAAGACTTCGTGGCTATTCAGGAGCCGCTGGAGTGCTTTCGCTGAAGCGACACGGTTCAGTAGCCAGAATGAGTGACGGATCTCATCGCGGAGGTCGGGAGTTGAGAACGGGTACTTTTCGTTTGTTGTGAGACAGTCGAGGAACTTCACGACTTCGGCTTCGTGCTCGAAGTAACCATTGTCCTTCGTGCTGAAGAACTCGTTCAGGTCGAACGTGTAATCGATGTCCGCCCCGTCCTCGTCGCTTGCGACGCCAAGAGCCAGCTGATCGGTGACCATGCGCGAGACCTGATAAGTGAGCATGTTGAGCCGAGGAAGAGCCCCGTAAGGGTTCTCGACCGCGTCATCGTTCCAGCTCTCACGAGCTTTCTGCTCGTCTTCGTAGGTCCAGTTGAAGATCTGCTCTTTACTGAATCTGCCGGAGACCAAAGCCTTGAAAGGCGTACCCGACAAGTGCAGGGTCCACGCGCGCGTGATCTGGTCGAACGCGATGTCGGTCTTTGTCGTGTCGACTCCTTCATGGGCCTCATCGATGACTAGTAGATCCCAGTGGTAGTCAGCGATGTGTTTCAGCTTTTCCAAGGCGCCACCGAAATATTGCGAGCCCTTGAGGTCCTGGAGCGACACGAACTCGACGATCCGGGGATCCTCATTGTTGTCGTCTGCGAGGTGCTTGACCCATTGATCACGCGTCATAGCGGAGCGGGATGCAAGAGAAGGCGAGTCCGAGACGAACTTGTATGTCGTCTGGTGTCCGATGAACTTAGTGAAATCGTCGAACCATGCGTTGGCAATCGCTGGCCGGTTCGTGACGATGAGAACCTTTTTCGCTTCGATCTCGCGCATCAGGTCATAAGTCGTAAGTGTCTTGCCGAAGCGCGGCTTGGCGTTCCACAACACCTCGGCACCACCCTCGTTGAATACCGTGAGGGCTTGCTCGACTGCGTCCTTCTGCTCGGGGCGAAGTTTGTAATCGTCCTGCCCGGAGGACTGAAGATCCGCAAAGTCCTGGCCGGCGAAAGCGTTGAAGTAGTCCAGCGACGACTTTGGAGCGCCCTTGAAGAGGTGCCATTCGGTGCGCTCGGGCTCGAGCTCGCGTTTAACACCCAACTGGCGCAGATATGCGTGGAAGTCGCCGTCTCTAAATGACCCGCCGGCTTCTGACGTAAATAGGGCACGTCGCGACCAATTCTGCACCTTCGCGACCGAAAGCTGCGAAGCCTGTTGATTGATGCGGGTTGCGGCGCTTGCCTGCTCCGTGTAGCCGATCTTCTCCCAGCCCTCGTACTTGGGGATGTCTGGGGTCGACCACGAGTAGATCAACGGCGTGATCTCTCGGTAAGTACTGATATTGGGGCTAGGCAACGGCTCTCACTTCCTTGTGGACATGGTCGATTCGGCATTTCTCGTAGGTGTCGTAGAGAGCAAAATCGAAGGCGCCGGTACTCGCTCGACGCAGCGAGACAAGTGTGAATGGCTCGCGCTGCACCAGCCCCGGGACGTTGAGTACGCGGTGCCACCACGAGAACTCGATCGCTTCTCCGGACGCTCTGAGGCCTGTGAGAGTGTTCCCTTGGAGGATGTTCGCACCGATTATGTACTCGGCTGCCCGTCTGAGGTTGGTTCGGTGGCCGCACCGTCCGCCACTATTTTCGTGAAAGTCGACAAACACGCCGAGAAGGGCGGCCTTGGCGGCCTCGCGATTGTCCTCGAGAAGTTCGACTCCGTAGATCGATGCGAGCGCGAATAACGACTCGGTTGGCCAAAAATCCGACTGGTACCTCTTCTCGATCGCACGCAGTTTGCGCCGCAAGATGGCAACCAGGAAATTCCCGTCGCCTGCGCTTGGCTCGAAAAACGTCTTGTCGACAAACTGAGGCCCAGTCTCTAGCTCGGCGCGGACGAGGTCTAACATCTGGTTGACCATTCGGTGGGGCGTGAACACCTCGCCGTGCGCTTTGACCCGCTGACGAGATTTGATGAGCTGTTCGCTTTCCCCGTCAGATTTGCCCGCAACGGCAGATTGGATAGGTCCGATGCGTGATTGAGGCGTGTTCAACAGGGATCTCTTTTGGTCTTCGGCTCTGCTACGTGCGTGCACCAGATACTCTACGAGCAGACTTCAGCATCGGGGCTCACGAGGTCGCTCGGGTTCAAAACTGCCCGGTTCGCCGCGGGCGAATCAAGTGTCATTGGGTTGCGATGCGAGATTGTGCGAAGTGGACGAGAGGCTCTGCCTGTTGGACAAGTCGGGCAATCCGAGGTACGCACCCCTCATTCGGGGATCATGAGCAAGCCTTCGATTCGTGACATGCTCAGTCGAAATGAATGACATCTCTGCAGATCTCCGGATGAGTCGAGGCCGACTCTACATTCTTGTCGACGGCTTCGAATCGGACCTTCGAGCGGCAATCGATCGCTACCTGCTCGACCACCTAGCCGAAGATGAAGTCTTCACCGCCGATCTGTTAGCAAAGGCACGCGACCGTAGATCTGCAGAGGGGGAGGCGGGTGGGGCTGCGATTGTCCATTATCTCGATCTTCAGGCGGCAGTGGACGTGCTGCTTCGTCACAAGGAGAAACTGCCGCACGAAATGACGCTTGAGATGACGGCGTCGGCCGCAACTTTTCCAACGTTGATGCCGATCCGTCATCGAGTGATGCACGGGCGACCACTTCTCGACACTGACCCCGCAGTCGCCGTAGAAGTCCTCTCGTCTCTACGCTCGCGCCACTGGCCCGAGACGAAGGTCACGATCAAGCGGCTTAAGGAGGACGCCGCGTGGGAACCATATTTCGAGAAGCAGCCGGTCCCTAACGAGCGCACGCTTCACAATCTGCCTGAAGTTGACTACGACGAGACAACCTTTATCGGACGTAAGCCCGAGCGTGAAAAGTTGTTGGACGCGCTCAAGAGGCGTCGAAACGCCGTCATCACGCTTACCGGAGAAGGGGGGATAGGGAAGACAGCTCTCGCTCTGGATTTGGCTTATCAGTTGTTGGACAGTGCCGACAACCCGTACGAGGCAATCCTGTGGGTCTCCCTTAAGACAGAGAAGCTCACCGCGCATGGCGTCGAGGAACTAAAGGACGCAATCCGTGGTATCGACAACACCGTCCTGGCTCTTGGTCGAGGGCTCAGCACCGACTTCTCCGGGAGCTTACGGGACCTCGCGGATGCGCTCGACGGCATCGAAACACTGATCGTCATCGACAATCTTGAGTCAGCGCACGGCAACGAGATCGTAGAGATGTACGACCTGCTGCCAAGTTCGGTCAACTATCTGTTTACCAGCCGATGGGGCATCGGTCAGCTCGAGAGGACATTCCCAGTGCCTCCTTTGACCGACAGCGAGTCCGTACTGCTCCTTCGTAAATTCTCTTCCGCGCGTCGGCAGGCCACGCTCGCTGGCTTAACCTCCGCAACGGCATCTAAGACTGTTCATGAACTCCGGCACAGCCCTCTCGCGATCCGCTGGTTTGTCTTGGCAAGCGAGGCGGGACGAGTGCCGTTGGAAACTCTGCGCGATCAGAGCGTGCTGCTGGAATTCTGCGTTCGTAACGTCGTCGACAACCTAAACGCTGATTCGCGCGCCGTTCTCAGCATCCTTCGATCTTTTGATCGAGCAATTGGCTTCGACGAGTTCGCGATTCTTACCGAGATGTCCATTGACTCGTTGCGTCGCGCAACCCAGGAACTTACAAGAGGTTCATTGGTGCAAGTCGAAGCAGAAGCTGCCGGCGCAATCGCCGGGAGGCTCGTGCTGACCGCGACCGCCAGAATGTATCTCCCGCCGCCCGACGTCGCGTCAGAATTCATGGCTACCGTTAGGAGACGTGAGCGTCAGTACAAGGCATCGCTTGAAGAGAGCCTTGAGCACTCTCTCTCGGGTCAGCGGTTCGATCGTGTTCGTCCTCGCGACGCCAATGACCACCCCGCTGTTTATCTTCTGGAGTCGGCGCTGAACTTCGCAAAGTCAAGAAACTACTCGCAGGCTCGAGGTCAAATTGAGCGGGCTCGAAGCTTCAACCCTGAGTTCTATGAGGTCTATCGAGCTTCGGCCAGGTTGCGCTGTCAGGAAGGGCAGGCCGAAGCCGCGGTCGCCGAACTTCAGTCCGCGTTGAACTACGCCTCGGACGACGAATCGCGAGCTCGAATCCATTTCGACATCGCCGACATCACTTCCCGTCAACTCAAGGACGCGGCTGGCGCGCTTGCGTTCTCCAGAAGTGCTCACGATCTGGTTGAGTGTGTCGATACGTCGTTCCTCCACGGCAAACTGCTGATTTGGACGAGCAAGTACAAGGAGGGCCAGGAGTATCTCCAAGATGCCCACGACCAGGCAACAGGCAGGCGCCAAATAGTGATTGGAACCGTCATCGTTGATGGCTGGGCTCGCTGGGCCGAGTCTGAATACAAGGAACACGAATATGAGTCAGCGTTGCACAAAGCCTCAAGCGGATTCCATATTGGCCGACAGCTATTGGATCGCCATCCTGACGATCCGAAAATCCTGGATGCGTTGACTGAGTGCAGCATTTTCGCTCTGCGCTCATACCCTCACCTCGGCGATTCGGCCGCACAGCGTCAATCCGCTGTTCTCCGCTCGATCGCTCAATTCATTAAGCGCAACGCAAAGAAGATCAGCATCAGCAAGGTTCGCTACCTTCGTGACGCGATGGCAGCACAGCGGTCGAATCGAAGCCCTAGCGGGGAAACAACGTCGCTCCTAGACGATGCCTCTATCGCGCTAACGGCGTCCGTTGTGCGACCGCGAGCGTAAGAGCGTCTTGGAAGCAGCCGGTAGAGGATCGCAATGACGTTCCAACGTTTTGCCACCGACGTCAACGGGTGAACGGTTACAGGATTCTCTTCCGACCCGGCGAATGAGCCTCACCAGGACGCGCTAGCCATCCCGATTTGAACGCCCCAGGCCGACGCTGTCACCGGCCCCCACTACCGTGAGCACTACCTCCAGAAAGTAGTCTCATGTTCCTGCTCGGCCCGACCGTCGTGTACTCCGCCAGCGACCTCACCGCGGCGGCCACCTGCGAGTGGGCGACCATGCATCGGCTCGACGCGAAGCTGGGGCGGGTCGAGCTGGCGAAGCTCGAAGACGACGACATGCTCGCGCGCACCGCGGAGCTCGGCGAC
>Ga0247742_10003203_pt1 | contig 10423 bp, 6 predicted proteins | sample UWRJL208509C2_FD_180944 | JGI IMG/M metagenome (GOLD analysis project Ga0247742, IMG submission 180944) | Plant litter microbial communities from Arlington Agricultural Research Station in Wisconsin, United States - UWRJ-L208-509C-2 | ecosystem: Environmental > Terrestrial > Plant litter >... | reverse complement strand
CACGACGACAAGCTTCAGTGAAGCGCTCTGCAAAATCCCAAAACCCGAAGCGTCCGTAGGCACCCTCCTCCCAATCTTCCAGTAGGAACCTCAGGGTGTATCCGTCCATGAAGACAACGCGAGAGTCATCAATTGTGATATACTCTTGACTCGGGTGAACCAAATTATATGAATTAGGAGATTGAAGACTTATCAACAAAGAGAGTTGGATGCATTGCGATAGTAGGTTTTGGAGCACTCCGAGCCCTACTCTGCAGTAACTGAGCTGAGTGAGTAAGTTGGGGGATTGAGACCAAAAAATTTCCAGAACCCCCAGTCATCCTCCTTCCCGAGGCGAACCGCATCGGGGTGGGTGAGACAGAAGAATCCCCGTACTCAGAAATTTTCGCCGACCAGTCTAACAGGTCGGCAGAGAAGCTCCCAAGGGAAGGCGCTGGATGGTTGAAAGATGCGACTTATTGTCGGGTCCTAACCACAGAGCGAGGCCCTCGACTTCAGAACACCTTCCCACTTGGGTCTCGAATCATGATATGGCGGATAAAAACACCAACATCGCGGATTTTGGCCGAGGAATGAGGGAAACACGGGTTATCAACACCCCCCTCTGTTATATCGTTTCGATATCTTCAAGACCCGGGTATCGGCCTTACCCTAATGCAAAGTTGATGTTTCAGTATAAAAGTTATAAGAGGCAAAATCATCAAAGTTACTAACCAATCATAAACAATTTTAGAAAAAACCAGCAAGATGTTAGTGTGAGACATCCCTTCCTCCAAATTGGTGAATGTCATCTTGAAGATCCTCCGCTTCAGTGCTGGAGGAAGAAAGCGATCTGACTTTGAACTGACATCCATATACTATGCAGTCGCGTGTTTGAAAGTTAACGAGACGAATACAAAGTAAGCAATGTGGACCCACCACTGATAACGACGAACAAACCAGATTATCCTCTACAGCACGGCCTTTGGATGGAGCCGACATCATTTTCAGCACAACGGATGGAGTCGGACTTGGCCGAGTTGAGCGTGGCGAACATGAGGTGAAGGCGAGGCGGTTGAGTTGAATCTCAGTTCTGGACCAGCGTCCTTCCTTCCAGTAACCGGGCCTATGATAACCGAGCATCCAAAAACATCTCTATTCCGGGGATATCTAGATACCTTTAAGCACTTGATTCACATACATTAGGCTTCCATGGTCGATGACGAGCTCAACGGATCGGCTTGCGGAGCCGTTATAAACATGATGTTTAAGCCATATGGGAGATTCTCTCCAGGAATTCATGGATCCTATCATTCCGATATTTGATAGTCAACGGTTGGAAACATAAACGAACTGAATAGCTGCCTTGATGTTTAGAATCTTAGCAAAGCAGAGGTCCGCTGATCATTAGATTAAGGCTGACATGAAAAGGAAGCTGCAGTGTTGCACCACCTTCACTGTGGGTATCTTTTTGGAGTGAGTGGGGTAGATGGGGCCAGGCGAGAACAACCCTCGTGGGATCTTGACACTGCCTGAGATATTGAATAACAAGTACTTAGCGTTTCGTGGGCGGTGAAAGCAACCTCAAGTGAACCTGTTGTCTTGTGGTTCACAGGTAAAAATCAATACCCAAGCATCAAAAATGCGACTTGCTTTCAGCGATAATCCAGGATAAAGGTTTGGGCCAGAACCCACATTTGAGCTCCATAAAACGCACAAGGCTTTGGATCGATCCACTGCGAACATCTGAAGCAGCATTGTTCAAAGTCGGACCGATTACAGGAACTGAAATAAGCGCCGGATCTGATTGAGATAAACCCCGAGATTAGATTAGATTCATTAGAAGTCTGCCTTGCTCCGTCCTCCTGACCATGACGCGCTTTCCTCGAGGTGGCAATCGGCGCGCATATATACGCCTCCAACCAAACTTGAACGCAATCCACCACCTTCAATGCCGGACGACACCATTGACGAGCCAGGTTCAGGCACAGTGTTGCCAACGTCGACCATCATCGCCACTCCACCGGGTGCTGCTTCGCCAGTGCCAGCACCCGAGGCGCCAACAATCCGTTACCCCCCTTTTCCACCGGTACCCTCGGGGGTGACGATTTTACCCTATAAACAGTTCAAGGAACACGGAATCCAGATTTTCGGGTCCGAGCCTGATGGAACAGGAATCGAGATCGATGGCCTCGGCATTCCTACCATCGAGCTGCGTGTTCCACATGCTACAGATGAATGCAAGACTGACACGAAAAGGAAGAAGCGCAAGAACGGGGACGATGACGAGAAAGGAAAGAGGAAAGAGCTGACAGAGGAGGAGAAAATCAAGCGGGAGATCTTGAAGAAGGACCCAGTTGCCCGTGCACAGGAGCAGAAGAGGCAGAGATTACTATTGTTCGCAAAGAAGCAATGGTACGATCAGTGGGCTGAAGGAGAGGATTTGAGAGGAACAAGGACATACGCTTCGTGAGTTGCTTCATTTGAGCTCATGTCTGCAGCCGCACTCATTTTCAAGTAGAAATTTATCTCCTTCAGACAGAATTCACATGGCTGCGACCGAGTTCCGCACAGGCCGAATATGGCCACCAACGTCTACACGCGTGTCATATCTCTGGGACCAGGTACTTTCAGTCTACGATCAATTAATACGCGTATATTGACATGGGGTCTTCTCCAGTTCAGACTGTACACAGGCCTTCTTGGCCAACCTCCCATCTGGATTCGTACAGACCGTCTTCCAGTAGAAGATAGCGACGATGACGAGGCTATTGACTCGGACACTGAAATCGTTGGTGGTCCAACCGCGACTGGCAAAACGACAGACGTCGATGCGGATGACGACATGGAGTCTGAACACGATTTCTTCGACGTCTCACCACCCTCATCTCCACTAGCCAAGCCGTCCAAACTCCCTGATGAGCAGTCTCAATATCAATCCAGCTACGACCAACCACACAAATTCAAGCGTCTCCCTCCACGCACTCCGTATTTCTTCCATAATGCATCTCCCGTACTCGTCTCCTCCGATGAGCAGGTACTCAAGCTCTTACGTCTCTCCACACTCCGCAAAGAGAACAAACTACTCTCATTCCTGGCTGCACCTGATACAAGCATCAAAATCTTCCTCTCGTGGTACATTCGAACAGAGGGCTTGGTCTGGTCGCCTCTTCATCTGCATGCTTTGCCGAAGTTGGTACTGTTCTTCCTCGAATTTCTGGTCAGGGCCAGAGTAATGCCCGAAGCAGATAGGGCACTCAGGCGGGCTGTGGAAATTGCGAGGAAGGCGGTGGAAGAGGTGCCGAGGACAGGAAAGTTGTGCAGGATGATGCCAGACAAAGTGAGCATGGGTGGGCGAAGTTGCTGGGGAATCCAGTGGGAGGAAGATAACTGGATGTCTGAAGTGGAAATACAAAAGGAGGCTGAGAAGCGGTTTGAAGAAGAACTGAAGGCAGCCAATGTTGAGGTTGTCGCAGCGTCCGACATTGTTCCTCCAGAACCCAAAGTAGACGCTGAAGACGATCTTTATGGTCTCACTCGTAACATTGCTTTGGAGAAAAGCGATGATGAGGGTGAAGGTTCCGTTGAAGCTCAGCAAATCCCACAACCACCAACAATGTTTTCGCGTCCTTCGGGAGAGATCGATATTCGAGTGATGTCGCCGACATCTCCTGGATTTTATGACGTCGACACTCCAAGTGTTTTCGGCAGCGCGTTCATCGAGGAGGTACACGAGTCCGAGGCGAGGATAGCTGCAGTCGCTGCAGCGAAGGATAGAGAGGAAAGTGCCGGTCAGGATGAGGCTCATATCGCGCCAATACCCGCACCCGAACCTAGTCCAAAATCTGTTTCGACCGCTACCGATCTTGGAACAATTACTGAGCCGCTGTCGACTAAAGTGGCCACGCATACATTCACCGCCCCAAATTGGGCTCTTGCTCCTGAGGACCCACAGGCACGCCCACCTCCCAAGCATGGTACCGCCGAAAATGTCGAAGAAAATACGCCAATGCCTTGGGATTGGAATATCGACGATCCTTCTTCCTCAGCCAACCTGGCTTCGAAACAAGCTTCTGATCGTGAAGCATGGTTTCCTCCTGAACCCCAGCCATTCATGGAGCTCTTGGGTATGACCACGTTGCCGCTGAAGTTTGAGCCCGGCGTTGTGGAGAGGAGTATGCGAAAAGTGAGAGAGGTTCTGATTCCTGGGTCGGTAGCGAGTGGTCGAGATGATAGGAGATGGAAAGGCGTTCAAGAGGAGCTGGTGACTCGTTTAGCAAGGGTAGTCTTGGAGCCTTGGGTGGATTGGGACGATGGTGGTGTCTCTACGGAGTACACGTCCCCGAAGATCCAGATGCCCAAAGGCAAGGCGAAGGAGCCTAAACCCGGTTCGTCTTCGGAGGTTGAGGAAGGGAATCACGAAGGGTCCCAACACGACCCAGAAAAGGACAATATCACGATCCTCGTCGAACCGCAAGTGGTAGAGCATGTATCGATCGGAATGGGCTTTGCTGGGACGTGGGTGCAGTTGGCACCCATTCCTGTCGAAGGAAGGGATTCTTGTGGCGTCTTTGGGGATGGTAGAGGCGGTTCCAGAGGTCGAGGACGTGGCCGTGGCGGTCGAGGAGGCAACACAGGCGGCAGAGGGGGCGGGCTTGGTGATGGACATGGTTCAACCCATGCACCCCCGTCAGACAGTGCTCCTGTCATTAACCAGTCAGATGCGCCTGCTGTCCTTTCCGAGCCTTCCACACAGGTCGATTCGATTGAAAGCTCTGTGTCGACTCGTGGTCGTGGTTCAGGCCGTGGGGGGCGTGGTCGAGGTCGAGGTCGAGGTGGTGGCGGTGGATCGTATCAACACCCCACATATGAAGGGAGCCAGAAGGAGTTTACATTCTGGTACGTCGAAGGGCTCTTCATGGTAATCCCTTCGTTTTGGACTGTAGGCGTAGAAGAGGAACCTCTGATGATGCCTGAGGGAGCTGATGGTGAGCTTAGTGATATGGAGGACTAAGAAGGCAAAGGAGAAACTTTCCAAGATGATATGTATTGTATGTCAACGAATGTTCAATGCAAGCCCCGACCTTTCTTCTCGACCCCACTACCCATTTCCATTAGCCCTACATTGGCGCACATCGCCACCAGGGTAGAAATTCAGTTCTTCCCTGACTCGCGGCTAAGGCATTCAGTATTGTGATCTTGTGAATATGTCAATCTCGACATGCAAAGTTGACTGTGAATTAAATGTACAATATTATTGTGGCTCTTTCAGTCAGTATGGGTGTGCTGTGATTAAATGAATAGGTGATATAAAAAGCGAATCCAATTTCCAAGCTACACAATCTTCAGTTCCTTCACTCTGTTCTCTAGGCTCTTCCTTCTGGGGGAACTTGAATCGTTTTGAGTCCGACTGTCGTTATTGACCCCAGCACTCCAACTCTTGGCTGTGGATTCGACGCTGGGCGAAAAATAAACCTTCGAGGCTCGGTGATTCTCCGCGGCCTCAGCAAAATGTATTGTTGGTAAACTCGGATCATTTGCGTAGTTTGAGTACCGCCCACATTTTCCATTCCTGTAGACGCGATACGCCATTATGTTGATGAGCGCTGAGCAAGGGATACCGATAGACATCCTGATGGGTTTAGGGATGGGCTCGGCATCGGTGAAACAGATGGTAAGAGCATAGAGCACAACAGTCGTTCTATGGTTGATTATAAGTCATTGCACTCGGAAGATATGTGTTATGTAGACTAGAACTTACAGATAATACGCCTGCCCATCTCGTAGTACTGCCCTGGAAAATCTAGGGACATATTCCCCTTTGACCAACGCGCGGAACCAGTGCTTTCTTTCTGTCGAAGTACTCAATAATTGTCGTCCAGTCAATTTGTAGGTGATGGCCAAAAATATCAATGTGTCGTTAACGAGCGGAAGAATAGCCGCCACCTCTCCATATCGCGGTAGGTCTTCGACGACGCAGTATTTCGTCGGTCCAATATTAACGTTATGGTAGAATACGTCGATTGTGCTCCCGCCGGTAGCAGCAAGCCACAGGATGCCAAATACAATGGTCACCCACCTCGCGTTTTGGTATGTGGCTCGGACGCGAATGAAAAATAGAAGTGTCGTGAAGGCCATCTGTACTGGAATCAACCAAAGAACCTTCACCACAGAGCCTTCACAGTCGCCTATGGGCGCCGCTGTGAAGTATGAATGTCAGTACGTTAACGCTTGGGCGCAACCGACTCACTGTTTATGACAACAGCACCCATTAAGAATGCCAGCATCGAAAATCTGCGCAGCGAGGGTCAATTTACGATTAAATAAAGTCTGATGAGACCACTTACCGGGATAGGAAGTAAGCAGCCAGAGGAACGCTCAAGCCACTCTTCAGCATTCTGAGGTCACTGGACACGCTGTTCATCATGTCCCATAGCATTATCTGGATAATTTTACCTCAGTTAGTACCGTCGCTATATTTATTCTACCTACCCGATCTCACCGTTAATGCCGAGACCATAATGAACAACGCTATTGTTACCTGCCGCGCAACGTCCGGAGGCAAAAACACGAGCGGCGTCAGGGGATTTCGTAGAGCTAAGTGCGTGGGATTGTTCATGGTAAATTTTGTGATCGTATTTGGAGGTCTTTAAGCTTCGACTCGGAAGCTTGATTGGAGAGGCCTTCGCATTATATAAACTATCTTTCACCCTGAACGTCTATACCATTGACAGGGTACATCGCATTGATGAATCGTGATGATGAGGCACATCCACAATGAGTTTACAAATCGCTATGCATGTCGATGAGAAACATTCATATTATTTGAAGGCTATGTTTTAATTAGAGTGTCACACATCTGCAACATACTTCGACACCGTCCCATCCCGCCTGTAGTTTCATCACGATAGCTGACACCTGAGCGATCAATCAAACAAGTATTTTGACAGAGGGCGGTGATGTCTATTTAAGCGCCCAATTTTTCAGACGGGGACACCGCAGAGAGGTACTAGCGCTCAAACACAGTCCACTCAATCACCAACCTCGATTGTGAGAAGTTTCCCAGCTCAATATTCCCTCTATTTTCAAGGTTGTAGTTGCAGGTTGCACGTCTGCGCAAGTTATCCACACAGTAACGATGATCTTCTGCAGATTAGATACTAGATGCCAACACGGCCGTAGACAGAACACATTTAGAGCACCACTTGTAGATACAACCCTACCATATGGCTCGGCCACCGACGGGGAGTTTTCGGAATAAAATAAAAATAAAAAACGATGATCTTTGCTGGCTGGGGCGGCCTGTGGGGCGGTATGAGGTAGTTTTGATGCGCCTGTATGTCTATCGACCTTGAGCTTGTATTCACCATCCAGAATTAGAAGTCAATGATCAAGGTGTCTACGTTTTCTGGCAGCCACTAATTGACAGCAATTTATGAAGTCGATAAGTATATGCGGCCGAAGGTAACACTAAAAATCTAGGAATTCCAATTTCCCACCTCAATTGTGAAATTTTACATAACTCACTATCCTCCTCAAACTAATTCGCGAGGCGGGAGTTTCAGGTCCAGTAAGCAGCCGACCGGCACTGGCAATGTCAGGTTCAGTTCTTTTCTAGTCTTGGCAGTATAATTCGTGACTGGGTACTCAGCACGATAATCTGTTGTACATGTGAGTGGGGATACTCTTGATAACCCTTCATCTAAGACTGGGAATTAAGTATGAAATATTACTGCAAGGACTGTTAAATGCCAGATGGCTTCGCTACCTTCAGTCTAGTATAGATGTGTTGTGGCCAAACAAATAAGTAAAAGGCGAATGATCACTTTCTACGTTTCACGATCGCCTCTCCAGTCCCGTGTCATTGTTCTATATACTTCCTCCTTCGGGAGGAATCACTTTGGGTCCGACTGTCGTTGAATCGTTACTGACCCCAGCGCTCCCACTCTGACCTGTGGATTGGATGCTTCTCGTTCCAATGCCAGGCGAAAAGGAAACCCTTGAGGTTCGACGATTCTCAGCAACCTCAGCGAAATGTATTGTTGGGAGACTTGAGCCAACTGAGGGTCTTGTGTACCGCCCACATTTTCCATTCCTATATACTCGACACGCCATTATATTGACGAGCGTTGAGCAGGGGATACCAATGGACATCCTGATGGGTTTAGGGATGGCGTTGGCGTTGGCGAAGATGATAGTAAGAGCATAGAGCAGAACGGTCGTTCTGTGGTTGGTTCTAAGTCATTGAACTCCAGAGTTATAGGAAATGGAAACTCACAGATAATACGCTTGCCCATCCCGTAACACTGCCCTAGAAAAGTCGGGGATGTATTCTCCTTTTACCAGCGCACGGAACCAGTGTTCTCTTTTCGTGCTAGTGCTGAATAACTGCCGTCCAGTTAATCTGTAGGTTATCGCCAAAAATACCAGAGTGTCGTTAATGAGCGGAAGAATAATCGCCACCTGTCCATATCGCGGTAGGTCTTTAACGATGCAGTACTTCATCGGTCCAATATTAACGTTATGGTAGAATACGTCTGCAGTGCTCCCGCCAGTAACAGCAAGCCAGAGGGTGCCAAAGATAACGGTTACCCATCTTGCATTTTGGTATGTGGCTCGGACGCGAATGAAAAATAGAAGTGTCGTGAATGACATCTGCACTGGGATCAGCCAGATAATCTCCATCACAGAGCCTTCGCAGTTGCCTATGGGTGCGGCTGTAAGGTAACGTAAATGAATATCAGTACGTCAACGCTCAAACACAGTTGACTTACTGTTTATGATAACAGTGCCGATCAAGAATGCCAACATCGAAAATCTGCACAGCGAGGGTCAACTTACGGATAAAAAAAGATTGATGAGACCACTTACCGAGATAGAAAGTATGCAGCTATGGGAATGCTGAAGCCACTCTTCAGCATTCTAATATCACTGGACACGCTGTTCATCATGTCCCATAGCATCACCTGGATATGCCCCGGGGTCAGTTAGTACCATCGCTGCGTTCCGTCTACAGACCTGATCTCACCGTTAGTGCCGAGACCATAATGAACAACGCTATCGTCACCTGCCGCGCAACGTCCGGAGGCAAAAATGCGAGCGGCGTCAGGGGGTTTGGTAGAGCCAACTGCGTGATATTGTTCATGGCTAATTTCGTGATCGTAGTTAGAGGCCTTTGAGCATCAAGGCTTGATTGGAGATGTCTTCCCATTATATACACTTGTACCATTGATATAAAAATATCTATGAAGGTCTGGACTAGTGTTGCCACGGCTCGGCTCACAGTGGCTAACCAAGCTGAGCGGAGCTGAAAATGGAGCCGAGCGGTTGGCCACGTCGCTCGGTGACTTGAAGCGGGCAAGTCGCAGCTTGAGCCATAGCTCTGGCCATATAAGGCAATCTAACACTGGGACGAATGCCACACCTGGTGGTTAGGCATTAAAATCTGCTCTTATTTACTAAATTGTGTATATAGTACTCTCAAACAGTATAGCCCGCATTTTTGTGCTTTCAGGCTGCAGGGAACGTCGCTGAGAACTGAAAGCTGAGCTTGCGTGACATATATGGAACACTGTGACAAGGCTTGTCACTCGCACCACAAATTCGCCAATGAGTGGCATGAAATTAAGCTGATACAGCAGATTAGTCCTAATACTAAACAGAGTGATACCCTGAGCTTAATTATTGCTACAGCTTCACTTCACCAATTTTGGTAGAACAGAATCCTAGGTCGACTGTGTTTATCCCATAAAGGCAAGTGAGCGGCGGCTCAAAGCGACTCGTGCCTGGCTTCGCTCAGCTCTGAAGCCACAATTACGTTACCGAGCCGGCAAAGCGGAGCCAAACCGAGCGGAGCTGAGCGGTGGCAACACTGCCGCAGCGTTTGAAAACTCAGATTATTTTCTAAACCTGACAGATGGCCGGACTTTGAATTATCTAGGTTTGTGTTTCTAACCGTAGGACAGTGCCAATAAACTAGATATGCAAAGTTATGCTTGCTGCTGCAGCTCACGTGCAAGCTCTTCTGCTGCTCTTGCATGGACTTGAATGAACAGGACAACTCCATAGGGGAGTTCCTATATTTCCTAACATCTCTATTGGGTCAGCAGTCAACCAGCAGTACTGTTCTATGACACAGCCAGTTTCGAGCAGAGAGTGTCGGGTGTGGTTCAGAGCAGAACGACAGCGCGAATGGATCCGATGGACCTTCAGAGCTTCAGAGCTCGAAAATGCGTGGCATTCACCAGCCGCACGAGAGCCGGAGGTATTGTGGCCCAAGAAGAACCTTGGATTTGAGGCAAGGGACTCCAACGCACGCCCAACAGAAGGCGCACGTACTGTTGAGGTCAGGGACAGCCGACTAATGTCGGCGGAATGACCAAATATGGCGTTTAGAAATGTTTAGAACGAGGATTTGAACTGGAAGGGGGGGTAGGTACCCTCG
>Ga0247742_10003202_pt1 | contig 10424 bp, 9 predicted proteins | sample UWRJL208509C2_FD_180944 | JGI IMG/M metagenome (GOLD analysis project Ga0247742, IMG submission 180944) | Plant litter microbial communities from Arlington Agricultural Research Station in Wisconsin, United States - UWRJ-L208-509C-2 | ecosystem: Environmental > Terrestrial > Plant litter >... | reverse complement strand
GGCAGAAATTTTTAGCAATGAAACTAATCAGTTAAGGCTATCACTGACTTATTGTGTTCACGCAAAGATTCATAGATTGCAGCAGTAACAATAATCGCACCACCAATGAAGGTGGCAACATCAGGAATGCTGTGCAGAAAAATTACACCGTAGATAACACCGTAGACTGGCTGCATACAAGCGACCAAGCCAACAGTTTTTGCTTTGAGATAACGTAATGCATAACCAAATAGTGTGTGCGAAAACGCAGTGAATAATAAGCCGAGAATCAAAATTAACCCCCAGTCTACTTTTGTTGGAGTATGAACAGAAGTTAAAATAACGGGCGTCATCAAGAGCGCAACTATAAGAACTTGATAGCTCATTGAGCGCGCAGATGATTGGCCGCTGAACCAATGACCCAGTAATAAATTTCGCAGTGCAAAAGTAAATGCAGACGCAATGCCCCAAAGCACACCTTGAGTCATGCCGTTTGCAAAATCAAATGCTGGCACGAGGAAATAAATTCCGATTACTACAAACATGCCGCTAGCAACATCACCCCAATCTATTTCTGTGCCTTTTAGCAAAGGCTCCATAAAAACAGTCATCACGGGGTAGGCATAAAGTGACAGCATGCCTATAGCAATATTGGATACTTGCATGGAGTGGAAAAACGTAATCCAGTGAATACACAGCAGAACGCCAAGCACCAACATGCGGCGATAATCGCGCGCAGAATTGAGAGCAACATGCCCCTCACGCCACCATACCCAGGCAAACAGTACACCGGCCGCAATCCAGGTTCGATATCCGGTAATGTCCCATGCCGGCAATTTAATAATCTGCGAAAACAACCCTGTAGCCGCCATTAAAAATGCGCCTACATGCAGAGTTATTAACGCTGACTTTGTGGATGACATGAAATGAACCGATTCAATTTTCACTACGTCCACGTAATAGGGATTACGTGGCTCCTCATTATTGCTTGCTTGGAGTAATTAGTGACGAGGGCGACCGCCACTGGGCCGAGAACCACTGCTACGACCACCTGCACCACGCGCCCCACTGCGATTGGTGCGCGCACCCGAAGAACGAGGACGATCATCTCGTGCGCCTTTAGGCGCGGGCGGTAACTCGGGCGGAGTTAATAGTAGGTAGGCTGGCGGTTGCTCACATTTGATTTCCCTACCCAATAATTTAGCAATGGGTTCAAGGCGCAATGCATCATCTTCGCAGGCGAAACTAATTGATGTTCCCGATTTTCCCGCGCGACCCGTTCGGCCAATGCGATGCACGTAATCTTCTGGCTCTTCTGGCAAGGTAAAATTAACAACGTGACTGATATCGTTAATATGAATACCACGACCGGCAACGTCCGTTGCCACGAGAACCTTTGTATCGCCGTTTTTAAACGCATCAAGTGTTGACACGCGTTTGTTTTGGGTGATTTCGCCAGAGAGCAACCCTGCATTGACACCGTGACGCAATAATTTTTCTTGAAGGTCACGACATTCATCGCGACGGTTGGCAAACACAATCATGCTCTCTGCATGCTCCTGCTGAATTAAATTATAAAGCAGCGTGTATTTTTCTTCGGTGGAGACCAGATAAACATGCTGTTCAACAGTTGCGTTAGCAACGTTTTCAGGCTGTATATCAATCGTGACTGGCTGAAACGTCCATTGCTCTACGAGGTTGCGTACATCATCAGTAAACGTTGCAGAGAAAAATAATGTCTGGCGATCTTCTCTTTTGGGAGCCATGCGAACAATTTGACGCACTTGCGGAATAAAACCCATGTCCAACATACGATCAGCCTCATCAATAACGAGAATTTCCAATTGATCGAGATAAACATCTTTATTGCCACAAAAATCCAGTAAGCGGCCAGGTGTTGCAACCAAAATATCGACAAGGTCTTCATGCAGATGGCGTTGCTGTTTTACGTAATCCATTCCACCCACTAAAGTGTGAATTTTTAGATCTGTATACTTGCATAGCAACTTTGCATCTTCAGCAATTTGAATAACCAATTCACGAGTAGGCGCGATGATCAGAGCGCGAGCTTCACCGGCGTAACGTTTTTCCGCGATAGGATTTTTTAACAAATCGTCAATGATGGTCGTTAAAAATGCCGCCGTTTTTCCGGTACCCGTTTGCGCTTTGCCAACAACGTCTTTACCTTGTAATGCATGGGGTAAAGATTGAGCTTGAATCGGTGAACAATAATTGAAAGCTAAATCAGCTACCGCATGCATGATTTCCGGTTCGAGATCTAAATCCTGAAAGCGGGTTTTACCCTCAATTGCTTCCACCACAAAGGATGCAGGATCCCACGGCTCATGTTTTACCGGCGGAGCTTTATGTGTGCGCCGTTGATTAGTGTGTGCCGGGCGCTCGGATTTATGGCGCGGTTTTTTGTGGTCCCGCGGTGAATTATTTTCGCGTGCGGATGTATGTTCACGGGAAGAGGAAGGGTGGGAAGCACTGTGCTCTCGCGACGAACTTTTCTTGTCACCGCTGGACTGCCCGGAATGTTTCGACGGCCTATTTGCCTCAGGTTTTTTTAAACCCGCTACTGAATGATTATTGGTTGACTGAGTTGGCGCTTCGGTTGAGCCCAACAATTTTTTAAAAAATTTGCCTATCAAGATTTTTACCTGGGGTTAAAAGACTCTTTCGAGTATACATGAATAATAAGATAATTTGCCTGCAAACGAACGTCAAAGCCCTAATATGCCGTAACCCCCGCATTAAGCAGGAAAATTACAATAAAGCCAAGCTTGCGCGGGAATTAGTGGATTAGTTACTCTCAACATATTAAAAAATGGCTATTTAGGGGTTCCGCATGCGCATACACAGTTTGCAACATGTTCCATTTGAAGACATTGGCAGCTTACATAATGATGTTCAAAAATCAGGATTCAACCTGAGCACCACGCATTGGTACAAAGGTGAGAGTCCACCAGCGCTAGAAAGTTTTGATGTATTGGTTGTGATGGGCGGACCAATGGGCGTTTATGACGAGGATATCTACCCTTGGCTCGCTGCTGAAAAAAGCTTTATTGCAGATACAATCGCTGCGAATAAAAAAATTATCGGAATCTGTTTGGGAGCACAGCTGATATCTAGTGTGCTTGGCGCACAAGTTACACGTAATCTACATCGTGAGATTGGTTGGTTTCCGTTGCTCATCAACCTGGAAGCGAACGATCATCCCATCGCAAAAATTCTCTCAAATTGCGGGGATGTTTTTCACTGGCACGGTGACACTTTTTCGTTACCTGAAAATGCTCAGCTTATTGCGTCCAGCCAGGCCTGCCAACACCAAGCTTATGTTATAGGTAACCAAATTTATGGATTTCAATTTCATTTGGAAACTACAGAGACATCCGCCAAAGCGTTGATAGAAAATTGTGCGGAGGATTTAGATAATTCGGCCTATGTGCAAAACGCCGATGAAATACTACAAAATAAGGAAAGGTTTACAGCAATCAACAAAGCCATGAGCGCGATATTTGCTCAACTTTTGAAATAACCTTGCTTTCAGCTTAAGGAATCGCATCAGCTGGATAAATGTATCTTCGCCTTACACATTTACGCCAAACAAATGCCCCGCTACACCGGTTAACCCCATGGCAATTGTGCCCCACATGCCTACACGCAAAGCGCCTTGACATCGATTAGCGCCACCTACTTTAGCCGCAAAACCACCTAGCAATGTCAAAGCAAAGAGGGAGACGACTGCAATAGCGGCAATTAAATACTTTTCTGGCACCACCACCACCACAAGCAAAGGAATTAGTGCACCCACTGCAAAAGTTGCAGCAGAAGCCAAGGCTGCTTGCACAGGGCGAGCTTGCAAAAATTCAACAATACCTAATTCATCGCGCGCATGGGTTGCAAGGGCATCATGCGCGGTAAGCTGTAACGCAACTTGACGAGCCAATTCACGATCCACACCGCGCGTCACATAAATTTCCGTCAGCTCGCGCAACTCAGCTTCAGGTTGGCTCGCCAATTCTTCGCGCTCTTTCGCCAAATCTGCATTTTCAGTATCAGCTTGCGACCGCACTGAAACATATTCCCCTGCCGCCATCGACAATGCACCCGCGACCAGCCCCGCCATACCGGTTAGCAAAACAGTACTCAGCCCAGCCTGTGCGCTGGCGATCCCCATCATTAAGCTAGCGGTAGAAATAATGCCATCGTTTGCGCCCAGAACTGCCGCACGCAACCAGCCAATATGTTGAACTCTGTGAAATTCACGATGACGCATTTTGAAACTCACTTATTAATGTGTAAGCAGTTGTGTCAAGCGTACCATTCGTACGAAGGGACAAGATCGTTTCTTCAGAAATGACATGCACAACCAAGCATTATCTTTTTTACACAATGATGAAACAGCACCGCAAGTGCGTGATCATCTAAAAGGAGATAACCCAAGCTCGTACCAATTTCATTAACTTCATGCAACAGCTTTCAAAAGCCTTTATTTTCAGCAATCAGCGTAGGTAATTGCAAACAAAGAAACGGTACAGTTTTACTATTGGCACGAGCATTAACCAACCATGACTTTAGCAGACAACTCTTTAAATAAATTTGAAAAAAAGCTCGCCGGAACGAGTCCTAAAATTATTGCTTAAGTAATGTCGCGGGTTTTATAGTTCCGCAATTGCTCGACAACCATTTTCCAGATTGCACTGCATGAAACGTTTCCTGCTTTTCTTGAACAGTTGTCGTGTAGGAAACTTCTCCGGTGTAAGACTTATTATTCTGAAAAACAATTGTTCCTTCTCCACGACTCGGCTGTGCGCCTTTGCAAGTGTAAATAACTTTTAATACATTGGGAGCCGTTTGTGTAATTTTTTGCTCACAATTGTCGTCACTTTTAGGCAATTCACCACGATCAATTTCTTCTTGCGTAACGCAGGCTTTAACAGTGGCGCCTTCCTTTGAAATCTGTACGCCTTGAGACGGCATTTCCACGCCTTTATCCGTCATTTTTATACCCTGCTGCGCCATCATATCTTCCATCATCTTGCGCTGTTCAGGTGGCATATTGGCCATTTGGTTTTTCATTTCTTCAATAGCGCTGGCCATTTGCTCGGCTTGCTCTTTCTGTGCGGAACTTTGGCCGCGATCATCCATTTTAAATTTGTTTTCCCACAAGCCGGGTTTCATATCTACTTGAAACGCATGAGCATTAAGACTAAATGCAGCGGCTACCAATAAACCTATTAATAACTTCATATACTCTCTCCACATTAAGTATTTACACTAAGCGCTATTTCAAAAGCTTTATCAGGCTTGGCTCCATAGCTTTTGCCCATATTTCATAACCTTTCTCATTCGGATGTAGCAGGTCAGGCATTATGTCTTTTGACAAGATGCCATTAGAATCCAAAAATGATTTATTAATATTCAAGAAAAATACTTTTTTGTTGTCTGCAAAAGTTGAAATAATCGAATTAATATCCTCATTAATTTTGCGCAACTGTTCTGTCGGTTTTTCATCGCGCGGAAAAATCGCGAGCAATAAAATTTTTGTGTTTGGTAAACGTTGCTGCAACTCATCAATATTAAGTTTAATACCCGCTGCAGTTGTTTTTGGATCTTCTTGGCGATGACCAGTATTATTAGTACCGAACATGAGCACAGCCACTTTCGGGCTTAAACCATTTACCTCACCGTGCTGCAAACGCCATAAAACGTTTTCGGTGCGGTCGCCCCCGAAGCCCAACGCAATTGCATTATATTTTGCGTAATTATGATTCCACACGTTGAATCCATCTTTTTCCCAACCCTGAGTAATCGAGTCACCTATAAAAATAACCTGTGCGTTTTTATGAGACTTCACTTCTTCCAATTTTTGTAAATGACGCGGCATCCACCAACCGAGCGACCACCATTCGTTCAATACTGCAGGTGTTGTGGAAAGAGTTTTATAATCCGGGCAACTTAGGCTAGGTGTGCCAGTTTTTTCAATGTGAACCTTGGCAACTTCAATAGTGCCGGCACCTCCTGTCTCAAGTGCAAACGGCAGGGTGACCGAGGAAAAATTATCGCCATCACGCATAAAACACTTTAAGGGCACCGAAAAGTGCTTCCAGCCTTTACCCTCTAAATCTCGCGCATGTATCAGATAAGGGATTTGACGCTCGCAAGTTTCATTGCACTTACTCTTAAAAGCCAACCCACCATTACCAAGTTCAATAACTTTTAAATCAAATTCCACCACACCAGAATTTATATAATCACTTAAATCTATAGGCGTTTTTGTCTCAAAATTTAAAGAAGCGCGCCACGAATCTTTCCATGAAAATGTTAGCGCATCGCCCGTTGTATTTTTATTACTTTTAACAACTGTAACGTCTGCATTGGGGGAAGATGAATCAGCAACTTTAGGTACTTCCGCTTTAGCGCCCGTTAATTCTTGTTGCGCGGAAGGACTTTCAATTGTGATTTTTATATCAGTTTGTGCACTGTCGGAAAAAAGTACAATTGATTGTGCGTTTAATCCGGGCGAAGCCGAAACACCAACATTGGGCTGCAGCTTTTGTTTGGCTTCAGCAACATTGTTACAAGCCGATATAGCGCAACACAAGCTAATCAGTGCTGCATAAGAAAGCGTTTGAATATTCATAGTGCTTCTCCAATGACTTTTTTTCATTATTAAAATACAAATCCCAAAAAGCAAGATTTTAGTGATGGCAACCATCATAGACATCATGAAGAGTAACGATGATTAATACAACGAAATGAATTATTGAATAGTAAAAGAATAATACTTGGCTGGGGGAAATGAAATAAAAAAAGCGCCTCAGCGCCCTTCGTTACTTAATGCATCCGCAATTTTACGCGCTGCAACCTTGAGCTTTTCAATTACCTGCTCATGTGTCACTGCTTGCGCTTTAATTGTAATAAAAGGAACATTAATGACAGCGGTTGCACCATTTAACCCGAGGATAGGAACACACAAATCTGTTACACCTTCAACAAATTCGCTGCGGGATTGTACATAGCCAAGCTCAACTGCCGCTTTAGATTTTTGAATGAATCGATCAATGCGCTCAGGATCACAAGATGCGCGCAATTGCGGTAGCCAACGGGCCTGGCTCTCTGCTGATGCGAACCCATAAAGCATCAAACCCGAATTAGTGTCAACCAAATTACGACGATAACCAACTCGCACCGAGAAACCCAAATCCATAGGGCTTTCTATTCTGCCCACTACAACAATTTGGTCACCGGATGGAACCACCAAATGACAAGATTGCCCAAGTTCACGAGCTATATCTTTCATAACCGGTAAGGCGGTCTCCAATAATGACCGTGCTGACCCTTGTGCTATACCGAGCGTAAATAGTTTATTCGTAAGCACATAACCATCACGGCCATCCGGAGACGATTCTATATATCCCCGAAATTCCAACGCCAGCACCATACGAAAAAGCTCGCTCACCGAACGACCAAGCGTAACAGCCATTTGCGAGGTGGTCATGGGCGCACCATTGCGTGCGAGTAATTCTAAAATATCTAAACCTTTTTCGAGGGCCGGAGCGCGATATTTGCGATCATTTTCATCACTACCCGAATCATTATTTACTTCTGTATTTACCATAATAATATTTTTTATATAAATGATTAATGTGTATGTAGCGTTTGATTGATATCTTTTTTAAGACGCGCATAAACTATTTTTTAGCCAACCATTATCCAACTTAAAATTTATTCTTTTGTTTTGAAGTTGAGCGATTCTTTGCGAGCGATGAATCTTGTGCTGGGCATCATAGCATAAAGTCATTTAAACTATAACAAATCAAGCGACAGCCACCCAAGACTGTGACTGCTGTAACAACAACGGTTTTGATTGTCGCCAATTAACACGTTTATCAATATCTAGAGCCGTGTTTTCCATACTACATGGTCCAGCAAGAGTTAGAGAATTTGCTGCAATCTCTTTAACAGGCGCATATCGCATAGGTGAGACAACGTTAGTGAATTTTATAAGTTGCCATGATTACTCTTAAGACGTGTGGGCTCTTGCCAAAATTCAAACCCCAATCGGTTTGATCACCGTTCCAAACTCTTTCCATAATCCATTTCCCATTTTCATAATTCCCCTCCTCCACACGCTCAACCATATATTTGGAATCTTTAATTTCCGTGGACGGTTTAAATTCGACTCGTGCTTTGTAAGCAGTAACTAAATATTCGTCTTCACCAAGTTGCGCGATTAACGCTCCACCACTTGCAGGATCATTTCCAGTAGGAGGTGATGTAAAAAACATCGGGCGACCGTAAGTTACTTCAATATCCCACTTTCCCGCATTCATTTTTTGCGTCAGAGCCTCAGCAATTTTTTTACCTGCTGCTTCCTTTTCTTCTTTTGTTGCATCAGGTTTGGCATCCATTTTTTTTACTGCCCCGGAATCTAAAGGTTCAGACGTTCCCCAGACACTACCTTCAAAACTTAATTTCGCCCACTCACGCATCATGGGTGCGATAACACGATAATGTTGCGCAAAATTTTCAATAATTTCGTCATCGTATTTATTTGCGCCTAATGGATAATTCACATAGTCGGTGTCGTCCATACCAAAAGGTGAGAAACCAATTGCTCCTTTACCCAAGCTATCGAAAAAGTAACGTGCATAAGGTTGACTATTACCAATTTCAGGGACAAAAAGTGGATTAGTTTCCCCACTGTATTGTTCAAGCCATTTCACAACTGTTTTATGATCTGGATTGTAAATATCAGGAGCCAAAGCATCCAAATGAGGTGCAGCTGCTTTCCAAATATGAATCACATTATCCGTTGCCCCACCTTTCTCCCAAAAACTAGGATTAAACGGATCGCGCAACGCGACATTCGTATACATAGGTAAAGGTTTAATTGCTTTACCCGCAGCCGCCAACTCCTCACAGAAAGTAGCAATGTAATACGCGTGAAAAAATTCATCGGCGTCGTTGCCAAACACTTCTTTCCAGGTTCCAGATTTAACACCGACTTTTTTTACGAGTTCGTGAGGTACCGCAGCGTTAAATAATTTATTAGCCATATCTGAATAGTCACGATCCGCGCCCCACGTGCCTGCTTCATTTTGTACCTGCACCATAATTACGGTATGTTTTTCGTCAACTTTTTTCAGATGATTCATTAATGCTAAAAATGCTTTTTTATCTGCATTCAAAGTTTCTTTACCGAGTGGAGACAACGAATTTAACGTATCACCTGTTTTAGTGACAACTCGCGGGAAACGTGCGTTATTTAGTTTTACCCAAGCTGGGGCGTAGTGCGGCGCATTATTTTTCCAGGTACCAAACCATAACAATACTAACCTTGCATTATTTTCTCGCGCTTCACGCAATAAAATATCGATATAAGAGAAATTAAACTCACCTTCAACAGGTTCTATTTGTTCCCAAGCTACCGGAATTTCCAAAGTATTAGCGTGTATTTTTTTAAATGAAGGCCACACATGCTTTAATGCACTCGGATAATTGCTGGAATTATTAGCTTGCATGCCGAGCATTAAAAATGGTGCACCATCCACCATAAGAGCGTGACGACCATTTTTGCTCACTATTTCCGGAACTGAAGCGGCAAACGCTGAAGTTACACAAAACATCAATCCAATAGCACATAAATTTAAGAAGGTTTCAATTTTTTTAAACATCGTTAAGTTGTGTTTTATTGATACTCTTAGCATGCTCACCTCGGGAGAATTATTAAAAAATTATTAAATTGAATTGAAGATTGATATTTCATATCCAAATATTTCACAGAATTTACAGCTGCAGTACTAACAAATATATTTGGCAATTAAACGCCCATCAAACACGTAAACAGCAAGTGCCAAGTAAGGCCATTAACCTCGTTACAGCTCTTCTAGCTATTCACATCACACACCCGCAAGCAGTAAATATTCGCTGCGCCAGCTGTATGCGGGGTGCAGACACTCATCATCTTGCCCAGCTGGCACAAGTGTTGCTCCTAGCATATTGATCTATTAGAAGCCGCTAACCATTGAGGTTTGTGGCGGATCTGACCTTGTTTAGCACATAAATTGAAGGCTATTGGCACCACTATGAGACAAGCAAGTACGCAAAGTGCACCATCTCCTATCGAATACCCTTCGAGTAAGGCTTTTACTGACCTATTTCATCAACGGCTTGATGCCCTCAATTTAGTCAAACAGTTAAGTCACATTACCAAAGCCGTGCAGCGCCATCGGGGTATGAGCATGGGCCTTCTGGGTGGTAATGCATTATTTCGGGAGGAATTTACTCGATTACAGCGCCAGATTGCTGAACGCTTAAATCTATTCATAGCTTTTGCTGCTCGCGGAAATCAATTGGTGCCGCAGCGAGATCAAGAAAATTTACAAAGTGCCTGGCTGACGATAAGCCATGACTGGCAGGAAGATTCCGTTATT
>Ga0247742_10003201_pt1 | contig 10425 bp, 7 predicted proteins | sample UWRJL208509C2_FD_180944 | JGI IMG/M metagenome (GOLD analysis project Ga0247742, IMG submission 180944) | Plant litter microbial communities from Arlington Agricultural Research Station in Wisconsin, United States - UWRJ-L208-509C-2 | ecosystem: Environmental > Terrestrial > Plant litter >... | reverse complement strand
CTGCGCTGCACAGCAGCGACGCTCATGACGTACACTTGAGTACCAAGCCTCAAAATCGAGGGTACCTTGTACGAGAAGTGCGCGACATCGAACGATCGTAGAAGCCGGGGGTGGGCCAAATCGAGTCTGCCGCAATTCATTCAGCTAGCGAGTAAGCCACACTACCGAAATGAAGGAATATATGGAGTTTTGCTGAGCGCCGTATGGCGATGCGTGCCCTGGTTCTTCATTGCCCAGGACTAGAGAAATGACGTTTCACGGTGTAGAAACCAGTCTATACCAGGAGATAAACATGGTAGTATAATACAATATCATTACAGAGTTTATGGGGTATAGTCTAGAAGGTGGTATACTGATTGAACATCAATGCTCGGATCAGATAGTGGAAGTGGCGAGGATGCAAGCTATATCCTGGCTGATTAAGTTGGTCAATCATGTCGAATGGAGTAGATGTGTGGATCCATCACTTGTGACTCGTCGAGAGCTCTGAGGTTAGGTTGCTCGAGAGCGGAGAAGATGGATCCCAGTATTCCTCCACGTTGACCTGCTGTCTGATCCAATCAGCCCGCTTGAGCTGTGAGGGAATAGAAATGGCCAAGGTTTTCAACGGTGCTCGACCTTTGGTGGGCTTTGTACGTGCTGAGATTAGGCTGCATAGCATATCCTCCGTGCTGAGAGAAGTCATACTGATGGACCTGAGCCTCGGCCAGATGGTCGGCTCGTGCAGCGAGCGAGCGGATTCTTGCACAAAGAACTCGTCCACTCCGGCAAGAGCGAAATGTTCGATGGTCGGAAATATTCGCGAGAGCTGCGAGAAGCAGCTATCGTCGATGAACGATGAATTGCCTTTCATGAGCAAGTTTGTTATAGAAGGGAAATTGTTGGATAGATGTGATTCCATCTCAATCTCAGGAAGGTCGTGGGCCACTAGCTCGTGCAAAGATAGAGTGCGGAGGTTAGGAGCTGATATGGATAAGAGTGGGACAAAGAGAGGCCATCGGCGGTCGGATAGCATGAGAGTGGTGAGCGATGGAAGAATGACCATGTCCTCCTCGGATGGATATACTGGCCAGGCTTCCACCACTCGGCTACGAAGCGTGAGCTCTTTGAGGTTGGGCATGTTGCTGAGTAAACTGTGGAAAGCGGAGAATGACATTGAAGAGTTTGAAGAGAGGTTGAGGCGGGTTACTTGGTCGAGTGGAGGAGTGAAATGGGTAGCAGAAATTCCGATGAGTTGAAGGGATTTCAGAGAAGGCGCGCCGCCCCCAAGAAGGGTGGTTAACCCCGATACGTGAGAGGAAGATGATATCCGAAGCTCTTGAAGCAGCGGGGTTCCCAGCTTGCGTAGATCTTCTGAAATTTCCGAGGTAACATGTGGCCCTATCTGGAGAACCAGGCGATGCCATCTGAATGCGGTGGTCTGCAACAAGTTCCATGTCGTCAGAACTCGTTCATGCGTCACCCTATCCATAGCATCATGCCGTAGGTCGACTTCGACGTCCAGTGAAAGCTGTTGCGACCGCTGGAGGTATGTAGACACTATGTGGGGAGGGGTGCGCGAAGATACCGCTAGCTTCGTCCACAGCGTCGGGAGGTCGAGAACGACCGACCGCCAGTGGTGGCAGATCTGGGCCAGGCGCAGCTGGGGTGTACTCGATGGTTCGGCAGATGTCGAAGCATAGCAGAACTGCTTGAATATGAGAATGAGGATTTCCGTAGGAATGGTCTCTATCGGGCGGTGCCCGTCCGCAGTCGCGCTCTTCGACTTTGTGCGCGAGGCCAATCGAGAGTAGAGAAACATGACGTCGGACTGCAGGTATGGACACGATTGTGAGTTGAAGCGGAATAAGACGAGAGCTCGAGAGTGCACTCACGGAATGTTAGATGGCAAAGGCGGGGAAGATTTACTCCGACTCAACGTCAGAGCCATCGTATTTATGGAGGATGGGTAAGGAACCTCAGAAGAAGGAAGACGTGCGTATCTGGGTGAAGATCTGACATGTTTGGAACAAATGAAAGGCCGGGTGAAGTTAGTGTAAGGGTGATGTGTCCTCATTTGGAATGTGAGCTCCTGCCCTTTGGAAAACTGGGGTGGGGTTTACACGCAGTAAGTATCCAGTTACTCATCAATGATGAGCCTAGCCTTACAGTCTATCGCCTGACAGCGTTCGTCCAAGCGACCACGTTGACAGATTTGATTCAAAAGTTAGCTCACCGTTACCCTAATACTTTGACAGACTTGGACTTCACTTTGTAAAAGCCATGAGCAGACGTTAGACACCGGTTGAAATTTTCCATTGCATTGAATTCGCTAACCTTGCACGAGGCGTCTGGCCGCCGCGACGAAACACGGACCTCCCGTCGCGTGCGCAAGAACGAAGCTGCTGAGTATGACAAAAAGACAACCCGTGTCAGATAGTGTCAGAATGATGCACATTGGGAAAGAGAAATTTATAGTAGGCTCACCATCGTCAATGGATTATCAAATGCCGCTATACAATAGCGCGCGAATAAGGTGCGACGTCAATAAGAATTCAGTCGAAACCGACGGTAAATAGGACGGTTCCGTTCAATGTCATTTCAATGGGGATCGGCAGTCCAAAGCAAGCGTCCAAAGAGATCCATAGCTCCTGATCTCGGAACTGTGAACAAAGTAGAATGCAACATCCCACCTTTTGTCTGCGAAGTCCTCTGTCCAATAATCTTCTGCGTGGTAGGATGAGGTGAGATGCTGTACGGGGCTGTGCCGCGCTGAATCCTGATCACGCTCAGTGTCACGCCAACCATGGAGGACAGCTGCGGGAGGCAGGGCGGCTATTCCGCAAGGGATAATACTTGGTTACCTACTTTCTACACCCTTCCACCCACCATTCTACTCGGATACCCCTTACTTTACACTAGTCGCCTTTCACGATGAGCTTGGACAAGAATCTATTTACACTCCTCTTCACCCCGCATAAGGACAATCAGAATGTGATAGACCTGGTCGATCCGTCAGGAACATTGCACTATCGGAAGCAACGAGTCGCTAGCGCTGCGGAGTATAAGATCGAGGTCTATGGTGAGTTCATTCGACAAATTGTGTACTATATTCATGGCGAACATGCACCAGATCCCATGTCCGAGTCGTTGCTTGCAACAGCTTCTGCGCCATCTGCGGGAAGCAAAGTCAAGACCATCGAACTATGCAATCCTACAATGTTGGTCGAACTAAAGTACACAGGAACGCTATCATTTCGATGGTCATTCAAGTGGGAAGAGTGAGCTCGGTTGTCATCCTTTTTCTAATCAGCACTGATTCGGTTTGTGCTATCAGTCACGAATTCGAGTGGAAACGCGAAGAGTGCTACATGATTCGTAAACCAGACCCACCTGTGATCATTGCAGTCACCAAAGAACCTGCAGGTCGGCTCAGGACTACATCTGTCCAAATTCTCGATTACAATCTCAATCGGTGAGAAAACATTTTTCTGAGATGGTCTCAGGTTTTTTAACGGATTGCGGTCTCCAGTTTCGATATTGATGACCGGAAAGGTCTTGAAATCGTTGTCCTTACGGCCCTCCTGACCTTCCAGGACTCTAACGATGCTGCTCATACCCCTGAACCCAGTACTTCATCGAGTAGCAATCCCCTGGGTCGAGCTGCCTCAGTGTTTGGTTCAACGGCCGCATCACCTTCATCTGAAGCAGCACCAGCTCCGCCACCAAAGCCTGCTCCAAGGACAGGCGTCGATAGGATTGCAGAGCTGCAAGCTATCAAAGGAGAGTACAATGAGATTATAGTCAGCGATGAGGGGAGCGTCCAAGATTACGCCAGCTATTGCAATAGGATGCTTCAGGTCAGTTCCAATGAGATTGATATATGAAAGTAGATGCTTATCCGGTTCTACAGGACGATGCAATGCTCTTCATATCAGTGAAGTCAGCCGAAGCCGAACAAGTACCCAAAGTTCTCCAAGTGGTCGAAGAAACCAAGCGGATAAGGTACAAAGCAGGTATGTCACAACAAAATTCATTTAGTTTATCGGCGCCCCTAACACACATCCTAGGCCTAGATGAAGAGGAGGAACTTCACCAATACGTACTCTACGACCAACAAGAGGCAAAGAAGGGCCCTCGAATAATCAATCTCGATGATGACAAGAAAAACAAGTACGCGCCGCCCAAGAACCTGACAGTGCATCTGAGCAAGATATCGATGCCAGAACTGCAACCCAAGGCTCAAGGAAACGATAAAAGTAGCAAGAGGGACTCTAGGAAGGACGATAAAAAGGGTCGGTGGTAAACCCTTTTACACGGATCGACAAACTCATCCTATGTGTCTCAACCCTCCTCCAGCCAAGAACTCAAAGCCTCCGCGACCTGCTCCTAATGCCCCTGCTACAGTCCCTGCTGCTGCATCTCCTAAGCCATCTTTGCCCAAACCTTCTTCTAGTGTCAGACCCTCATCGTCTTCCAAACCTTCGTCATCTCGGCCAAATGTTCCACCCTCTGCTCTTTCTTCATCGCGACCAAACGCAGTACCATCTGGTCCTCCCGCTTCTTCAAATTCCAATCAAAAACCGAACAAGCCGAATAAACTTCACCGACCAGGGAGCGCCCAGTCCCCATCGCCCAAGCCATATCATGTGCCCTCACACCAAGTCCACCCGAACCAACCCTCTCCATCACCTTCCCAACTAAACAACCCAGGCATATACGCTGCACCTCCACCCGCACCGCCCATAAGCATGTACAGCCCGCGACCGTCATCGGCCGGGCCAACAGTCCCATCGTTCCCTCAACCTCATGTACCTAACTTTGGGGGGCCCGCTCAGCCGTCGTCAGCAGCGAATCTGTATAGTTCTAGTATGCCGGGGCAGTACAATCCCCAACCACAGCCCTTCCCGCCAACCAACTGGCCTTCTGCACAGGGTCCGCCGCCTCCGCCGCCTCCGGTGCAGCAGCTAACGAATGCATCGTCACCATTTGGGGGAAAGCCTTCAACTACGGCGAATGTTGTGCAAGGCGCCTCCTCAGTAGTGCATGGGTTGATGGGATTGCTGAACAGAAAGTAAAGGAGGTAGATAGGTTACACTTCATAAATAGAACTGGATGTTCTCTTGACTTTTCTACGTATCTTTTGAAGGATCGAAATGTTTTGATTATTTAAATTCTCAAGATAGAGCACAACCCGAAAGGGACCACATCCAACGATCTTAAATAACCCAACTGTGCACCAGGGGATTTTCGAAGGTCGTGGTATCTTGACTGACAGAGATTAGCGAGCAGCGCGACGCCATTTTTCTTCTCCTGCTGTTGCAAGAAACTGAGTTGGTGAGATTGACACAGGGTAAGAGCAACAGCTACCCGAAACACCTATCCCAAATGAAAATCGAATCGAATTGCTTTGTTGGATGATAGCATAGGGAGATGTTGAGAAGGAAGGTCTTTCCATTGGTGTTGGGCCGGCTCCTTGCGTTCTCGGTCGCAATGAAAGTTATGCGCATAGTTTCCCTTAAGAAGGTCATTCGAAACGCACACCGTTAGGGAGACAGCCTTGAGAGATGACCAGGACGGTCTACATAGCAGAAAGTCAAGCCCGACCCATTCGTTGCTAGGCACGAGATCTTCCGACACCATAAAACTGAAGTGCATGGCTTCGATGATGTTTTCCGTCATGGACAAGAAGTTCAATTCTTCCAAGAGCTCTCGCAACGGATCATCTTCCCGATTCGTGGGTCTATATACATCCACATCCACTTCGAAACGAAGAATCTTCAAAGTTGTGAGACCTGATCGGATTGTATCGAGGAGTGGCCAAGCGTATCGAAAGATAGCTGCCAGAGAATATGTGAGTATAGTACACCAGTTCATGCCAGCTGTGCTCACCTGTGTTTAACTGTATCTCTTCCACTTGCCCCGCCTCCTCAAGTGCGCGCTTCAATGTCGGCGCACCCTCCAGTCCCCTACCTTTGATCGATACCCTCTTCAGACGTGACAAATCGACAAGAGGACGCCCATCTGCGCGTTTTGCTCCTATCAAGAAGAGGCCTATTGAGTCCTCCAATGCGCTTGGCTCGTCGTATACGTATTGGCCCGAACGAAACTTGTGGTTTGCAGTGTAACGAAACTCCACGAGCTGGGGAGGTGTCGTTTCTGGAACAAACTGAATACACTCTCCGTCCAAGGCAGTCCCGACGTCCTCCTCAAGTTGATGTAAACCCCTTCCTCTCTCCATGCAGTAGTGATGGGGGTCTATATCCAAACGCTCAAGATTGGCGCAATGGGCGAGATACCCAAAGGGCAGGTAACACGACAGCGCCAAGGAAGTGCAAGTGGGAAGTCGCAACAGATAAATGATGATAGGTAGAAGGCCATCGGGAGGGTCGCCAGCCGAGTAGAGGTAGAGAGAGCGCACACAGGACAGCTTTGCAACGCCTCTCGACAGTAGTTCGCGATGGCCTGCGTCTTCAGGTTTCGTCAATGGCTGCTTCTGCTTCCCCATTCGGTAAAATAATGTGAGCTCCTTGACGAAGTTGGAAATTGCGGGAGCATCTTCCAGAAGCTGACAAAACCTCTCCGTCGATTTCCTCTTGTAAGTCTGGTCGTCCCATAATTCAACATGGCGGGAGGTCTATTTGCGAGTCATGCCGAGAAGCGCATGACACGTCAGTGAACATGCTTCCAGATCAGAGAAATAGTTTTCTCTGGTTTCAGTGCCAAGTATGTCAATGATATGGTGAAGAACGTCAAGTGGAAGTTTTGGTGGCATGAGAGCTTGAGCGCTTGAGCGCTTAAAGGTGTTTGGTTCAATGATGGGATGTAAACATTTGTGACGCGTGACGCGTCAGTTTCATGGTCTTACTCTTCCAGCAGTGAACCTTCTATTGCGAAGTCATCAGAGTATTCTATGCTGGCCAGTTCTCAGGATAGCCGCCTAATCACACTGGCACTCTCATCGTACTACTTACGGTAAGTATTCTTGCTCTCAGGGTGCTTGCAGGTTGAAATACTATTCCATGGAATCAAATTCTCGGCTGCCGGACACGAAACTGGGGTTCCTTAATGGAACACCCTTCACCTCATCAAGTATCCGATACTAGTCCTCGCGTGCCACAAAGCCTTGATCATAAGATGGGGTGCATGGTCTACACTCACTCCGGCTTTCATTTCGAATGTCGTGATGACTTTCACACCTCGATTTGGTCTCAAGGTTCAGGCATTGTGCCGCATTCAGGCCCCAGCCTCAGCAGGGTGTCAAGCTGAGCCCGAACAGCAAACGGGTTTGAGGCGCGCCAATCGCCGGTCCTCGAAGGCGGTAGCGCACGTTCAGCGCCACTGAGACTGACCGGTAGCACGACCTTATCTCTCTGTTAATGACTTTGATCTGCCAGGTTCACATTCAAATTTGACAGTGTTCCATTGGGAAGCCGTTCAAAACCCTGTAAATAGGTTGAACGGAGTACGGTACGTGTGTCCGCGTCTTTCCGGGCTCTCCCTCATGTCTTTGGGGCTGATAGACGTTCATATACTTCAGAAGTGGTGAACTAAAACATGACGCCATGGTGGAGGACGAGACCTGCTAGCTCGTTTTCTCTTATCTCGACTTAATTCCCGAATACAGAGTTCAGACACTTTCCGAACCCCAACAAGCTTTCTATCACAACTCAATCATGTAACCACGAGTAAGTTACCCCCGAATCGTTAACAGCTGACCGTTCTGACTTATTTTTTACTCTACTTCCGAAGATGCCTGTCAAGACCTGAAGAGTACAAGATAGATAGCCGCCGCCGGGAGGGGTGGTATGACCTGCTGTCATATAGTCTTGATGACCAGTCAGTTCCACGGGATTGGTGTGACCGATAAGACGCCATTATTGCTATCACCAGTACCACCACCAAGCTTCTCTTGATCAGAACTCTCAGGAGATTGGCTTCTTGTCAACGTCTCATTTGCGCTCCCGGTTGGGTGGCTAAAAACAGGTCACCAGGGGTTTCGACTTGTGCTCAAGCTTTTTGGCTTTAGTGGCCGACGTTCTGAATTTTCTGATTTTCCGATGTAACCTGGAACTCGCTGGAATGACTTCATACTTGGACTTGAAATTCCTCCGACGAGTCACTATCAAATGTATTGACATGTCGTCTGTTCTGACATCAATCCACTTATATTCCGTAGTTGCTCCTATCATAAGATATCGAATGACAGAGACACGATATTTGAATCGATAGGCTGAGTCACGGAAGGACCAAGCTCTTTCATTGACCACGAGGACGTAAACGACACGCACTTACTAAATCTACTTACCGTTTTCGGTAACTCGCCAGCTCATCGGCGCCTATTGCTTGGGCGCCCAAATACCGCGGAACAGAGACAAATCTAATAGACGACATGAAGAAGGGGAAATAATTATTGGCTGAAGTTGCACCAGTATGCTTTATGACCGCCTACAAGTTGTGATAATTGCACCAACTGCAGAGAAAAATCAACAAGAACACGATGCTTAAAGAAGACGGATCAATGCTTCGGAGTCGATCTCATGTGACGAGAATCGAATGGAAGCAAATATAAATATCTCGACTGAATGTCAGTGAGCCGCAAGATAAGATGATTGGCGGGCCGCTTGGTAATTCGCGTCTGATAGGGGTTGAATAAGAAAACATGCCTTCGAGGATTCGTATTTACCCCTGACTTTCAAAGATCATTATGCCCTTTCAATACTGAGAATATGACTGCGCTAGGACATAGGGCACGTGTGCATCGAAGAGATGAACAAAGATCAGACGATACCAAGAGATCGACAACCAAGACTGGCTTAATGGTCACCGCTTTCCGATGTAAAGCGCCTAATATCACTCGTGCTTTCGGCTAGAAGATTGAGGAGATATGTTGATGTCCGGTGTCAGAACGCATTCCAAATTTTGAATTTACCAATGGTGTGGTTGGCTATTGTGGTTCTGAATGGGAATATCGAAAAGAATGGCACATCTTACCACTGAGTTCAAGGTAGCGACGTACTTATTCATGTATACACAGATTCCCAGGCGGACACGATACGCTGCCGCACAATGTGGCTGCTGTGACAAGAGTCTAAATCTTGAGCTTCAAACGTCGTATAGGCCAGGTGATCAGTGCGCACAGATACGGAGGTATTCCAAATGGATTTGTGAACGTGTCGGTCAGGTACCATAGTACAAGGTGGTACCATTGGCATTCGTTGAATTTTATGGGAGCACACGTGCTAGCAAGCGAGATGATCGCAGCCTACAGACACCCGATCATGACTTCCAATACTCTTAGTGGATAGTCATCTTGCCATGCACACAGAGGGAAAGTTGCAGAACAATATGTAGTTCTCCCTGGAGAAATTCAAGACAACGAGGACTTAGCGGTATCGAACGGCGACAATAATACTGTTGTCCGATGGAGGACCCGGGCAGATCCAGACCTTCCTTGGAATCCATGCCCTAGAGGTGAAAGAGATCGCTTATCCTTCATAAATTGTATTATATTCGCCCATTAACTCCTCCCGCGTCTCCGGGGATATGCTTGGGCAAGTTCAGATCGATATAGCTGTAGTTTATGGCGGCCCTTCATTTCCAGATCACCTCCAAGATAATCTGATACCGCAACATCTCTTGGCACAGGTGAAATTTGAGCCAGCTCTTTCTCACTGAAATAGCACAAAAAACAAAGAGTCTCTGAGAATTTGAGTTTGTTAGATAGTTAGTTAAAGAACGGACGACATTTTAGGGACAGGTGACGCTTAAGTAAATGTAGGTCTTTGGATCGTGCAAAAGTTCTGCCTAGGTAGCTTTTCCAGCGCTAAGAGTGAATCTCATCACCAGACGTGTGTGAGTAGCTTCTCGCTCAACACTAGCGCCACATTTTCCAGGACAAGGCAGAGATCTCTCACACTGTGCACCCGTACCAATGTCCACTGGGGTCGCATAATTGAATTCTAATTGAGGGTTGCTGTACTGAGGGAAATCTAGCTTGACGAATTCAAAAATTAACTTTCATTGTCGCTCAGCGCTCACCAGTTAAGACCTGTCTGAGCTTCGTAACGGTACAAGCAACACGAGATTTCAGCCTCGAGGTCCAAGCGAGAGGGAACAAAATGACCGATACAGTGTCAATCCATCAAGCTGGGTCCAATCAACGCCGTTGTACTGCCGGAGCCAAAGCTTCTCTTGATTCACCGAACTCCAGTTTGAGTTCAGTCACTCTCTTCTGCAGGTTTGCACCCAGTGATCGAAATATGTTGATCAGACGATGCTTTTCCCAGGTGCAGGTGTGCTGCAGCCATCACCCATTGACCACACTGCTGGCACCCGACTATTTATTCCGGGGGATAAATCAGCGATAAATGTTTGTGTACTGTTAAAAAAAGTATATCCTTTAATTGTGACGATTACTTACTATTTATGGTATATAGAAAGTTG
>Ga0247742_10003200_pt1 | contig 10426 bp, 11 predicted proteins | sample UWRJL208509C2_FD_180944 | JGI IMG/M metagenome (GOLD analysis project Ga0247742, IMG submission 180944) | Plant litter microbial communities from Arlington Agricultural Research Station in Wisconsin, United States - UWRJ-L208-509C-2 | ecosystem: Environmental > Terrestrial > Plant litter >... | reverse complement strand
TCTGGTGAGCGCCTTCATGCCGAACGACATCGGCGGTGACAACAACGCCGACGCCTCTGCCGACTCGAGCGGCGACGGTGGCGGCGATAGCGGCACCGATGCCAACTCCGCAGACGCGGGCGGCGACACCGGCGGCGACTACAGCGGCACGACCGATGCTGCGGGATACGACGGCGGCTGGGACCAGGGCGGCGATTTCGGCGGCGGAGACTTCGGTGGCGGCGGCGACTTCGGCGGCGGGGGAGACTTCTTCTAGCCCGCGCGACGCGCCGTCCCCGACAAGTCGATCAGCCCCATAAGTCGATCAGCCCGATAGGTCGATCAGCCCGATAGGTCGATCAGTGCTGGCACGCCGGTCAGGTCGAGCCCGATATCGATCAGGCGCACCCGACCGGCGAGCTGCGCTCCAGCACCCCGCAGCAGGCCGGCCTTCACCGCACCGAAGGTGACGGTCAGGTCTGCGGGCAGCACCCCGGCATCCGCCACCGTGCCCTCGTCGGGATGGACACCGCTCGGGATATCGACCGCGACGACGCGTGCACGGTGCGGGCGCTCCAGGACAGCCTCGACCGCGGCCCGAGCCCGGCCACGCAGAGCGGTTCCCGCGCCCGAGCCGATGCCGAGGATGCCGTCCATCACCACGTCCAGATCATCCGGCACCCGGTCCACCAGTGTCGCGCCCGCGGCCAGTGCGCTCGTCAGCGCGGCCGTGTGCACCCGCTCGCCGGTGCGCAGAATCCGCACCTCGATGCCGTCGTGGGCCAGCTCGGCGCCGGCGTACAGGGCGTCCCCGCCGTTGTCGCCTGACCCGACGAGCAGCAGCACCCGCTCGGGCGCGAGTTCCCGGGTCGCGGCGGCGAGACCCGCGGCGGCACGCGCCATGAGGGGCACCCCGGCTGCCAGCAGTGGTGCCTCGGCAGCGCGCACCTGATCGGCGGAGTACCCGCGCATCCGTTCGAGGGCCGTCATCAGTCGAGAAACAGGCAGAACGGATGTCCGGCCGGGTCGAGGTGCACCAGCACCCGTTCCTGGGGTTGGAAGTCCGCCAGCACCGCCCCGAGCTCGACCGCGTGCGCGCTCGCTGCCTCGAGGTCGTCCACCTGGATGTCCAGATGCATCGACATCTGCTGTTCGCCCGGCCCTGCCGGCCAGACCGGACGAACATAGGCGCCGTCGGTCTGGAACGACAGACCCGCTCCGTCCGGAGCCTTCAGCATCACCCAGTCCGGGCCGTCGCTCCGCCACTGCCAGCCGAGCAGCGCCTCGTAGAAGCGGGCGAGCGCGGTCGCGTCCGGGGCGTCGAGCACCGTTGCGGACATCCGGAAGACCGGGGCGGTAATCGGTGTGGTCATCGGTTCTCCTTCCCCTGCGAAGGCTACGCTCGAACTCGAATCGACCCCGAAGGAGTTCTCATGCCCGGTGCCCTCGTTCTGTCTGGTGGCGGACTCGCCGGAATCGCCTGGGAGGTCGGAGTGCTGGCCGGCATCGCCGAGGAGTCTGCCGCGGTCTTCGCCACGCTCACCCGCCCCGAGACGGTCTACCTCGGAACGTCGGCGGGCTCGGCGGTGGCGTCGCAGCTGGCCGGCGGTACCCCGATCGAGGATCTGTACGCCCAGCAGGTGGCGGAGGAGACAGCCGAGCTCGGCGCGGAGATCGACGCAGTGGCGTTCGGCGATCAGATGACGAAACTGTTGGAAGGGGTGACATCGCCCGAGGAGGCTCGGCGACGTGTCGGAGCTTTCGCCCTGGCCGCGGACACCGGGTCGGCGTCCGCTCGTCGCGCCGTGATCGAAGCGCGTCTGACCGTGCGTTCGTGGCCGGACCGTCGCCTCCTGATCACCGCCGTCGACGCCGAAAGCGGGGAGCTGCGCGTCTTCGATCGTGACTCGGGTGTCGACCTGGTCGACGCGGTGTCGGCCAGTTGCGCCGTGCCCGGCGTGTGGCCGACCGTCGAGATCGACGGCCGTCACTACACGGATGGCGGGGTGCGCTCGATCAGCAACGTCGACCTGATCGCGGGGAGCGATCCCGTTCTCGTCCTCACGCCGTCGCCGGAGGTGGGACCACTCGGCCCCACGATCGCGGCCGAAGAGATCGACGCCATCGGTATCGGAGCGCGCATGCTGGTGTTCGCCGACGAGGCATCGCTGACCTCCTTCGGTAGCAATCCGCTCGACCCCGCGGTGCGTCCCGCCGCGGCGCGGGCAGGACGAGCGCAGGGAAGACAGCTCGCTCCGCAGTTGCTGGCCATGTGGGCGTCCTGACGGCCGGCGATCCAAGCCTCCTGATCGATCGGCCGTGGTTTCCGGCCATCCGAGCGTGAACCGGCTCCGAACCATCGTCATGGTCAGCACCTCTGCGACAGTCGAAGCCGTCACGACCGCGCCGCTCGAGCGAGCCTGGCAGATCTCTACACCGCTCACCCCGGTGGGGTTCTACCCGAGGTTCGGACCATTGCCGGCCGTGCTCGAGGTGCGCGATCAGACCGGAGCGTGGGATGCCGCCGGGCAGACTCGTCAGCTGATGCTGTCCGACGGCGGCAGCGTGATCGAGCACCTCGAGCGGGTCGATGCGCCGCAGTTCTTCGAGTACCGCCTCAGCGACTTCCAGAAGCTGTTCGGGCGGCTCGTGGTCGGGGCGCGAGCGGAATGGCGGTACACCGCGGTGTCGGGCGGCACGAGCATCCGGTGGACGTACACGTTCGAACCGTACCCGCGTGCGCGCCCGGTGGTCGGGCTGATCGTCCGGCTGTTCTGGGCGCCTTACATGCGCCGGGTGCTCCCGGGCATCGTCGCGGAGATCGAGCGCCGCGCCTGATGCGGCGCGGAGCTCGATCACACGGAGTCCGTGCCCGATCGGAGTCAGTGCCCGATCGGAGCCTCCACGCCGGCCGGCGTCGCGATCTTGCGGATGAAGAAGGCGCAGGGAATGGCGAACAGCGAGATCACGGCGCCGTACAGGAAGGCGGTGTGCACACCGGCCGCATAGGAGTTCGCGAGACCGGTCGACGCCTGCGCGATCTGCACCGACGACATCACGGTGACGAACAGCGCGGTGCCCGCGGCGCCAGCGAGCTGCTGAATCGTGCCGACCATCGCGCTGCCGTAGGAGTACATCTCGGGGCGGAGTGAGCCGAGGCTCGCCGTGAACAGCGGGGTGAAGATGAGCGCCAGCCCGATGCTGAGTGTCACGTGCGCGGCGAGAACCATCCAGACGCTGCTCTGGGCGTTGAGCATGGTCATCGCCCACAGGTCGCCGCTGACGATCGTGGCTCCCGCAATGAGCAGCCCGCGCGGCCCGACCCGGTCGTAGATGCGACCGACGAAGGGGGCGAGCAGGCCCATGACGAGCCCGCCCGGCAACAGCAGCAGGCCGACCTGCAGCTCGCGCAGGCCGAGCACGTTCACCAGGTACAGCGGCAGCAGCACGATCGTGCCGAACATGGCCATCATGCTGATCGCGAACATCGCGATCGAGAAGGTGAAGGTCGGCACCCGGAAGGTGCGCAGGTCGAGCAGAGCGCGGTCGGTGCGCTGCAGACTCACCTGACGGAGGATGAACAGGGCCAGGGCCACGGCACCGATCGCCAGCGGAGTCCACACCTCGAGCGGCGAACCCGCAGTGCCGGCGTTGCTGAGACCGTAGACCAGCCCGCCGAAGCCGAAGGCCGACAGCACGACCGACAGGATGTCGAAGGTGGCCTTGTGCGTCTCGGTCACGTTCTTGATCAGCGCACCCCCCACGAACAGCGCGACGAGGGCGATCGGGAGCACGAAGATGAACATGAAGCGCCAGCTGAAGGCCGTGAGGATCAGGCCGGAGATGGTGGGGCCGATGGCCGGTGCGACCGAGATCACGATCGAGATGTTGCCCATCATTCGCCCGCGGTTGGCCGCCGGCACCAGGGTCATCACCGTCGTCATCAGCAGCGGGAACATGATCGCCGTGCCGCTGGCCTGGATCACGCGGGCGACGAGCAGCAGGGTGAAGCCGGGGGAGAGCGCGGCCACCAGGGTGCCGAGGCTGAACAGCCCCATCGCGGCGATGAAGAGGCTGCGCGTAGAGAACCGCTGCAGCAGGAATCCGGTGATCGGGATGATCACGGCCATGGTGAGCAGGAAGGCAGCCGTCAGCCACTGCCCGGTGCCCGCCGTGATGTCGAGGTCTTTCATCAACTGCGGCAGGGCGACGCCCATGATCGTCTCGTTGAGGATCATGACGAAGACCGAGATCAGCAGGATGCCGATGACGAGCCGGTTGCGGCGGTCGAGGGTGGCGGTGCGGTCGGCGCCGTCGCCGGGCACGCCCGTCGTCGTGGTGGTGTCGAGTGTTTCGGTCATTGCGGGTCCCGTCGGAAAGGCGGTGGAAAAGTGAAGTGAAGGGTCGCGATCACGAGCGATCGGACTGGAGATGGGCCGGGCTGGATGATCGGAAGGCTGACGGGTGGGCTGTGCGGCACCGTTGCCAACGACCTCGAGCATGGATGACTCGGCGGCCGACTATGAGAAGAGCATGCAAACAGTCTGGTTTATTCCACTGTCATTCTCATCTTCTGCAGGCAATTTCGTCAGCCGACGAAAGCGGCGTCCATCTCGTAGGTCACCCACGACGTCGAGCGGCCCTTCGCGTCGTAGAGCGAGCGCGCCGTGCTGTTGTCGATCGCGGTGATCCAGCGCACGATAGTCGCCCCGCTCTCGGTGGCGAGTTCGGCGCATCGCTCGAGCATTCGCGCTCCGATACCCCGGCCCCGGGCATCCGGTGCGGTGAACAGGTCGTCGAGGTACAGGCCCAGAGCGCCCGACGAGGGTCGCGCGAACAGGCGCAGATGGGCGAGCGCGAAGAGCTCGCCGTCCTCGCTCTCTGCGACGATCCCGCGGAGGCCGTATTCGCGTGCCAGCAGCCAACCCCACGTGCGCGCGACGATCGCGTCGTCCTGTGGAAGCTCGTAGAAACTCCGGTATGCGCCGTAGAGAGCGGCCCAGGCGTCGAAGTCGTCAGCGCGGAGGTCTCGGATCGTGGGCTCACTCATGCGCCGACCCTAGTCTTTCCGGTTCGGCGGGAGAAGCCGATCGGCGATCTCGCGATCAGCCGAGGTCGATCGGGATATCCGGGGGTTGGTCGGGTTCCGCGTCGGGAACGGCCGCACCGGCGGACGGCCTGGTGCGCGCCGGGTGCACCACCGCCTCGGGGGAGAGGTATACCTCGCGCGGCAGCCCGGCATCCGACACTTTCTCCGACGAGATCCAGATCGCCTCCGGATGCACGTCGTGGCCGGCGCGAACGTCTTCGGCGGTGCGCAGCTTGGCCACCCGGTGCACGAGTCCTCCGAAACCGATCTTGACGAGGACATCCGTCACGCACAGGGCGACCTGGATGATGGTCGTCCACTGCCCGCCGAAGCTGAAGGCCTGCACGACGAAGATCACCGGGTAGATCACCCAGCCCGAGAGCAGAAGAACCGCGGCGGACCGCAGCAGCGCGGCCGCCTGCGGTGTCAGCGAGCCGATGGATCGGCGCACCGCCCAGACCAGCACGACGTTCGTGAAGATCCAGAACACCGAACTGATCGCGCCCCAGATCAGGATGGTGCCGCGATCGTCTCCACCGACCACGAAGACACCGATGAAGCCGGCGAAGATCATGAAGAAGGCGCCGAGTCCCGCCAGGCGCTGCAGGTTGCGCACTGCGACACCGCTCACGGCGCAGACGGCGAGCAGCTCGATGGTGAGCAGCGGCACGGTCACCGACCAGTCCATGTACCGGATGGCGAAGGTGAACACGGTCTCGCCGTTCGGTCGCCAGCCACCGTCGACCGCGGTGTAGCCCCGCACGAACTCGAGGATGACGAACGCGTAGGAGAGCAGCGCGATGGAGACGATGGCCAGCCGGGCGACGGTGGCGGGCCGGTAGCGCGAACCGACCTCGACCCGGGTCAGCACGGTGCGGATCAGTCCGGCGAGCAGCGCGAGCGCGGCGATGACCAGGAAATACAGCACGATCGTGTGCTGACCGTCGGTGAGGGTCGCTTCCCACGGCGGGCGCGAGAGGCGGCTGAGGTCACGCATTCGTGGCAGGCCCGATTCCCGGCTCCGGGGTGAAGAACAGTCCGCCCGGACTGTTCGCCGACCGCGTGAGCTGTTCGATCCACTCGCGATTGACGGTCGGCTGGCGACCGCCCGAGTAGCGATACATCAGCGTGCTGCTCGCGTCGAGCCAGATCACGCTGCGCCCGCTGCCGCGTTCGACGGAGTTTGTCCACGACAGAACGAAACTCTCATGTCGCCGCAGCTTGGCGGTGATCACGATCTGGAGGTGCGCCAGAGCCCGGTCGTCGAAGGTGATCTCGACGCCGGCACTGCCATACAACAGGCTTCCCACGCGGTGACTCCAGATGATGACTCATGCTAGGCACGCGAAGTTTTCTGCGCGGGGGTCTGACCATACGCTCCCGCCGGATGAATAGCGAGGGTGGCCCAGCTATCGACTGCCCGGGCTCCGCGGACGGGCGTACGGTAGTGGCAGAAACCGAACAGAGGATCGAGATGTCAGATACCAGTAATCCGTCCACCAATATCAAAGTCATCGGCCTCGCCGTCGCCGGCGCCGTCGGTGGCTTCCTTTTCGGTTTCGACTCCTCCGTGGTCAACGGTGCCGTCGACGCGGTTGAGAAAGACTTCAATCTGCTGCCCGCGCTCGTCGGCCTCGCCGTTGCGAGCGCCCTGATCGGATGCGCGATCGGCGCATACTTCGCCGGTCGCCTCGCCGACCGCTGGGGTCGCATCCCGGCCATGCTGGTCGGCTCCGTGCTGTTCCTCGCCAGCGCGATCGGTGCGGGCCTCTCCATAGGCGTGTGGGATCTGGTGATCTGGCGGGTCGTCGGCGGTCTGGGCATCGGTATCGCCTCCGTGATCGCCCCCGCATACATCGCGGAGATCTCGCCGAAGCAGATGCGCGGTCGCCTGGCCTCCCTCCAGCAGCTCGCCATCACCGTCGGTATCTTCGCGGCCCTGCTCTCCGACACACTGTTCGCCAACGCCGCCGGCACGGCCGACGCCAAGTTCTGGTTCGGGCTGGAGGCCTGGCGCTGGATGTTCCTCGCGGGAGCCGTGCCTGCCGTCGTCTACGGGGTGCTCGCGATTCTGCTGCCAGAATCGCCCCGCTTCCTGGTGCTGAAGAACCGCGACGACGAGGTGCGCAAGATCTTCGCCCGGATCTGGCCGAACGACGACGCGGAGCGTGCCATCCGGGAGATGCGCACGGCGATCGACGAAGACCAGCAGTCCAATCAGAAGGGCGCGTTGCGCGGAAAGGCCTTCGGCCTGAAGCCCATCGTCTGGATCGGCATCATCCTCTCGATCTTCCAGCAGTTCGTCGGAATCAACGTGATCTTCTACTACTCGACCACGCTCTGGCGATCGGTCGGCTTCCAGGAGAAAGACTCCTTCACCATCTCGGTGATCACCTCGATCACCAACATCGCCGTCACGTTCGTCGCGATCGCCCTCGTCGACCGGGTCGGTCGTCGGCCCATCCTGCTGTTCGGCTCGGCCGGCATGACGGTCTCGCTTGCCGTGATGGCGCTGGCCTTCAGCCAGGCGGACATCGTGAACAACGCGCCATCCCTGCCGGGAGCGTGGGGACCGATCGCCCTGGTCGCCGCCAACCTCTTCGTGGTCAGCTTCGGCGCATCGTGGGGGCCGGTGGTCTGGGTGCTGCTCGGCGAGATCTTCCCCACGCGCATCCGCGCTCGTGCCCTGGGCATCGCTGCGGCGGCACAGTGGATCGCCAACTTCGTCGTGACGATCAGCTTCCCGCCCCTCGCCGAGGTCTCCCTCGTTCTCACCTACGGGCTGTACGCGTTGTTCGCTCTCCTGTCGTTCCTGTTCGTGATGCGCTTCATCCCCGAGACCAACGGAATGTCGCTGGAGGAGGCGAACACCCTGCTGCCGCACAAGAACAGCGCGAAGAAGGCGCCAGCGTCGGCGGGTTCCGGCTCCTGACCGGAGCCGGACGGGGTAACGGATGGCGGTGACGGTCGGCGCGGGCGAGATCCTGCGCCTGCGGCTCGCCGCGCAGCGCATCGAGACCCCGGCCGGCGCCGGATCGGAGGGCACAGCCCTGACCGTGCTCGACGCGGCTCGGCAGTTGTTCGCGGCCCAGGGGCAGGACTTCATCCAGGGTGGCTGGGCACTCGGAGTTCGCGCGCCGGGCTCGCGCCTGAGCGACCTGACCGCGGCCCTCGATGCCGGGGAGATCGTGCGCGGCGCACCCTTTCGCGGCACCCTGTTCTTTGTGCCCGCCGAGGAGTTGCGCTGGATTCTCGGGGTCACCTCCCCGCGCACCCTCGCCGGCTCGGCGACCCGTCAGCGTCAGCTCGGTCTCGACGCAACCGCACTCGACCGCGCTCGAGACGCGACGATCGCCGCGTTGCAGGGCGGCGGGGCCCTCGCGCGCGACGAATACTTCGCTCTGCTGCGCTCGATCGACATCGACCCCTCTGCGCAACGCGGGTACCACGTGATCTGGTACCTCGCGCAGACCGGTCTCATCTGCTGGGGGCCGTCGAGCGGCACCCAGCAGGCGCTCGTGCTGCTCGACGAGTGGGTGCCGTCATCCCGCGACCTCGCCGGTGACGAGGCGCTGCGCGAACTCGCGTTGCGCTACTTCACCGGGCACGGCCCGGCGACGCTGCGCGACTTCGCCTGGTGGTCGAAACTGACCCTCGCCTCCGCCCGTGCCGGCCTCGCGCTCGCCGCCGACGCGCTGGTCGAGCTCGAGCATGGCGGAGAGACGTATTGGGCCTCCGCACGGGAGCTGGACCTGGCGGCCGGTCGTCGTCGTTCCACGGCGGTGCACGCCCTCCCCGGATTCGACGAGTATCTGCTCGGCTACACCGACCGGTCGCTGCCGCTGGACGATGAACACTTCGCCCGCATCGTGCCGGGCGGCAACGGCATCTTCCTGCCGATGATCGTCGCCGGGGGCCGCATCGTCGGCACGTGGCGGCGAGCGGAGAAATCGGGCGGCGTGGTCGTCACTCCCGATGCCTTCGGCGATCTGAGCGAGCGCGAGACGACCGCATTCGGTTGGGCGGCCGAGGCCTTCGCGCGTTTCCGTTCCGGCTGACGGGCGGTCCGCTACCAGCCGAGAGTGCCGGGCTCGCCCTTGAACGGGCCCACCACGCGCGAGGTGATCCAGCCGCCGTAGAAGTCGCCCGCCTGAGCGGTGACCGCCTCACCGGCGACCTCGCACTCGTCCATCGCGCTCGGGTACACCGCGACCCGGTCCACGAGGTGCTCGTAGCCGGGACTCGGCGAGGGGTAGAACCAGGCCGAGCGCACGGCATCCGTGTCACCGCCCCGCACGGTCAGATACCGCGCGCCGCCCTTGAACTCGCAGAAGCTCGCGCCGGCGGCGGGCAGCAACGCGCCCTCCGGGAAGGCGGAGCGGGGCAGGTAGTAGACCGGCGGATGACTGGTCTCCAGAACTCGCACGGCATCCGTCGTATCGACGATCAGTTCGCCGCCCAGACGGATCCGGATGCGGTCGGCGGTCGCCTCGACGCGTGGCGGCCGCGGATAGTCCCAGACCGATTCCTGCCCGGGGCCCGGGGTTATGCGGGTCACGCGGGCCATCCGCTCAACACCACCTTCCCGATGGTGCGGCCGGACTCCACGAGCCGATGGGCTTCCTGCAGCCGTTCTGCATCGAGCGGGGTGATGCGGGTGGTCGCCGTGCTGACGATGCGGCCCGCATCCACCAGTTCCGCGACCCGGTCGAGCAGTTCGTGCTGGGCCACCATGTCGGGCGTCTTCCGCACCGGGCGGGTGAACATGAACTCCCAGTGGAAGGCGATGCTCTTCGGCTTGAGCGGGACGATGTCGAGTGTCTCCGGGTCGTCGATCGCCGCGATCTGGCCGAACGGTCGCAGTATCGACGCGTAGGTCTCGATCTGGCCCTCGGTATGCGACGAGAAGATCCAGTCGATTCCTCCGGGCGCGACCGAGCCGACCTGCTCGAGTAGGCCGCGGTGATGGTCGACGACCTGATCGGCACCGAGCTCGAGCACCCAGTTCGCGCCCTCGGGAGTGGAAGCGGTGGCGACGATCGTCACCTCCGGCGCCAGCGCACGCGCCAGCTGGATGACCATCGAACCGACCCCGCCGGTCGCGCCCACGACGAGCAGATGTCCACTGCTGTCCGCGGTGAGACCCAGGCGGTCGAACAACAGCTCCCATGCCGTGATCGTGGTGAGCGGCAGGGCGGCGGCGTCGGCGAAATCGATGCTGTGGGGCTTGTGGCCAACGATGCGCTCGTCCACCAGCTGGAACTGAGCGTCAGACCCGGGACGGTTGATCTGCCCGGCCCAGTACACCTCGTCGCCCACCTCGAACAGGCCGACGTCGGACCCGGTCTCGCGAACGAC
>Ga0247742_10003199_pt1 | contig 10429 bp, 9 predicted proteins | sample UWRJL208509C2_FD_180944 | JGI IMG/M metagenome (GOLD analysis project Ga0247742, IMG submission 180944) | Plant litter microbial communities from Arlington Agricultural Research Station in Wisconsin, United States - UWRJ-L208-509C-2 | ecosystem: Environmental > Terrestrial > Plant litter >... | reverse complement strand
ATCACCAAAAGAGCGCCGACATGCGCGCTTGTTCTGGCTTTGACAGATTCTGTCAATCATCTCAGGCTTAATACGGCTGGTCAGGAACAATGATGTCAACACCGCTGCGCTCACTCCGAGGATGCCCAGCGATGCCTGTGCATGCCTCCCGCTCCCGCTTTGCTCTTGCTGCCTTTCCCGTTGGTATTTCTAGAAGTGTAAGATAGTTGGGGTATGCTATTAGTTTACTAAATGCATCGTTTGACTATAATATAGCTAATTACGGGGTAGAATGGATGGATTCAAATTTTACTGCGTGGATGATGTTGTGGCTGTGCTGGATACACAAACTTCAATACCTCATCCTGTACGGTACGTGGGTATGAGGGGTGGGCAGTGGGGGAAGAGGGGGCTACAAGTCTTCATCATCATCCGGTACAGCATCTCCTTCTCCTTCTTCCCCGCTACCTTCGTCATCGTCGTCGCAATCAACATCCTTGCTACCAGTCAGAATTCCCAATTCCTCAGGGGAGTCAGTCAGTGGAGATTTCCATAACTCCCTAAACTTTTCCGCAAGACCCAGCTGCATCGCACTTTGCCTCAGAGCATAGGACTTAAGCCCCTCTCGGACATCCTTCCCAGCCTCTGCGCAAGTCTCCAAACGTTCCTTCCACCATCTGGATTTCCATTCCAAAGTCTCTAGCACCCGTCTCATCTCCTCTTTAAGCCGGAGGACCTCCTCCCATGTTCTTGTTGCTCTAGCCCGGCTCTTTGACCACTCTGCACGCAGGATGTCGTCCTGCTTGTCACCCGTGCTGGCCACATGCGAGGTCGTCCAAATCCACGACATGGTCCTTCTTGTTTCTCCTGTTCCATCACGGCGTGTTCGTTGCTGCGGCAGTAATGTTATTCCGACATCATCCACACTCATTTCCTCACCCTCACCGCCCATCGACTCAAGAGCCTCATCCTCCAAAACACCACGCCGGCCTGGGCGAACTTGGAGGCGATCTGCATCTTGTAATCCGCGAATGTCTTCGTCCTTGAGAGTGCGGAGTATCTCCTCCCATGCCCCATTTCCTGAAAGCTCTATCTTCGCCAAACGTGACGCTCGGTACTTCTCTGCCATGTTTCTCGCTCGCTCATGCACCCGATCAATGACGGCTCGAGAGCGGGTGCCCTCCCTTTGGCCACGGATGTTCTTATTCTTGAATGCGATCATCCGGGTCTTGATCTTCAGAATATTCCTCACGCCCTCGAGTGCATCTTGACATTGGGCCGTTCGGAGCCTCTCCTCAATGGCGTCCAAGCCTTTTTGACACACATCGGGGCGATCGTCGGTAAGGATTTTGGAGGGAAGCCATAGGTTGATATCCTCTGGATCGTCAGTTGCGGACGTTGAGGATGACGATGAGTTGGGGGCCGTCGAAGTTTTGCCAGGCAGCGTTGTGGTTTGATAATGGGGGAGGCCAGGCATGTAGATTATGAATAGCTGCTCCCATGCTTTGATGCGGCTACGGAGGATGTTGCGCTGCTCCGTGAGTGTCGACTCTTGTCGAATGGTGGCGCTGCTTGACGTTTTCTTCGCCAGCCGACGAAGCCGCCGTCTACGCAGATGGATCAGTCTTCAGATAAAGCTAATACTCATAGTGACATACTGTGCTTCCTCAAGCTCTAGGCCGTGCACGACAAATGTGGAGGCGCTCGTAACATGCACCGAAACCCCTCCCTCCTCGATGCGATTGTGCTCCTCTTCCGCGAGCTCCTTCCTAACCTGCGCCTCTGAGATTGCTAGAGAGTATGTCAGCAAGGATGATTGTAACGTTGGATAGGTTGTAGACTTACTAACGCCATCAGTTTCGTACGGGTTTTTCTTCTTCTTCGTGCGCTGAAAACCTTCTGCCTCCCACTCAGAACACATCCTTTCCCACTTATTCACCAGCTTCTCCTCCAGGGCCTCTGATAGACCCCGATGTCCCTCCCGTTGGATGTTACGATCCGCGACAGCTGATTTATAGCGCCGGAGTAGGGTGGTGCCCTGGCCGATGTATTTACACCAGTTCCAAAAACCGAAGTGATCGTCCAGAACATCTTGACGAGAGCCTGGTCCCTGTGTCTTGGTTGAGTTACCAAGTATGTTGTGTGGGCCCCAAACACGCTCGGGGCACTCGCAGTCGGAGAGACCAACGCCTGGTATGTAGTTCAGGGAATATACTTGGTGGTTAGCCGTCTGATGCATCGGCTCATGAAGTTTTGGGATGGCGGGAATGAGTTTCGTCCCTGGTCGAAGCTTGATTTCCTCGGGCCAGTGAGAGTCGATTCGTTCGAAGAGATTAATGAACCATTGGCACGCGATGTCGTAGCTAATGAGGATTATAGGGACGAGAAATTGCTGGACTGCCGAGCCAAAGATGTAGTCCATATTGGCATATCTGTAAGAGAGACAGGTCAGGTTATGAGACGCTGAGACCTGTATGGAAACGACTTACCTCTCTCCTTTGTGTAAGTTGCCAACCCCAAGAGGCAGGATCATCTCTGATCTTCCACAGATAGCCGCCCCACTACCAGTGTAGCGCAAACCCTGCACATTCCGCGTGTTTGCCTGAAGTAGCGCCTTTAATCCGACACAAGTGCTAATCTAAGAGTGTAAGCAAGGTTTAATTACCAACACGCAGGAATGAGCTCACATCTCCATCGTTTGCACGACTCAGGACATACCTCTCGTACGGCTTGCGCTGCAGCATGTACGACCAACCAACGCCTAAGCCAGGATCCTGGGAGTAATTTGAAACCAGGTTGTTCTTCAACCTGAAGTTTGCGTCCATGCAGATAATGACCATGTAAAGGAATCTGAGCCCAGTCAGCAATTTCATGACCAAAGAGAGCACAATAACATACCTCATCCCCTCTGGCGCCTGCTCCCAACCCTCAGGTAAATTGACGCCAGGCCGTGGACACGACGGACAGAGTATAGCCAGCTCCCCTGGCTGTGTACCTAGAGCCCCCGTCTCATCATGGCCCCTTCCACCCCACTTCAACATTTTCAGGTGCCGCCACTGAAGAACCATACGGAGCAAGGCCCGGTACCGTGACTTTGGACAGTCGATCCCCGTGTTGACCGTCAATTGTTCCAGCGAGCGATAGAAATCGTATGTTGACGCCTTCATCGCAAGTGCGAGTTTATGCAACTGTCGAAGGAGAGAAAACGTCGCGCACGTTTTAACTGCTATTTGTGACGCAGGGTAGAGTTGTCGACGTAGCAATTGGATATGGGGTGGTTGCGCAAACGAACAATTACAGTAGTCGACTGCAACGCTGTGGATCCCGTTGGTGTGCAGAACGAGCATATCTGCGTGGCAGGGAGTAGGGTTTGCGCAAAACATACTGGCGTGCCCTAGCTGATACCTAAGACCGAGTGCCTTCAAAGACCTTCGCTCGAAGCAATCTTGATCCCATTCCTAGAGAGAGTGTGGGTAAACGGAAGAGATGATGATTGCAATGAACAAATCTCACCTGTACCCAATGATATGGATGCAACTTATGGCGCCTTAGGCAACAGGAGTTGCATACGAGATCCGGCAGCGCACATTCGAGACATCGAAATCGAGGCTCGCCTGGGGCTTCTGCATGACGAGCAATGCAATCCGGACATTGCTTTGCTGTTCGAAAGTCCCCCCGTCCCGACCATCTCATCATCTCCTGAAGGTAATCCTCCCGATATACCTCCATCCATACAACATGAGGTCGCCTCTGGAAAAAGAACAACGATCAGTTCTGGACATATGGCACCAACCGCAGGCGACTTACCGAAACTTTGCTCTTCTTCAACTTGTCCATGACCACTGGCTCCTCCATCACATCGGCATCCACCGTCCTATCGTAGAGTTCTCCATCTGGATCCAGCGCAAAGTGGAGGTCGTCCGGTGGTCCCCAAGTCGTAGCAGTACTCCAGGTGTCAGCTTCGGTACGAGCGGTGAAGGAGGGGAGTAGAGAAGAGCCGAAGCGTTTGACAGTCGCTTCTCTCTCGAATATAGTACCGTATCCATCGTCGTGGGGTACAGGATCACGGTAGGTCGCTGCTCCAGTACGCTTCCTCTTTGCACCTGACTTGGACATGAGAGGAGAAGGAGCAGCCCGGTCTGTGAGAATATCGCTTTTTGTTGATTTTCTGCCGCCACCCACTGAGTTGAGCGCGTCCTCCTTCCATCCAACGGCTGCAAGACAATGGCAGGTAAGCCTTTGAGTTCTAATTTCAAACTACCCATCATTTTTGTATCCATGCACCCGCCTTCCCCCTCATTCCCTCCTGGGTCCTTCACGGCAACGCGCTGCTTCAGACGAACGTGCAGGCCCAGCCTTTTCATCGTTTTCGCCATCTTGATGTGCACTGACCCGCTGCTAACCTAACTACAGTTCCGAAGGGCCGATTGCCCACGTGATGGCACCAACGTTGTTCGACTGCGAACTGCAGCTCCAGCGTGCCATCGACTACGCCGCCACTAGTGGGGCGCTATTTGGATCGTCCGACCTCTCACCGCTTCTCTCGCCCGATTCTACACCCCCCTCCTCTCTCACTCTAAGGCCCCCTTTTGAAACCAAAATCGACGAGCATCAAGTCGGATCCCGCCCTCCAGTAGCCAAGCTCGGAGGAAGGAGCGGAGGAAAATACAAGGCCACGCCAATCGCAACAAACCTCGACAGGATGCCCGCGATGCAACCTACACTAACCTCAAGCTTCGGCGTTTGAGAGCGCTAAGGATTCCCGAGGCCAGCGACCTCCTACGCCGCAACCTCAACTCCAGCAACTCCAGTCGTGTCAGCACGGGCTGGATAGAGGCGAACGTCAGAAAAAAAATGTATTTGTTGGAGGAGTAGGTTTGGCTTCAAACGCCAAAACTGGAAAGTGAGTTGAAATCGAATTTTGCGGAGTTGAGTACTAACCAATTCCCCAGAACCCCAATACTCATCTTGGATAAGGTAGGCCTGCTGGGCGTTCTCGCCAGTCACTGGCAATTGTGATTGTCCCCTCCTTCAGGCGCAAGCTGATGTAAACCTTTTCATTTAGCATCTTCGCCGCTACAACCTACTACATGTGGCCGCGGACAATCAGCTTTAAACAAAAATTTGGCCAACCTCGCCTACGGCCTCTGCTTAGTGACTGTCCTCGGCCAAAAAAGGGAGGCCATCCGATTCTCTGGGAATTAGGCATCGTCATCAAATTCCCCCAGGCTCGACCATCCTTCTTGCCTCCAGCCTGATCAGTTATTCAAACACAACCATAGGCCTGAAGGAAACACGGTACTCCGTTGCCTACTACAGCGCAGGCGCCCTGTTTCGTTGGGCGCAAAATGGGTTATAGAAAACTGAGGACCTTTATGAGTCGATACCTCACTCCACACGCGAAAATTAGGAGTTTTTAGACACCTTCGTCTATGAGTGCGGACTGTCTATTACCCGTATTCCCGTACACATGGCCGAGTAGATTAGACAGGTAGATTAGACGCATCCATAATTTGTAGATTAGACGTACTTTATATTTATCTTGCACCCTATCCTATAATAATAATACACCCTTATCGTCCTCATGAATGCACGCCCAAAGAATGAAAATGAGCATATGAGCGACTTCCAAAGCTAGAATGAGCCGTATCAACGCGGTGGTTGGATGCTCGACCAATTTAGGACGAGGTGATCCACGTCAAACGTTTGCCCGTATTCAACCTCGCGCTGCGCTTCTACCCCTCATAGAGTTCTAGAAAGACAGATTTGTGTAGTAGACGTAGATATCTATGAACTCTAGATGAGTCAACGGCACGGATTTGACCCCAAGAACTTGTATGCAACCAGTCGTCAGCTTGGACACTTATCTCTTTAAACCGGTATGGCACTTGACCCAACTCTCACTCGACTCACAGTTAGTTCTAGGAAGTTGAAAAACATTTCCTCTAAAGTTAGAAGAAGGCAACATCACTGTCCAATATTCATTATATTCAACTTTCAGCACTTTTTTAGATTGCGACTTCGATGCTCGACTTGCAGAAGTAGAGGTTTACCCAGGGGGCAGCGCACCGGTGTCACGGCTGAGCTTACAAATTTGGAAGGCTTGATCCCTTTTGGGGTTCCATGCCACCTCGCCAATCGAGATCCGCGGGCAACGGGCCCCATGTTTCTCCACAAAGGTTTTCGTTTGTAAAAATACTGAGCCGAAGAAATTTTGGAAAGGGTCCATATTATGAAAGTCCGTGCCAAAAGGGCTTTCTCTGAACCATGCCCGCCCCAGTGATCCAGCCAAACCCGAATTTGCGTAAGACGAATGCCTTACGTCGGGAAAAATATTCAGCGTGAGTACTAGACATACTAGTTCTGACTCAAAATATCTAACTTAAATGTAGGAACCTTGCAGATGAGAGAGCCAAAGAACGAGAGCGAGCACGACGGTATGCATTCAAGCTGTTCAATTGATTAACCTCTCATTTTCATCTTCGACAGAAGGGCGAAAAAAAAGCCCATCAGCGAGACTCAGAGGATGCGTCATTGTGAAGCACAGGCGCGTTATCGCGAAAAGAATCGTCTAAAACTCAAAACCCAATGCTGGGAATATCGGTACGTTCTCATTCGATAACTTCAACCGGAACACGTTGATTCTTTGTCCAAACAGCCGTTGCAAAAAGAGGGAGGCTGACGTGCGTCACGATGATGAGGAATTCCAGGCGTTCATGAATCTCGAGCTTGACCCAGAGGAGCGTCTGCGGATTCGTGCGTTAGATGTCTGACAAATTAGCCTAGTACGCACTGGGAAGCAATACGAGATGTTCCATTGAAATATTTGATGATGTCCGGCGTGAATGACCGTCAGGCAAGCTCCTGTGAACTGGTAAGAAATTCTGTTGCGACACCCGGCTAATATTAGTCTCAGCGGGCACCCTGTGGTACAGGTGATGCCCGTTGAATGTTCGTCACAGAAGGCGCCCTGTGGAGCAGGCGGTTAAGTTGCAATGTTCGGCTAATATTCTTCTCAGCGGAGGCCCTGCAGCCACAGAACCCACTCCCTGGGATTCACTTAGATGAGCTGACATGTTGCACAGTTAGACTTAGCCGTGAAGTTGACGTGTAACGAACACATGATTTTATTTTTGTGGGGAGGGGGCTGGCAAGATGTGAAACAAATTTATTGCGAAGACTATGGGCATACTACTCGACCCTTCGGAGCTCACTCAAGCTCGATTTTACAGACGGCTATCTACTGTAAGATTTTGGGATTACTTTCGAAGTATCGAAGTCGGAAGGATTTCAGGATCACTATCGTAGTCGGAAACATCTACCAACATATTGGCGTAGTCAGGCTTCTTCCCTTCCTTTTTCTTAGGAGTTGGCGATGAGGCATCGAAGCGGGTGCGTTTCCTCGGCGGACCAATAACTGTGCGAGCGGTGGAGAGTCCAGCTTGCGTCACAAGGCCTTTGGGATTCTTGGAAGGCCCAGCCTTTGCCCCGACATCTTGGGCGCCACGGCGGATAGTTTTCGGTTGGACACCCTGAGCAACTTTGGTTTTCTTGACAGGAGTGGGGGCATTCGACGCGATGGTAATCGGGTCGTATGAACTGCCAGGGGCTGTGATGATTTTGACGTTATTTGCGTGGTAGTTGATGGCATAGTAGTCGACGGCATCGTCCCACTTGAAGAATCCGCTGCTGAAGGGAGGGTGGTTCGAGGTATGACTGAGCCTATTTATTAAGTCAGGGCCTGAGGTACAAACGGTGAATAAAACATACCAGGATGTGAATATCCCAACTTCTTGGCCTGCAAGAATGACAAGGTGGGTAGGCTGGAAACCTTTCATAAGGCGCGGTCGGACAAAAGACGTCGGCAAGGGTATGTAGTGACCGGACCAGTTCTCCACCATGGTCTCCTCAGTGAGGACGCGCTCTGCAGCTGATGCGCACATAAGAAAGTCAGTGGTAAGTCGGAAGCATAGAAGGGGTACGCACCCTGCTTAACGACAATCTCCACTTCGGAAGACGGGCTGCTGACGGTAGAGAAAGTGCTGGAATCACTGTCGGTGCCATTCAATTCAGCGAACTTGGCCAGTCGGTACTCAGGATCGGCCGCTTTGAGAGCCGAGTTCCCCTTTGGAGTGGAAATGGCGGCTGAGCCAGCCTTGTGCGTGACGCGCTCTGCAGCTGATGCGCACATGAGAAAGTCAGTGGTAAGTCGGAAGCATAGAATGGGTACGCACCCTGCTTAACAAAAATCTCCACTCCGGAGGACGGGCTGCTGACGGCAGAGAAAGTGCTGGAGTCACTGTCGGTGCCATTCAATTCAGCGAACTTGGCCAGTCGGTACTCAGGATCGGCCGCTTGGAGAGCCGAGTTCCCCTTTGGAGTGGAAATGGTGGCTGAGCCAGCCTTGGGCGTGGATCTGGCAGATTCGAGCCTCCTCAAATTGGCAGCGTTTATAATTTTAGCGAGGTGAGAGGCCTCCAACGACGGAAGGAGGGGGCCGTTTGGAGTGGAGGGCTCAGTGGGACAGGTCTGTTTTGCGAGAGGGGTGTTAGACATAGTTGGCTGGTGATCAAGTGAATGAAGGTTGGCTATTTATCTCAATATTTACCGCCCTATTCACCTTTTTGGGGAACGGGTTAGTCGCCGTATTCCGCTTGAATCTTCTTTTGAAAAAAAGAATTCCGGGACACCCAGAGCCAGATGCTGGGCTGTGATTTCGATCAACGCCGCTTTTGACGTTGTGAAAAATCAAACTGGGCGCAATTAGGGTTTGGGTGCGAGACGTATGGATTTGTGGCCCAGAGAAGAAGTTTAAAGGGGGACAGGGGGATCGTAGATTGCGTACCAGGCATCTCCCATGGACCTTGGCAGAGGAGGCGGATGAACCGGTTTGAATCGCCCCTTCAGGCGCATGACTCTCAATACCCTCCTTTGGGTTTTCACCCATCTGGGAGCGACGTTTTCTGTCTTGCACAACTCCAGGTTTGGTTCGAGAACCTCAAACGTAGACGAAAGTCGTTGGTTGCCTCTCTCGACTGATTCCCGTCCTTGGGCCCTTTACTCTATACCGGTGAGCTCGACGCTGTTGACTTGCTTATGTGGTGGCCAACTCACTTCATTAACGCGTCGCAGACATTGTCCTAACTTTGAACACGATATTTTCCGTTTACGTTGGCGTATCTCAGCCCCGCATTCAACCGTCCTTCTTTCTTCGAGGTGAGCTATTGTTGTGACGAAAGACGCCGTTAGAACTCACCTTTTGATGAAGTCAGAAACGATTGCCTCTGTGTTGCTGGAGTTCACATTTTGGACGGGACCATAGACACTCGGCTGTGTTGAAATTCGGCACTACGGTTGCCGCATTGACGCAGGAGGATTCAACGGTTAGTGAGATAAATGCAGAATACTAGGCATGAATTTGCTTACTGAGTTTATATGTGCTAGATGGGGAACCCCGGACTGTTTCTTGGATCGAGATTCACCTTCCTCATGGGTGAGAAGGCCGACTACAAAGCGGGTGTAGATGGAGGACATGTAGCAGACGCGCTCGCGAAAATCCAAAGTCGTTATTTCAGGCGATACCCAGTAGAGCTCCCGCTAGAACAAGAGCCTTCGAGCGAGTTCAGTAACGCTGTGGACGACGAGAAGCCAGACGCAGAACAACCAGAACCCGACCGAGAGAAGTTGACAGAGGCAGAGTACGATGCAGAGGTTGAATGGTTGAAAGAGTACGCGAATCTAATCGCAGTTCGCAAAAGAGTACGTTGCTATTGTTTGTTTCAGAGGCCACCGCTGTTGACGCAGGCTTGAACTCAGCAAATCAAACGTTGGATGCACTACCACTACATGAAGGACCTAAACCTAGATCCCAAGGAGTCGGGGGTTATCAGCCACTTCCGCTCGATGCTTTTCAGACTTACCGGTGCAGGTCTTGTCAAAGGTCGGCATCGCACAGCAATCGAAGTATGGCGGAAAATCGAGGCAAACCGGGACGCCATCGCGAAGAAGGCAAAGGAACGTGGTGCGACAAAGAAGAATGGCGTTACAATCCGCGGACAAGTTGCGAAAGAGATGTTCGACGCTCTCGATGGGGCGACGAAGAGGGAATATACGGGCCTTGCAGAGGAGGAAAACAAGGGTTTGGACGAGATTTGGGAAAAGAATACGAAGGGACCTCTATCGACAACACCTACCGATCGCCAAAGGTACATTCTGTTGCCCTATTTATGGTACCTGCTGACGCATAAAACGGCAATAGATGTATTGAGTGCATTCCGGGGTTGATGGAACCGATGCTCGATCTGATTGCTGAAGCTACCGGCTGGAAGGTTTCTCTTATTGCTGGTGGGCCGGAACCTGCTTTGGGTGGGCGTTTGAATACAATGAGGTATGTTTCGTGGTCGTATTCATCGTATCTGAGAAGCTAATATAACGTAGCGTTCACTCTGGG
>Ga0247742_10003198_pt1 | contig 10435 bp, 15 predicted proteins | sample UWRJL208509C2_FD_180944 | JGI IMG/M metagenome (GOLD analysis project Ga0247742, IMG submission 180944) | Plant litter microbial communities from Arlington Agricultural Research Station in Wisconsin, United States - UWRJ-L208-509C-2 | ecosystem: Environmental > Terrestrial > Plant litter >... | reverse complement strand
AATTTTTGTCTTGAAGAGATAAATTTTGCGTTTCGTCACGCGTCCTTCAAGGTTTTGAAGAGTTCTCTATCCCTTCAAGGACGTCACGCGTCACTTGGCCTGAAGAGTAGGTCGTATCAATACAGTAATTGGACACTTTGAAAGGTTTGACAGCAAAGCTGATGTGTCTTGTGAGAAGGAGCTGCTGCATGTGACACGCAACTCCCATACCTTTGGTGTCACAGTCGTTTGCATAATACCAAAGTTTAACTAATATGTGATTCAAGGTACTGTACCATTTCGATCAATTCGGCCAAAGGTTGGGATTTTTTATTTTTCGAGAAATCCCAGAAAATCTGAAAATATTTGAAACGTTCAAATCCGGTGTCAGAAAAATCAGGTGGGACAGGGGACGGCTGAATTGAACGAAATGGTACAGTACTCATCAATTTTAGGAGGAAGAGAAACAAAATTCATTGATATATTTAAGCTCACTGTTGCCACCAACAAGCTCGCATCAAACATGGCCGCAAGCGCGAGCGCTACTTCCAAAAGCGGATGATAGCTCGATGCCGCTTGGGCGCTCTTGCATCACGGCCCGCGATTTGGGCGGCTCGCATCAAACATGGCCGCGAGCGCGAGCGCTACTTCCAAAAGCGGATGACAGCTCAATGCCGCTTGGGCGCTCTTGCATCACGGCCCGCGATTTGGACATCTTGGATCCCGAATTACCTGGTCTCGAGGGCACTACACTATTCGATATGAGTACATTACCGCTCGATGGCTAAGGACCATCATCTACGGCCTTCTAGAGCCTCGTAACTCTACCGCTGCAGCTCCCGACCATACCTGGTCTCCAGCGAGCTCTATTGGCGATATACCTATTCATTCCCTCCTATGAGGTCTGTCATATATATCCTATCTCTGATTCATATCACACCAGACCGCTACTCAGACATCTGGCCATCCCACCATTCTTCTGAACATTGAGGTCCAAGATTCTCAGTTCCTCAAACTTCTTTGCGCAAAGGAAGACGCCCTCGTCACATACCTGGAACACTAGCTATGAGTGCCGCCTATTTCGTACCTGATCCAATTCAGAAGAAATTCACAGGTAGATGGAATGTACACATCCCCCTTACATTCCTCACAGACGACTACTGCGCACAACGTAGCGGTATCCCCACCAACACCCCAGAAGATGGGATCGCCATCAACGTGGACTGTGGAAAAATCATTGCACCCTCAAAGCCACTTCCTAATGACGGCGAATACGACTCACCTTCGACCAATGGTATCAAGGATGACGTCGACTCCTAAAACTTATCACTGAGTTTCTGTCGGAAGAATACCACACCTGCAACATTCATTTCACAAGCATCCACGACAAAGTATCCAGTGCCGAGATTTGGAAGCTGTGGGTCATGTACGACATCGAACTCCGTCGCCAATCCGAGGTCATCCACCAGCATCCCCATCGGCCCTACACCCTGGAGACGAGACGGCTTCCAAGTCGTTGACTCTTCACCGCCCAGTCCAATACCAATACCTCCACATAGGCGCGACGCACGCGTCACGAGATTTTGACTTTCCGACACGCGACAGATGGTAAGCAGGACTAGTGACCACATATGGCAGACCAGAGAGCGACAGAACAACGAATATATACATATATAGCAGTGTGTGTAGCTAGCAACCCCCAATTCTCAGCGAATGAGAAATTTCGGTTGTCGAAATTTTTGGGAAAAGGTTTCATCGGACGTATACAATTTGGATTTGTAATCACTAAACCATGTTTATGCGATCTTGGACGAGGGTCATAACCTAGATTCAAACTTCAAGTCGTTCTGTTGAGACGACATTTACTATTTACTATTTTTGTATGAGGGGAGTACGATTGAGTTGATGAATGTATGTTAGCGTAGTCAATACTCGCACTCTAAGGCGGCGACATGAAACTGTACAGTGACTTGCTGAAAGTTGCATTCGACCTGGGATATCAGAGGTGAGTAACACCATGAACAAGAAAAATTGACACTCACGCGTATCGGCGCCGTATTGCTCATAGCGATAGTTATGTTTCCTGGTGCGCCTATACTCTTGGATATTTTGACCAAGTAATCAAGCGAGTACAAAAGTGAGACTTCTTTCTTCATGTAAAGGACCTTGACAGAGTCGACGACGGGATCGTGTTTCAGCAAGCGTCGACGTTTTGGTTCTGTGGCTACAGACTGAACCTGGCTAACAGCCTAGAAAATTTCAGCGCAAAACAAATTATAGATATCAAAGACCCACCGAAAGCTTTCTCTTCGTACCCTCCGTGCTAACTTCTGTGTTGGTAATATCAATAAGGACACCGCTCTCTTCCTCGCTTTGAGTATCCTCGATGCCCAATTCCATCGCGTCATGAATGAAGACACTTGCAGAAACGGCATCGTCCTTGATATCAAAATATACGCCTTCACGGCAAACTTTCACGCATACGTTTTGCGTGAGTTGCGCAAGGTTTCGTATAACCCTCGAAAAGGTAGACGCCGAAATAACGAAGCTGGCTTCGTAAATAGTGTCAGGAATCTTAAGAGTGTCCTCGTCGATCCCTAGAAGCTTCACGGTGTACTCCGATTTGGCGTTGGATTCTAACGATGAGAACAAAGTGTGGGTTAATCGTACTTGGAAGAGAAAGTATAAATCGGTCCTTACTTGTGGAATCGAAGACGATACTCAAAGAATGACCCTCCTCTGTCGCTCTAAGGGTGCAAATATCACTATCGGCAGCACATTTGAGCACCTTCGTCAGGTAGAAAACGCTGAAACCCAATGAAAGGGGCGTATCACATCGATACAGGTCAAAGGCGACGGGAGGGAACTTTGCGGTGACTAATGCGACATGGCGACTGTCGAGTGTTTGAACGACAATGCCATCAGAAGTGCATCGGAATACTGCATCGTCAACCAATTCGCCGATGACTGCAAAGTGGTTAAATGACGACCAACATATTAATAAAATTCATACTTGCGCACCTCTAAGGAATTTTTTTAAAGTCCTGGCTTCGGTGAGTGTGGCTTCTAACATGATATGGCAACGGAATTGTTGAGGATGAGGACAGATATGCATAAAACGAAGGACGAGATTTTAAATAGTCTGGCTTACCGGTACATCAAGGAACTGCATGACCAGTATTGGAGGTACACGCCTCCACTGTAGGGTCGCTTTCAAACACAAATACCATGCAAGGAGTCAAATTGCAAAATGCCAACATCCGAAAGAATGCATCCAAGGGAAGATATTGATACCGCGCGAATGGAAAGCAGTGAATTTCGGCAGATAAATTTGCAAGAAACTGACATGGGACATACAAATTCAATATGCACTATTTCCCTGGAAGAAACCACAGTTTTTTTTTGTAAAATGTGCCATCAATCTTCCTACGGGGATGTAAATTCCCGAACCCCACGATCAAGTCAGATCTGTGAGAGTGAATGATCGAAGGAGCACTTACGATTAACTTAAATAAGAACCCGAACTCTGTTCTACTCGTTTACCCAATGATCGGGCCCTGGCTAAGCATTGCTCGGATCATTGACATGTCGCAGTCGTCCCTCGAGTCGGCCCTTGGCCCCGGTGTAAAGTCGTCGAAGACTTGGCGTTCACAGATAATTGAAAGAAAACAGAAATAAACAATTCAAGAGGACCTTTCTATAGTCTGATTGCCTAAGTCAAAATTGAAAACCCTTGTACACTCACCGCAGACTCGGATGACTTTCGGCTGGAGTGTGACGGTAACATGCAACAAACCAACCCACGAAAGTCACGACAGCAACGCTCGACCTCTTGTTAGGGTAAGTGGTACAGTTCCTCGAAGATCCCAGCAGTTGACAGACTAAAAAATAGAATCCAGACTATGTTTCGAGTACATGTGTGGCCTCCAACCAGAATACCATCATCGCAGCCTCTCGGCCTCGTCTTTTTTTAGTTGGAATAACGCTAATGGAACCAGGCCATCAGCAGTTGTAGGTTATGGTACGCATCTGTCAACTCCTCTGATAGTCAAAAAGTTAGAGCACAAGGTTTTCATATGAAGAGGCGCTCTCTCCTGGTCGTGGTTCAGGTTAGCACTTCATCCAATTCCGATAACAGTCCTTCATCGTATTCACTCCCAATATCTGACGAAACCAAATCAAACTTACGGAGATTCTGCATTTACCGTCGAGTTCGTCCTTTCTTGCTACATTTGCGCTTAATTTACTAAACAATTACACATATTTACGCCTCTCCCAACCCTATTTGTGCAGAATTATCCTCAAAGCTATCCAAGTTGACAATACCCCGTATGCACCGACCTTGAGTTCTACCGGTGCTTTTCCTCGTCCGCAAACGTCTCTTTCCTCCAAGAACAGATACTCCTAACGCGCAAATTGTCGCTGACTTCTTGATCCTGTTTGCCTGTGTCAGTAACTCGTCACTTTCTCTGATACACATTCCAATATCGTATACCCTTTCTTTAGCTCCTCCCTTTCCCGCTTGGCTCCTGCTCCAGTTCGCATCATTTACTCTCTAACTTGAATGTAAATTTTGCTCATATCTAGTGATCAATAATACCCCGTTCTTTTGTGACATGCGCATGCGTGATTACTGGAAGTGTTGTCCATGACGAACTGAACAGGATCCATCGTCAATCCATTTGCAAGCTACTAGTTAGACTCACCCACGATCCGTCCTCACAGTTTTCCCTGAAATTTTATTGGGTCATGTTCATGATAACCATGACAAGATTTTCGTGGCGGAATACTTCAACGCTTGCTGGACTATTTTGTTAGGACGATCTGCAGTTGCTGTGACTCCGCTGTATGGCGATGGTGAGATACGCGTAAACCAAGGATTCATTTATAAAGACTAGAGACGGGTAATATTAAACAAAATGCAAAGGGTCAGCGGCATAATATATACAATTTGTCAAACATATAGTCTTCCAATTTTGTTTTTCTGTTGCCTCTGGAAAACCCAAGCCTACAAATTCGTCGTCGCTTCCAGACCTGGTCCAACGAACCACACCAAAGGCGGCAAAGATGAAGGTTGGACGAAACACTTCCAATTTACGAAAATGTGAAACCTGGGTATCGATGCAGATCTTCCTATCAGTAGTGAATTTTGGAGGTGAAATTGTGGAGGGATTGAAGCTGATAGACCGAAGACGGGGAAATATGAATGGTCTGTTTGAGAGAAATTCTGACATTTGCTGGAACGGAACAAATTAGAGATGCACCAAAATTCAATGCCCAATAACGCTTACCAAAGCATTCACTCGACGTGAATGGATAATGGCCTCTTCTAAATTTGGAAAGACTTCATGAAGACCTTGAAGTGCGAAAAACAATCTTTCGTTTATGGTGATGTCGAAACTGATTGTGAGCGACCGGAGGCTTGGATAAGTGCAGCTCGGGCCTCGGATCGCAGCAATGACAGACGATAGGCGGTTGAATGAAAGAACATCCACAATCTTGAGCGTCTTCAATTTACGCATGCGTGCGATGTCAGCTAAAGCTGGCTCGCCGTTAATTGTCAGACTCTGCAGATGAGGCAGAGTCAAACGACTCGCGGTGGCGACGCCGCGCAGAAAATCGTCTGCTGAAAGGATGGTATCGACAGAATTTCTGAGGATGTGGGCTTTTGTTAATGAGAGGTTGATGAACTGCGTCGTGTCGCAGGGCAAACGCAAAGAAAGTTCTCGAATATCGAACGACCTTGCCAGTGCGCTGCAGAGAATTGGGTACGTGAGACACGCGTCGTCTACGTTGGACGTCACATATTCGAATGACCGAATATAGCTGCCATAGAGTTCGGATGTCGAGGACCGGGATAGAATTGTGGTGAGGAATCGTCGTGATTTATAGCCTTTGATACTGATGTCCCGGTACAGAATCCGGGCGACCACGTCGTGCATTCTATGGCACAATCGCATCAAGACCAACGACGAACGGCCAGGTAAAAGCAGCGCGATTTCGTCAAGTATCTCGTTTGGTAGATCAAGTAACGTCGCTAATCCAAGCCTGAAAACAATAGGATGTGTAAGTGCTATTTCTGAACACCCGACAAATCACTGACCCATATCCATAGAGCCGCGTCATCTTTGATAGAGTCGACATGCGACGAGTGACGCGCACTCCCCGACGATGTACAAAGCCACGGGATCCTGTGCGGTATATTCCGTACATGTCGATGAGATCGAAGGATTGGTACTGGCCAAATCTTATTCAGAGTAGACGCTCTTATATCAATGTGAACTCACCAGGGAAAAGGAGTGTAGCATTGAAATAATTGGTCGCAAGTACGAATGCTCGAATGTGCTATCATCTCACACTAAACAAACCCTTGAAATAGTAAGGGACAAAGACGAGTTACAAAATCTGTGGACAAAAATTTTGCAAGTTCTTGCTTGACATGCATATAGATCTTGAATCTGTCGAAAACCCTGACAGGGAAGAGACCGATCAGAATCCGCCGTCTGTGGTGCTTCGCAAATTGTTCGCAAACGCACCAAACGTACCAAACGCACGAGGGTACCCACACATCCTATAACAATGAAGATCACTAGAGTACATAAACCACAATTGCGAAAGCGAAAATCTCACTCATAATGCATCCCAACTTCCTCAAATTGATCTCCCGAGATGGTATCGACCCGAGCGTTATTGCAAATTTCCAACTTTATTTGCTTGGCCAACAACAATCATCGAGAAATTTGATGTCGTATAACGCCTTCCCTTTCCCAGGAGAGTTGGTTGAGACTGCCTAGTAAGCCAGATAGTCGAAATGAGGCAATGTATGCTGACCTTTCTTTCCAAAGCCCTGTTGATTCATCTTGGGGTATAATCCAACCCGAGTTTCTCGAGTCATACGCCCGGACACATAAATGGAAAATGCCGACGTGCTACCACGGAAGAAGTGTTGTAATTGTGGTTGCAAAAGGCGGCGGGGGAGAGTGCGATCGAAGTGCAACCATGCAGTGCGGCGTTGTCGGACCGGGAGAATCGAGGTGTCCGTTTTACTGTAAGCATGAAAGTTGCCGTTCGAGGCCCGAGTACTATCCCAACTAATACAACGCATCAGTCTGCTTTGATCATCTCATCACAAGCCATGACCCTTTGGCTGACTATTGTCGCTACGGAATCAGGATCGGTCAGTGAAACGTATATGTCTATCTCGGAGGAGTTCCTGACTTTAGATCTATAGGGGACGGGGCTTTGGATGATAATCCTAACCAGCATTTTGAGGGTATTGTCAGAAACGCCCTCCAACTGTCCGATTCACCGTCGTCGATTGGCGACATCGACGAACCGACACCGGATTCCGGTGAAACCGACTCGGCGGACTCGACTTCATACAAGATACAACCCAACGGGGGCCTATGGGGTTCGGCTTCCCTGAACGGTGATATCGACAGCGACGAGATACCTGAACTGCTATCCTATAGTGACAGTGACGAAGTTTCTTCCAGCGACGATTATGAGCCCCCCGACATCACTGAATCCTCAGCAACGGCGGCTGTGCATGTTACGGATGGTCACGGGGACCCAGACGACGGTTCTGTCTCGTATGAAATCATGCTTCCAGTCGTTGGTAACGCAGATGACGCACTCGCGGTTACCACCACCAATGGGATCTTTCCAGATTACTGGCCTGAAAACCTTGGCCAACAAGGGGTACAAGAGGTCTGGGAGTTCCCCGAAGGTCAAGGCGGGAGTGAAATCGATTGGGGACAAGCCCGATATGTCACATTCGGAGAACTTGCAAGTAAGTGAATGATATATAAACTTGAGACTTTCCACTCACGATAGGCCCCTTCAGTCAGCTAAATATTTTTGTGTCGTTGTCCATCTACAACCACCCTACTCATGTCGAAATTGGAAACCTGAAAAAAATATTGGTTATACAAAGTATAAGTAGAATGTAACATGTATCACACTTATTCTATTCCTTACACTCGCAATTGATGATAGCAGAGTCGTGCTGTTAAGTATTAACGGTAGTAGTGATTCGTACACAATCAAGCGACAACCAGAATCTTTGTCATCACAACTACATACCGCACATTCTTTTCTCGATACGCGACATCTCTAGAACATTCGAAATCTGGGCTTGGTCAAACCACTCGAGAGATGAAGATGGATATTGCACATTGCCGTTATGGCCAAGCGGCGCTGAATGATCCCGCCGCCCGGGTGTACGGAGTCTCCAGTTTTGATGATCGGACCAGGAACACTTGAAAATGTAGGCCATCGCACAGCGTGGAAGAAACGAGTCCAGGAAGTGGATCAAAACCAAAGGTGTGGTGGATGCGTTTGGTATCCGAGCCCGAATGCTTCTGCATCTACTCTGCTAAGTTTGTCGGTGAAACTGCCTATAATGTGTTACGTCCCTCTATTTCTCTTATCTACCATCCCAATCATCTAGGGTAACTTATCCTTCTTCCCAGACAACGAAATGGCTGTCGACATCGACGGCTGCGACTCCGTGGAAAATGGACAGCCCGCACCGCGCTTCGAGATTTATGAACTGAGCAAGGAGACTCAGAGTGTGTATCCTGACGAGGGCATGTATGTGTTACCCTCCGACAAACATGACGCACACACCCCAATTCTGAAAGACAGACATCTGCCCCGCGGAAAGCGACGGAAATAGCCTATAGAGCCGCGCTCGTGCATGGGTTCTTCAGGAATCCACCGTACGATTATGATGCACTTTTGGGTTCAGGGGATAACGGGGGTGTTGAACCGAAAGGAGAGCAGAAATTGGTATGTCGCATTTTCTGTTCTAATCTGCCTAACACTTCTCTTCAGACAAACCAATATTAGAACTTTACTCGACCTTGTGTATCTGCTTTAGTCTTCGATATTCTATTTATGAGGCCAACAATGCACGACTTAGAAGCGAACATCCCAATGCGTATAAGTGGATATTAAAATTATTTCTGGTACGCGCTACTGAACTACGAAAACTAATCTGCTGAGTCAATGGTATCACGCGGGTATTTGCGCCTTCAGGCGCACCCGTTGTTGATTAAGCGCCTAGCGCATTGCATAGAGTATATGATCTGTACTGTAGAGATTATGGATGAGTAATACTCGTTTGTAAGTATGCTTTAAACATACTGGTACCGTATACAAATGTGTTTGAGTCTGGGTATTGATGCTCCCGGGACTATTGGTATCGACGGGCTGGACGTTTGCCACTGTCGAACTGGTGGAGGCAATTCGGACGTCCTGTAGAATGGAGCCTTGTGTATCGGTGCGCCTTTCTGTGTCGTTACGAGCATTAAAATGTCGCCATGCGATAAGTAGAAGATCTTGCCGTCCTTGTATCGCGATTTCATCCGCGTTCAGATTCCTGTATTTAACCAACACGTTCCTAGAGATGTGTTCAAAATTGATGTACTGAATGAAGGAAACTAGTTCTTACTGATCCATTTTCTGTGTTGTGGGCCGGTTGTTTGATTCCTCGGTTCACTAAATGTACTCTTTATACCCTGAGTGAATGTCAGGGAAAGCACTTGCTAAGAAATTGTCTTTTAGGGGTGAGAGGTTGATGGGTCGCCGAAATCATCGCTTCCTCCCTTTGTCTTTGTTACAGCCATGGTCGAATCTAAGCACTGTATTTGTTCCCCTTCGTGTTTGCTATTCCCAAGAACTTCTGAAGGAAAGATATTGCTTCCAAATCCGTCGACAGTTGGGACCCGTGAGTCCGATATCTTAAGTGTGGTTTCTGAAGGAACTAATTCTATCTGCCCAAGGATATTTGTTGGATGCTATGAACTCAGTCTCTGTATATTCGAGGCCAAACTCGTGGCTTGGTGCGTATGAAAAATACGTGTATCTTCCTTACTCAATGTCATATTCAACAGACAAACCTCTGGATATCAAGACCGATACTGCTCACATAGAGCATACATCCTGTCAGTTATTTTCGTCTTTGCACTCGATAATTATACATACGCTTACACCGATAAAATTTCCGATTCTCGGCTGTAGATAGGGCTCATAGATCTCGAAGACAGGGCTATCGTAGAATGGGATCATTATATTCCAAGTTTCGGCTTTACGTTCATAGACCGTCATATTGAATATCATTTCTTTCAAAGAACGGTTAAAATTTCTTAGTTAGTACCCCAAAATAGTAATGCTTCCTCAATTCTTCGGCGCGTATGCGAATACGGGGGTCTTGTTCAAGGCATCTTCGTAATAGGTTCGCTAAGTCCGGGCTTGTTACATGCTGCGAAAGTCGAATGAAAGTTAACTCGATCAGAGGGATGGCGATCTGGTTTTTTTAAGTATCGATTACATACCTTCAAACCCTTCAAACCCTCTAATTCCTCTTCAGTGACACCGTGAGTTTGTACTCGAACAGGTCCGATCACCGAGAACAGATCAGGGTGGCTGTGACGAGTCTCAGCAACAAAAG
>Ga0247742_10003197_pt1 | contig 10435 bp, 7 predicted proteins | sample UWRJL208509C2_FD_180944 | JGI IMG/M metagenome (GOLD analysis project Ga0247742, IMG submission 180944) | Plant litter microbial communities from Arlington Agricultural Research Station in Wisconsin, United States - UWRJ-L208-509C-2 | ecosystem: Environmental > Terrestrial > Plant litter >... | reverse complement strand
ACGCTATCAGCTCCACTCCCATGCACAAGCCCCTAACGTAACACGTCAGATAAACTTAAGGTTTTTGCGACAGCTTCTCTTCCTCCTAGTCATACTCCACCCATCACAAATCACACCTCCAAAACTCCCGCGCATATTCAGCCACACAATGATACATACACGCGTATAGCACACGTTTTAAGGTCTTCGGAAACCAATCGCAAATAATGTGCGCAGCACGCCAACTGAGTCAGTGACCTGACTGTGACGCGTGTCCACTGCGCTCCACTCCTGATTAGGAAGGTCCACGTTCCCTTGAAATAGGCGCTCGTCTTGCCCTTTCGTACAGAAGCTGATGATTGTTGACGGCCGCGGCTCGGAACGCAAAGGTTACGCAATCCGATTTGACACCATATTCAATAGACGCCCAGCTATTTTTAGATTTACCCGTGACTTGCTCTCAAATTCCGTTCTCAATCGGATTGCAACACTAAGATTCTTACTCATCCTGACTCTGGGTAAAGGGTGTGCGCAACGTCTAAATTTTATGGATATGACAATATGCATCCGGCTTACAGATTAGTGCGGCAGAATACATGTATACCATGAATAATCAGTGTTTCAGCCACTCGGCCGACGTCGGCACCGAGTGTTCCCATAAACCTCCATGTGGAAATAAAAGAATATCCTCCGAGAGTCTCGGAGAAGAGGCCTGTGGACAAGATTTTGTTCATCGGTCCTCAAAAACGATAGAGGGGCGAAGGAACGTCGTAGTGGTGGCGTTCGGTGTGTTGAATGAAGAGTGCTGTGGATAGCGTGTGGATAACTGCTGGTGTTACTGACCGTCGCCAATTCTTGGGATTAGCGCCCATACTTCGTCTTTGATTTATAGCTCGCTAGCAACATTGAAAGATCAAAAGATGTATAAATGATCACAATGAGAATGGTGAAGTACAACAAGACTGTATTATGGCGGAAAGATACTGGTATTCCGTGTATATTGTACCAAAATGAATGCTTTAATGATACAATGATGCCTTTGTATCTCTAAGAAGATGAGTGGGGTATGTAAAAGTCCAACGAGCTATGCCACATTTTGAATACATCAATGTACAGAGAGCCTGAATGAAAGCAGGAGCGGAAAAACTGGAGCGGAGATAAGAATAGCTAAAAAGAACCCAAGAGGAGTCCACAATGTGCCCACCTGAGAACGAGGAACGGAATACATAGAAATGAATCTAGCATTAAAATGGGCGACGGTAGCCTGAGCATAGGGCCTGAGCATTTGCTTCCATAAGAGGAATACCGAGCATAATGAGCTGAGGTTTGTTTGACACGATCAAATCTTGCGATGTATCGCGAGTACCACCGCAACATGGTCCGGGGAATTGATACCGTCTGCGTCCGATTCACACTATTGAGATGCAGTACCCGCAGTAGCTGCACTGCCAGTAGTGAAAGGGACTATAGGACCAGCCTCAAGGCTCGCACGCGAAGACGAGGAAATGGAAGGGGATGGTGTTTCTGATTTGACGACAGCGGCGGCGGTCCTGGGCCACATGACTGTCAACATTCCTTCTGCGAGAGATGCGCTGACATCTGATTCCTAAAGAATGAAGTGTGATTAGTGACTCGTTCGATCGACTGAGTAATCAGGGAGGGAGACATGGTGAATGAGTCGAGAATGGTAAAAATGACTTACTCTAATGCCTGCTGGGACTGGTACACGACGTTGGAACATACCAAAGCGAAGCTCCTGTACGGGTACCCGCAGTGATGATGAGGCAGAGCTTTCGACTTGCATGCCGTCCGACGCGGCAGTCGCTGCGGACTCTGCATTGGCAGAGTCTTGCCGAGGGCTTGACGCGTATGGTGGACGACGTTCACCGGCAACGATAAGGTGTCCATCCTTTATTGACACGGCAAGATCGTTGCTCTTCATGCCTGGAAGCTCGAATATTGCTACGAACTTGGATGATTGTGGATCATCAACTAGATCCATCCTATGAAATAGTTAGAAGACATTTATTAGTGATAATTAGTAGAGCTTACCGAGGAGCATAACAAGTAGGACGTAGACCTATTGGAGACGTCGGGGTTGATACTAAACGTATTTTCCCTTCCTGCAGAGCTCGTATGCATTTGAGATTTGCAGCCCTGTTAACTGCTTGTTGGATGGCGGGATGTTGGAGCATTTGAAAAGTGGTCGAGTCTGACCCGGTGGGTGTGCGAGTTCTGGGAGCCAGCTTGGGGTTCATTGTGAGTTGAGAGAATGTAATAGGTATCAGCGAAAAGTATCCAAGTGCTTTATATACGGCACCGGAAATAGCCGAGGATGACGATCGTCGGAAGCCACTCTAAGCGAATCGGGCCAGGCTATGACTCGACCGGGGCGTCTAAGAGATGAGTTCGGACACATTTCTGGATGAGTCTGGAGACTTCGGGAGTGAGCCACGATCCCGCTGACATGGCTACGATAATGTCATCGGAGTACGCGCCTGTCCCTGGTTCCGGGCTGCATCATGCTAGCATGCCCTCGGCCAGGCGAGTCCCTCCGAAATGCATAAGCAAGTGCTATCTGCACCCGTGGCACTAGCTTTCATCTGATGATTGCTTGGTGGATTCGGGTATACGTATATGTAGGAGGCGATGAGGGGAAGTGGCTACGGAGGAGAGAATTGCCCCTGGTGGTGCAGGTCAAGGAGTGGGATCGATGATCCGCACATCCTGAGAGTGGCAGTGCATCGTGGCGGGCTGTGTTTCTGTGTTTGTCACGCTCTAGACCACGGAGGTCACCTGACTCCGAGTTCGATTTGCTCAGCGTTGCTTCCGACGTCGCCCCCGCACCACAACACAGCCAACGATGTCAAAAGTCGTATTTGGTGAGTAAAGTCCTTAACTTTCGTTAAGATCTCGCTAATCCACCGCAGTCGGCAATGTTCCGTACAACATGGGCGAGGAACAGCTCATCGACGTCTTCAAATCTGTGGGGCAGGTTATTGGTTTCAGGTAGCGTTTACCTTTCTCTCGGCGAACGCGGTGGGCTCAACCCTTGTCTATAGGCTGGTGTTTGATAGGGATACCGGAAAACCTAAAGGTTACGGCTTCTGCGAATTCGCGGGTACATTATTTTCTCTTCATTTGGTCCATATCTTTGTGCGTTATCTGACTGAACGTTTTATTTTTCCAATACCCCCCTCGGACCGCCCTTTGTCTTGCAACCGTCTGATCCTCTCAAAACCAACTGAATGCCAATCTTGAATGTCGCCGTCGCGAAATCTTCAATTGATTCTGGCTCGGAATGAACGCGGATCCCGCTTCAAATATGATATGTTTACTCTATGGCTTTAATGGCCATCAACTTGCAATCTTTGATTTCTGGTCTCGCCAACCAATTCAACACTTCAACCACCCAAAACGTCCTGAACTGAAACCCTAAACCAACTGCGACTTGGTCATGTGCTGCAAACCTTGACGAACATCAATCGCAACTTTCGAACGTGCATATTCTTTGCCGTCAATAACGATCCATTATCATCCCATTGTTCTTCAATGCCGTAATTGAACGGTCGTCGCTCTTGTGCCCCTAATCTGGCTTTCCTCAAATGCATGGTTAAATCCTCATCTCGACGACGCATATTACAATCTAATCATCAACGCCGAATACGTTTGAAATCGACGAATATATGCTACTCTGAACCCAACGACATAAATTTCTGCAACATGAAAACAACACTCTTTGCACCATCAAAACATTGCCTCAATTCTCGCGTCAAAACTTGAATCGTCCGCATGACAATAAATCATAAAACTTCGCATCTGGCTGCCATCATCTCACAATGATATTCGACCATCACTCCATTGTTCTCTCGAACCGTCATGTATTCTTTTCCTCAAATGGAAACCCTATGCATGTCCCTATCTCAACCCAAAATTCATGCGCACCTGCAACTATATGCCCATTGAAGACCACGAAACCGCAGCCTCAGCTGTCCGAAATTTAAACGAGACCCCCGTTGGTGGACGGCCGCTTCGGATTGACCTGGCGGATTCCGATCCGTTTTTAGAAGGCAAGACGACGGTGAGGGGCGAACTCTTGGACGGTGGCTATCCAGGCCCGTCGGAACCGCGTTCTCAATGGCGGACAAATCGCAATAACGACGGGGATTCGTTCCTCGCCAACGTTCCTCCCGGAATCCAAGTCCCGAAAGGCTCATCGGCGCTCGACAGTATCAGTCAAACGCTCGCCGCGATGCCTCCTGGTCAATTAATGGAAGTATTGGCCCAGATGAAGGTGTGTCGCCTCTTGCCGTCATAACATTTTTGGTGCTAACAATATCACCCACAGGCGTTCGTGATCACCCATCCAGACCAAGCACGAACATTACTCATCAAACACCCCCAGCTGTCCTACGCGTTATTCCAAGCGCTTCTTTTGAATAAAATCGTCGACTCCGCGATTCTCGAACGCATGTTGGCTTCCTCGCGAGGATCGAGCGGTGCGGTCGGACCTCCTCCTCAGTCAGGTCCTCCTCCCGTTGCAAGACAGGTCATGCCTCCATACCCACCTCCTGGAGGACACTACCCGCCACCCCATAGCCACATGCCGCCTTTCCCGCCTCAACAGCACCCCGTGTCGTCCGCTACGCCTCCGGCATCTATCATGTTCTCACATCAACAACAGCAGGCTCCAGCGTACTACCGCCCCCCACCCCAATCCGCCCCAGTTCAGCCTCCTATGGCACCTCAAGCTCAAGCTCCCAAACCGGGTCCTCCTGCTGCTGCCGCTCCCGAATTCAACGAGAGTCAGCGTGTAAGTGTCGTCTCCTGTCTCTCTGTCTACGTGTCACGAAATATCCATCTGACTCGATCCCATAGGCTATGTTAATGCAAGTGCTCAGCCTTACTCCAGATCAGATCAATGCACTCGCAGAGAGTGAACGTGCTGCTATCATGCAGCTTGTGAGTCACTGTTACTATTTTTATACACTCGTGAGACTCATGTTTTTTTCTTGTGTAGAGGAGTCAGTTTATGGGCTCGCTTGGCAACACCTAAGGCCGTTTACATCGCTGGACCGGACTACCTCTTTTCTTTCAAAACTTTTTTGGTTTTTTGCATTGTCATTATCCGATACCCCATGCATTCACCTGTATAATAATACTACGCCCCCTCATTAAACATAGACTACGTTTGAAGTAGCAGCGAGTCTTTCAAGTACACACTGTTGCAACGTGTGGTCGGATGCATCCCCAAAAAGAAAAACATTTCTATGAACACCATAAACAACTGAATCATGCCAGATTAATTAGGCAGTTGATGGCGTGCCGCTTCGGCAAACAGCACGAGCGCTTAATTCAATGCCAAGTAATTCCGGCCACAGGCGCCAACTTAGTGAGCATCAAATTCTGAGTTGAAAGATATTTGCGCAGTTTTCAACCCCAAAATCAAACTCCTTTGAAAAACAAGCAGCCCAACTCTTCGTCAACTTCCGAGTCCTTTACGAATGGCCATGAGGCGTCTCCAAGTGGAGTCATGATGGACGCATGTTCACCTGCATGTGCGCCCCAATTCTGGTATGCTTGGAATCTGACTAGGACAAGCGATACCGAGTCTACGCTAAAGTGGGACTGGTTTGTGGGGTATGATAGTGCGTGTTCCGAGTCAGTGTCAACTCCCGCCGCTAGATCGAACTAGACAGTGCAGTTGATTTAACCTACTGTGCTGTGACTGCTTCTCTTCCAATTCAAAAATAAAACAGGCTCCATTATTCAGCCTTTGACTAGTGCTATTCAGAACGAATTCCGAGCCTCACACGATCTGGGGCACAAAATCTGCTATACTAATGTCTTGCATGGTTCGGCATTGCGGTATTTGGCCAAATGTCCGGGATTTCATGTTATTCCAATATGGCCATCCTCAAACACGTATCTTGTGTGCCACAGTAGGCCCAAGGTAACCGTTTCGAGCCCTCACGCTATAAGGCGTTCATCAGACAGATCGCTAAATGGCACTAGTTACGACTCGATAATACTGACATGAGATGAAGTGACCATGATCAGTGCAGCAAAGTTTCAGTTATGGCAAGATTTGAGCTCGCATGAAAACACAGTGTAAGATTATGCCGTGCTAGCTCTGGCCCATACACTAGATCACATACTGTGAACAAATCCCCCTGACCATATATATGAGCTGTGTTCCGAGCCGCTTCACCCCTCGCCACGTTCTCAAGTAGATGGAGACGCCAACTGCAGTGCGAATGTGGCTGAGGGATGCATGCGTGTTCAAAGTTAGTAAGTGCTGAGTCGCGGGGTGTGGTCGTAAACTCTAATGATTCGGAATTAGAGGAGCTCCGGAGAGTATCCAGACCCAGACGCTCAGTTAGGCAGCGGTTCGTATCTCTGGGTACCGGCAATTTAACAGTAGATGGCCCTTCAGCGCTTAAGGAGTAAGATTGACCTTCATCGCCAAAGGAACTTCGGGGAGGTGGGCGGTACACTATGTTCTTTCATGATACTGCATTAGTTCACCGCAGCTGTAAGTCCTGAGCTATTCTTGCCCTAGGACCTGATCTGAACATACCACAGAGCAATATATCTACGTGGCGGAAGAGCGGAAATACAGTACGGTCTTCGGGGACTGACGTGTACAAGGCCGTGAACCAGGTTTGTATTTTGGGATGCTGTTTTCAGTGCCAAGCCACAGAGCTATACAGATCGTTAGCAAGCCAACTGTACGAAGATAGACCATTCCGTTGCATTATGAGCAAATTTGGTATATACTGGTGGTGGTTGGCCAGGTGGAAGTACTAGTAGCTACCAGCGTCATGGTGACCTTCGACAATCGCACTTTTTGTGGAAAATTTACACCAAGTTTCGTTATAATTTCCAAATCGTAAGTGTCACAAGACAAACTCTCTCCGCAGCAGTTGCAAAAGAAGCGCTCAACCCCACAGTTTATATCAGAATCAGGTCACTGAACCAGAATGAAGTTGAGAGGAAATGTAACGTCTGATATGTTCTTTGCAATAAACATGACATTGACGAACCAGTATAACCGAGGTCGCCTAAAAGTCAGTGCTGCCGTGATCATAATGCTGTGTGCGCAGTCGATACTGCTAGTGCGAACGTCGGCTGCTCGCCGACGTCGCACCTTTCTCGGGTAAGGTTTATGCGCCCGCAATGAAACTCTGGAAAAATGTTGGTATTCAATGCCCGTACTCCAAGGTACATAGCTTCAAGATGATCGAACGCGTTCCGCAGCACAGAGCAATCCTACGCGAGCTGGGAGAAAGTGAAACGCGAGCGCCTGAGAACGAGAAGGATAGCTTGCGGCTGCATCACTGAGAGGGGGTATACCGCATCGCAATGCGCAGGATGTATATACATCTTGACCTTGATGGCTTGAAATACAGGTGAAGTGGAAACGGACATTTCTTTAAGCAGGCTTACGTAGCAATCAGGAACGCACAATCCAGCGGGCCGCCACCAGAGTTATCGCACTCGAAACGTCGGGTCGATCTTTTGTGATCTATAAACACTATGGTATGTGTATGTACTATTAAAGCAATGGTACAGGCACAGGACCCCTATGATCATGGCTTTCTATAATTTTCAGAAATGCTGCCCTTCGACTTGGTTGTAGCAAGGAGATGAGCTATCGGAGTACCTCTGAACCATGTATTACTCTGAGGAGTGAAGGAGAAGGAAGCCGAGAAAATTCTGCCGCCTATTCAAGCTCCTGAGAAGCAGCCACAATGTTTTGCCCACAGGCCCTATAATAATAATAAAAAACCCAAGAGTGACAACTTCAATCTGAGCCGAGCAGGGAAAGAGCGACATGAACACCACCCACCTGAGCTTGCGCCTTCGCGTTGTCTACTTGTCGCTGGGCATCGGAGATATGTTCATCACCATTCTCTGCGACGTAGTCTGCAGTATTCTTCCCTCCTTCTTTTGCAAAGCCCTTGACGTATTCAGTCCCTGCTTGCTTGGCCACTCCCTGCATGTCTGGGTTCGTCGCTGTCACGGGGAGCAGGAGTACAGAGCTTATAATTGTGATGGCATATGAACGCCATAGAGTGAATTTCGATGTACACATAGGCGGCTTTGCCACTGGTTGGGCAAGACCGTGACCAGGAAGGCCAGACATGATCAGTGGTGACTGAGGAGGTTCGTTAAAAAAAATTTGTGTGAGAGCCATAATTTATATGGATGAAAATCTATTGGCAGGGGAGGGTAAGTTTGATTGGAACAAACCTATTGAATGCTGGAAGGTTAGGTGGTCATATTACAGAAGATAGATTTAACACATATCGCTTGCATGTCGATGTAATTTTTCACTAGCAAAAGAGATGGTATTCTACATACCTTCAGTCCTCACTAGAGCGCCAAATGATTGGCGCTTTAGTACATGTCTTTTAATTTTGGTGTCGAACGATGGCCGCACCAGGAAAACGGCAGGCACGTCTTTGCATGCTTTTCACGTCTTTGACACGCATCATCAAGGATCGTCGCCACAAACGCCTGCCATCTGTCATTGGTTTTGTTCCTGGATCAGAGTCAGCTAAAAATAGACCACCCACGACCAATATCATGGACACCAAACGCTCGAGTAAGTCTGAGTCAAGTCAATGCAATCCGACTGCTTTTATTAGATATACGCGTTATTCCCAACCAGTATTTGATTAGCTCGACTGAGGTTTAATAACGCGGGTTCCATATCGAAAACTGTTAGAAGATTGTAATTTAAGCCTGGGGTAGTAACGACAGGGACGTCAATAATCCTTGACCAAGGTGTAACCTCTCAGCTGCAATGACAATTACCATCGCTACAATCTGAGTATGTGGAGCGTATTTGGCATCTGCTAAAAGAGAAAACTACAATACTTATTCATCTTGTTCGTATGTTCACATGCACGAGCTTGTAGACTTGAATCCATGAGGTACTTAATGAAATATTCGGATTGGACGAGGCACATCAGGACAGTATATAGTGGCCCTTGTGCGCAGCAGATATGTTTGTCTCTAAGACTGCTTGATACGATTTCCATGACGATTGGCTGTTTGATTCGCAAGTCATGATCAAGCGTAAGTTATACCCTCAAAGATGTCATCGAAGAGTGCGTTTCCAGCTTCGAATTGCTCAGATGCTGAGGCCCACACTACTGCCTGCTCACGGGACTCCGTGTCGGGAGACCATCTAGGATCAATCCACGATCAATTGCCGTTGTGGATTACCTTCGAATGTAAGTACATTGCATGTCGATCCCCTTTCAGATGTCGTTCCTAGGTGCCTCCGTTAAATTTCCAGATGTGAATGCGCAGCAGTTCTCAAGATCGCCAGTTTTGATCTGGTGTCCTCCGCCGGATAGTTCAAACGTTAACGTTATGTATCCGATTCCAATTCCAATTCCTCGCAGGCTAAACAGACCGGGATTACTGTATTCCCTTCCCTCGTGTGACCGTAAAAATACCAGATCCTGCGTTGCAACTACCCCTACATAGACCAATGATCGATAATTCTCAATGGGCATCCAGTTCGGTTCCGTCGAATAAGGAGGTAATGTCAATGTCATGACGGAATTCGTGAGAGTGATCGGCACGTGTGTTGGTCAGACTTCTTGTTCAAAATGGGCGTCTCCTCTTATTGAAACCGATGTAAATCATCGCTTCCTGCATACATTGCACGCGGTCCAAGCTGCATTATAGATACCACTTGCTTCCAGCTTCCAGCTCTCATCTTATGCTCTTTTGCCTTTCGGTTTCGTTACTTGGCGACCACTATGGACCTGAGCCCGACTGTGGCAGAGGTGCAACAAATGGATTCATCCTCTCCTTCGTCTCTACAGCCAAGACCAGGAGATGCAGCGACCTTTGTCAACTCCAAATTGACGACCAAGGCGACGCGCAGGATTAGGTGTGCACACCGCTGACTGATTGGCGTAAAATCTAGTTGACTTAATGCTTGCACCTCAGGGGAGAGATTGCTTGTGCAGAGTGTCGTCGACTCAAGATACGCTGTGATAGGATAGTGCCCTGTTCAACGTGCGTTAAACGAGGGTGTGGTGCCCTTTGTCCAAATGGTATTGTTCTTGTGTTGTCGATTTTGATTTTGTTGCTAATTATTTGAATACTACAGGAACAATTCCACCTGGTGAAGGAAGTCGGTCAGTATTTATCGACATTCTCGACGACAAACTCTTTACTTAAAAAAAACCCTGAAAGCTTTGTTCTGGCCGCCTCGGATCACTTGCAACATAACATAACAAAAATGGAGGCTCGGATGCGTGCTCTTGAAGACGCGCTTGCGATTGTACACGCATCTGAATCTGATCATCCCCACCCGCTTCTCACCTCCACTAAAGATCATGAGCATGAGATGCAGGAGCAGCCAATCTTGAAACCTATTGCCGAAGAGAAAGCGGCGCCTGTATCGCTGACCGACGCTCTGGGTACA
>Ga0247742_10003195_pt1 | contig 10440 bp, 10 predicted proteins | sample UWRJL208509C2_FD_180944 | JGI IMG/M metagenome (GOLD analysis project Ga0247742, IMG submission 180944) | Plant litter microbial communities from Arlington Agricultural Research Station in Wisconsin, United States - UWRJ-L208-509C-2 | ecosystem: Environmental > Terrestrial > Plant litter >... | reverse complement strand
CATAAGGAGGATTGTGAAGTATCAATGTTGCGAGGCGCAGCAGAGTTGGCAATGGAAATCCTTCAAACATATGAAATAGAGCGATTGGAATCAATTGAATTAGAACATACCGGTCATACCGATTTTCTTTATGACTCCTTCCTTCTTCAACGCTTGTAATTCACGAAATGCATTCAGAATTTTCTGATCGCCTTCGCCTCTGATCTTGGCCTCATCCCCTTTACCAAGGCCGTATGTTGCTGCATCATCTTTTAGGGCGGTTGCATGGTTTCCTGTGGCCTTGGGCAGAACCGGAGTGGCTACGAACTCGACATCATGAAGATACACTGCGTCCAGGTAATCCGTCTTCAGCCTTTCCAAGCTTCGTTTGACACTAGCGCGGATAGTCGCAGGAGAATAATCAAATGATGATAGGCCATATCTGCCGCACTTGGTCATCTAAAACTCGGAGGTCAGCTCCAAGATGTTACAATGTGCATGGTGGCTCGGACCAGTTTGTAAGAGGACCGAGGAAATTCATCGCGGAGTGCGTGCAAGACGTGGCCCAGGACGATCTCAGAGGGACCATAGTAAACAGACGTGTCGAAGGCGCGTATCCCATACCTTCAGGGTAAGTCGTGAGTGCCTATTGCATGGTGAATAACGACACATATACCGCAATGCTAGGCGCACAGTACGCAGAGGCAGTAAACTCGCGATATGGTCATTGGTGTTGTACTGGTTGGAGAATGCCCCTGCACCGTACACGATAGCCGGCAGATTCATAGCACCAGCTATCTCTGGCTTCAGAGGTCATTGAGGCGTTAGAATGGGGAATAGGCTATAGGTGATTGAGAATAGCGCGCACCACCAACGGTCCTGCAACTGGAATGTCCTCCTCCTCATCTTTGGGCAATATATCTAGCAACGGCAATTTCATCTCTGGGACAGCCATGGCTCAGTTGTTCTATGTCAAATTCCTGGACGAGGTTGTTTGTTAAGGCCAAGGTATCAGGTCATCGTCCGGGATTCAGTTGAAGAGCCTTGGGGTCACAAAGTCTGTGACAACCAAATCAGGCGGATTTTAGCACCGTTGAAAAGTTTGACAAGAATAGATGGAATTAGGCAATGTTCTCTTTCAGTCTATGAAGCTGGGTTGTGAAGAAGATACTTGATTTAATAGAAGAATACAAGCTAGAGTCTATGGGGTGCTCTACAACTTGTCGCGGGACCAGCTGTGCGTTGTCGCCGTTAGCGTCGTTCCTCCACATGGACTAAAAGCAAAGCAAACTTACCTCTTGTCAAACTTCTGGTTGACAGACAGCAATTTTGTGCCCTCATCCTGCTTGATCGTGTTCCAAGGAGTGGGGTTGCTCTTAGTCCAGACGACTGCAGCGGTGTTAGCGGAATGTTCAAAAGGGCCGCACTGAACGAAACGCACCTTGAGAGCCCATGGCGAGACGACCCAAGTACCATGTCGCGCCAACACAAACTCCTCCGATAATCACATAGCTGCAGAAAGCGTCAACATTTCATTCCCCCTCGAGGTGGATGGCTCACATTGGGATGGCCTAAGAAAGGTTCACTCAGCTAGCGCCTGGAGGTGAGAAACAGTCACAAGCATACCTCGACGGCAAACCAGTTCTTCATGAAAGACCTGCGGAAGGTTGGTTGAGGCATGGTGGTAGGTGATTGTAGTACGGTTTGTTCAATGGGGAGGTGCAACTGGACGAGCAAGAAACCTGGTTGGCTATTTCTCACGGTGTTTGCGGGTTATTCCGGGACCACATCGCTTGTGGTTGAACTGGTTCCACTGGTCTAGAGACTTCTAGACAACATAGGACTTGGGCCAGTCATTCACCGAGACATCATTCACTTTACTATAACACAGGTGGTGGTTGTTCAAAACCATGTTATGCAAAAAGAGTCCAAAGTGCCCATAAAATACAAGCGTGTGTTGACGATAAAGCATCGACGGGTGAAGAAAAAACATGATGTCTAATAGTAATACATTAGATAGAACGTCTATCCATTCGTCAACGACATCAAGCCGCAGACGGAAAGAATGGACATATACAATGTAATGTGCGATGTGATGAGGGTGGACATGCGGTAGAAAAAGTGAACAGAAAAGTATAACACATGAAATGGTAGGAAAGCGTGATCAAGAAAGGTGTGGATATGAATCCAACCAGGGGATGAGGATGCTGGAAAGGTAGAGGAACTCAGGGAGTGGGGGAAGGGGGCATAGACGAGCATAGGATGGATGGATTGTGTGTGGATGCATGATGATGATGGGGATGTGACGAGTCATAATGGGTATGTACAAAGCAAGGTCCGAGTGCAACAGCGACGAATAAGTGATGAATAAAGGTGGTTTTGGGGGTTATCTGTGAAGTAGTAAAATTAGACAAAGAATTATACAGACTTGAGAAAACCGACAAACCTCAGATGAAAACAAGTTCTCCATTGCACTTTTTGCACTGAACATGGACAAGAGACTTCATCGCTACCACACCCTCCAACTCCATCCGAGCTTTCAGCTTTCGCAGCTGTTTCTCGCGAGAAACAAATCCAACTCCTCCAGCTTTTAGAGGCGCCACAATGGTATCATCACTAACACTGCTAGCAGCGCTGTGAATCGCCATCGAAGGTGCAGTAGAGGAGGTGGGTGCAATATCGGAGGTCGCACTACGAGAAGCCCAGGATAAAGGAATGAAGTTTGTAATGGTCTGGAAGGAGAGTCGCGAGGAGAGTGGAGAAGATGCGTTTGAGAAAACGGGTAGGGACGAAGGTAGTTGAGAGGGGGTACGTTGAGGGCCTAGTTGGGTATGGTGAGGGTCATTAGTGAGATCCAAGCTCTTCATTTGCGCGGGCGAGCCATGGTGGTTGCCAACGGCGAGTTTATCAAGGAAGAACGCTGGATTTGGGATCGCGGCGCGATGATGCAGGTCGTCGTCAGAGGATCTACGGAAAGAACGAGGGTTCATTGCGGTGTCCGACGAAACTGAGCAACAAGACAGGAATCAGTAACACGTACGCATGATGTGAGGTTGAGGAATCAGGGTCGAACCGTTTGTAGTTCCTACAACCTTGGGAGCATTGGTTGACGGCAGAAGAGGTTTGCGAGTCGGTTGGCGGATGAATGTTGGGGCAGAGACGATCTTGGGCTTAGAAGGAGCAGAGAAAGTACGCATGGGGGACGGAGAGGAGGCAGGCTGAGGGATGAAAGAAGGCGCAACACCGCCCCGTTTAGTGGGAGGGGTGATGAACGAGTTCGCTGGCAGATTTGACATTGCAACAACGGCCCGCATGGGCATTACTTTCTTCGAAGGGGACTCGAACACCGGAGACTTGAAAGATGCAGAACGAGGGATTGAGGAGGGCGAGGCAACACGAGGAATCATGGACGGAGACGCAGGACGGATAGATGGTGACGAAAGGGCTGCAAATTGACTTGAAGGACGAGGAATCGAGGATGGTGGTGTCATAGGGACGACAATCTGGGGAGGAGATGGTTCACATTCCTCCACCAACGGCCTTCCAAAGTTGAATGGAATAGCACCCTTATCTTCTTCTTGCTCCTCCTCCTCCTGGTCATCAAAACCGCTGAAGTCCAGGGCAGGAAGCGTCGGTGGTGGCGATGTGCTCTTGACAGGCGACACCTGAATCTGCTTTGCTTCCTTCGCCCCAGGTTCTTCTTGAGGAGGCGTGAAAGTGATACGGATCCCACCAATCTCGCCGAACATATCCCCGTCGTCGACATCGCTGTCAATCTGAGTCTCTTCTTCCTCTTCATCCTCCTCAGTAACAACAAACAACCGCCTCTCATTCTCTGGCTCCTCATCGACAGGTACACCGACGCCAGGAGGGAGGAAGAACGAAGCGTTGTCATCCTCGGCAAACTTGAATCCACTAGAAAACAAGCCCTTGCTCTTCTCGTACGAATATGCAGAAGGGCTGTTGGGCACGGATCCAGCAGTCTCACTGCCACCGTCGTCCAAGCATCCAAAGAATCGATCAACAGTGTCATCTTCCTCTTCCTTGGGGGAAGCAGGTTGAGGCGCAGCAGGGCCCTTGGGGAACGTCCAGGTCCTGGAGAGCGTCGCGCGCCTTACATGGGTAGGCTTAGGAGGGGTGAAAACCTGACGCGTTGGGGTCGTTGGCGACGAAGACCGCTGCGGCTGTTGCTGCTGCAGATACCCAATTGAGCGGGGCATCTCATCTTCAGATCCAAACGACGATGATTCGTCTTCCTCCATGAGACTGACATCAGCGTCCTCCTCATCCTCATATCCAGCGAGACCATTGTCCTCTTCCGAGTAGTAATCCTCATCACCATCATCCTCCTGGACCGACTTGAGCGCGTAGCCGAAAGCGCGTTGACCGTCGTCCGAAGAGTCAGGCTCCACATCTGTCGTTGAACTTTCCGAGTCGACAGACATGAAGCCCAACCCGTGCTTCTTTCCAAACGGCGCCGAGCGGTTGAATGTTTCGAAAGTCCTGGGGGTAGGGGTAGCCATCGGATCGACTTCCGCCTCCTCTTGCGCCTTCAAGTTCGACAACCTTGACTTCACACGTTCACTCTCCAACTCCTTCTTTACACTCTCCAGCTCACCCTCCAGACATCCCACACGAGTCTTCAACGAATCATTCTCCTTCCGCAGAGACTTCTTCTCCTGGTCCCACAACTCTTTCTCACTCTCATGAAGCTCAAGCAGCTCATCGACAGCCTCGAGCTTCTTCGCCAACACCCCCTTTTCGACCTCCAACAACCCAACACGCGATCGGGCGACCCACGCGTCGCGACGTTCATTGTCCACACGTTTGGCAAGGACACCGGTCTGGTTCTCAAGGTTGTTCACCCTCGTCCTCCACCCATCCACGTCCCTCTTCAACTCATCCCTCTCAGCCTTCAAATCCGCAATAAGCTGCAACATCTCATCGCTCGGCTCACTGCTACCCATACTCCCTCTCCGACTGTACCGCTCATCTCCCGAGGACGAGAGGCTCGACTCTGCGACCGAAACAGGCCGCGAAGACATGCTCCCCGTTTGTGAATATCCACCCCCCGACTCCCTCCTTCTCACCGAAAGCGCACGCTCCAAGTCCGTTATCCGCGCAAGAAGCGCATTATGCGACTTGAAGAGAAAATGTTGTTCGCTAGTGCTGAGAGGCCTCGACTGCGTCGGGGGGTTGGGCGGAAAAAACTCGTCGGTCCCACCACCCCCGCCAGAGCCGGTGTCGGAGGCATGGGATAGCGATTCGGCATTAGAGTACCGACGTCCAAAGGAAGTGGGCGTCATCTCGGGCGTGGGAAGACCTGTGATATTCATCGTCACGCTACTATTGGACCCGGTTGAGGAACGCTTGTAGGAAATGCTGCTCCTCCTAGATGGTTTACCCGTAGACGACTGGTCGCCATCATCGTTGGCAACAGTGCTAGAACCAGTACCGTCCTCCAGTCTCTCCATGGACAAATTCAACTGGGGCCGCCTAGATGCGGGGCTTGGCGAGATGAGTAATGAGCTCCTTCTGGATTGCTTGATGTCGGTAGCAGCTGGGATACTGGCAAATGTTGAATCATCAGATGGTGCAGGGCTGGGAGACAACGAAAGTGGGCGCAATCCAGTGCGTGGAGAAGGCGTAAGCGTCGGTGTGGGCAAACCCTGTAGCGCGTTGTTCAGGTTCAAGTTCTCGGGCGTTAATGACAGGGGCCTAAGGTTCAGGTTTGATGGACGTGATTTAGACGGCGTGGGTTTGGTGACGGCCACAGCGGGAGTTGGTGTGATAGGCGTGCTAGGAGGTGGCACGTTTTCTTTGATCGAGTTGGTGGGCGAGGGAAGGTACTCCTCTGCCTTACTTGACGAGGTAGAAGGTTGTTCTTCTTCCTCCTCCTCTTCCTCCTCCTCAACAAGAGTATGGAGCTGGTCTTTGGAAGACGAGGATGGCCCAAGGAGCTTGAACGAATCCCGTTTGCTACCCAATAGAGTGTTGCCGTAAGTTGGGTTCGAACTTGCCGCCAGTGAAGGTTTGGTTGCTGAGGGGATAAATACGTAAACACACTTTTAGCAATCGTAAAAGCGCGAAGCTTACAGAAATCAAACATCATCTTCTCGATGTCGGGTGTGGAGATATCCGGAATCTCCACTTTACTGAAAGCGACATCGGGCTTGCCCTCGAGGGCCCAGAGAGCACGGCGGCGGATGGAATCCTTCTCACCGAGGTTGATGTTGTCTTCTGAAGTCGCAGGCGGCAAGTCAGGAAGCGATACGCCCATGAGCTCGGCAGATTCACGGCGGGTGGAAACCGAGGAGCGGCGTCTGTGGTGGGAATTTCGCTTCGTGGAAGGAAGGATGGGATTCGCACTGCTGCTCGAGGCAAGAGCGGGTGCCTGGGTGGCGTTAGGCGTAGTGGGAGGCGACGACCCGGTCGACAGCGATACAAGTGACGAGAGGGCGCTGCCATTGGAGTTGGAAGGAGGAAATGAGAAATGGGACATGTCGTGTACACTGCTGGTCGTAGGCTTCGCAGCAGCTGGAAAAGAAAAACCAGAAAGAGAAAGAGAGTTGGAGGACGATATCGATTTGTTGCGAGAATGCGAGCGGGAATGACCATGTTTGGGACCGCCCCCGAGCGGGGCAGACGATGGCAATCCCTTGCCCAGCTTGAAGCTTTCAAACTAGCCAACCATGAATGTTAGATACTTTTTTGCATCAGCCTAAAATATAGCGTACCCTATTCTTCGCAGCGACCTCATCTCGTTGAGCCAATGGGCGAGTATCAAAAGCAGCAGAGTCCATCGTGATTGCTTGTCGAGAACGAACGTGAAGCTAAAAGGAAAAAGCGAGGAAGGGGGCCCACGATTGGGCTGTGTGACGTTCAAAAGAGAGGAAGGTGCCAGTGGACGGCGAGGGGAGGGATGGACTGCAGCTGGCTGGCTGGCGGGGGATGGTGATGGGCAGCACAGAAACTCGAACCAACCTTACACAGCACCAAACACCCACATATTTACACTGACAGCACAACGTTCACGCTCCGCATCAATCCCATCACTTCGCCCCTTACAAGCTCACAAAATGCAACCACAGAATACGATCTTTTTCTTGTGCGATGTACAGACAAAATTCAGTGAGCCCGCTGTTCTACTTTTTCCAACCGAGATCGACTAAACCCTTGTAGAACCAGCCATATACGGCTACGAGCACGTAGTGAGCATATCCAACAAAATGGTCGGCCTAGCCAAGGTATATAATCCCCTTCCATTTGCCATTTCTTCTTCCTTTTTTTCGATGCGCATTGCGCACTCATACTATTACCGTCGGCATCACACATGACAACGCATCGAAGTCTATCGTCCACCTGGCTGATGCATGACATATGTATGAATCACAAGTACTAACATCCCCCGCGCTTTTCTCAGCTCTTAGGTATCCCCGTCATCTGCACAACGCAGAATGCAAAAGGTGAGTTGGCAGTTTGTTGAGCCACCGAGGATCGCCCCGAACGTTCCGATCTGCATATGGCACTGGGCGGTGTGCACGCTGTCGCAGTGTCCCGGATCAGCGCGCCTTCGAGTTTATCAATGTGGCGGTGGTTCATTATGCGAGCGCACTTGCCCGTTCTAGTGTCCACCCAGATCGTTCCACATTCCCTATTCTATATCGCAGAAATTTTACTGAAACGACCCCATAGCCCTTGGCCCAATAGACCCCTCCATTGACCTGCCCTCCCTCGGGCCCCTCCTCCTTGGGAATTTTGACAAGACCCTATTCTCCATGCTCACCCCAGAGGTGAAGCAGCTCCTCTGCGCACATCCGCAGAGGACGAATATCGTGCTTTTCGGCATTGAGGTGGGTAACCTATCTCCCAATCACCGGGGAGTCTAGGACCGAGTCCCGGCTCTGCGCGTATTCTCGATGTTTTTACTGACGCTCTCACCTTTTTTTTGGGTGTTTTAAAATTCTCTTCACTCCCTTTGCCGTGCGCTTCCATTCTCTGGGATTGCGTTAATTATACGTTCCGGAAATTTTCACCATCGTGGGTGCGGTACACTGACTCGGATGATTGTCTCATGAAACCGGTCCCGGTCTATCGTCTGCCCGTATGCATCCATCGGGTCTCAATACAATACCCACAATCCAACAGTCTCACGTTTGCATCCTACAAACGGCCCTCTCCCTGCTCTCCCTCTCGCCTCCGCCCACCGTGTACATCCCCGCAGATGCAGTCTCATCCTGTAACGCATTCGAAGTCCCCATAGCCCTGACACGGCTCCGCACTCTCGGTGCACAGGTCTCCACCTCGGAGAGCTTGGCGTTCCAGCTGATGGGCGACGCTGGGAATCCTGGGTTTAAAGAGTTTAGTAGGTGGGTGAAGGAGTGGAAAGATGGGACAAAGAGGAGTGGGGAGGGATTGTTAGGACCTGGAACGGATTTGAAGAGTGCGCTGTGATTATATGCGTTGTATAAAACTTGCGCTTCTTCATGATACAATGTAATATGTGAGGACGAGAAATACGCTACAGGTATGAGAAACAACATAGAAGGGTGCGTGGCATGCAAATCATGAATATACAACCACCATATCCAGATTGATTGAACTGGAGCCAAGCAAGATACGACGTCCAGAGTTGGGCAAAAAGAAAGGCGACGGAAGGCTGTGCTGTGATAGGCGCCAGCCATTGTAGACTTTCCAAAAGCGGGTATATGTATGCTCTACATCAGCTTGAGCTCATCCTTGCCACCACCGAACTACGACGCTTGGGTCCCCGTCTTCAGAGCCTCCATCCAGGATCAATTGATCTACCAGCTTCTATCTCCAGCGTCTACGCTCCATTCTAGTGGATAATAGACCTTGTTCACAACTTTGAGCGAGCGCGATTTGTGGCCAGCTCGCCTAATACATTAAGAATGACGCATATATGATGCTGAGAGACATATGGTATAGAATGCGTGACTATACAACCATTATGCATGTGCAATTTGATTTGAGAAATGAGAAGGCCCACAGATGCGAGAGTGTGTGTGTAATCTGGCCATGAAAACTGAAAACGGCCCCTATGACGCCATGACGGCCTCTAGCTAAGCGTCTCTCCATCACCTTGAGGAACGATGCGAGCGGCCAATTCGGTACCCGCTGGGCCGCGGAGTGCTGACAATTTCGCATTGCGATCTTGCTGTACATCGATGATTTAAAAAACAAAAGCTTAGTCAGTAAGTATATCAATATTGGCATGCGGTCGGCGGCGCTGAAATGTAAAAAGACGATAAAAGATGAGGGGCGCACAGTATTCTGCTCATGCACTTTCATCGCCGAATCGACTGTTGCTTTCTTCTGTTGGACATCTCGTTGGATTTTGGAGTAGTTCTTTGATGTCGACTGTGAATAGGGCGAACATTGGGTCAGAAAAAAGGGTGATCGACGTTGAGGGAGAAGGAAGGTGGTAGCCGGGTGGTAAGGAACATACGTCAAGCTGATTCTGCGCATGGTGGACACTCGCAACCGCGACATCATGGCTATATTCAGCTTTCTGCATCTTGTTGAGGGTCGAGTTTTCATTTTTCTCAGTTTTATTGAGGGTCTTTTCGGCTTTGACTGCGTTCTATGTGACGGTCAGTAACACGTCTTCAACCGAATCCAAGTCGCATGCCGGAAATCGGTATCGGATTCTGAACTGACCGCATATGCCTGCGACTCGGACTTCTCAGTATACGAGAGATCGTTCATGATATGCTTGAGATTGGCCTCCTCTATCTTGGCCTCTTTCAAAATCTCCTTCTCGACCTTTTTGAGGAGGTTAGGAGAGGTGGAGGTCATGGATCTGGAAGCTGGGGGTGATTGTTGGTACCAAGCTGTGTTATGTACAGGAATGAATGAACTTCGGTGGGGTGTGGTGCCATTGATGTGGTCTGATGTGGCTTGTCTTTTCGCGGAATCCCACCTTCCAAATGTAGACTGCCGTCTCTGGTCTTTTCAAGTCGTCCTCTCCAGCTCCATAATAGCTCACTTATGTAATGAACTACGACACTTGGACACCCGTTCTAGATCACCAGACCTCTGTCTTTATTCTCAGATCCGTTAGTAAAATTACGCACTTAATTCAAAGTGTAGGGGGGTGGATCCACCCAATCGGTACACCACTGGGGCAAATTGTGGTGCGTCAAGTGTACTACTACTAGACAACTCGCTGTACTGGCAGTGGAAATCGACACCTTGGAGGCTGGCGGTGATTGAAGTCTTCAGGTCAGAAACATGGCTGAAAGACCTGGCAAATTCGAGGGCTATTTCACAAATTCGATCAACACCTTTTTTTGAGATGCTCAGGCGCCTAATGCATGTCGTCGCGTTAAAAGCCAGTCTCACTGAAAGACAAGATTACAGTCTTTGATAAAAGGTGATGTCAATGTTTAGCTCGAATTTGTCCTGAGCATTAAGCCAAAGTAGTCGCTTTGCGTGCAC
>Ga0247742_10003194_pt1 | contig 10442 bp, 13 predicted proteins | sample UWRJL208509C2_FD_180944 | JGI IMG/M metagenome (GOLD analysis project Ga0247742, IMG submission 180944) | Plant litter microbial communities from Arlington Agricultural Research Station in Wisconsin, United States - UWRJ-L208-509C-2 | ecosystem: Environmental > Terrestrial > Plant litter >... | reverse complement strand
AGGAGTATGACAATTGGAGAATTGAATGCGTAGGTAGCCTAGGAATGACTGGTTGTCCAAGCTAGCTTGCGTATGGACTATTGCTGAATCCTGCCCAGTCATTGTTGTTGTTGTCTCGAAGGAGCACATTGAGGTGCTGCACCCTGTTGTGATTCTTGCCGTCATTTTTTGGCTGAGCTGGCTTTCTGCAGCCGGTTTGAACTTGAAGAGGCAGCAAGTGTTGTGTTTTGCTTTTCGGAATTGTTGAAGACCGACACTGAGATGTCGACCGAGGCTGTACGGCGACGAGGAAGGTGCGAGGTGGAGGTTAGACGTTAAGGGTACGTGGCTGCGTCACGGTCGCACATGTCACACAAGAAGGCGCACCCACTTTTCGCGGGTCCTTTCAAATTTGAACGTCGCCAACGCATCTAAATGGCGTCCTCAATAGAGCAAAGGACTTATCCGCCCAGCCGGATACTCACGGGGGCTCAGAGCACTTAGGGACATGACGCATGGTAGGTTCGTTCCAAGCCGCCATTCTCCTGCCAGTGGTTGTTTTCTGCGAAGATTTACCCGTACCGGGCCGGAGCACGGTGGCTTGCTCCGAACCTAGATGCATGGCGACTCGCCGGAATTTCTTAAGCTCTTTCTGGAATTTCCTTTCTGGGAGCACACCGCCAGCGCGCCTTGATAGTGGTTTTCCGCCTCGATTTCTGCTTTGTCTATTCCAAAACATTTCTCATCGTGAGGCAGAATGAGCTGGTACATCAGGAATCCGTCCATTTGGTTTTTTGAGTTTTCAAAACACGAAAAACCTGCTAAAAATAGGAAAAACCTCCTAAAAACCTCGAAAGCCGGAAACCTTGAAACCCAGATCTATTTTTCAGAAAACCTTCCATCACGTGCAGTATGTAATAGCGCAAGACTAGTCCATTTATAGCTAAAATTTGATAAATTTGTCAGATGCTGAGTTTCCAAGTTTCCGGAAACTCCCAAAATAGAAAAAACCATAAAAACCCTGACACTAAATGGACAGTTTACTGATGTACGGGCCTAATTATATATTCCACTCCTGAGGCGTAAAGAAGCTGGTTCTTTGAGGTACAATCCCTTTGTGCTGCCCTACGCTGGTGGCTGAATCAAATCGCAATGGGGACATTGAAGTGCTTGAACATCAGGAAAAGGCCTTTGGCGATCAAACACACTTAGGTAATTTGATCCGCCGTCAACTTACCTAAGGGCATCCCAGCAGCCCTATGGTACCTTGAGTAGACCTGAGTAGACCTGAGTAGGCTCTGGAATGCCTGAGACACCCTATAGCTTTAAACGCTCTATTTACAGTATTAAACTACCAAATTGTATGATATGAATATTTACTAAGCCAGTTATTTACTAAGAATGATTTAGATTTGTCAAGAACATTAGATGTTGTCCAATCAGAGGGTACATTCTCGTTGTTGAAGATAGGAAATAGCATACAACTTTGGCGAATTTCACTGACTGGTATAATAGCTCCTGGTGGGTGTAATCTGTTGGAGCCAGAAGGAGGAGTAGTTGTAGATTTGATATGAAACATATTACCATCCTTTTCTTGTGGAGTTGCAGGCGTTTGAGTATACCACTCAATGTATGCAAGTGGATCGGTAGGCCAGGAAGATGGTGCAGAACGAGCTCCAAGAAGGGGTGGAAGAGTTTTTGGTAGAGTAAATATGACGCGTACACGGCCGACTCTAGTTCCTAAGATAAATTCTATCAGAAGTTATTTCAGAGAAGACATCTAAACATACTTACCTGCTAAGCCAGTTGATTCTGCATCATCTCCAGTAATAGCGATAACAGTATCGAATTGACCATCAGGAACTTTGGATGAGCATGGAATAGCCTTGACAGTGTCCTTCTCTTCCTTGTCGTCATAGATGGCAGTAGGGTGAAAGCGAAACATATTGAAGACATTGACCTTGGTTATTGGACATGGTGCATCTTCAAGGGCTTGAGAACATAAGGGATAGGGATTGTCAGCAAAAGAATTGAGGTAGACTTTGAGATAATGGTCAAAGTGAGGTGCTTGATGTTTATCCTTAATAACGGCTATGCTTCGGTTTGGGAAATTTGGAGTCTTAGCAATAGAAATAGAGGGCTTCTGAGAAAGCGGTGTAGGAGGATTGTTGGGGGATGAACTCTTCTGAAAGATAGCAAAGCTTGCCACCTTTTCCTGACGAGAAAGCCAGCGAATCATCTGAGGGAATTCGTCTCGTTGGTTAGTGGCACGCCAGCCATGTTTGGCGAAGTCTATATGAAGCCGCTCAAACATTTCAGTATTGTAGTTGTCCGTGGTGCCAAAAAGTTCAATAGATTCGATATAATGGAGAAGAGAATGGAATTTTGGAATGCTGAAGTGTTTCCGAATCTTGCAGTCAAGAAAGTACTGCCGATGTTGACGGAAGCGTTGGAGAGCGTCTCGAAGGTATCCGAAGGTTGTATTGTCATGGGCAGTATATTGCGCAATATAAATGAAGTCTAGAAGAGCGGTGACCGCCTTGATCCCAGTAGCAGGCATGCTGCCGACAAGACAGCCAAGCAGAATCTTAGCCATGTTCTTCCTCTCAGGCCCAGAAATTTGAGAGAGAGCTGAAATGCCGTTTTTGAAGTGTCGAAGGCCATATCCAGGTGGTAGACAGCAGATACGCTGGTCAAGCTCTGCAGCACCTAGTGCACTCTGGCACCAGTTGACAAGATGCTTGAAGACGCCTTGATAGAGTTGATGAAGAACATCTGGCGTCATAGCCTTGTGAATATCGCAAAGAGGAAAGCCTTCCCAAAAGGGTTTGAAGACGCTTCCTGCAACATCATGACTCATGCAGTATGAGTGAAAGGCTTTGGCATTGCCTCCTGTGTTTGCCTTGCCCTCATCAATGATGGATGACGTCCAGATTTGTGTTCGAGGAGGATATGGAGAGATATCATTAGTTGTGGGGTCAGCGCTCATATCTTCTAGCTCTGTTGCTGATGCCTTGCACTTGACGCAAGTACCATACTTGGTACAGGCTACAAGGCATTGTTCAGGATAGTCAGCCACGTAGCTGCTGAGAATCGGAAAGACATCCCGAACCGAACCATCAGAGCTAACCATCTCCATACCTTCTCTCCCAGCCTTGATGAGAGGCTCTAGAATGATCCTCATTGAGTCGTGGAAGACGCGCTGTACACGAGAGCAATGTTCTTGATCGCTCATTTGGGTGCGATCAATTTTGTCAACAGAAAGGTAGGCAATAAGAACGCAGGCATGGGCTGAGGGTCGACGCCGTGTGCCTTTAGGAATGTTGCCTATGGTAAGATAGACTGGGTATGCAGATTTGTTTCCAGAGAACTGGGTGAGCTGGGTTTTGTCAGTAGCGATGATAATAGGTGCAAGTGTTCCCCCTGGCCGAACCCTTGAAATATGGGCCTAGAATATCGTTTAGAAGATATTATTGATGAGAAGATGACCAGAACTTACCTGAATAGCATGCCACCATCTGGCGGTCCACATTTCTGAATAAATTCGGTTCTTCTTTGTCAAGTCGGAATACACCTTTGACGGCTGAAACACCATTTGAGGTGAGAGCTCTGGATCTTTCCAGAGACTCTTGATGGCAGTGAGAGGATCGCGGTATCGAATAGTGAAAGTGTCCGGGCAGTCCTCAAAGGATAGGGTCCTGGTCTGCCACTCTCCTGCTTTCTCCGGAATGGCGTCAATTTTCTGATAAAGAGCACGAACATTATGAAACGACAGTCCTAGCTTGTCGACAACCTATGGATGAAGCATTAGCATCAGCATAAAAAGATCAGATAAGAATAGATGTACACCAGGGATAGACAAAAGACGATCTAGCGCATTTTGCCCTGGACTGTCCTGAACAGCCCATTGCGCTACCCTCCAGTCGAGTTCGGAATTAAAAGGATAGAAGTTAGAAGGAGGGTCCATAGACACGTCTCCATGTTGGTCAGAGGGTTGAGAAGGTTGGAAAGATGGCGGATTCTCTTTGCAATGGACTTTTCCAGCATCTTGATTGACCACAGTGACACGGTCATCGTCATCATCATCAAGGATGAGAGGCTGATGCAATCGCCTGCCGCCTTCAACAGCCTGGCGTATGCGATTGGCTGCAGTTTGAGGGCCAGGACCTCCTTGCCCTTCTGAAGGATTTGATGTCGACGAAGAAAGCTCCCTAGGAATAAAATGAAACTCTCCTCCCATGTTGAGATCCTGGATTTCAAGATCAAGGTCCGTAAGATCCTGGTCTCTTCGAGGGTCATAGTTGTACCAGTTATCGTCGAAAGAGACTTGTGCAGGATGTTGCTGAAGTATGGCCCCTTCTCTTACTGCTGGGAGATCCTTGGAAGGCGCAATTAATACAAGATCCGCATACCACTTGCAAGATTTAGAAGATGTGACATGAGAGAAGGCGGATTGGGGTCTGGAAAAGTAGCGTCCACAGCCTGCTTCACAAGGATAGCTCATATTGATGAAGATTTGGTGATATAGTGGAGGGACAGAACGAGGTGGTCAAACACGTAGATGAATATCTGGAAAATCACATGAGCCCTCTCAAACACCAAGAAGCAGATTATCATAACTTACAAATGGAATGCCGCAGATGCTTATACGTCTAAAGTTAGCGATAATTCTCCGTATGGTCTACCAATAGCAGGAACATTGAATAGAATGGTCGAAAAGGCATATATGATTGACGACAAAGATAACAATTTGTATAGACCAATCTATAAGCCACGTCAGAATGGAAAGACTGATCAAATCTTATTTGCGCACCTCTTAAACATCAGAGTCCAAGTCTTCCACCTGCTCTCTAATATAACAGAGCTTACTCTCGAGCCTCTTCATCTTCCGTTCTAAAACGGTATTCCTTGACTTTATGGCAATATACTTAGAAGTTGACAACGCCAGTTCTGCCTTCAAATCATTAATTTGAGCCAGCTGCTGTGAGATAGTCTTCTGCAGATCGATAATAGAATCAGCATTATCTTGGACAGGAACAGATGAGCTGCGGTGTTGTCTAGTGGAATCGTTGTCTGTATCCAAGGCCTTCTGAGCATTGCGCCGAGCTTTTTTGCATAGAGGAGACTCCTCTACAGATCTTGCTGGAGAGCGACTGTCTCGTCTAAAATATCTGGATCAAAGGGTGTTCAAACATTCAAAAAAAATCATATCAAGCTCACTCAAGGGCGCCATAGATCATATCATGGAATAATTCGGATGAGGTGGGGCTGGCTCCTGTTCGGCGAATATCTTCAAGGGTCTTCCCAGCCCAGAATTTGGGTACTCTAGTACCAGGAGGAAAGTTGAAGCAGTCGGCTCCATCAAAAGTACTAGAGTCTGAATGGAGGGGATCGTCAGACATGAGTGGTGCTTTGGAAGAGTAACCAAGGTGTAAACATGTAAACCGAACTATCAGGGTCGCTTAGCTGTCCCCATTGTCCCTTGTCCTAGAGAATAAACATGAACAAATCAATAAACTTCGAGAATACAGATTGAAATGCTGCTAAAGAAAATATTGCATGTAGCAAGTGCCAGAGTGGCAAAAGTATATGGTATTGATCCAGAGAAGCTGAACAGCCAACAGGACAGACTCCTTATGACCCCATACGATGGCCTTGACGATGGAAGATAAGTCATTGACCATTAGAATGATATTGGATGCCTCCTTCGCCATCTTGGTACCAGCAATAACACCATCGAAAATCAAATGTTAGAGGTCTTGAGTGCCTGAGCGCTGGACCATCATTCATTCCATCACCAGTGACACCAACGACATCACAGAAAAGAGGGGCCGTCTTTTTGTTGGGCTTGCACTCGAGGAGCTTGTCGGTAGCAGGGTCGGTAGCAAGTGCCAAAGCAGCGAATGTGTCCATGATGATGTTGATCTAGAGAAGCTGAACAGCCAACAGAACGGACTCCTCCTGGACGGAAGAAACGGCAGAAACAAAAGTGATAATGACAGTGGTGACATTCGTGGAGATCTGGAATTGCAAGAATTTGCGCACGGAGTCGTTGACGCAGCGACCCCAAATAATAGCCTTGACGATTGAAGAGAAATTGTTGTCCATAAGAATAATGTTGGAAGCCTCCTTCACCACCTCAGTACCAGCAATGCCCATCGAAAATCCAACATTAGCTGTCTTAAGCGCCGGACCATCGTTCGTTCCATCACCAGTAACACCAACAACATCACCAATCATCTTGAGTGTCTCGACGAGAATCTTCTTATCCTCCGGAGACGAGCGGGCGAGAACCTGAAGACGAGGCACAATCTCGATCATCTCGCTCTGGCTAAGCTGACGGAATACAGGCCCTTCCATGATGATACCTCCTTTTGTGAAGATCCCGCATTGAGTTGCGATCGAACAGGCAGTGAGAACGTTGTCGCCAGTGCACATCTTGATGGTAACTCCAGCGAGGTGACATTTGGCGACCGCCTCACGGACGCCCTTGCGAAGAGGGTCTTCGATACCAGTAAGGCCAATGAGTGTCAGCTCCTGTGCGAGGTTCTCGTACGGAACTTCACCCGATTCGTCTGTGGCTATGCCGGCAGGAGGCCAAGACTCGAAGTCGCGATAACAGAGAGCAATGGTGCGGAGGGTTTGGTTGGCGTAGAAGATGATGGTGCGGCTGATATTCTCGTTGGCGAGTTCATCAATTTCCTGAGTTTCGATGTAATCAGGATAGTTCCCATCTTGATGCACAACGATGTGTTTTGTAGACCGTTTAGCAAGAATCTCGGATGCGCCTTTGAAATATCCACGATAGCCCTGACTGGCTAGTTTGACGATTACACCCATAGCCTTGCGCTCCGACGAGAATGCGCGAATTGGAGGAGAGCGGTCTTGGTCTTGCTTCCAATAAAGATGATCTTGCCAGACTTGGGATCAACATCCTGGAAAGCCGTTGAGTTGACTGCGATAGCCTTGTTGAATAGATCCTGAAGCTGAGGCGAGAGGGTTGCACTGAGCTGGGCTTGGTCGATGGAAAAGTCTTGGTGATGGTGGCGTGTTACTTCAGTCCCTGAACCCGACTTCTCTGTCTCTTTGGCATTGGTGCGTGAAGAATTCTCGCCGAGATGGCAGACGAATTTGGCGTGAATACCCACAGAGCCAGCAACAACCGTCATTTCATCCGTGGTGAGAGTCCCAGTCTTGTCGGTGCAAATCATGGATGCATTGGCCATCGTCTCACAAGAACCAAGAACGCGAACAAGAAGGTTCTCATAGGTCATTCCTTTGGTCACAAATGCCAGTGCCAGGGTAACCGCAAGCGGTAAACCTAATGTCACGATGAGAATTATAACACCTGTTTAGAAAAGAAAAGAGCATACCGAGAAGGGTTACCATTGCCGAGTTGTACAAAGAACTTGATCATCAACGCTGAGAAGAGTATCAAACCGGCGAGAGAGCCAATTTTGGCGATCAGCTCCGCCAGGTTGTTAAGCTTCACTTGAAGGGGAGTATCGTCTGTGTTGCCGTGAAGTGCTGTAGAGTAAACAAACCAAATAAGTGATAAGCGCATAGTCCCTCCAAAGAAGGATGAGTACATACCCATCATAAATACATCTGTTGAAACTCTTCGTGCCAACCGCGACAACGACATATTTGCCGACACCTTCGAGAACTTTGGAACCAGAAATCATGACGCAGTCCGTGTGTATTGTTCTAGCCTTTCCCCCTAAGGTTCGAATGCATTGCGATACGTGCAAAGCCGGCAAATACGCGAGGGATGTCGTTGGGGAGAAACATTGATGAGGTGTCCACACCTGTGAGTGCACAATGTCTTCTCTTGCTCGTCCTATCGAATAACCATGTCACGAGATGCCAAACGCCCAAAGGTCGACGAATATGCCAACGATGTCGTTAGAAGGGAAGGAATGGTCAAAATGTCGATTGACATGGTGTGTAGGTGTTTGGGTGTGCCAAAGTTTCTATCCAATGGTTAAGGTGCTGAACCACCTTAAAGCCAATGCTGTTGGCCATACTGCCAGCATGGCCAAAATGAACTTCAGTGGCGAACATCTTGGCGCTCATGCAATGATAGGTTTCTTGATAACACCCTTCTTGACGGCCTCGATGACGCGGTACTCTTCAATACCACCAACCTCACCAAGGAGGACGAGCATGTTGCAGTAGGGGTCCTGCTCGTATCGCAGGAGGTGGTCAATGAAGGTAGATCTGGGGTAGAGATCATCGCCAATGGCGATACCCTTGTATGTGCCATTGGTGACAAAGGAGAGGATGCTGTTGAGCTCGTTGGACATGCCTCCAGACTTGGAGATGTAGCCAACAGAACCGGCACGATAGAGCTTTGAGGCGATGATGTTGTCCATCATACTGAAAGTCATGTCAGCACCATTGGCAGCAAAGGGACGGTAGGAAGTGAGCGTACGGATGATAACCTTTTAGGTCGCAGTGACGTTCGTGAAGTTGGCAATGCCACCACCCATGATCAGCACTTTCCCTTGAGGTTGGGTGTTCCACGGGTGACAAGATCGACTGTCAAAAGTTTAGAATACGATCTGTGATCCGAAAAAAGAGCAATATACCAATGGTCTTCGCACATTCGTAAGTTTGACCTCAGGGGGGTATTCACCCTAGTTGGCGAGTTCGTCGGCAAATCCGTGAGCGGCCATGACATCAGAGTAAACAACACTGGCACCACCACCAGCAACCATGGTCCATACACGACGCTCGGAGTTCAGCACCATAAGTTTAAGAGAGACACCAGTGGAAGGATCGAGCTTCTGGATGTAGGCTTCCTCCTTGGTCAAGTCGCGACCGAAAGGCGCAGGCCAGACCTATACGATACAAATTATCAGCTAAGGTCTCTTAAAACGCGAGAATATGTCGTACCATGGGAGGTCCGTGATCAGTAGACACTTTGCCTTTGCCAGCAGCCACCTTCGTAGCGTCGGCCTCGTCCCTCTCATACACGGAGAGATCACCACACTTGGAACCGCAGATGCTCTCTGCGGTCTGATCAAGTTTGGCAGCCCTGTCGGGGTAGCAAACTTGAGGTTCGCCTCCGTTGACGGCGTCGAGGGAGGATGACGAGGGGTTAATTTCGAGCTAAGCGAAGTGCAGGTCAATGTAGACGCTGCATAGACGAGTCAGGACGACCAGGGTTTCCTACTGATCTGCAGGGACGTGCTTGAGGAGAGTGGATGTGATCTCCTCCCGTGAAGGAAAGGGCTTGATGACTGGTAAGTTGAGAATAAGGGCTTTCGCATCGACGTCCTCGACATCGACACCTCCTTCGTGGGTGAGAAGTATAGAGTCTCCCTCGCGAGCAGAGACCTCGGCGGTTGGTGGTGCCGAGTCATATGCCAACGTGATATCGATGGATTCTCGTGATGTCGGTGTTGAGGATGTAGGAGTTGCGCCAGACGAGCTGGGGTTGGAGAAAGAGCGAGGTTGCTCGGTGGACTCGGAGACGACTAGTTGAATGGTAGCCAGATCCGGAATAGCCAGGAGTAGGAGCACGACACAAGATCTTGAGCGAGAAGACTTGAGAAGTTGTTAGATGACGCCGGGGAAATTATGAGACGGAAAACATATAGGCTCACCGTAAACCTAGTTGATAGATTACTTTTCCCTCTCCCAAAGCTCGAACCAGCCTCAAGAGATGAATCTCGCAACCTTCGCGGTCAGTCGTGAATACTCACTCGATTTCTCGACTGTTCAAGACCGCTAGGAATGGCGATGGTCGATATCTTCATCTCCCATGCGGTGAAGGCAGGCGTCCGTTCGCGAGCAGATCTGAACAAGAGCTGAGGGCTGCTATAGGCCTTTGTAGCACAAGGAATGTAGAGAAGAAACGGAGTTAGAGGTGGGTCGGGCTGAAATTTGTCGTCGTTGGGGGGGCCGTGTCGTATCGTACAGAGGCAGGGTTCGACGAGCATGCTGTACGCAAGCTCCTGGTCTTGCACATCCGGACCACATTTAAACTTGAGCCGATGACCCCCATCCATACATCTCCCGTTGCACACTTCGGCCTAGATCCTCCCTTGCCTGTTCGACCTGCTCCTGCCTTTGCTCCTCCCCCACAGCCAGTGACACCAATGCAACGACCATTGACACCTCACCTCCGTACGCGCATCCAAGTCAGTCGGTGTGGACGATAAGGTTTGCATGGATGAACCGCCCAAGAGTTGGATCGGCAGAGGATACGATTCCTACTCACATTCGTCAGGAGGCGTGGAAGGAGGGCCGAAGTTGTAACTCACCTCGTTGAGTTGCTTTGGGTGTTAGAGATTGTGGCTGGGATTCAGGTCGACGTCGATCCGTGTTCCAGGTGAGTTCCACGGGTTTGAAGCGTTCAACCATATAAGCTATATGAAGCCTTCAAAGACATCAATAGGCTGTTAAGGCCAAAGCATCCAGTCAGGGCATCCCCAGTCACAGGGAACTTCCTGTCA
>Ga0247742_10003191_pt1 | contig 10445 bp, 16 predicted proteins | sample UWRJL208509C2_FD_180944 | JGI IMG/M metagenome (GOLD analysis project Ga0247742, IMG submission 180944) | Plant litter microbial communities from Arlington Agricultural Research Station in Wisconsin, United States - UWRJ-L208-509C-2 | ecosystem: Environmental > Terrestrial > Plant litter >... | reverse complement strand
CGTTCATCAGGAAGCTAGAAGTATCGAAAACCAAGTTTAATCCAGCCCAGCTAACCGGACTTGAGCAGCGCATGTCGCTCCTCAACTCATTCCTGGATCCAAACTCCCCTCCTGCACTATCAAGCAAGAAGAAGAAAGCAGGGCCTGGTCGTTTCCGTGCTGGTCAATTGACCATCATTGATCTCTCAGACCCCTTTATGGACACTGGATCAGCGTGCGGTTTGTTTGAGATCATAGTCCGACTTTTTGTCCGCGCCAAAGTTGACACGGGAAAGGTTCTTGTTGTCGATGAGGCTCACAAGGTTTGTACGACCTATTCATTTCTGCAGTCGTGAAATTGACCATTTCCTAGTACTTATCTTGTGACAGGACCTCAAGCGGACTTACGAAATCCCTTTTGGGTCTCATTCGTCAACAGCGTCATCTTGCTATGAGAGTAATCATAAGTACCCAAGGTGAACTCGCTGAGATTCTAATCGTGAGAAGTCACTGAAATCAATGATTAGAGCCCACTGTTGTGCCTCCAGTCCTCCTTGACCTTTGCTCTGTTGCCATTCTCCATCGATTTTCCTCTCCGAACTGGTGGCAACACCTTATTCAACACGTCCCTACCGATTTCTCGAATACCGATGCCTTCGACAAGGTTGTCAAGCTGCAGGTTAGTGCTGGTATTATTCTCCGGAGTCATTGCCCAATACCAATGTTTAGACTGGGCATTCCATTGTCCTCGCACCATCGGCTCTTGGTTTATTCACTATTGGAGAACAAGGCGGTGAAAAGAGTGATACAGAATCGAAAGATGAGGCACGATCAAAAAACAAAAGTCTAGCACGCTTTGGTCGTCGGTATTTCGTCATGAAGACTCGGAGGCGAGTGACAGCAGATGGAGGGGCATCGGTCCTGGTACTTGGTTCGTAAGTGGGTTGCAGTCCCCATAGACTTATATTCTTGGAGGATCTTGTTGTTTAAATTACATAAACTTGAAGCATTAGACACACAAATATCCCATCATCAGTACACTCCTTGATAATGATCGTTTTATATGTTGCTGTTCCAGGTTGTGACGGTCTTGAGGAAGTTTCTAATATACATTACAACACCTTGGATTTATTAATCAAAGTGTCTTGGCTGCGTTCCAGGTCATTATACAAGGCGAGTCTTGCGTGCAAAATTGAGTGGAATTCCGAAGAGTAGATAAAGAACATATACACCCTGGAAAGTGAATGCAGACTATCTATACCACTTGTGAGAAGATGCTGATACTTTCCCTTCGGCTATAGAGTAGAGGGCATCTTTGTCTCCACTTTTCTCTACGAAGGCTTTGAAGAGTCCCTCTCCCTTTTCGAGAAGCGCCCTGGGGCTATCGAATTCGGCCTACACAATACGAGATGATCAGAAACGGATTTGAAGAAGAGGTAAATACCAGCTTACGATCTTACCGCCGTCCAGTACCATCTAGTTTCGGGCTATCAGTGATCTGTTATTGGTGTAAGGCGTCATACGCACGATTTTATCTGCATCGATGATAGTTTGAAGTCGATGAGCGATAGTGATAATTGTGACGTCTGAACCCAGCTGATGTCGCAGAGTGCTTTGGATCACGCCATCGGTCTTGTAGTCTAGAAAAACATTTAGCTTTCATGAAGATTTATCCGGCAAAGACAAACCTATTGCAGAAGTCGCTGTATGTGCATTTATAAGCGAAGCGAAGTCAATAAAACTTGCTAAAAAAACGAACCTTCATCAAGAATTAGTACTTTGCTGCCACGAACCATGGCTCGAGCGATGGCTATGATTTGGCGTTGGCCAATTGATAAGTTTCGGCCACTAGAGGAAACATTGCTATCCAAGCTCAATTTTGCCTCTCCAAGTTCTTCTTGCAAGGTAAACAAGCCAGCAGCACTGAGCGCGTCATTCAACACAGCATCGTTATATTGTTCGAACGGATCTAGATTCCGCCGCAGAGTACCTGGTCCATCTGTCAGGGGTGTCCAGCGACTGCATTTATAAATGATCTCACCGCTGAGAAGTTCGGGCTAAGGACGACTTAAATGAGCTCCACTGCTAAGATTATCGATACAGATGCTCACCGTCTGAGGGATGATAGTGATATTTGACCTCAATACGTCAAGATTTATCTGGTTGGTGGAAACGCCGTCGAAGTAAACATTGCCTTCAGTCGGAATGCAGCGAAGAAGTGCCAAAGCCAAAGAGCTCTATATCTATCGTTAGATTTTGTTCGGTCATGAGTATGACGAACCTTTCCACTCCCCGTTCTACCCACTATAGTAAAAGCATCAATGAATACAAGTTCAGAATTTTGTACATGATAAGTACCTATCCCAACTCGTTCACCAGAGCGAATCTGGAGTGACAGATCGTGCAACACTTTAGGTCCGTCCTAAAAACAAATACATAAAAAGACAATCAGAGCTTCTTATGTCTGCGGAGCAGCAGTGCATCTACCTTGGAATAACGTGCGGAGAGGTTCTCTACACGCAACTCCCCGCTCGTGGGCCATGCAGCAGGAGGGTTTCCGGCTTCTGCAGGTTTTCGTTCATGGTCAATGTCGATGTAACCTTGAACACGTTCCAAACTTTGACATGTATGCATTCAGTAGCTGCTAAATTCCAGACAAGTGGAAAGCTCGCCTATTTGCCTGAACTTCCAGGTCGTTGAAGATTCTAACCCACCGCGGGATCATGGTGCAAAGTTCAACAGCCATGTTCAATGAAAATCCAGTGTTGGAAGCCCCAACTGGTCGACCGTAAATGAGGTAAATTGCGAGAGCTGTAGTAAACACAGCTCCGACAACGTCAATCCGCACACCAATCCAGCAGTTCAAGTTATACGACATTCGAGCAATGCGGATATAATGATCGATGCGCTTCAACGACTCGATTTTGAATGCATCTTGCGCATTGTATGCACGAATTGAGACTGGTGTATGGATGGAACTTCGCAAGTCATAAGAAAAAAAGAGTAATGGTTTACACACCTATCCCTGCAATGGCTGCATTAAAGTGAGCTAATAGCGGAGAACGTGCGTTGCTGTCTGGCGGTCAGCGGCCGTCGACATAGATGTCCGATAAACACAGTACCTCATCTCGCGTTTGACTGGTATTTGGGCCTTCAGATACATGTTTCCCAAATACAGCCCTAAAACACAGACGAAAATACCAGGGAACAGGAATACGGGGCTGAAAGCGACTACGACAACAACCCTCGTGACAATTGAGTTGGATATTTCAGCTACGGCACCAAACATTCGGGGGACTGGTCCGTCAATTGCACGTATATCCTGCGTGCATCTCGCAATCACCCGCGCCGTCGGGGTCTCGTCTAACCATCTTAAATACACACAAACCTGTTAGACTTCACATTGGTTCAAGTTCTTCAACTCACCTGACCGTGCTCCGGAGAATTGAGTCAACTAGTGCAGTGTTGATGGTCTTTGATGCCCTCAAGCCTCCAAAGGCGAAGAGGACATCGGTAAAGACATAAAGGAGAACCATTCCAAGTAGGATGAAGGTGTACGATGTCAGATAACTAGTAGATCGTCAATGCTATCTTATGACAGAAAGAAACGACTTACAATGCAACATTGACTTCGGATACATCGTGTGTTTCGTACTGAGAGCCCCAGTAGCCTAAGAACCACACCTGGAAAGTACTTATCCAATCGGCAAACATCAAGCCCATGGCCCAAAGTGAGAAAAACAGAACAGGATAGTTTCCGCCTAGCCCAATCAGCAAGAGTTTGAAAGATTTCCATGTGACCGAGCCTTCAACAATTTCTTCCGCTAAAATGAGTTTGCCATGGCTAGGTGGTTCACTGTTGACAGCGGAAGGTATTTCCTGTTTAGCAATCTCCGTCTCCTCACGGTCTTGCCCTACTTCTGCTGCGAGAAAAGGATCCTTGTCAAGAACGTCGATGAGTCCATTTTCCTGACCATGAACAGTTCCGTCAATGCTAACTGACACGATGTACCTCGCTATAGGACTCGCCAAAGCAATGTTATGAGTCTGAAAATAAAATTTCAGCCTTCCTGCGAGCTTGTGTGCACTTAGATTCACGTACCACCATCAGCACGGTACGTTCTTTAATCAGATCTCCTCGGAGGCATTTATCGATTATCCATGTAGAACTATTGCATTGTTAGTATGGTTTTGGTTGACTAGTGAGAAAAAATACGTGTGGACGTCCAAAGCCGCAAGGATGTCGTCCAAGAGTATGATCTTTGCGGGCGAGTAGATGGCGCGAGCAAGGGTGACGCGAGCCTGCAAGAGCGCATGTTAACGTCTACAGCTTGTATGATAAACCTATCACAACCTTCTGTCCTCCACTTTTGATAAGATAAATACCTGATAGGCTGTTGATGGCGAAAGAGAACATACCTGAGTGTAAGGCCCTTCTCTCCTACTTCAGTTCTATCTCCAGCCTCGAAGAGGTCCAGATCCTTCTCCAAAGCGCATTGATAAAGAACTTCCAGAAAAGAGATAATGATAAGATATATCAAAACAGGACATGAGTGGTGTCACCTTTTCGGTACCGTTGTTCGTCATAGAGAGACCCGAACAGAATATTGTCTCGGACAGTTTCGTTTTGAACCCACGACTCCTGAGCAGCATAGGCTACACCTCCGTCACGAGGAAGGTTAAACCAGGCATCAGGTGTTGATGGAACAAAGTACATCTCTCCTGTATGGATGGTCAGCCAAATGTGTTCAAAATAGTTGGCAAATACCCACCAAGTAAAGCCATCAACATTGAGGTCTTTCCGGATCCCCTGTAAGCGTTGATTCTTAGTCGTGTTTTCTAGATGGAACGTCCAACAACCTACGTAGGTCCAATGATGAGATTAATGCACTCAGACTTGAAATTGAGCTCTCCGTCGATGGTTAACTTGAATGATCGCCTGGAGGATGTGGGCGATCCATCTTCAGAGTCCAACGACCACGAGAAGGCAGCGTTTCGGAAGCCAATTGTGTCTTCTGAAGGAGATGACGTTCCTGCTGTGAGCTTAGGTGACTCGGTGAAGGAATCCAGCAGGTCGGTATTTTGTAAGAAGTCGTTGATACGGTCCAAAGATACTTTGCCTGTCATAATGCATCAGATTCAGATGAGACCAATCAGGGGGATATAGAGCGTCACCTTGAGTACTCTGGGTGATCTGCGAGGAAATCCTGAAGAGCTGCATCCTTAGCATGTTGAAAACCGGCATGGTGGAGAAAATCTTGGAAGCTATAGAGTCGAGTTAGAAAGGAATTGATATATAGAAAGCAAGATGAGTACGTGTGAGTTCCTGCTTCATGATTACAGCGAAGGTTGCGTATGTGATTAACATCACAATCGTCGGTATGATGTGACTATCACCAAAGATCATCGTCAGCATCAGCAACACCTCTGGGAGATTTTCGGTGGCGTACTTTATCACACCATTCAAGACCTCCAGAACCTTCAACTTCCACAAATACGACAACTCGTCAACCCTCTTATCCTGGATTCTTTGAGAAACTTTGCCTTCCCAGCCGAAGAGTTTGATCATGCGGAGCACATTGACAGCTGCGTTAAAGATGATGATTAAAACAACATCGAAGGTTTTCAACGCCCCAAATTACCTTCGGTCACATCCTGCACGCGGGCATCCGTCTAGATATTGCAAGGTGTGAGTATGAGCCATATAAACGCTGTGTCATCACACACCTTCTTCATTCGCACCCTCTGAACGTCCTGGATCTTCTTGGTGATAAATCCAGGTATGGAAAAGAGGAGGATCATAGAGGCTAGACCTGTGAAGGCACTGGTTGCAGTCATAAGTTTTCTGTACAGATACTCTAAAAGGGATGCTCACCTCCAACCAAGCAGCTTGTATAAAAATACGATGCAGAGCGTGATTTGCAAGGGGAAGAACAAAACTTAAGGATAATCAGAGAACGCAAAGCTCGGAAGAAAGTCATACCCACCGACTTGTAGGAAATCCCGTGCTTCGACAATGTTGCTGAGATCAGTCGTCACAAGATTGTTGATTTTACCGATGAGATTATTGGCTTCTTTTATTTCTTTCTTAAGCGGCTTGTGAGGTGGACTAGAAGAGGAGATCGAAGATGTATCCTTGCTCTTGCCTTTCGGTACCGCCAATGTCGCCTGATATTTATTAGAAGTCTCACGGGATCCGACAGCTGTTGATTCGCTAGTGCAATCTCCAGAACAGCTGCCAGCCTCTGAGTCTGCGACGTATGCTGTATCTGGTGTCGAAGCTGACATCACAGCAACTGGAGATTCCTTCTCCTTCTCCGAATCTGTTTCTGCCTTCATGCGAATGCGTAGACTATGCTCGAAAATAAGTTGAGTGAGTAGACCTTCCGTACGAACGAGCGTCCTCGTGGCGATGAAGGTGTACCAATTGAAACATAAGTTACGAAGGAGAGGGCCACAAAACATGCAGAGAATCCAGAACCATGGGCGAATGATTGCCAGTTCTTTGGGTTTCTCGATGTACCTAGGGGATGTTCGTTGAGATCACATCACCAAAAAGATCGTACGCGTACATTAAAAGCTGGTTTGTACCGATAGGAGTCGCGAAGATCAAGACGGCCTGTCCGATGATGGTGAGTGCAAGAGTCGAGTACTCCTTACCTATCAATGTCATAAGTATATTGCCGATCGATACGAGTAGACCAACTCACGATATACTTGCATCAAGCTGAGGAATATATGTCTCTTCTTCGCGCCAGAATATGGGTCCAAATGCTGAAAAGGAAGCTTCAAACGGGCACTTAACGGGCATAAACTAGAACATACCGGGAATGCCTCTCCCCTCAGATTACTCGCGTAGTCGGTGTCAGACAGAGGAGGCAACTGGTCATATTTCAAATGCGGAACTCTGTAACCCAGGAGGATGATGGGGTCGAGGTAGATGTAGGTGATCAACGAGAAGAGAGAGCAAGTCTGTTCGTCATTACTCTTTGGCATGGGATCCTGATGAATATTTCATATACAGAGAAGTGGAGGAACATCATAGTACCAACATTTGGGTCGACGGGTGTGTACCGACGGGGAACGAAGAGCGGTGTGATAACGGCAGTCAAGCCAAGTAACGCAATCTTGACCCAGAGCAAAACTCCTTCACTCTCGTCTTTTGGAGCGTCATAGAAAGTCGCCAGTGGCCAGACGTCCCGGTAGCAATATACAAAGAACGCAACGAGTAGGACAACGATGTTATACCTGACCGCAATGGTGCTCGAACTCTTGACCGTCAGAGGGATGATAGCTAAGACTGTCGAATATGCCTGAATACATACGCGTTCAGAGCTGTCAACCTGTAGAAACACGAAAAACTTACATAGGTAAATGTCATGAACAGCTCTGAGCAGTTGGGCGGCCGGCATCTGAACCATGGAGTTGCACCGTCCTCGTGTAGATCTGGGCACTGGACTACGTTGAATATCGAGATGGACAAAAGGGTGATGCAGCCCAAGAGACGCGCGATAGCATATATGAAGATGGTCAGACTACCATGGTGTTTGATTTGAGAACCCAGAAACGATCGCGTTTCTAACAGATCGTCTGGGCCGGGTTGCAAAGGTTGATTTCCCGTGGATGCCCTCCGGCACTTCCGTATGACGGCCCCGAAAGCGTGTATGCATTGGACAATGATGAAGAAACTGGCAGTGAAGAAGGGTACTGCAAGGGTGTTCTTTGAGAGTCTGTAAGATGAAGTTGTAACATTGATTGCCAATAACTGAAAAGCCCGAGACGCACGAGTCTTTTCACTCAAATAATTCAATCGCCCCTGGACTTTCGAACACGATCTGTTGGTATGTTCGCACCAAGGCGTAGGTATCCATGGCTTGCTAGAAGTTGTCTAGCACTTGACCCGAAGACACTTGTGCAAAGTAGAAGGAAGAAAGAGTGGGGGCACCCTATCTGCTGTGGCAGTATGTGTGAAAAAGTCGTAAGCAATATCGTCGGGAACGACCATCCAGATATCATCCTTTGGTGCGAGAATATGAATGGACGAATTACATAGAGCGAATGCTTATACAGACTTACCAATATAGCATACCCTCTACCTGGTGAATGCAAATATAAGCTTGCGACGAGGGTTTGGTTTGGGACTACGCGATCAACTGAGGTATTGCTGGAGGTATTCAATGAAGCCAAGACCACGCTGCATGCGCGCCAGATGAAAGTCAAAAATAGTCGGAAGTTCCAAAACTGGATGGAATGCGTGCACCGCCCGTTTCTTCGAACCCTCTTGCGGTCTCTAATCTACTTGCTGCCCGAAAACATCTGCACTGTTTTTGCTTTTTCTCACCTCCTTTCCTGGATATTTTAGCACAAGGCCCGCTACTTGTCCTCAAGCTCTGTGCCCTTTCTCTGTGCACAAATCCATCATCAAGGCCATAGCGAAGTTCGAACAGCAGACGCCCGTGAGGAGCAGCGGTAGTCGCTGCTTATTCTGCGTACGTTCTCGTACAGTTGAAGACAGGCGGTAGTTGTTTGAATATGTGCGTCCCAGTCACTGGCTCTGCATTGGTGCTGGTCAGAGAATCGGAGGGTCAAACGTGAAGAGCAGAAATAGGTATGGGCTACCTTCCAGCTCCTTCATCTATCATCTGGACTCCCTTTGCGTATTCCAAAAGTCTAGCACGCTTTAGTCGTGGACACTTCGTCATGAAGGCTCGGGAGGCGAGTGACAGTAGATGGAGGGGATCAGCCCTGGTCCTTCCAGTTTGCAGGCTCAAAGATCTGTCTTTTCTTCTCACACATTGCTGGTGCAGTCCAAATACTGGAAGCACGCAGATATCTTTGCATTGGTGTAATGGTTGGTGGACGCTGTTTTATCCACCGTTATCCACTTTTGAGGGGAGTATTTACTATTTAGTATACAAACCATGACTCCTCCTTGGACTTATTGATTGCACTGTCCCAGCTTCCCTCGGGGTCCTTTGTCCATTCAGCAACACTTTCCACTTCCTCCTTCCCTACGCACAGGCCGTTATACAGGTGGGGGAAGATGTTTGGCTTTCCTACACCCCCAGGTGCTTCATTTGAAGGTCAGTAAGCCACACGAGACCTGATACCAAGGCTACCTACATTTGTCTTTGCTATCCTCCCATTTGATGTCTTTCTCGACTTGTTTGTAGATGATCCGTAGGATGTAGACGAGCTCGTCTTTTTGAAAGAAACGTCCCAGCGTCGCGGGAAGTTGTGCCGCCGTTGATAGATGGATGAAGCCATCGGACTTGTCGAGGTCACTCACAGGAAGTGCATCTGGAAGAGGCGACGGCGGAGGTGCCGAGGAGGGGACGATTTTGTATATGTAGGTGGGGATAAGCGACATGTTCTGGTTGAAAAAGTCTCTATATCACGACCGAGCTTATAAATTTGGTTTTCTCCCTTCGTCTGGGCCCGGGTTTAAACGAACCGGATGTGTGATACCATACATATACCATACATACACCATAAGTATAAACAATTCATACATGCTCTACAATAACTGAGGCCCTCGACAATCTCTTCCAAATAGCGGGTATACGTAACCACATTCGAACGGTTGGTCGGTGGAACTTGTAAATGATAGAAAATGTGTACAGTGCAAGAAGAACAGTGACTAAAAGCACAATAAATATCCCGAATATTGTCCAAGATGATACTCGTGCCCACACTCCACCCCCTGCGATAGCATTCATCGCCGACACGATGATGGACAGGGTGAATGTGAGGATAGCCCAAACCAGTAGAGCTGGAGGGAGGCTAAGCAAGAGGGCATGGCCATGGAAACCAAGATAGCTATGTTGAGCATTATGCATATAAGTGAACTGTGGACGTGTATTAGCTCAGTGCTCCGAGAAGGGACCCAGACATACAGAGTCTGCCGTTGTAGTATTTGCTTGGTGCCTCCATATTGCAAATACACCGATGATTATGCTCCCCAGGGAAGTCAGAGCGGAAACCGTGGCGGCCACTTGTGCACCTTCAGGGAGATTAGATACTGAAAGAAACCCAACAGTTGCCCTATCGAAGGTGGGAATTGAGTTGATATCGTTGACTGGGTGTTCTGGGTACTCACGAAAGTAGCACGGTAGACTGAGCGAATTTTGTAAGATAAAATCACCGCTGTCCATGAGAAAGTGGTAGACTCACAATGAGGAGGAAATGGGAGTATTCACGAACGAGTCGTTCAATGTACTTCTCCCAATTCTGCTGAACGTTTGCCAAACGACCTCGATATTCGCTAGTCATCTAATGTATGTCAGATATTTTGTACATGAAGTTGACATCATTTGCTCACCTTCACATGTGCCAGGTAAGTGCGCGGAATCCCAAAGAACAGGACATTGGTAATGAAGTTAATAAAACCGAGGAGTACTGGTGATGGCTGGTGAGATGCATGTGATGGTTTCAACCTCTGTTGACGAATGGCTGTCGAAGCTTTC
>Ga0247742_10003190_pt1 | contig 10446 bp, 7 predicted proteins | sample UWRJL208509C2_FD_180944 | JGI IMG/M metagenome (GOLD analysis project Ga0247742, IMG submission 180944) | Plant litter microbial communities from Arlington Agricultural Research Station in Wisconsin, United States - UWRJ-L208-509C-2 | ecosystem: Environmental > Terrestrial > Plant litter >... | reverse complement strand
ATTCATCATTGCCGACACCCCTGGCCATGAGCAGTACACCCGCAACATGGCCACGGGTGCGTCCACCTGTGACCTGGCGATCATCCTGATCGATGCCCGTTACGGCGTGCAGACTCAGACCCGTCGCCACAGTTTTATCGCCTCGTTGCTGGGTATCAAACACATCGTGATCGCCGTCAACAAGATGGACATCAATGGCTTTGATGAAACCGTCTTCGAGTCGATCAAGGCCGATTACCTGAAGTTCGCCGAAGGCATCGCCTTCAAGCCGACCACCATGGCGTTCGTGCCGATGTCGGCGCTCAAGGGCGACAACGTCGTGAACAAGTCCGAGCGCTCGCCGTGGTACACCGGCCAGTCGCTGATGGAAATTCTCGAGACCGTCGAAATCGCCAGCGACCGCAACTACACCGACCTGCGTTTCCCGGTGCAGTACGTCAACCGTCCGAACCTGAACTTCCGTGGTTTTGCCGGCACCCTGGCCAGCGGCATCGTGCACAAGGGTGACGAAGTCGTGGTGCTGCCGTCGGGCAAGAGCAGCCGTGTCAAATCCATCGTCACCTTTGAAGGTGAACTGGAAAACGCCGGTCCCGGCCAGGCCGTGACCCTGACCATGGAAGACGAGATCGACATCTCCCGTGGCGACCTGCTGGTGCATGCCGACAACGTGCCGCAAGTGACCGACGCCTTCGACGCCATGCTGGTGTGGATGGCTGAAGAACCGATGCTGCCGGGCAAGAAATACGACATCAAGCGCGCCACCAGTTACGTGCCGGGTTCCATCACCAGCATTGTGCATCGCGTGGATGTGAACACCCTGGAAGAAGGCCCGGCGAGCGCCTTGCAGTTGAACGAGATCGGCCGGGTCAAGGTCAGCCTCGACACGGTCATCGCCCTGGACGGTTACGCGAGCAACCGCACCACCGGTTCGTTCATCGTCATCGACCGTTTGACCAACGGCACCGTGGCTGCGGGCATGATCATCGCGCCGCCGGTGACCCATGGCAGCGCGGCGCAGCACGGCAAACTGGCTCACGTGGCCACCGAAGAACGCGCCCAGCGCTTCGGCCAGCAGCCGGCGACCGTGTTGTTCAGCGGTTTGTCGGGTGCCGGCAAAAGCACCCTGGCCTACGCGGTTGAACGCAAGCTGTTCGACATGGGCCGTGCGGTGTTTGTGCTGGACGGCCAGAACCTGCGCCACGACCTGAACAAGGGCTTGCCGCAGGACCGCGCCGGGCGTACCGAGAACTGGCGTCGTGCCGCGCATGTGGCGCGTCAGTTCAACGAGGCCGGCTTGCTGACGTTGGCGGCGTTTGTTGCCCCGGATGCCGAAGGGCGTGAACAGGCCAAGGCGCTGATCGGCGGTGATCGTTTGCTGACCGTGTACGTGCAGGCTTCGCCGCTGGTGTGTGCCGAGCGTGATCCGCAAGGTTTGTACGCGGCGGGCGGCGATAACATCCCGGGTGAGTCGTTCCCGTATGACGTACCGTTGAATGCGGACCTGGTGATCGACACCCAGGCGTTGTCGCTGGAAGACAGCGTCAAGCAAGTGCTGGAGCTGCTGCGCCAGCGCGGCGCGATCTAAGCTTCAAGTGCACAAAAAAGCCCGCCATGTTGGTGGGCTTTTTTTATGGGGCCTTGGAAACAACTCGGTCAAATGGGGGAGCGGGCTTGCTCGCGAAAGCAGAGTGTCAGCCGCCACATGTATAGGCTGGCACACCGCATTCGCGAGCAAGCCCGCTCCCACATTTTGATCAGTGACTGGCGGGATAATCTGTGTGCAATTTGGCGAGCAACACATCCTTCTCTTCCCACAACCGGTTGATCCAGCCCTGGAATGCCAACCGATACTCCCCATCCTGCTCATAATTCTTGCCGATAAACTCGGCCGGAATCTGCACCTCTTCAAACTGCACGACAACGTCCTTCACGTTCCCGCACAGCAAATCCCAATAACCGGGGCGCCCACCTGGATAGTGAATGGTCACGTTCACCAGCGACTTCAGCTGTTCACCCATGGCATCCAGCACAAAGGCAATGCCGCCGGCCTTGGGCTTGAGCAGGTAGCGAAACGGTGACTGTTGCTGTGCATGCTTGCCCGGGGTAAACCGCGTGCCTTCGGCAAAGTTGAAGATTCCCACCGGGTTGTGGCGAAACTTCGCGCAGGTCTTGCGGGTCGTTTCCAGGTCCTTGCCTTTCTTTTCCGGGTGCTTTTCCAGGTACGCCTTGGTGTAGCGCTTCATGAACGGGAAGCCCAGCGTCCACCACGCCAAGCCAATCACCGGGACCCAGATCAGCTCTTGCTTGAGGAAGAACTTCAGCGGGCGAATGCGCCGGTTGAGCACGTATTGCAGCACCATGATATCGACCCAGCTCTGGTGGTTACTGGTCACCAGATATGAGTGTTCATAGTCCAGGCCTTCCAGGCCTTTCAGGTGCCAATGGGTGCGTCGCACCAGGTTCATCCAGGCCTTGTTGTTGCTGATCCAGGCCTCGTGGGTCTGGTTCATCAGCCATTCACTGAAGCGCTTGGCAAACGGCAGCGCCTTGAACAGCGCCACGATAAACAGGAACGAGCACAGCAAAATCGTATTCAACGCCAGCAACAGCGAGGCGATCACCCCGCGCACGGCGGCAGGTAGAAAATCCAGCATTTAGACATCCATAGGTCGGTTGGCGGCTTGAATCGCGGTCAATGCGATCGTGTACACGATGTCGTCCACCTGCGCCCCGCGGGGCAGGTCGTTCACCGGTTTGCGCAGGCCTTGCAGCATTGGGCCCAGGCTGACGCAATCGGCACTGCGCTGCACGGCCTTGTGGGTGGTGTTGCCGGTGTTGAGATCCGGGAACACGAACACCGTGGCCTTGCCCGCCACCAGGCTGTTGGGCGCCAGTTGCCGGGCCACGGTTTCGTTGGCGGCGGCGTCGTACTGCAACGGGCCGTCGATCAGCAGTGAGCTTTGGGCTTCGTGGGCGAGCAGAGTGGCTTCGCGGACTTTCTCGACTTCTTCGCCCGTGGCCGAATCACCGCTGGAGTAACTGATCATCGCCACCCGTGGCGTGATACCGAATGCGGCGGCCGAGTCGGCGCTTTGCAGGGCGATTTCCGCCAGCTCCGCCGCGCTGGGGTGCGGGTTCATCACGCAGTCGCCGTATACCAGCACTTGCTCGGGGAACAGCATGAAAAACACCGACGAGACCAGGGTGCAGCCCGGCGCGGTCTTGATCAGTTGCAAGGCCGGGCGAATGGTATTGGCAGTGGAGTGGATGACGCCGGAGACCAGGCCGTCCACTTCATCCAGGGCGAGCATCATGGTGGCGATCACCACGGTGTCTTCCAGTTGCTGCTCGGCCATCGGCGCGTTGAGGCTTTTGGTTTTGCGCAGGGCCACCATCGGTTCCACGTAGCGCTGGCGAATCAGGTCGGGGTCGAGAATCTCCAGGCCTTCGGGCAGCTCGATGCCATGGGCGCGGGCTACGGCTTCCACGTCGGCCGGCTTGGCCAACAGTACGCAACGGGCGATCCCGCGTGCCTGGCAGATGGCGGCGGCCTGCACGGTCAGCGGCTCGCTGCCTTCGGGCAACACGATGCGCTTGTTGGCCGCCTGGGCGCGCTGGATCAGTTGATAACGGAACACCGCCGGCGACAGGCGCATCTCCCGCGGCGTGCCGCAGCGTTGGTGCAGCCAGCGGGCGTCGAGGTGGCTGGCGACGAAGTCGGTGATGATCTCCGCACGTTCGCGGTCATCAATCGGGATTTCCTTGTTCAGGCTGTTGAGCTGGTTGGCGGTGTCATACGAGCCGGTGCTCACCGACAACACCGGCAGCCCGGCCTGGAACGCGCCACGGCACAGGTCCATGATCCGTGGGTCGGGCAGGGTGTCGCTGGTCAGCAACAGGCCCGCCAGCGGCACGCCGTTGATGGCGGCCAGGCTGACGGCGAGGATGATGTCGTCGCGGTCGCCGGGGGTCACTACCAGCACGCCGGGCTTGAGCAGCTCCACGGTGTTGCGCATGGTGCGCGCGCAGATGATGATCTTGGTCATGCGCCGGGTTTCATAATCGCCGGCGTTGAGGATCTGCGCGCCCATCAGGTCGGCCACGTCGCGGGTGCGCGGGGCGTTGAGTTCCGGCTGGTAGGGGATGCAGCCCAACAGGCGGAAATCGCCGCTGCGCAACAACGGCGAATGTTCTTTGAGCCGTGCCGAGAACGCCTCCATGCTTTCGTCGGTGCGCACTTTGTTGAGGATCACGCCCAACACTTTTGGATCTTTCGGGCCGCCGAACAGCTGGGCCTGCAATTCCACGCGGCCGGAGAGTTCGGTCAGCACTTCGTTTTCCGGGGCCGAGACCAGGATCACCTCGGCGTCCAGGCTCTTGGCCAGGTGCAGGTTGACCCGGGCCGCATAGCTGGCACTGCGGGTCGGCACCATGCCTTCGACGATCAGCACGTCCTTGCCCACGGCGGCTTGCTGGTAAAGGGTGATGATTTCTTCCAGCAGCTCGTCGAGCTGGCCGTCGCCGAGCATCCGTTCGACATGGGCCAGGCCCAGAGGCTGGGGCGGTTTCAGGCCGTGGGTGCGGGCCACCAGCTCGGTGGAGCGCTCGGGGCCGGTGTCGCCGGGGTGCGGCTGGGCAATCGGTTTGAAGAAGCCGACTTTCAGCCCGGCCCGTTCAAGGGTGCGCACCAGCCCAAGGCTGATGGAGGTCAGACCCACACCAAAATCGGTGGGCGCGATAAAAAAAGTCTGCATGCGAATTCTCTGGAGGTGCATGGCTTCGGTGGCGGCCTATGGCTGGCTGCCTACCGGGAATCAGGTGCCAAGGTTATCTTTATCTGAGCCTTGCGCACACCAGCCGCACGTAAAGGGCTTGTCTATTTTTTCAAGGCGTTGCGCCGGGTCCGTGACCCAGGCCCGGGATTGCCAGGGTGGCTGGTGGCGCAGGTGCTGGGTGTGGCCGCAGGAAAGCTCGACGACCCAGTGCCGGTCTTCGTCCTGGTGAAATCCGACGACCGTCGGGTCAGTTGTTCGACCCCGTCCGTCCGGGTTGTGTTCGCTTTCGGGCAAATCCTTGTTTAGACTTGTCCGTTCTTCATTCTTCTGCAAAAGGTCTCGCCCCATGCCGATCGCCGCCAATAAGGCTGTCTCCATTGACTATACCCTGACCAACGACGCTGGTGAGGTCATCGACAGTTCTGCCGGCGGCGCGCCGCTGGTCTACCTGCAAGGTGCAGGTAACATCATCCCGGGCCTGGAAAAGGCCCTGGAAGGCAAAGAGGTCGGTGACGAACTGACCGTTGCCGTAGAACCTGAAGATGCCTACGGCGAATACGCTGCCGAACTGGTCAGCACCCTGAGCCGCAGCATGTTCGAAGGTGTCGACGAGCTGGAAGTGGGCATGCAGTTCCACGCTTCCGCTCCGGACGGCCAGATGCAAATCGTCACCATCCGTGACCTGGACGGCGACGACGTGACCGTCGACGGCAACCACCCGCTGGCTGGCCAGCGCCTGAACTTCCAGGTGAAGATCGTCGCTATCCGTGACGCTTCCCAGGAAGAAGTGGCCCACGGCCACGTGCACGGCGAAGGTGGTCACCACCATTAATTGACTGAGCGACGCTCTGTCAGTTGGAAAAAGGCGCCTTCGGGCGCCTTTTTCATTTGGCGGCTATTCTTGCCGACTTGGCGGCTGTAATCTCGAATGGCCGTTACGAAGAACATGGGATATCTGGAGTTCGTCATGAGTGCTTTCCACGACCTTAAACTCAAAGCCCTGGATGGTCAGGAGCTGCCTCTGGCGCCCTTCAAGGGGCAAGTCGTGCTGGTGGTCAACGTCGCCTCCAAATGTGGGTTGACCCCACAGTACGCCGCGCTGGAAAACCTCTATCAGCAATACAAAGACCAGGGTTTCACCGTACTCGGGCTGCCGTGCAATCAATTTGCCGGGCAGGAACCGGGTACTGAAGAAGAAATCCAGAAATTCTGCAGCCTCAACTACGGCGTGACCTTTCCCCTGGGCAGCAAGCTTGAGGTGAATGGCCACGATCGCCACCAGCTGTATCGATTGCTGGCGGGCGAGGGCGCCGAATTTCCCGGGGACATCACCTGGAACTTCGAGAAATTCCTGTTGGGCAAGGACGGCCGGGTGCTGGCGCGTTTCTCGCCGCGTACACCGCCGGATGACCCCTCCATTATTCAGGCGATCGAAAAAGCATTGAGCTGATACTTTCAGCATTGTCGAGTGAGTTTCTGTGGCAAGGGAGCTTCCTGTGGCAGGAGTTTCCTATGGCAAGGGAGCTTGCTGTGGCGAGGGAGCTTGCTCCCGCTGGGCTGCGAAGCAGCCCCATGCCCTCCCGCTTTTACCCCTTAATCACCCCAATCAATAGTGCTATCCAACACGCTGCACACTCCATATTATCCACATCATAAATTCCTTTCCGATGGAGTGCTCCCATGCCTGTCCAAGCCTTGTTCAAACCGTTCCAGCTCGGTGCACTGCAACTGCCGAGTCGCGTGGTCATGGCGCCGATGACCCGTTCCTTTTCTCCGGGTGGCGTGCCCAACTCCAAAGTGATCGAGTACTACCGCCGCCGCGCCGCCGCCGGTGTAGGCCTGATCATCACCGAAGGCACCGTGGTCGGCCACCCGGCTTCCAACGGCTACCCGAACGTCCCGCACTTCTACGGTGAAGCCGCCCTGGCCGGCTGGAAGAAAGTAGTCGACGCGGTACATGCCGAAGGCGGCAAGATCGTTCCGCAACTGTGGCATGTGGGCAGCGTTCGGCGCATCGGCACCGAGCCGGATGCCAGCGTGCCGGCTTACGGCCCCACCGAAAAACTCAAGGACGGCAACGTCGTCGTCCACGGCATGACCGTGCAAGACATCAAGGACGTGATCGCCGCGTTCGCCCAGGCTGCCAGGGATGCCCAGAGCATCGGCATGGACGGCGTTGAAATCCACGGCGCCCATGGCTACCTGGTGGACCAGTTCTTCTGGGAAGGCACCAACCAGCGCACCGACGAATACGGCGGCAGCCTGGCCAACCGTTCGCGTTTCGCCATCGAATTGATCCAGGCCGTCCGCGCCGCCGTGGGGCCGGACTTCCCGATCATCCTGCGTTTCTCCCAGTGGAAGCAGCAGGACTACACCGCGCGCCTGGTGCAAACCCCGGAAGCCTTGGGTGAATTCCTCAAGCCGCTGTCTGACGCGGGCGTGGATATTTTCCACTGCTCCACCCGCCGTTTCTGGGAGCCGGAATTCGAAGGCTCCGAGCTGAACCTGGCCGGCTGGACCCGCAAGCTCACCGGCAAGCCGACCATCACCGTGGGCAGCGTCGGCCTGGACGGCGAGTTCCTGCAGTTCATGGTCAACACCGATAAAGTGGCGCAACCCGCCAGCCTGGAAAAACTGCTGGAGCGCCTGAACAACGACGAGTTCGACCTGGTCGCTGTGGGCCGTGCGCTGCTGGTGGATCCGGATTGGGCGCTGAAGGTTCGCGAAGGCCGTGAAGGCGACATCCTGCCGTTCAGTCGTGAGGCGTTGACGACCCTCGTTTGACGCGCACACGTTTAACTGCGTGGCTGCAAAAAATGCCTGGAACCAGTTTCCAGGCATTTTTGCCAAGTTGCCTTGAGTTGTATTAAAACTTCAGCTGGTTTTTTTCCTGCTCCTGCTCCTGCTCCTGCTGCTTCTGCTGCTGCTGCTGCTGCTGCTGCAATGCAAGGAGGCCTGCTTGTTGATCGTCAGGCCGCTTGCCGCGAATACCCCCGTTCTCTAAGCCCGAAGGCGCAGGAGGCAGACTGAACGACGAAGGCTGGATGCTGTTGAGTGGCATCGACATGGGAGAACTCCACATATTTTATCTAAGAGTATTTGGGCTTTATGGCTGGTTCTTCCTATGACCCTGAACAACCGCCACTGATGTTGTGGCGTTCACCTGCGCACTAGTTCCCAACTGCAACTCGCAACATTCCCCCTCACGCAGCACTGAGTTGGCTTGTCTACTGGTCATTCAAGGGTGTTCGCTTGGGCAGATCAAAAATATCTACATCGAATACTAGACATTCATAGTGTTGCTGCTGACTTTGTACACACTCGATATGCCCCTGCATACATCCAGTAACTTGCTTTCAAACTGCTCAATAATTGCCGGCCAGCCCTGGCGACTGGCGTGTTGTCGGGCATTGAGCCTGACCCTGCGCAAACTTTCACGCTCCTCCAACAACCAGTTGGCGGCATCACAAAATGCCTCCTCGTCCCCAGGCATCGCCAGCACACCGTTGTAACCATGACGAATATGCTGGGTTGCAGCTGCCTGGTCGTAAGCCACCACCCCCAGCCCTGCGGCCATGGCCTCTAACACTACATTGCCAAAGGTTTCGGTCAGGCTGGGGAACAGAAACAGATCCCCTGAGGCGTAGTGCCGAGCCAGCTCCTCATCGCGTCGGGTACCGCAAAAAATTGCCTGAGGCAGCGATTTCTCAAGCATTGTCCGTTGGGGGCCATCGCCGACAATGATCAGTTTCAACCGGCGCTGTGGGTAAGTGGTTTGCAGCGAGTCGAAGCAGCGCTTGAGCAGCCCGAGATTTTTTTCCTGGGCCAGGCGTCCGACGTGCAGCACGGCGATGTCTTCATCGCTCAGCCCCCACTGCTCGCGCAGGGCTGGGTCGCGTTTGGCCGGGTGAAACAGCTGGCTGTCGACACCGCGCGCGAGCATGCCCAGGCGCTCGAAATGGCGCCGCTCCAGCTCCAGTCGCTGGCTGGCGCTGGGCACCAGGGTCAGGGTCGAGCGGTTATGGAACCAGCGCAGATAGTGGGTCAGCACCCGGCTCAGCATGCCCAGGCCGTACTGGTTGGAATACTGCTGGAAGTTGGTGTGGAAGCCACTCACCACGCTGATCCCCAGGCGCCGCGCCGCCCGCAACGCCGACAAACCCAGCGGGCCTTCCGTGGCGATATACAACACATCCGGGCGCTGGCGGGTCCAGCGCCGCAACAGCTTGTGCATCGACGACTGGCCCCATTGCAGCCCCGGATAACCCGGCAACGGCCAGCCGCGGCAAAGCATCAGGCCATCGTCACTGGGCCGGCTCTGGTCGCTGCCCTGGCGCGGGCGAACCAGTTCGACTTGATGCCCACGCGCGCGCAAACCGTCACACAGGCGGCCAAGGGTATTGGCCACCCCGTTGATCTCTGGCGGGAAGGTTTCGGTGATCAGGGTGATGTGGAGCGAAGCTGTCGTCATGACCCACAGTGTCGGCGTGGGCCATGTCGTCATTGTGTCTTTTGGATGATGGATTTGTGACGGCTCAGGCCTTTTTAATGGCCATGGCCTCGGCGCCCTGCTCACGCACCCAGAACAACGTCGCCCCGGCCACCGCCGCCGGCATCATCAGCAGGTTGACCACTGGCACCAGCAGCACCAGGTAGACGATGCCGCCAAAACTCATGCTCTGCCAGCGCTTCTGGCGCAGCCAGGCGAGCATTTCGTTCCAGCCCAGCTTGTGGTTGTCCGCCGGGTAGTCGATGTACTGGATCGCCATCATCCACACACCAAACAGCAGCCACAGCGGTGCTGCCACCAGATTGACCACCGGGATGAACGACAGGATAAACAGGCCGATGGCCCGGGGCAGGAAGTAACCCAGTTTGCGCATTTCCCGGGCCACGGTGCGCGGGACCATGGCCGCCAGTTCGCCCCAGCTGAACGCCGGGAAATCATCGGTGCCGCGCACCACCACTTCAACCTTTTCCGACAGAAAGCCGTTGAACGGCGCGGCGATGATGTTGGCAAGCATGGTGAAGGTGAAAAACACCATCAGCACCACCAGCACCACGAACAAAGGCCACAGCAGGTAATTGAGGAAGCTCAGCCAGCTCGGCAGGGTCGGCATCAGCGTGTCGACCCACAGGCTGAACTGATGACCGGCGAAGTAGATCAATCCGACGAACAGGATCAGGTTGATCGCCAGCGGCAGCAGCACGAACAGGCGCAAGCCGGGGCTGAGTACCAGTTTGAGGCCTTCGCGCAGGTACTGTGGGCCTGAAAGAACGGGGGCGGGCATGGATAACTCCGGGCAATAGGGGCGAACGCGCCGACCTTACCGGCTTTGGGAGTACCGGGAAAGCACGGCCCGCATCGCGACATTAACGGTAACAAAGGTGTCGATTAATAGAGGGCATGGGATAGAGACCACCTATGAGCTGGATTGTTATTCCGTATTTCCTTAATCTTGCCTCCCTCTATACGCTGCACCCATTATTTTCAGGATCTGCGAGTTCAAGCCTTCCCCAAGTGCTTCGCGGTCCTTTTTTATTCCAGCCGTTCTGTAGTCCGGGCGGTCGATAGGAGTGAGTCATGTCTGATACCCGTCATTCGCGAGTGATTATTCTCGGTTCCGGCCCTGCCGGTTACAGCGCTGCCGTCTACGCTGCCCGGGCCAAC
>Ga0247742_10003189_pt1 | contig 10447 bp, 8 predicted proteins | sample UWRJL208509C2_FD_180944 | JGI IMG/M metagenome (GOLD analysis project Ga0247742, IMG submission 180944) | Plant litter microbial communities from Arlington Agricultural Research Station in Wisconsin, United States - UWRJ-L208-509C-2 | ecosystem: Environmental > Terrestrial > Plant litter >... | reverse complement strand
TGGCCTATGCTCGCGTCGTTTGAATTGGTCCAATGCAAAAGATATGTCCATTCTCCTTTCCAGATGACCGTTACTTTCTTCCTCTCCACCTACCTCCTTCCAAATTCGGTGACACTGGCTACGAGTATAACCGTCCGTCGTTGCGAACTGGTTCCAGGCGATCATTCTACGTATCTGTAGTTCCTCGGAGAGTGCACCATGGAACCTAAGCAATCCTTCCAAAAGGTGAATAGTTATTCATGCATGCGGCTTCCCGGTTCGATCTTTCTCTATTCACTTCGCTCGCTCTTCAATTGATCGATTTTTTTGTTGCGCTGACCACCATCTTTCTTGGCTCACATTCCACTCATCACGCCCTAATGAATTCTCCCTGGCTCATCCAGCAGGGCCTTTGAATGCACTCTCGGAGGGTGCGCCAATGCCAATGCCAATGCCACTTCAGCAACAGGAGCTGAGATTGTCGTAGGAACAAATCCGAGCCGAAAGTACGTCGCACATCTACCCGTTCCTCTTCCATTTTATTTCCTTCTCTGGTCTTCCACATGATTCGAATCTCACTCCCTCCTCCCATCTTAAAGTGGCACCCAGGCTACGCGTATGCGATATAACCCATCTACCGGTACCAATTGGTTCCACGCAATCATCGCATATATCTGCGATATCTCAGATAATGCATGAACCTCATCCGGAGCTTGGCGGGTGGGTGTTCATGGCTTGCGAGAAATCCGCGCCAAAGGGAGAATTTTGGTGTCACCCGGCCACCCTCACCGTCTGATCCACCTATCGTTTTGGCATATGAGCCGTACTTGGAAAGTCCGTTATTCGCGCTTTTTCCTAATCTTGGTCATTTCTTAACCACTGCGACTGGACTTGCTGGATCCAGTTATTAGATCTGCGCTTGGTGGGCTGTGGCTCCATCTTATTTTCACTCCACTTTCCTTATTTCGATTTCAATTCCGTCTGTCTTCATCCCCTACCTTTCCCTTGGTCTCTAATCTGACCATGGTTTTCATCTCATCGATCATGATCTGCGAACGCACTCCCTTCAAGTTTTCCTGTAGTCTCTGGTCTCGCAGTCCGAGACGAGTTCACACTAGCTTGTCCTCTCATTCCTTCTCTATTCGTTGGGGCTATGGAGTTGCCGATATAGCTTCCTTTGAAATGACGGAATCCATTCGGTAGTTAGCTGGAACTCGGCTCGGTCTGACTGTGCGCAGCCTGGATCTATATCAATTGTCTTTAACTTCAAGTCGTCCTTTTTTGGTACACTGAGCGATTTACTCTTCTCATTCTTCCCATTTATTGAGTTTGGATTTTTCCCCCACTTTTTCGCTGTCTTCACGCATCCCCCTCACTCAGATGTTGAGTGGTGCTCCTAAAACACCAGACCTACCCTCATACCCGACGCGGATGTTCGCTGCTTATAACGCCCTCACTCACTCTGTTTATACTTCCAGAAAAACTTCTCTCTGGACATAAACAGGGTGTGATATGAAATGAAGCCTCTCGTCGGGATTGAGGACTCTGAAACTGGTCACCAGTCAATATGTCCTCCAGCTTCTCCCATCTCCCGTCTTTTCTCATTTCTGCTGAAGTCTGTTTGTGCTCTTTCGAGTCCAGTTGATTCGGCTCACATTTTTGAACCAAGTTTATTTTCTCTAGGTTGCCTGGGGCTGGTAGTCTGAGCCGGGCGCAGGATTTGCATCGCTTTCAGAATCCTCCTTCAGTTGGAACCACTAATTATGATGCATTCACTCTGTCATCTCGTGCTATTGGCATGTTCGCAACGGTTCGTTCTCATTCTCGTCTTTGACATTCCTATGTCTATTCCATCATTCCGCACTTTTTGACCACATTTGCACCTACTCGTTGCAGAGAACGACAGCCTCACGAGGTGGATTCTCGATAACTTCACCAGAGCCAAGTTAGATCCGAAGCGCAACTTGATGGGGAATCGTTTTGCGGACGAGAGTGCTCAGAAGTATTTGGAATTTGGGTGACGCTATCCGTGGGGTGTAGGATCTCATACCGTTCTTTGCCACATGTAAACGGGTAGCTATGAATATAAGTTATACTTAATTATACGGTAATTGGAGAGTCGGGTCATAAGCGACTGTTCGTATGGATAATCAAGCATAATTGGTTGACATGAGAGATTGTCGAGAGAAATATGGCCAATAGAACTTGCAGGACTTCGTCAGATTTCAATTGACATTACGACAATATAAGAGTCGACTCTTGAGCATATAATACACGAAGTGACACTCAGTAAAAAAGGCATGTGGGTGTTAGTCAACAGAAATCGTTGGTTAGTCAATCAAAGTGTGTGTTAGTAATGCCCTTGTAGTCCAAGTCAGACCCAAGTCGACCTGAACTCACCATGGGACACATGAACTCGTGACCCTGTCTCTACCTATTCATTTTTTGACTTGGCGATATTTTGAAAACGAGCCCGCTCGGCGGCAGTTAGCTGGCGGTAAGAGCCGCAGCGACTTAGTCACCGAAACATTTGCTTGAGTTCGAACTTCCGTGTCCAACTTGAACTTGAACTTATTTCTCCAGCTCTTGGCTACCCACTGTAGGCAAGCAATCATCCTCACCTCACCTCCTCGTTTACCCTCTCATTGCTCGTCAACTTTTGCAGGCTCACACGTGGATCTCCAAGGCTTTTGGAGCAGAGAAAGATATTTCCATGAACTGGCGAAGCAGATGGATGTAAGTCGATAACTGATTCAAGCCCGCTCTTCCTCAGCCCTCAAATTCATCCTACGCTTGGGAGTGCTTCGTCATCAACATCGCGTGAAGAAGGTCAATAGTACGTTGTCACTGCCCCTACAGAACCATCCATAATTTCAATTCCACCACGCAGGTCTCTGCTTTCATCCCCCGATAAAAGATGCCAATTCTGTTGCCCGCAGGACCGTGTTATAAGCATGGTGAGTACGTTCCTCGAAACTCGAATACATGTCAATATGCTAATTTTTTTTCCCTATGTAACTTCGCGTCAACAACGTTGAGTCTCAAAGAAGAGCACTTAGATGTTGACTCCATTGAAGCCACCAAGCTCAGAGGGATAGTAGAATAGTTTCTAGGCTATATATATCTTGTTTTTAGTAATTATCGCGTATACGAATATACTGGCCGCTGCAGCCTACTTTACCACCATTTTACAACGAAAGGACAACTCTCAGATGGCTACAAGCCAACTACATGCAGTGATTCAAATTCAGCTCGCGATGTGATACATATCAAATTCTCGACTAAGTCCTACCTCGGTCAGACTAAATCATAGTCGCCTTGATACGGAAAAGCTCTCAAATTACGTGCCTATAGTCAACTTGATGTCGAGTTAAGAAATTTCTACTACAAATCGACTTTGGTCTGACAATGGGTTGACCAAAGAACAACCTGAGCGCGACTTCCATTTTTTACTGAGAGTGACATTACAGATAGAGATACAAAGGGCCGAAGGAGGCTGGGCATCAAAACGGCCGCACAAGTCACTGGATGACTTATAGAATAGAAACGAAAAAAGTAATTATGAAGGTGGAAGAAGAAGCGAACGGGTCATAAGTACAGCATCGCAAACGACATGTGAACACCCCACCTTTCTATGGCAATAGCAATACTTGCAGTCCAGACGCACAAAATCGTCCGAGAGCACTAGTTTGAGGAAGTAATGCAGCTAGTATTGGCCTTGGTGTTGGACGTCATCCGTGTATGTAGCCAAGACCTCTCATTTCTGGGTCGCATTTACACATGTGAGTAGAGTGGAAAATAACTTGTCGACATTGCAGCCGCGGCAGCGGCCAATCTTTAGAACTTATATTGGTGCATCGACCTTCTATTCCGAATCGACTCATTCATTCAAACTCTGTAGCTATAATTTCAAGCTATTACCTTTCCAGTAAATTCACTGTTTGATTTCGATCTACATGACACATATTCTAAGGGGCGTCCTCCGATGGCTAACATAAATTTCCGATGATGTTGACCACATCACTTCAGGATCTAATTTTATCCTGGAAAGTGTTTCATCCACTGGAGCCTATCATAGTACTCGCCGACGTGTGTTTCCTCCATTGTTACTTGTGTTCTTGTACTTCTCCCGCTTTCATGATGCTAATCAGTAATTCTCGGGTGCTACATGTCCCAAATTTGACAGCGTCACCTCAAATAGAAACACGCACAATTAACCTGGGTACTTGCTCCGCACCACAAGACCTAATTTGGAATCCAGAAGGGCGGGCGTCGGTTTTTTTGCGAGAAGATTTTCACCACTTCCAGGCCAACTAATCCACTGAAGCGTACTCACCCTTTCCTTGGTATTAGCTTGGCCACTGGTCCATATGATCTTCAGCTTCACATATCACAGATAATTATCCATAATCATACCATCGAAGTACTTGGGTGCTATTATTGCATCAAGGGTGATATGGAAGGGGATAGAAGATGCCCTGATCCCCCAAATTTCCAAATGGATATAGACGTTGTTAATTGAGTGATAGTCATATCCTTTAAGAGGATTTACACCATGGGTCTTCCTGTCCACTTGTTCATTCATCGTTTTGACTCTCACGGAAGGAATATGGCCCCAAACGCCCAAGCGACTCGGTGAACATTACTTCTCGTAATTGTAAAATCTTTAGCTTACACATTTGTCTGCTAGCATTATCAAGTTTTCGATTCAATATGCCAGCCTTGGTTGGTTATTTCCTATCTCCTAGAATGATGGCCTGAGAGACTCATAATTGTGAAAGCTCTACTGTATTACGACTACAGTCTCACATGGACGCGTGAAGTCAAGTACTTCTGGCGGAGGAAATTCACACTGTCAACTGCGCTCTACATCGCTTGTAGATACGCTTTGGTCGCCAACGTCATCTATACACTTGCAATCAGTAACAAGCTCAAGACACTCAGGGTGATTAATCCTGACAATTAAGCATAGACGAGTTGCTGACATCCCTGGGCCTTTAGTAAATATTCCAGCATATGGAATCTCGTGAAATTTATCTTGAGAAACAGCTGCGACGCAGGCTACCAACTATGTTCTGCCTTGGGTATCATTGGGAGAGCGGCCATCCTTAGTGAGTGATTGACTATTTGTTTTCTTGACTCTACCTTACCTCAATTGTGATTCATAAAGTTGTATGGGGTGCAAGGACATATGCAGTCTTTAACAGAAACAGGTGGATATTGGCTCTTTTTGGGTCTTTGGGGTTCACAGTATTTATATTGGGGGCGGTAAGTCACCAAATCGACCTTCTCATGTGCATTGTTCAATTAAACAACTAAAATTACTAGTTGCATGTTCCAAACGTAGCTTGCAAGGGGACTAAAGGCAACATAAGGTAAATCTGACCGTTTTTGATCTGTGGAGATCCCAGCTGATTTATTTGCTATTGAAACTTCAGCGGTACGCCATTCCCCAGTAATTGCGTCTTTCTTGAGGTTGTCTGACGTTTAACTGCCAGTGGCCGACAATCTTCTCGCGATATTCACTGTCGTTTACGAAGTTCTATCAGCTGCCTTCACTACTCTAAGGAGTTATCAAGCACTCCGGGTGGGCACAACTGGAGAGTTGCAAACTCAGAAGAAGGGATTGACTTATCTGGTTCTTGAACAAGGTATCCGTGTTGCAACCACTCAAGGAAAGGAGATAAATTCTGACTGGCACTAGGACTTTTATATTTTTTGTCAGCTTTTTAAACTTTACTTTTAGTTTTCGACACTAAAATTTACTAGTTTCGTGACTGCATTTTCGACGGCAGCTCTCGTTCTCCAGCTGGTGAGTTTAATATGCAAAAAAGAGCAATATAATAACAACAATGCCTAACCTTCAACTTAGGCTGCTGTTGTAGGTCTACGTCTACCTGATGCGCTCTGCAGTCACCTAATTTTTCCACCTGTCCAAATCTCCAACAATAGCCAGGCTCCTTCATGCAAAAACTCCTTAACGCCATCTGTCTTCCGTGAGTACCACTCATATGTTAACAACCCAACTGCTCCGAAATATTCACCTCAGTGTCTCCGGCATGATGACTGCCCGATTCCTCCTGCATCTTCGAGATTGGGAATCCCAGTCTACGGATAAGGGTGAGTTCTCACGCAGTGGGACTGGGACTGAGATCAATTTCAAGAAAACTACCATGGGTGACGATGAATTCAGCAATTTCCGAGAGAAAGAGAGCGAGGGCGGTAATGGGAATGGGGACGGAAATAATGCAGGCGGTGGGTGGAAAATTCATAGTGAATTCGGAAATGACCCGGTGTTGGAAGCAAGAATGGGGTGTAATGCGAGTAAGGGTGAGATTGCGAGTCTGAGAGAGATTGAGACTCGGAGCCCGAGAGTTGTTAACTGTGACGGGGAGGTCTGTGGGATGTCATCTAGTACCTCAAAGTACGGGTCTAAGGTTTAGTCTTGTACTCATGAAGGGGTAATTTTTGACACATTATACATAAAAGTGAATTGTACATTATTTATATATTGCACCGTAGTGTGTCGGGCTAAAATTTGGGTGTGACTTCCTCCTGTTATGATGGAAGCTGGTAATTCTGGACAGACGATTTCATTGTCAAATGGTGCGAGTTAATACAGTGAATTTTTGCATGGCTAAACGACAAAGGGATATTGCCACCATGACCAGCCGCAGACTCGATAACTATTAGATATCCGGAATGCGGAGGCAAATAAGAGGTGCTTGGAGGCATTTTCTTCGTTGATATTGAGGTGGCACCTGGATCAAAGTCTGCCTCGCGTCTTATACAGCCACGCCCAAAATAAGCTAGTCGAAATAGAGACGGAGCAATCGGGCGACGACCCGGCTTGTGTACATCAAAGTCCAATCTGAGCGAGCTTTTCCGGAATGCATGGATCAAGGGGTATGAGCCTCAAATGCCGGAGATCTGAAGATCTGCATCTAGGGTACGGCGAAAGCAGAGCGAAGTGAGTTTCCGCCTGGGTTTCTATTTCATAAAAAATGACTAGTCGACTGTGGCGGTCATTTGCAAAGACGGTACATGAATTTGTTACTGATACCCATACTGTTTGAGGCGCAAGATTCTGCAGCATGTAAATGTTTCGAGTGACACTGTTCTGTTACTAGTGTTCCTTGGTTTCGTTTGGTATCCGGGGCCGAACCGACTGACCAATCATATTCATGGGAATGAGAAACCAGACCTTCTAATTGTGCGTCCACCTCTTTATTATCTCTAACTTCCACTATCGCCAGTATGGACTCACTCCAGTCGCCGAGTCTACCATTCGATGTCTTAACCGAAATCATTTCGCTTTCTGATCTTGCCAACGATATCGAAACTCTCAAGGCATTGTCCATGACATGTCGTGCCACAGTCGAACCGTCCCAAAGACGGTTGTTCAACACAATAGAGATCCTAGTGATCCCGCATAGTAGCGATGAAACATGGCCGATATACTATACCTTGAACCATATTTTCAACTCCTCTCCTCATCTCGCCACCTACGTCTGCCATCTCACTATCAAATTCGAGATTCCCTTCCCAGATACTTCCTGCGTTGTCCCAGCCCTCGAAAAACTATGCTCGATACAAAGTCTGCGAATCAACTACTCCACCTGGATTGAGAATCCGGAAGATAGTCTACGATGGCGTGAGGTTTTGCGCGCCATTCTCCGTCATACCTCTCTTCGGCGACTTGATCTTGAGGATTGCGGTTTACTGCCATCCATTGTATTGCAGCTTCCAGTCCTTTCATCTATCGATCTTGCGGAGTGGAGAATCGAGGAACCTGATTCTACTATCAATTATGCTCGCTCTACTCTTACAAGGCGCTTGGCCATGTCATGGGATGGGACACCAAATTCTCCAAGCACATTGAGATCGTTCTTGAAGATATCACCTCATTTGGCCCACCTTAAAGTGACACAATACTCTAGTACGTATTTCTTGATCATTTATACAAGAAATAGTGACGATCTCACTATAATCATATAGACCCCGATGTAGATTGCCATTTTATGGGATTATCCAGGGAAATTGTCAATAGCCCACAAACTCTATTAACCCTCGAGACTCTCACCCTCTTCTTCATCTTCCACAGCTTCATTCCTCCTTTCGGAATCGCTGAAGAGCTCAGAGAGCTTTCATTATCTAATGGAAATGCTCTACAGAGGATTCGATTCGACCTCAAGTGCGACTCCGGGCTGACCACTGGGGCAGGCATTCTTGGGTACCTCATGAGTCTCAACTTGAACCTTGTTCAGTGGTCAGGGTTCAATCGTCTTCTGCTGGTTGAAGTCGAAGTTGATACATTTGCGGGCGGCGCGGGCGTACCAGCTGAGTCATACGCATTCAATGGAGACCTCGAAAGAGCTATGCGCGAAATTGTTAGGAGAGCGATAAACCGAGCGGATGTGGAAGTTTCCGTTACGCTCTATCTCAATGGTATAAGACCCGGAGGTGACACCTTCTGTCCTGCAGTTTCATGGGAACGATTTGCCATCTTATCTTCGAATTAGGACGCGTCAGGTTGTATATAGCTTCATAGCATTTTTCTTCCAGTCGTCATCTCTTCGTGCCTCATATTTATTTATAGCAATGTGTTAAATTAGCAGTGCAGTAGTAGTGTACGACGTATAGGTCTGCAAACACGTTAACCTACGACTTTTCGTTTCGCTGACCTCCAAAATGTAGACAGATCGCCCGTTTATAGGAGATAGGACAATTTCACAAATATAAGACGAGGGGAAATCTACGGAGTGCTAGTCAAGAAGGAAAATTAGTAACCGCACAGCACGACTCGAACACCTCCACAATCCGACATCGTATATTAAAGGAAAGGCCCCAGTGTAGCAGTGATGTATCAAGACACAGACTGCTCCAAGAAAAAAGTACCGGGAGGGCAAGATATGCACGTCAAATTGAAAGTCAACGGAGACACTGTTCCATGTGCAATCACCAACTACCACAGACTGGTAATCGAGCGTTTGTTGAGAGTAGCTGAGTTGAAGAGAGGTTATATGACACACTGCGGCGTCGACGTATGTGTGAAGAGTCCGCATAATATGCAACAGGAGAATTGGAAGAGAAAAAAGTGTGCCACAAAGGAATTGGCAATCAGGGGTTGGTTTCTCCAGCAAGCACTGAACGCAAAAGTACGAACACCTTCACCAAGCGGAGGGGATGTCGACTATGGTCGATAGAAAATTTTCATATTAAGAGCAGGTGCGTCAATCTGAACTGTTGAAACAGACTGGTCGTATAGAACCTAAGACGCAAGGTTGACATACTAAACCGAAAAATGACTTACCATGAAAGAGGAAAGACAAACCCAAGAAAGTTTCTGTGCATTGAATGAACGAGGGAGAGAGTAGAGTCTCGAATAGGATAGATGCGGAAGATACATGTAACTAAGTGGCCTTAGTGGAATTTGGCTCAGTTCAGCAAGCTTAAACCGGCGGACGTGTCGATTATGATTAGTGAGCCCGAGAATTGGCAGCGGGAAGGATTGAATTTACCAGGACCACAGATCCAAGCTCGGTTGCTTTGAGAGCTTCGATCAAGAGAGATCTTTGAAATGAGACTTGCATTTCAGGGATCCGGAGATCTGGAGTCATGATCCCAAGAAAGCAGCGCAGGAAGGAGCTTGAGCATTGTCGACAAAGGCAGGAGAAAATTCCAGCAAAATACTAGGCACTATGGGCAGAAAGTGCCAGACAACATTTATATTTCGTGTCTGGAGCCGCTCGGTGAGCGAAAGTTCGAGTGCGAGAGGAAAGAACCATTTTGGGATGTTTGGTTCAGTCCGACCAGCCAAAGTGTGCCTGGTTCACCTCTGTCATGGTCGTCCATGTCGATGACGACGGCCCCTCCTGAACCGGAGATATCGAATCTCGCCATTCCGAGCTAGCTTTCTCTGGGGATCAAAGTCTTGATCTATGATCGGCACGCACTGTCAGAGTGTGTCGACTCTCGTGCCTCATAACATGGGCTCACTACTGAAAACGAACCGCGAATCTCAAATCTGCGCCCACATCTCAGCACATGCGACCGCTCAACAGGTTCCGCGTTGTCACAGAAGTCTCAAAGGCGGCATACGTACGTCGTGTTTGCTCTCATTGTTGATCAAAAAAAGTATCCTGTGCGACTAACCCAGCTTCGTTGTCTTTCGTCTTCCAGTACCCACTCATACAGATCATTTCAGTCAAGAAACACTCTGCAATCTTCGAACAGACCTTGGGTCCGCATTGACCTTCAGATTTCAAAAGCTTCAATGTTCTTTTATGCTGGAGCGGTCTATGGTCGGATTGTTTGAATCCGGCCAAGGCTAATCATATTTCCATATCTATTCATCTCTTCCTCTACTTCTCTTCTCTTTCGGATGGCAGATACGCTCATTTGCTCCTCCAACCTCCTCCAATCCCATATTCGCACCAATTCCTACAAGTATACCCGTCTTCCAGCC
>Ga0247742_10003188_pt1 | contig 10448 bp, 14 predicted proteins | sample UWRJL208509C2_FD_180944 | JGI IMG/M metagenome (GOLD analysis project Ga0247742, IMG submission 180944) | Plant litter microbial communities from Arlington Agricultural Research Station in Wisconsin, United States - UWRJ-L208-509C-2 | ecosystem: Environmental > Terrestrial > Plant litter >... | reverse complement strand
AATTTCAACTCTCAAACGATTCTGTTTCCCGTGGAACAGTCACCACTTGCATGATGACATAGCCGTGTCCTCTTAACATGGACGGCGCATCTGTGTTAGCGACTCCGCCGTTATTGTATGGGCGAACGACTGCTATTCTGCCCTCTAACTTTCGGTGCATCAAGTCTCTCTCTAAAGTGCACTGGATGAAGACCAGATGCGGGATGACATGAAGTAGCCATCTACACTTCACACATGTTCCTCTTAGGATTGCAGCCCCCTGCCTGCAGGTATGTCTTCCTCTCCAGTTCCTCTAACTCGTTCCACCGCAGGCGAGGGGCTACCCCAGTCCACATCTTGCAATTTTGTCTAACGCGGACCTTTTCAGATCCTCATTTACGTCTGGACGTGGCCGTAGCCCGCCCGTCAAACCGTTCAAATATTGACGTTCATCGGTCACCATCCCATCCCATTCGGTCTTTCAGAACAGCGTCCACCGACTCCCTCCTAACGGCTGCAGTGGTGGCGCTGCTTGCCATGCCATAACCAACCTACCAGCCTCGATTGGGTCCGACGCTGCCGTTGCCGACTCGCTGCAACTCACTACTCGCTACAAGGGCCATCGTGTTTCCCGCCGCACACCCAACGATGTCACCACGTCTCGCCCCACGGCTGACGAACATTTGACCTATGAAAATGGAATAGTGAATCCTAGTGTGTCCACGTCAAGGCTCCGGGGGACGTGGGCTAAGGCCAACCCGTCTCTGAGCCGTCCAGCACGCGCAGAAACCTTCCTGCAGCGTCGCCATCTCCAATTCGCAAACGGCGTCCCTTCCCCAGGCCTAACGCCATCCATGCTGACATGGGCCACCGCCTCATCGATATCCTCCATTTACCCGCTGCCGACCGATCCCAATCTCATCTAACGTCGGTTCTGTTATATTCGCCTTTGGAATTGAACATCGATCTTTAATGCCTCCAACGTTCGTCGAAATTCGACGATTATTATCTTCCCCGTAACCGGTGGGCAGTGTGCTCAGTGTTGCCTACTCCTAATTCCAATCTTCCAACCTCTTCTGAGGTTGTCTTGGCGGATCGCCACATCGCTCAACTCGTCACTCCGCCGCCGCCGCCCCGCCAAGTTGACGTTACTCACACCAGAGCTCTTACTCCAGTGGTCATCAGCCAGAACGAGTCGCATTCCCAAGACTTCGTTCAACTCAATATCAAGGTTTCTAGTCATCTGTTGACATAGCGGATACGTGGCCACTGACCCGGCCTCTCTGGCTATCGCACTGTCCAGTCTCCCCGGGTCTATGGATTATGGACGCAGACGGCTTTCAAGGACATTCGTAAGGCTCCGATATTCTGCCGTGTGTCTATCGCCGTGTCTGAGATACGTAGATTCATTGTCAAATCTGCGGTCGAGTCATCTCCCCAATGCTTCATCGACTCATATGAGTCTGCTGGTGTCGACTCTAGGCAGTCAGTCAAATTGAATTAAACCTGGTCAGATAGATTCTCGGATCTCCGTACATTTGAGTACCGCAAGATGTGCTACAACACCAAGTTTCATTGCAGAATCTTCCTCGAAGTCTTTCCGCGGAATGAAGTGCTCGCGGGACTGATACACTAACTTAGTATGATACTTATTGCACGACTCAGGTGTCGATGTGTGAGTATATTGCGATTGCACCGATTCTCAACAGAGACAATAATTGCATACATAGGAACGGCTCTGAAAATCTAATTTATTCGGAATGCTTCATTTGACGTGGTATGACCAATTATGCATCGCCTTCGTACTGGTTGGATTCAAGCCTGAAACGATATCAACACGAAATGTCACATTTATGAGTTTACGGACCTACCCACAAGTTAGGGTGGTGATTTGGGATGGTCGGTGGTATTGGTCGCTTCATCTGAGGGTATCGAGCCCATTGCGAGGTGTGTTATATGGAATGAGGTGTCGGCGTAGTTTTGCCGCAGACCTTGTCTTGCTATCAGCCTAGAATTCAAAGATTCAACCTGTTAGAGATATGCTTTCAGAGTCGTCGTGCTGGGTGCTTACATGCTGACAGCTGAGATCAGGTATACTTTGCGCCATGAGTTAGCCAAGAAAATCGCTTGGTATATAGATGGCAGACGTACGGTGGGTGGTTGCGGTTTGAGCAATAATGCTGAAGAAGAAATCAGCACGTTACGAGCGTGTCGATATAAATGGCTTGACTCACAAATAATATGTGCCATACATAAAGTAATACTGGTTATCGAGACGATCATGATGAGACGCAGTCGGTCAGGAAGGATGAGAAGACTTACTAAAGAGATTGATGCTGCAGCGCAGACACTTTGGGCGCATTAGTTGGAGCAAACGTAGCAATCAGAACGAGGAATTTACCATGTCGCAAGAGCGCGGTTGATTGCATATTTAATTAGCTTGTTAATCAACGAGTTGGTCCTGTAAGCGTGTTCATCAGTGCATGGCAAGTTATTCGTTGGGGGAAAGTGCTTACCTCTTATTGAACGTGCGATGTCGATTGAAGATGTAGCATAGCGTCACAGATATTACAATATCTGATAACATCACGCTCAACCCCTGGATAATGGCGGAGATCTGCAAATGAGAGACTCGATGAGAATGTATGGCCCAGTAGGCAGATGGAAAACATACGTTATTCAAAACCGCCCACGTTATGAGTACAGAGTAGGTCTTGCTCCGTAGCCTAATGAAGTGTTATTCGAGAAATCAACTGATGTAGATATTAGAACTTACATGACCCCTGTTAATACTGGGCGAGCGTAAGGATGTCAGTCACAATGGCTTAGGGCGAGAATCGACAGACTGCGCACCCATTCCTGCAACTACAATTAAAACTCGGTTAATATTTCGAGACACAGGTTACGGAGTGAATAGACTTACTTATTCCCACTAGGCCGAGAAGGAGCTGGAACGCAACGTAAATCATCTGAAAGAATGATGAATGGTGATACTTACTGCAGCGATGATAAAATAATGAGCCCGGGACTGCGTGCCTCTCCCAACTGCGACACCGTAAACGAAGTCAGCTTCTAAACGGAACCCGGAATAAAATCTCAAGAACGCACCAATCCAAATCCGACTGCAAAAGAACCTGAGGTTCGATGCTGATTAGCCCACATCTCATAAAGCGCGAAAGGTGTTTACAGTTGTGCGACAAATGCAGAAGTGTACTGTGAACGAATTGATCAGCGGCTATGACGAGAAATCTGAGGCAGGACTCACGGCGGCGAAGTTTCTGCCCTATAGGTTGGGATGAGGTTTAGCGGGACTATAATGTTATGGGAGGAGACGGCAAAGCAACTGACGGGAGCTGAGCTACGAGTTCAAAGTGGGATGTGTGAGTTGTTGGGTATTGGCGAAGAAGGTAGAACGTACAATGGTATCAGATCCAATAGCGCCGAATTTCCCGATTTCGTGACCAAGCTAGAGTAGATCTGGTGGGAGAGGAAAATACTTTGAGATGTCGACAGGACACTATCACGGGATTCGGGTGGAAATGAGCTTCGTCGAGAGAGATATCGAGGCCACGCACAGTAGCATGAGGATGGCCATTTTCACCATCAAACTATCGTACGCCGCATATTTCAGAAAGTAATGCATACTCATGAGCTGTTGATTTGAAGTTCGTTAGAGGCCTCGAAAAACGCGATGAGAAGACTCACCAGAGCAACACCAAATAGTCTGCTTTCCGGTCGTGATTAGAGAAATGCGGAACATGAATGTAAACTCGAACACGCACGGCATACTGATAGACCCTGCTATGAGGAGTGCCCCATATCGTCCCGCAACCGTTATGGGAAACCTCGGCGGAAGATAGGCCCGGGGATCGTTATGGCCCATGGTGCATGGATGGGGAGTGGAGGGGAAGAATTGGCATCGATGAGAGGCACATTGTATAAGAGACGGAAACGATTTGACAGGTTGCCACGGACCTCGAGCGCCATTACAGGGATGTGCGACTTTCAAATAAGTGCCCACAGGTTGTGTTCGCTAGCGCACCCGGCATATGGCATTTACCGTAAATTTACACAATTCTGCCGTAACAGTCATGGTAGGCTTTCACACTACCCGCGGCGGCCACTACTCATAAGTCCGGTATGAAGAGTTATTGAAGAGAGGCAAGTTGTCGAGCACCATTCGTTGGCTTCAGCTCCTTTGTACGGCGCTTAATGTCGGGTGATCTCCACTTTAACATCCAGCATCCGTAGTACCGTATCCGCAAATACCTTGGCACTTGAACATACCTGAGAGAGTCGGGACCCGCAATTCAGATTCTGTCAATCAGCTGTCTGTGGTCACCGTGTTACCAACTCGTCACATAATCGAATCCGGTTTGGCCTGGCCAACAGGGTAGGCGTAAACCCTAAGATTACGGCCTGCACTCAAGGTACCCGTCTGTCCCCTCGATTTCTCCCCAATGCTTACGTTTAGCGTTTAGCGGCCTGTCCTTGCACGACGTCATTAATTGCCCATCATCTTACCGTCCTTGCTCTCTCGAAGGTGATAGAGATGGAGGACATTGATCATTGAAGGTTCGGTGAATGCCAGGAATCTGCCTTCTCACACCCCGGACTCCAGGTGCCCAAGCTCAAGACGCATACGGGGTGTGTGATGCATGTGACGTAAACTGCCGCGGCAGAGCTGGGTCTAGGGCTTGGAATCCTTGGATGATGCCTCCCTGCGAGCTTTCCTCCTCTTTCCTCCCACTCGTGTCAGTCGTGATGCGAGCGAAGCGAACATCTATTCCCTAAAGGGGGTGATACATGTAAACAGGTGCAAATAGTCTGTGAAATCTTGGGCCGACTTCGTGGCCTCCATATCTCAACCAACTGGGCCTTCAGATCTTCAGACTTTCCAAAATCGGTCTCCTCATTTATCGAAATACCATTTTCGAATAAATTTCAAAGAGAGGTCTTATCGTCGCAAGTATGGTCTATCTGTAACAAGTCTGAAGGTACTACGGGCCTAAGTCTACGGCCTCAGGTATTTCTATGTCTCTTCTTTCTCTGTTTGGAGTCTAATGGGTTTTCTGCAGCACCAACCTCGGCAGATCTTAGCGCCTACTTGGTGCACTGAACCACTCACCTATCATCCCACCCCGTCCAGTCTTGCGGTGGAAGATGCACCTCCTCCCGTCCGAGTTACCTTGTGCGTATTCACGTCTACCAAGTTGTTGAATACTTATACTCGACGCGTTCAGGGCCTCATATATCTCGTAAATCGCTGCCAGTGCCACACCAGCCATGCGATCTTAGTTCGCTTGCCATCCCGACACTTGGTTTCCACTTGTGCTCACTGCAGTCTGCGATGGTCACCCCGGTCCGAAGGCCCAACAGACGATAGCGCCACGATCCACCACATATCAGCCGTCCTTGCTATTGCCTAAGATGAAATAAGAGGCACCTTGCGTGTTTGGATGCGAACTTCTACATCTGCATTTTCGAGAAGAACCGTGGTACCCGGCACTTATACCTGCGCCTAAGGACCGTTGAAACGAGAAGTTTCACAACCGGAAGATTATTTCTCGCTATCGAAATTGGAGGCCAGAAGCGTTGGCTGAAAATGGAGACATCGCCCTCCAGTTCTTTGATGTGGCGGCGTCTTGGCAACGTCGCGATCATGATATCTTTCCTCCTTCAAGTTCATGGCATTTTCGACACCTATCGCTCACATTCACTCTATCAAGGATTATCGAACCCACTTCCGAGGTCCATTCGACTCCACCGAAACCATGTTTCAAGCATCTCAAAACCAAGTGGTCTCATGAACGAAGTCGCGTCGGACGCTCTATATATCACATTCATATCGCGGTCGACATCAGCGGATCCTTCCTACGCCTAAACGTTATAAGGAGCCTATCATGCCGATGGGACCAACGGGTCAGCTGCCTCGTCGCTTGTTGCGAAACGTCGATACGGACAATCCTCGGAAATTCCGTCCTCCTCCTCTTAAAAGCGGATAGTTGAGGTGCCATTTGCGACGTATCTTCGATCATATCTACCCCACAAATACCTTTCAAGGGCCTTCTCACCACCCATCGCTGATTACGAGTCGATCCGACCGAAGAGACCTTAACAAACGAGCATGTCACCCTCTGACTTCGCGAAAGCAAACATAGACGAGGTTTTGGATGCGTTGACGACGGACGAGGCGATTCTTATGACCGCTGGCGTTGGGTTCTGGCATAGTCATCAGATTGATAGGTTGGGGATTCCTGCAATCAAGGTGCGTTAAGGTTACTCTGTACTCGACTCGATAACTCATGAGCCTCCAGGTTAGCGATGGTCCAAACGGTATCCGAGGAAACCATTTCTTCATGAGCACGCCAGCAAAATGTCTCCCTGTACGTATTCTAAACTGTTATGTATCATATTATCTTACTGGGTGTCCAGTCATCTACTGCGATTGGGTCAACTTGGGATCCTGAATTAGTCTATGAAGTTGGACGGAAACTCCTGGCAGAAGAAGCAAAGCTACGTTCTGCCTCGCTTGTCCTAGCGCCGACTTGTAACATTCAGCGTGTAAGTTACCTTTTCTCTCCCCATGGCGCCATTCTCTGATCACGATTCGATTATAGAACCCATTGGGTGGTCGGGTAAGTTAAGCTCTCGTTACCATCACATAGCTAAATATAACGTCCGTATTTGTCTAGAGCTTTGAGAGCTTCTCAGAAGATCCCTTCCTATCAGGCATGATCGCGGCTGCGTATGTTAACGGCGTCCAGAGCGGTGGAATTGGCACGACGATCAAACATTTCGTGTAAGTGTCTTTCTCTTCCTTGGTCCACGTCATATTTACAACGACGCTTTCCAGTGCTAACGACAAGGAGGACGATCGGCTCGGATATGACAGCGTACTCAGCCCTAGGGCCCTCCGGGAGATCTATTTGATGCCTTTCATGTTGGCTCAGAAGCACGCCCAACCTTGGGCATACATGACTGCGTACGTCTAGCGACCCCATCTTCGGTTACACTCCCCACTAATGCTTACCAGCTATAACCGCGTCAACGGTACTCACGTTTCTGAAGACCCGTTTCTTCTGACTAAGATTCTGAGAAACGAGTGGAAATTTGATGGGATGGTGAGTCTATTGCTAAGTAGTCAATATGTGTTTACAGCCAATTTACGAATGCGTTTTAGGTCATGAGTGATTGGTGAGTTCACTCCTCGCTACCGAACACGACTAGAATAACATTGCTCATGCATCGACGTCAGGTTTGGCACATACAGCGTTGACCACGCTCTTAATGCCGGTCTTGACCTTGAGATGCCAGGCCTCAACAAGTGGCGGACTCTTGACCTTGTCAATAGGACCATTGTCGCTCGGAAAGTGACAGTTCGCACCATCAAGCAACGGGCGAAGAGGGTTCTGCAACTGGTTAAGAAATGTGCCGCTGGCGCACCCGAGGTGTGTTCCTTAGTGGTTATCTCCGAAATCGAACATTGACATGACTGAAGGTTCTTGATGGCGACGGTCTTGAACGCACAGTGGACTCACCCGAGTCGACTGCGCTTCTGAGGAAAGTTGCTGCTGAGTCGATTGTATTACTTCGCAATGAAGGTTCAGTCCTTCCTCTGAACCCTAAAGAGGTGAAGAAGGTGGCCATCGTTGGAGCCAACGCCAAAGCTATAGTCGTGAGCGGTGGAGGATCCGCGGCTTTGAAGGCCAGCTTCTTCGTCAGCCCTTACGAAGGTATCGTGAAGGCTCTGGAAGGCTCTGGAGCGCAGATCAGCTATAGCGAGGGGGCTAGAGGTATGCGTCATCTGAATGTGTTCTTGCACTCGCTGACCATGCAATGTAGCTTACAAGACTATGCCCTCCTTGGAATATGATATGTTCACGAAATCCGGAGAACGCGGTTGGGTTAGCTCGTGGCATGCTCACGAAAATGATGATAGCCTTGTTCCACTTGACGAAGTCATCGAGGAAAGAGTCATTGACGAAACAAGAATATTCATCAGTACCTCTGTTCCCAAGGGTATCACCAAGCGCTGGACGATGAAGTTGAGAGGCCAATTAAAGCCACGAGACAAGGATTGCAAGTTTGAGTTTGGGTTGACCGTCGCGGGGCGTGCTAAAGTAGGTCACGTCTCGCCGTTTAGGACATTATAAACTTACATATTATGTCGTCTCATAGCTTTTCGTGGACGGTAACCTGGTGATCGACAACTGGACACGCCAACGTCGTGGCGATGACTTCTTCGGGTGTGCTTCTGTCGAGGAGAAAGGCATTTATGATCTCAAGGCCGGTGTGAAACACGACATCTACGTCGAATTCTGCAACGTCCGTTCTCCAGCTGACGGCGATGAAGATGAAGCTGTAATGGATAGGTATGTCTTTGTGGCGATAAGAGTAGCACAACGCGCTAACAGTCTGTTAGTAACCCTGGAGTCAGACTTGGCGGGGCTGAAGTCGCGGATTCTGATGAACTAATGGAGGACGCCGTATCTCTCGCGAAGGAAGCAGACGTTGTCATTGCTGTCATTGGTCTCAATTCCGACTGGGAGACAGAAGGCTATGACCGAACTACACTTGCCCTTCCAGGTCGCACAGACGAATTGATTGAAAAGGTTGCAGCAGTCAATCCGAAAACGGTCGTCGTTACTCAATCAGTAGGATTCGTCGTTTTCCTGGGTGATGTATCTCAACTGATCTTTCTGTTGCGTCTTCCAGGGTTCCGCGATTGCCATGCCCTGGGTCGACTCCGTCGCTTCTATCGTTCATGCTTGGTATTTGGGCAATGCTTCCGGCGATGCGATTGCGGATGTCATTTTTGGGAAGCACAATCCTAGTGGCAAGCTCTCCCTTACTTTCCCAAAAAGGGAAGAAGATGTCCCTTCACACGGCCACTTCCACTCAGAAGAAGGTAAAATTCGATACGGTGAAGATCTTTATGTTGTATGTTGCTTTGTCTCTGCTATTGCTGTTCGAGTATACTCAGGTTATACAGGGTTACAAACATTATCAACATCGCAACTTATCTCCTCTCTTCTCCTTTGGGTATGTCGACCTTCCAGTAGCTCTGATTTTACCGCATAAGCTAATCAACCCTCAAGGCATGGACTCTCATACACCACCTTCAGTTTCGGCGAATTATCTTTATCTGCACCTGTCGTAAAAGATTTAGAGTTCAGCCTTACGGCCTCCGTCAAAGTCACCAATACTGGTAACATTTCAGGATCTGAAGTCGTTCAGCTTTACATTGCATTTCCCACCACCTCCGAGCTCACCCACCCACCGCTGCAACTGAAAGGCTTCGCGAAGGTGCACGACCTAGGCCCAGGGCAGTCCAAGACCGTGAATATACAACTAGACAAGTATGGGGTATCTTATTGGAGCCATCTGTACGATACTTGGACGGTCGAGAAGGGCGTTTATGGCATTCAGGTTGGACCCAGCAGCGATCGGCTGTCTTTGAACGCTCCTTTCGAATTGAAGACTAGTTTCGAGTGGACGGGCATTTGAAGATTGGCGTAACGCCCTTCATCGATAAAATGCACATACTAAAAGAGAGGTTCCCAAAAATTGTTTGGTTATTGTAGTAGTTACATTTGGATACCATGGACGACTTTTTTTTTTATGTACACGAGGTTATTTCTTCTTCGGTTCCTGGAGCTCATCCGATGGGTACTGGATCGTTATTGTACGGTAAACTCTCTTTCCGAATTCATAAACTTCATGTGGCGTAGGTGTAGCATTGCGGGTACCACTCAGTCTTCAAAGCCAGTGCAATCGGAACGTCGGGACCGAGATCTGTAAGCTGCATTAGGCGTATCTCAGGTTGTAGAATAATGCACATACTGTTGAGGGGTAACTTATCGCAGAAAGTGTCGCTCGAGTTAACTGGCCCGCTAAAGCTAAATTGATTAGCTTCAGCCTTTTGCTGCCAGGTCCACCAAACATGATCGACATTTCCGTGGTGCAGATACTAGATGGTATGAAGTTAGAGGTGGGCGCTACTAATCACTCGAATATAGCTTACGAAGATTGGGTCGTTTGCTCCGAAGACTTGGACGCCATTGTAGGGCGTACCTTCGAGGCTGTTGGATTCACATTTTCCATGAGTACAATAATTAACCAGAGTAGATTCGTTACTCACAAATTGAAACTCTGCTCGTCACCACCGACCATGAAATGAATGCTGTTGTGAAGACTACGGAAGTTCCCAGTGGGATCGTCGAGTCCATCAATCATAGTCTCAAGGTTCCAGAAATCAGTTGCATTCAGTACGCGAGCACGAGCGGCCTGATTGCTGTGGGCCCAGTCAGAACTGTCGGTTATGGAAGAAAAGTAACAGGGGCCATACTAGGTGTTGCTCAGTCCAATCCCGTACTTGTTGTCGGGGTTATACAGCGCATCTGGGGTGAAATTACGAACTAAGTAATGCGGAACGGGCAATGCAGGCTGAATGGAGGTCAGTTGTG
>Ga0247742_10003187_pt1 | contig 10451 bp, 12 predicted proteins | sample UWRJL208509C2_FD_180944 | JGI IMG/M metagenome (GOLD analysis project Ga0247742, IMG submission 180944) | Plant litter microbial communities from Arlington Agricultural Research Station in Wisconsin, United States - UWRJ-L208-509C-2 | ecosystem: Environmental > Terrestrial > Plant litter >... | reverse complement strand
CATGCGGACCGGCGAAATCGTCGGGCAAGAGGTCGTGGGCAGCGAAGATTTGGCCGTCGAAGCGGAACAAGCCGGCAGAGGTGCCAAGCCACAGCCAGCCGTCGTTGGTCTGGGCCATGGCGCGGATGTCGCCGGGTGCGCCGTCCCTCGTCCGCCAGACGGTGGTGACATAGCCAGGGATGTCGGGTGTGGCAGCTGCAGCGGGCAACGGCATCGCAGCCAGGAGGGGCAGGGCGGAACAAGCCAGCCTCGCCAGAAGCGTTCGTCTGCGAATGCGTGTCTTGGAATTCGCTGGTCGATTCATGCCACTTCCCGCATTCGAGCAGCGCTCCGACCTGCGGCGGGCCCGTTCCCGCAGCACGCGCCGCACCTGAGATATAGCACAGCGCCCTGCCTGGACGCACGCCAGCGGCTCTGCCGCGGGCTGGGGTCGATGGCGTTTGAAAGGGCCCGGTTTCGCAGCCGGAAACGGGGATGAGGCTTCGCGCCGGGGACGTGCCGTTTTCGACCAGCGCGAGCAAAAACAACGGACAATGTGCCGGAGCGGTCACTCAGGTCTTCCAAACTCCCGGCCGAAAAAAAAAGGGGGGCTGCCGTAGCCGGGACAAGACAGCCTGTGCGTCCGGGTTACCGCTGCGCGAGAAAATGCACCGGCGGTCACTGGTGCGCATCATTCGTTGACCGGGCACGCGGACCAAAGAGGATTTTTCGGAGATGGATTTTGGAGCTCTCGCGCACGCCTTCGGGTTCGGGCGCGGCGCAAGCAGCAAACCGGTGGGCAAGCAGCCTCCACAGGCGTTGTACCGGTACCGTCCCTGCACAAACGTGCTGCTCGAACGGGAGCTCGACGCGCTGGAAAACAGTTACCTCTTTGCCCCGTCGTTTGAGTCGATGAACGACCCGATGGAGGCCTTCGTCGAGGTGGGCGGTGAGCACGATGTGCTGTTGACCCGTCTCAAGGCAGGATCTGAAAACACCCTCAAAGCGCTCTACGCGCAAGTGACCAGCATGGTTGCCAACGCGGGGCTGATTTCCTTCTCGGCCACACACGCGGATTTCCCCCTGTGGGCCTATTACGCAAGCAACTTTGCCGGCTTCTGCCTCGAGTTCGACACCAATGCTCTCCAGTTCGGGGATTTGCAGGGCGAGCAGCTCCACCCTGTGACATACGCCGAAGATGCGCTGCCCGCTGTGTCATTGACGACGTTGCTCAAGCAGGCGCGCGGGCCCGGGAACCTTGTCACGGACCGGCTCTCGCGCAAAAGGGCCGAGTGGGCACACGAGCGGGAGTGGCGATACATCACCGGGCGTGTGGGAAAAAAGCACCTGCTCGACACCGCTCTCCGGCGGGTCTATCTCGGGCCAAGAATGGCGCCGGCGCATGTCGAGCGCCTGTGCGCAGTTCTCGCAGACCGTCCCGTCGAGGTGCTGAAGGGCGTGGTGCGCGGTTTTGACATGGGTTTTGAAAGCGTGCAGGCCGGGGCAAGCGTCGCAACATCCGGCCGGGTCGGGCAGGGCAGGTTTGCGCAGGACGACCTGGTGTCGGAAGGCGAACTCCGGCAATTTCTCCAGGTGCCCTTCGAGGCATTGATTGCCGAGTGCGAGCGTCTGGCGTCGCACCCGAACATGGACGGATTTACCGGCATTGACGTCGCCGCCGCCATCCCGGATGCCCTGTTTGTCGGGACGAGCTACCGGCTCCGCAGCGGCCGTGAAATTTACCGGCAGCGGTACTACGACCGCCAGATGCATCGAACGCGGTGGCCACACCACGTATAGGGCCTGCGCCAGCAGACGGGATGACCATCTCGGGAGGAGAAGGGTTCCGGTCCCGGTGCATTGGGTCTACAGTCGGGGCAGGGGGCCCATTCCGGTACACGCCGATGCTGCCCGTTCCGTCTGCCGCGTCACTGCCCTCTCGCGTCGCGAGCTACCTGCGCATGTCAACAGACATGCAGCAGTACTCATTGTTGAACCAGCAGGCGGCGATTGATGCCTACGCTGCCGAGCACGGGATGAGCATTGTCCGCACCTATCAGGACGCCGGCCGCAGTGGCCTGACCATCGAAAGGCGGCCCGGACTCCTCTCCTTGATGGACGACATCCGCTCGGGCCATGCGGGATTCGAAGGCGTCCTGGTGCTTGATGTTTCAAGATGGGGACGGTTCCAGAACACAGACGAATCCGCCTATTACGAATTTTTGTGCTGGCGCGCTGGAGTAAGGGTGCTGTATGTGGCCGAAAGCTTCGACAACAGCCAAAGCCCGTTTTCTATGGTGTTCAAAGGCATCAAACGCGCAATGGCTGCGGAGTACAGCCGCGAACTTTCCGCCAAGGTTTTCTCGGCCCAGCGTCGCCTCGCGAAGATGGGCTACCGCCAGGGTGCGGTCGCAGGGTATGGCTTGCGCCGGCTTCTCATCAGTGCCGACGGCGAAGCGAAGTTCCTGCTTAAAGACGGTGACAGAAAGGGCCTCACAACGGACCGGATTATTCTTGTCCCCGGACCGGCTGAGGAGACGGAAACGGTCAGGTGGATGTTTGAGCAGTATCTGCAAGGGAGCGGCTGCTCGGCCATTGCGCATGCGCTCAACGAACGAGGCATTGTCAGTCACCGTGGCAAGCGGTGGGTGTTTGGCACCGTGCGGACTGTTCTCGACAGTGAAAAATATGCCGGGCACGCCGTCTATGGTCGCTCAAGCAAGAAGCTTGCAGGGCGCATTGTTCAGAAGGTCGAGAGCGAGTGGACGAGGAAGAACGACGCGTATGAGGCCATCGTGCCCGCCGGACTTTTTGGAGCGGTTCGCGCCGAGCGGTTGCGCCGCCGGCAGCACGAGACGGACGAAGCCTTGCTCGCGGACGTGCGCAGGATTCTCAAACGCGAAGGGCAGCTGACCGGGCCTTTGCTCGATGCCGAGCCTGGCGCAATGTCCAGCCACGGTCTGGCGCGCCGGTTCAACGGACTGACGGGGCTGTACAAGGCTGTCGGATTCAAGCCGAAGCGGCACCTCCGCTACGCCGAAGTTCGTCAGTGGCTGACACGGTGGCGCGAAAGCCTGACGTCATTTTCGGTCAAAATCCTGGAAGACGGCGGCTCCCACGTAGAGCGCGACGGCTGGCGGTTGCGGGTCGACGAGGCATGGACACTGTCCCTCGTCATCGTTCACGGGTCGCGACCAACCGGATCCGCCCAGCAATGGTTCAATCACAGGAAATGCGAGGACACGGACGTCGTTGTATTTGCCCGCGCCGTCTACGGCGAATCAGGGCCAATGGACTACTTCGTATTGCCCCGCGTGCTTTTTCCGGAATGGCCCAAGTGCTTTTACACCCGCAACCGTCCGGTACTCGAGTCTTGCCGATATCCGTCTTTGGCCATCCTGGGGGACCTGGCGAGGCTTTCCAGAATGGAGTCGGCGTTGTGTGGATAAGTCACACGGAGCGCGCATGTATTCGGCGGCAGGACGCGGCCGCGCTGACGTTTGCCGCAACGAGGGCCGAGGCCCGGTTTCATGCGGTGACCAATGCGCTCAGGGCGCTGTTTGCAGACGCCAGAACGGCAGGAATTCTTGAGCGCCACGGCATGCGGTACGTGGCTCTCGGGCGCTCGTCGAGGCTGTCTGCGAATGGCAATGCAGAAGGTCTCGCTGTGCTTGAGAGTGTCGTGTTGGGGGGAGTCGTGGCGAAATTGCTGTCCGACGGGGACCTGGTGCGGTGGCTTTCACGTCACCAACCCCGGGAGCTCGCGGCGCTGCAGGGGGCTTGTGAGTGAGCGCAGCAGTGGTGACGCTGGGCGTTGGTCCTTGCCGGTCTCAACCGCCCCGCGTAACCAACCCAGGGCTGGTCGTTTCGTGCCGGATTTCACTGACGCCGTTTCGTCCGGGTTTTCTGTCAAAGGCTCGCGAGAGAGCAGGCCGTGTGGTCTCCAACCGAACGCGCAGGTGACTGAGTTCCCGCCGTCTTCCCCCAGGTGCCGGTCAGCCATGGTCTGCGTCGGCGTCCCTCCAACGGGAGACTCGACAGCCCAGGAACCTCGTTATCGAAAGAGGTCGCGTTCCTGCTCAAACATAGCAACGATTTCGTCGGCGATGACACGAATGGAAGCGTCTTTCCGGTCACGGCTGCGGGTGAGCAGATAGACGTCCCTGACCGGCGGGACCAATCCGAGATTGCAGACACGCAACATCGGCGCAGGGCGGCCGATGTAGTGGGGGATGAGTGCGAGGCCGACGCCCGATTGAGCGGCGATGGCCTGGAGAAACTGGTCTTTGGCACGGAACGCCACGCGAGCTCGCGGGAAATGCTGGGACATCCATATGGCTTGCGATATGTACGCATCCGCTTCATTGAAGCCGATGAAGACGGGCTCGGCTCCTGCTTCCACCGAACGACATGCATCCTCCGTCCCGTAGAAGCCATAGCCCATGGTGGTAAGGGGGCGTGCGATGATGTCGCCGTCCTTTGGCTTGTCCACACGTATTGCGATGTCCGCTTCGTGCCTTTCGAGGCTGACGGACCGGAGCGCGGGGGCGAGGTCGATATCCATCCTCGGATATCGCGTCGCCAGGTGTGCAAGGCGGGATGCGAGGAAACCGGACGACAGGCCCGGGGACGAGCTGATTCGGACCAGTCCGCTGGGCGACCCATCGGTCGCGCCACGTCCGAGGATCTGGGCTGCCTGCTCCATGTCGCTGGCGGCCTCGAGCGCCCGCGTCCCGGCCGGCGTCAGCACGTAGCCCTCCGGGCGCCGCTCAACGAGCTTTTCCCCCAGACTTTGCTCCAGCGAATGCAGCCTGCGCGCCACCGTCGCATGGCTGACCGAAAGCGTTCGGGCCGTGGCAGACAGGCTGCCCTGCCGCGCCAGAGCAACAAAGACCCGGACATCTTGCCAGTCCAGGTCTGTACATTTTTGATCAGCCATTGATCGGAGACAGCTAATTTTCGAGACCCGCACCTTGCCCTAGATTCTGCCCATCCCGCAAGCACAACGGAGCAGAGCAATGTCACAGAGCAAGAAAGTTGCCATCGTCACCGGCGCCTCCCAGGGCATCGGCGAAGGCATCGTCAACGGGTTTCGCGCACGCGGCTACGCCGTGGTGGCCACGTCCCGCTCCATCAAGCCCTCGGCGGATCCGGACCTGGTGACGGTGGCCGGTGATATCGGTGACCCGGAGACAGGCAAGCGGCTGGTCGCCACCGCACTCGACAGGTTCGGTCGCATCGACACCTTGGTGAACAATGCCGGCATCTTCATCGGCAAAGCGTTCACCGATTACACGGAGGCCGATTATCGCCTCAAGCTCAAGACCAACCTCGACGGCTTCTTCTTCACCACCCAGGCCGTCATCCCCGTGATGCTCAAGCAGGGCAGCGGTCACGTGGTGCAGATAACGGCATCGACGGCCGAGTTCGCGAGCTCCAAGGGCCCCGCCTTCATCGCCATGCTGACGAAGGGCGGCATGAACTCGGCGACCAAGAGCATGGCCATCGAATACGCCACCAGCGGCATCCGTGTGAACGCTGTGGCGCCAGGCGTCATTCGTACGCCCATGCACGATCCGAAGCTCGTCGACCAGCTCGCCGCATTCCACCCCATGAACAAGCTCGGTGAGGTCGAGGACATCGTGCGCGCCGTGCTCTACCTCGAGGACGCCGCTTTCTCCACCGGTGAAATCCTTCATGTCGATGGCGGCCTCATCGCCGGTCGCTGACCCAACCAAGAGGGGTGCCATGCGCCCCTTATTCCTGGAAAAGACAATGCCAATCGTGAACATCCTCGTGACCCGTGAGGGCACCAGCCCGGGCGCAGTCCGCACCACCAGCGAACAGAAGGCAGCCGTTTACAAAGGCATTGCCGACCTGCTTTTCAAAGTCATGGGCAAGCCGCATGACGACACCGTCGTGCTTTTTCATGAGCATGAAATCGAGGACATCGGCCAGAGCGGCGTGCCGCTGGACGAGTTCCGCATCCAGCGTGCGCGAAAGCGGTCGACTGAACCCTGACGTCCAGACACACGCCAAATCCGACGTGTGAGCGTCGGCTACGCCAGACATCGGAGCGCTGCAAGATGCGCTCCGATGGTCTGACTTCCGAATCAACCAGAGGCCTCATCCAGAATGAATACTGCGCATGTCGACGCTTACTTTGAAGCGCTGAGCAAGAGGGACAGTCTGCGGATCGTCCCCCATTTCGCCGATAACATCGTCTTGCTGGGCCCAATTTTCCCCGAGCCGACGGAAGGCAAGGATGCCGTGGTCGAGGTCCTCACCGGGTTCCTTGAAACCATCGACACCCTGGATGTGAATCTTCGGTTCGCAGCCGAGCGGGACGTCGCCGTCTTCTTCAGTTTCACGTGCAACGGCATCGCGGTGAAGGGCAACGAACACCTGCATCTGGACGAAAACGGTCTCATTGACCAGATCGAGGTGGCGTGGCGGCCCCTGCCTTCCGCCGTCCTCGTCCCGGAAGTGTTCGCCAGCAAACTCGGTTTCGAGGCGATGCGCCTCGTGCCTGCATCGGCCATGTAAACACATCCATGCCAAACGGCGCGGCGCATCCGGCTTCCCGGTCTTTGCCTCGACGGGGCCGTCGAAGGAAGGCGTTTTCGGTTCCGGTCGCCGCTGCCTTGCACCTTCCGCCTCAGGACGTCGCCATCGTGTTTCTTGCATCACCACCCGAAGCAGCACTGCTACCGCCAAATCTTCGGATGGCCCCGCACGAGCGCGCGGCCGACGGCCGCGTCCCTGATGCGGATGACTGACGACACCCACCGCACCCCGGCACCCGGCCCGGCGCTGCATGGCCGGAACGCCCGGGGTGCGCTGGCCGATTGGCAACTCGGGGCCGCGCTCTGGTGCCTGGGCAACCAGACGTCATTGCGGCTGGCTGTTCGCGAAGCGACACGCGCCTGTGGGGTATCCCGTGAGCATTTTTCGCGCGCGTTCAAGGTCGCAACCGGCATGAGTCCGAGCCGGTGGCATCTGGAGAGGCGCCTGGACCAGGCGCAGCAGTTGATTGCATCCAGCGAATTGTCGCTGGCGGCCATTGCGGCCCATTGCGGCTTTGCGGATCAGAGTCATCTTACAAACGCCTTCAAGAGGCTGCGCCACCAGAGCCCCGGGGGGTATCGGCGGTCGCTTGCCGGGTAGACGCCGCGACGTGTAGGCCCCTCGCCCGGCAACGCCCACGCGTGCGGGAACTCGTCGGCCCTGGGGATTGCCGCGAGGGCAGCCAGCAGGGTTCCCCAGCGATGGGGGCAAGGCGCCGACTGGTGGGTGCCGGACGCCCGTGCAAGGACATCGAGCTGTTTTGGAACTGCGGCAGAGCTGACCCGCTTTCACACCCCGCGCGGCCTGTCCCGTTTAGTCTTCCGTCGGACCGCCGTTGCAGGTGGGGACTCAGGGGGAAGGGCACGATGGGTAACCAGGTTGTGTGCGGTGCATGCCGGGATGGCGGGGCGTTTGAAACATCCATCACCATGGCCTTCCAGCCCATCGTCAATGTGACCGCGCGGTCGGTCTTTGCGCACGAGGCGCTGGTGCGTGGCTCAGACGGCGCGTCCGCACAGGAAGTCCTCTCTGCTGTGAGCCCTGGAAACCAGTACGCCTTCGACCAGGCCTGTCGGGTACGCGCTCTCGAATGCGCGGTGGAAGCGGGAGTTCCCGCCCTGCTGTCCATCAACTTCCTGCCCAACGCGGTGTACAACCCGGAGCACTGCCTGCGGGCGACTCTTGCTGCTGCGGAACGGGTTGGCTGGCCGCTGGCCAACATCATCTTCGAGGTCACCGAGCACGAAGCCATTTCTGACCCTGCGCACCTGCTCAACATTCTTCGGACTTACCGCGCACGGGGGTTCCTGACCGCCATTGACGATTTTGGCGCCGGCTACGCTGGCCTGAATCTGCTCGCCGATTTCCAGCCCGACTTGCTTAAGCTCGACATCGGGCTTATCCGGGGCATCGATGGTGACCGCGTCCGCCAGCGCATCGTCGCCCACATGACACGGCTCTGCGAGGAGCTTGGCGTGCGGGTCATCGGTGAAGGCGTGGAAACGGCCGGGGAATCTACCGCGCTGCTCGACCTGGGTGTGGTGCTCCAGCAGGGCTACCACTTTGCCCAGCCATCGACGGGCCAGGCTGTCGTTCCCGAATTTCTCCGTTGATGCTGTCCGTACGTGGCTGTCGGTCTTGCTGGCAAGTGAATCGCGCGTGTTCTTCGGGGGACAGGCCGACGACATAGGTTTGTGAATGTTCACGGGCAGGGCCCTCCGGATTCACGGACAGTCGCTCAAAGTGACAGTCCATTCGTATCCGGTTTTTTCCATGTCGGTTCAGGACGTTTTTTCCGCGCATCTCGCAAGCCAGCAGTTTCCTTGCCTTGCCGCAAGAACTGCCCATTCAAGGGACCAGGTCACCCATGTCGAGGCGTTCGACATCCGCTGCGGCAAGGACGACCGCGCAGTCGCCGAGGCAATCGAGGCTTTTGCGACCCACCGGAAGCCTGACCACGTCTTCCATAGCCTCGTCGTGCATTTTCCCCATTCGCCGCCGCTCACAGAGCTCGATTTCGAGCAGCATCTGTTCGCCCGGCTACAAGGCATCCACGATGCCGACCGGGCCCGTTTCGCATGGGACGACACGGTCAGCGATGACCCTAAGTCCGACCAGTTTTCGATGAGCGTGGGCGGCAAGAGTTTTTATGTCATCGGCCTGCATCCGGGCGCGAGCCGTGCGGCTCGGCGTCTGGCCCACCCGGCCATGGTGTTCAACCTCCACGCCCAGTTTGAATACCTGCGCGATCAGGGCCGTTATGACCGTCTCAGGGACGCCATCATTGCCCGGGACATCGAACTCAATGGCTCGGCGAATCCGATGCTCGCTGTGCATGGCCAGAGCTCGGAAGCCTTGCAATACAGCGGACGGCATATTGAGGGAAACTGGGAGTGCCCGTTCAAACCCCATGGGAGCAAACAATGACGGAAGTGATTCAGCCGCAGAGCGGGGTGGCATTCCTGTTGAACAAAGGCCAAACGCTGACGGTCATCGACCCGGAAGGTCAACAGGTGGCAGACCTCACCGCCTTCGCTGCGGCTGACACCGGTGAGGTGCTGTCATCGGGCAGGACGCTTGACTATGCGAGCAAGATTTATCTCTCGACGGGTGACTTGCTCTATTCGAACCGCAGCCACGTCATGTTCGAAATCATGGAAGACAACGTGGGTCGCCACGACTTTCTTCTCGCCCCTTGCTCGGCCGAGATGTTCCGCAAACTTTATGGGCACACTGAGCCGCACCGGGGCTGCTTTGGCAACTTGCGGGCGGCTCTCGCACCGTACGGCATCGATGGTGACCGGATCCCGACGGCTTTCAACGTCTTCATGAATGTGCCGGTGAACGGCGAAACAGGGACGCTGACAGTGCAGCCGCCTTTGAGCAAGGCCGGCGACAAGACGCGATTCAAAGCGCACATGGACCTCATCGTGGGCCTGACCGCTTGCTCCGCTGGCATGTCAAACAACTTCAAATTCAAGCCGATTCACTACCAGGTCGACTAAGGCGCCAGGTCACGTTTCGCGCTTTCGACCCTTGAAGAAGGGTTACGTGCGCCCTCGCAGTCAGGGGCACGACGATGAGCGCGTCGTCCGACCGGCCTGCTGGGTCACGGTAAACGACGCTTGCAACGACCGCCGGGTGGCGGGAGAAAAGGGCGGAATATGCAAAGGGGTTCCAGTTTGGCCGCAGGCCGTAAGGACCGTTAGGCATTCTGCCCGCTTCCCCGCTTCCCCGCTTCCCCGCTTTCAGATTAGGTCCCGCGATGTCCGGGCAATATCGCGAATTTTTCATTGTCATCGACCTCAGTCCATGCGGGCCAGCATGACTGGGGATTAAGGTCGTCAAAGTTCGTCAGGGTACCTCGGGTGGGAAATGGGTCAAAGCTGTGGGCCTGAGCTCCAAAAAGAAGCATTGGACAGGCGTCCCGTCCGTCGGGTCGGGGTAGTGCCAAGGGCAGGCTTCACAGCTGGCTTTGCGTCAGGCTAGAATTTTTTCCATGAGGCCGCGAGACGACCAAACCCTCTTTGGCGCTGACGTCGCTTTTGATGCTCTCGCGATGAATGAGGCGGCTTTGAATCGGGACTTTGACGAAGCCCGGTTCCGTGCCCGCATGGTGGTCGGCAAGGCTTATGGGGAAGGGCATTTCAGCGTGGCAGTGATGGCCGCTCGGATTGTCGAAGCGCTTGGTGAACCGGGAACGGCACCCATACCTGGGTACGGTGACTTGATGCTGCAACTCGCGCATGCCATCGGTACGCTGGTCGGTGAGCCCGTGCAGCAAGGGGCCGCGTAAGGGATGCGTTTGCGTGTCTTGGCGGGCGTTGAACGGTTTTCACCAACGTGAAAGCGCTCCTTAAAGTCGGCGGAATTTTGGCCGATGCATCCATGTCCGACATGACTCC
>Ga0247742_10003186_pt1 | contig 10451 bp, 10 predicted proteins | sample UWRJL208509C2_FD_180944 | JGI IMG/M metagenome (GOLD analysis project Ga0247742, IMG submission 180944) | Plant litter microbial communities from Arlington Agricultural Research Station in Wisconsin, United States - UWRJ-L208-509C-2 | ecosystem: Environmental > Terrestrial > Plant litter >... | reverse complement strand
AATTGCAAACAGCTATTCATAGTGGTGTATCATAGTGAGACCGACGATGTCGTTTCTATGCCTATTCTGTTTCTTTTCTACTCGACTTTGGCATCAATCCAGTTTGCCGAACGGGATATAAGAGAGATACTTAATATCCGAAGTGAACGTATGGGACCCACGTCATGAGACCTAGCTCCGTGTCGCCAACTTGCTCTCGAATGCCTTGAACAGCGTGATGGAGGGCGCGTGCAGCACTGGCGGTGTCGAGTGTCTCCTTATCCGTGAGATACTTGTAGAAGCTTTCCGCCACTGCGGGGCCGTACTGATCCTTGATGGACCACATAGTCGCTACCACACCTCGATACCCTACAGCCAACATTCCAGCCGCCAGGTGAACTGCTTCTTCCGAAAGCTTCTCGTCCCCGGTACTTGTCTGGCATGCCGACAAAAAGGCCAACTCAGAGTGAGCGACTCTCTGCTTCATAATCTCTGCGAGCTCAAGCCGTCCGTCGTGAAGGTAGAATCCACTCTTAAGAGGGTTCTCGATATTCTGACTTGCATGGCATGCAAAGTGTATCGAAGTGTATGATTCCATTTCCAATTTTACCCGACTGACCGTTGCGGCTTCACCTTCCAGACAAAGTAAGTCGCAATGAGCAGATCCAACTGCTTTCGATACGGCAATCATTTCTTTCGTGGTGCCGGGGATTGGAGAGCAACCAGGTGTGTTCGGTTGGCTGATGATAAGGAGCTTGGTAGACAATGGTGGCCGTACGTTGTCGGATTTCTTCATTTTTTCAAGAAGTGCACTGAGGGTGGGGGTGTATGAAGACACCGCAAAGTCAGAAATGCAGGACCCTGGTGAAGATTGCCCGTTTCGACTGTAGATTCCCGCGGCATGAAGTGGAAGGAATGCAAGGGGACCAGTTGGGCACCACCAGATTCGGACTATGTCTGACGGATCCCGAGACTTGTACAAGAAATTGTCAACGAGAATATGGCATTAGATCAACAAACAAAAAAAACTCACGGAATATGCGAGTCTATCAAAGATTGGCTTCACCACACGCAGCCAAAGTTCCTCCAGGACGAAATGGATCATACTCTGCGTTTCGGTTCCATCATCCAGTACCGGGCGTGTGCCGCGATCTTCTTCTCGCATGCGAACCCCGCGCGATAAAAGGAAGCGACGTAGACTCTCTCTGAGATCAGACGCCCGCTGATAAGTAAATTCTTTTAGAGGGATGTGGATCGGCGCGTCGAAGCCAGAGACGAGAGCTAGTGCGTCACAGGTGTTTACATGAACGTTGATGAGAATTATTGGGCCGTCTGATGGGAGATGTTTCAGGAGATCTGATGCGGGAGGGGTTCGAAGAAAGTCGTGGAAGGTTGTGATGCGGCGAATCTCTTTGAGCAGCTGGTTCCATTCTTGAGCAAGCTTCACGTGAATGTGGGCCTCGTCCTGTAAATTCATCTTTTGCGGCAGCGAAGCACCTGCACCCAGACCTTGACGGGAGCCAGATCTTTCCAGCGCAGTCGAAATCTCCAAAAAGCGTTGTGCTAAGGGCTCGTGGTGTACCTGCAGATGGTCCACAGGAGTGCGAAGCTGATTGAGTTGGCTCCAAACTATGCAGCGACCTTGTTCTAGCCATTCGAGGGCTTTTTCAGGATCTCCCAGAGCAAGTGCAGCTGAAGCGGCTGTTGTGGTTAAAACTGGAATCCGAGTGAGACTTGTGTGGCGTTGCTCAATGGTGCGGTTCATGCCAGCAAACTCCGACATCAGATCAACTGCAATACCAAACGAGTTCAAGGCTTTCGAAGGATCGTAAGCCATCGTGAGTTGTACAAGTTCCCAGGCGGATTGTATGCGAGTTGAAGAAGGTCCAAAAGTGGTCGCAGATTTTTGGTAAATTGCTATAGCGGCATGGATATCGGCAAGATTGTGTGTATGTTGGACACGGTCTATAATTGCGTTCCCGAGGTTATTCAGGATATTAGACATGTCGCCATGTCCCTCGGGAGTCAGTCGAAGTGCCCGCTGCTGGTTCGAAATGGCTTCCTCGATGTCCTCGAGAGCGCCTGTGTGTTGGAAGCGGTACCGAAATGAACTTCCAAGATTACTCAGAAGAAATGGCTTCCATGCGTGGTCATCAGGCGTGAGTTCAACAGCCTGCTGAGTCGCCAATATGGCCTCCGATATGTCAGGGAGGTTGCCTGTTCGTTGAAAGCGGAGCTGAAACGAAACCCCGAGGTTAGTCGCAAATGCTGGAATATCTGCATGGCCCTTGGGAGTCAGATGAATGGCCTGCTGCTGCAATGAAATGGCCTCCGAGATATCATTGGGATCGGCCGTTCGTTTGAATCGATGTTGATACGAGGCTGCAAGACTATTCAGAAATATCCGTCTGTGTGAGTGGTCACTGGGAGTGAGTTGGACTGCATGTTGCAAAACCGAAATGGCTTCTGAGATGTCGCTGAGATCGCCAGTGTCTTTAAAACGGGTTTGGAAAGCGTTCCCAAGGTTATTCAGCCTTTCTGGCATAAAAGCGTGGCCATCAGGGGTGGCTATAATCGCACGCTGTATGAGAGATATGGCTTCAGAGATGTCAGTGAGATTGTGAGTGTGTCCGAAGCGACTCAGAAATAATGCGCTAAGGGTTTGTAGCATATTTGGCTTGTCAGCATGTCCATCAGGAGTGAGTTGAACTGCCTGCTGCTGGACTGAGATGGCTTCCCTGATATCGTTTAGATCACCTGTGCGCTCGAACCGGCGCAAAAGTGAAGCCCCAAGATTATTCAGCCATCCTGCCCTGTCTGGATGGCCGTTTGGAGTGAGTTGAACTGCCCGCTGCAGTACGTGAATGGCCGTGGAAATGTCAGGCATATTGCCTGAGCGCACAAAGCGATGATGAAGAGAGCTTCCGAGGTCATTCAGCAATTTTGGCATGTACGCGTGGCCGTCAGGAGTTAGCTGAATTGCCAGTTGCTGGGAAGAGATCGCCTCAGAGATATCGTCGAGGTTGCTCGTGTGTTGGAACCGATGTCGAAGAAAATTTCCAAGATTACTCAGTCTTGGTGGCATTTCCGCGTGGCCATTGGGGGTGAGTTTAACCGCTTGCTGTCCAACAGAGATCGCCTTCGAGATATCGTTGGGGTTTCCCATGTGTTCGAAGCGAAGATCTAATGAGACCCCGAGGTCATTCAACCGTCCTGGCATGTCAACGTATCCATCAGGGGTGAGTGTAACTGCCCGTTGGTGGAATGAGATAGCCTCCGTTAAGTCGTTGAGTTCACTAGTGTGTCCGAAGCGAGTTTGAAATAAAGTCCCAAGTTGATTCAGCCTTCCTGGCAAATCAGCATGGCCCTCGGGGGTGAGTTCAATTGCCTGCTGCTGTACTGAGATGGCTTCCGAGATATCATTGAGATTGCCGTTACGTTTGAAGCGAAGACGAAATAACGACCCAAGACGATCTAATATCACTGCTTGGTGAGCGTGGCCATTAGGTGCCAGTTCAAAGGCTCGTTGATAAGCTGAGATGGCTTGTGAGCCCTCGGTGGCGTAGGCGGTGCGAGATGTCAATGCAATCCCAGGATTCGAAGCTGGATAGTATGTTGAACAACTGCCTTCTTTTGACACCTGATGTTCACAGCTCACCAGTTTGAGGTAATTCATTGACAATGGCCGCTTGTCCTGTTGCGTAAGGAGTCTTGACGATTGTAAATGACAGCTTCAGCGTCAGCACCGGCGCAATGGCTTCAGATGTGAAGTGTTTTTCGAACTCTGACGGCCAAAAGTCAAGTGAGAGAACATTCGCACGCAACCTAAACGATACACCCACGGGCGTCATGTGTATTTGTATCGATCTCTAAAGCCAGCTCGTCCTTCGTGACAATGAAAGCCACTTGCGCAAGATCAATGAGCTCTCTGGATGTAGGCACGAAAATCAGGTCATCTAGATCCTCAGGTCTGTGATGTGATCGATGTCAGAGCCTACAAGACGAGTGAATCATGGCAATCCCTACAATTCAACGAGGAAAATCTGCTTCCATGCTGCGGGTGACTCTCGTTGCAACGGCAAAATCCCCACCTCCGTCTTTGCGAGTCCGCATATGACAAGCGGGACTGTATCAAGAGCTAGGGCGCCAGACCCTCCTGTTACGCATTCCAGACGAAGGTCTGATAATGGTCACGCTTGCGTTGTAAGATTGAAGTGTGAACTTGCCTGTTATATGGCGCCTGAGGCCAGTATTTTCACTGGGATTTTGACTATCTGTTTTGGTTGATAATGACCTTAGCCTTTCGGAATGGTCTTGAAGAGCCACAATTTCGTTAAGCGTAGTATGCTGTTTCGCCTCGACTGCTTCAAGTTCGGACGTGGAATCTCCAATTATAGAGTGAGCTACATAAATACCATGTTAAATCGTAGCACTCACCAGTTGCAATCAATCCAGTGTCGATATACCCAGCGGTGTCCCCAGTCTCTCTCTCGGGTCCAATGTCAGGGACTAACTCGGATTCCTGTGCACTCGATTCCCCCTCTGACGTAGTTTCGACGCCAAAACCTAAACGGGTTTACAGTAAATTCAGAGTTGATGTGGTGGGCTTTAGAATCGGATGAACACACGTGTGTTACGACTCCCTGGTAGAGGTGATCCAGCTTTGGGAAGATCGCTACGGGCAGTGGCAGACATTACTTCAAGAAGTTGTACCAACTGCTCTCGGCGTAGAAAAAAATCAAAGTGATCTTCTTGGTGTAGTGGCAGAACTTTCTATTGTGCACATAAGCATCAATATCGATGTGGTGAACGGCGTGTCAAAGTGAAATACATACGGCGACTTCGGTCTTTGCCGCCGGTGATCTGAATTGATCGGCACGCTGTGTACCTGTAGTCATTATCAATCTGTATTTAATCTGTGTACTTGGACTCAAATATCATTTTGTTCCATTGCCGTCTTATGTGATGATAGCCACATCCACATTACCATACTACGTTTCAACGTCTACTAGGCCATGAAGTGCCGCTGTAGCACGCCCAGCTGGTGACTCAACAGGTTCAGCCAAACTCTCCACTATCCGACGATAATTCTCGCAAACGTCGGTAGCAGCAGAGTGATTTTGACAGTTTGCTCAGGTGTACAGCACAGAAATGCATATGCTTGTGGAGAGACTAGAACCATAGAGAAAGTCCATCATATTTGCGTTATAAATTCAGGAGCATTTTTTCATTGTGTACGTTGTGTCGGTGTGGTGTTGTGATTAATATGCTGCTTAAATGCTAATGAGAAGTAACTTGAAGGGGCTTGGCGATCCAAAAATAGGCGCCTTGGGTTTTCCGACAAGCATGAACAAGCAAGCGGCACAGCATGCAACATGGTTGCCAAAAAAAACTTGGAATTTGTGGACCCACTGCGATCATAAGCTGGCAATTTCGAAATTGTTCTTATAACTCTTGGCCCATACACTGCTTCTGCCCTAGAGAATGAACTGCCAGGCTCTAGACTCCCAAGGACGAAAATACTCGGATCATGACACGGAATCGATGTCAGTACTCATCGCAAGGTGGAGGGTTTGACATCATGAGCCCCAAGCACATTAGCATCTAATAACCGTCATGGGAGGACTTAAGCTCCAATGCAAACTTCTCAACTATTTATTAGGGTTAGACCTTATATCGCGCTTCAACAACGAAGCCAACCTTATACACCCACCTAACGTCGACTCTTTCATCAAACATCATCAAAAATGTCCGCTGAAGATATCGTCACCGCTTATAATGTCGCCGTACCGGAGAAGCAGACCCAGTCTCTACCTGGCTTGGACAAAGACATGTCGCCCCATCTCGAGTATACTAAACTCGAGTTTTGGGATGACGAGGGCAAGCCGAGGCTTGTCGAATATGCTGGTAGCGGAAAGTAAGTGACCTGATTTGAATTTCTTAGTTGACACTGACCAACGTTGTTAACAGGCTGAAGGGGAAAACTGCCATCGTCACTGGTGGTGATAGTGGCATCGGCCGCGCTGCTGCTATCATGTTTGCTCGCGAAGGTGCCTCGGGTATTACGATCACCTACTTGCCTGAGGAGGAGGCAGATGTTAAAGACGCAAAGAAGATGATCGAGGACTCCGGGGCTCAATGCAACACCGTATGTGCAGATCTCATGGATCACTCAGCATGCCAGAAGCTCGTCGACAGCCACATCCAAAAGTTTGGAAAGCTGAATATCCTTGTGAACAATGCTTCCAAACAATTGTGGGTCTTAAAATTCATTACTTCTAGTGTTGACAGCGAATTGATGATGATTTTTTGCAGAATCTGTAAGAATTTCGTCGACATTGACCTAGGAAAGGTCGAAAGTACCTTCCGTTCTAACATCCTGCAAATGTTTGCCGTCACCAAATACGCCGTGCCACACATGAGACGCGGTTCGACAATCATCAACACCACCTCCGTGACCGCCTACAAAGGCTCTCCAGGTCTCGTCGACTACAGTTCTACGAAAGGTGCCATCACGACATTTACTCGCAGTCTTGCTGTCCAGCTTGCACCCAAGGGTATTCGCGTGAACGCTGTCGCTCCAGGACCTATCGTTACCGCTCTTCAGGCTGGGTCTCGCTCCGCTGAGGACATAGAGGGCTGGGAAGTAGGCCAGGTGCCACTTCATGGACGTGCTGGTCAACCCGCGGAAGCTGGACCTTCGTATGTGTTTTTGGCGTCGAGTGACTCGAATATCATGACTGGTCAGGTCATTCATATTAACAGTGAGTAGAGAGCGTATTTTGCGGTTGATTATTGGTAATTGGTTGCTCATTGATCCGATCTATTCTTCTTTGCCAGGTGGCCAGCATGTGGGCGGCTCATGAGCCGTAGACCGCATGGGTTTGACGAAAAATAGTTGTGCACCATGATGCAGAAATTCGATCTAAACCCAGTGTATTATTATTAGTCTCAAGGCCATTCTGCTCTCTATTGTATTTAGTGAATCACAAGGCAATTGACTGACATCCGATGCAGGGTGAGATCGTGAGAATCAGTATGATTTGCAATGAGCCTGCGACTTGCTCCCAACCCAATCACTGGTCAGCGCGAAATTTCTACATCTTCGGTACTCAAACCTCAGTACGATGTCAAAACCCAGCTGACACCCATATAGGTCTGTTAAACTTTACGATGCTACGGACCAGTTCAAGACTTTGCCGGACGGCACTTACTCGTTCGTATGCCATTGCTGGTTCTCCTCATGCTCTCGTTTTCCTTGAGCATCGAGATGGTGTCATTGACTCGGGATCTCTGTCTGCACTCTCCGCTGCTGAGAAACTCGGTGGCCAGGTTTCTGGCTTGGTCGTAGGTAACTCGGAACATGTACCGGGTGTCGTCGACAAGGCGAAACAGTGCGTTCGAATCCTGCTCCTCCCTTGGCTGATTACTGACATCAAATTCAGACTGAAGGGCTTAAACTCGGTCCTATACTCAACCTCCACACAATATGACAAGATTGTACCGGAAACCCTCTCACCTCTTTTCGAAAAGCTCTTGTCAGATTCGTCATTCACGCATGTCGTCTCCGCCACCTCCTCCACTGGCAAATCAATCCTGCCGCGTGTATCAGCAAAGCTCGATGCACCTACAATCTCTGATATTGTGTCTCTAGAACATGACGCCTCGTCAGGCACTACCACTTTCACGCGACCCATTTACGCTGGTAATGCTATCTCCACAGTCCGCGCCCCAGGGGCAATTCCCATCAAGTTCTTCACCGTCCGAGCTACCGCATTCCCTCCCGCATCTTCGGATTCCTCTTCTCCAGTAGAGGCTAAAGAAGTTCCCGCAGTCGAAGTCTCCAACCCACTAACGGAGCACCTTAAAACCTCCCTCGCCCAATCCGACAGACCCGAGCTGGGCGTCTCCAAACGCGTCATTTCAGGTGGTCGTGCTCTCAAAGATGCAGCGACGTTTGAGAAGACGCTGTACCCACTGGCTGACGCGCTGGGTGCTGCGGTCGGTGCGAGTAGAGCAGCGGTGGATGCAGGGTATGCAGACAACTCGTTGCAAGTTGGTCAGACTGGCAAAGTTGTCGCGCCGGAGATGTACATGGCCATTGGGATTTCCGGCGCAATTCAACATTTGGCGGGAATGAAGGATTCGAAGATGATTGTTGCGATCAATAAGGTACAGTGTACCCTTTACACCAACATATGGCCGAGCAGAATGCTCAGTGCTTTCCTTCACAGGATCCGGATGCTCCCATCTTCCAGGTCGCGGATGTTGGACTTGTCGCCGATTTATACGATGCGATCCCAGAATTGACGAAGAAGTTGCAGAAGTAGATCATCATTCACCCGCAATACCAAGGATCTGGTGCTTTGGACTTTGGTTCAGGCTCCGTATTCAAGCAAAATATGAGAGTCCGATCTTGAAAATACATTTGTTACAGAGCTGAACGATGTGGCTTACAGAGGGTTTGTAGGTAATTTTGATAGAAGGGGAGACGCTGGATGACGTGTGGGGCACAGAAGACACGAATGGATAGCTTGGGATAGGGTTAAGGGGTAATGTATCGCCAGTATGGAGTAGAATTTCGGTTTGGTACAGGAGTCAGGTATGAAAAGGTTGGCCACACTCCCTATTGGGGGGAGGTTGCAGCTGAACCGGGTGAAGACTTCGTTGGATCTCGACGAGACTCTTCGGCAATCTTGAAGGCGGTCAAATATTTCGACGATGGAACTCTTGACTCGTCGAAGATGCGAAGGACAGGCGCTATGGTCCCTGAGGCTTCAGCCTTAATCGTGCAAATTGTTTGAAACGCCACAGTGAAGGCGAAGTTGAGATCGATGATGTAGGCATATGAGGCTTTGATCTTCTCAACCTCAGTAGCACGAATGAATTTGATGCCCTTAGGAGTCTCGGCAAACTTCCGAGCACATAAAGCCATCCCATCTTGAGAGTACTTGACCTTGCTATCTTTTTTCTTCCTTCCCTTTCTGAGGCTGGAATCCCAGCGGTGTTCGTCCCAAAGGGTCCACGCACTATTAACGTGTTCTCGTATGATTTGTAGTTCGCGATAGCGGTCATCAATTGAATCTTTTTGTACGTCCTGTTCATCGGTCTCAACACCTTGATGGCCTTGTTTTCCTGCAGCTTTCGGCCGTAGACTAGGTTCCATGGCAAGCGTATTCCAGAAATCGTAAGGTTCCCTGACGACTTTGTCGCGGTGGTTCCAGTTGAGCGTTAGAGCCGCCTTGCAACGTTCCATCAACTCCCGTCCCTTCAGTGCGCCAGCCTCCCGCAGCGCTCCCAAAATGTCTAGAAACCGGTTAGGTTGCTCGACCACAGCATTGCTCGGGTACCAGCGCTCGCGATCCTCCAGCGCGACCTTAGGTTTGAGACGGAGTCCGTTCTTGCTGGAATCAACCATAGTTGAGAAACTGTATAATTTCTAATCAGAGCTTGTCGGTCGACATGAAGAGATAGTCTTACATGTATGCAAGTCTAATGGACTCACGACTGTGGTAGCCACTCTTCAGAATCGATTTCTCGTGCATCCCGGAATACAATCCAACCCAAGGCTCGGTCAAGTTGGACATGAGAACATTCTGGAAAGCTTCATGGGATTGATGGGATGAGAAGAAGTTCTCCATAGACTGCACATCCTTGACAAAGTTGTCGGTCATGAAATTTTGAGGGGGTCGCGTAAAAGGCTTGTTTCGGAATGCGCGAACGAGCTCTTGATTGTAGAAAACCAGGGGTTTATCTGTACGCATATTTCAGTTGAGGATAATAAAGAAATTAGGAAATAATATTCACCGCCGTCCATGTCTTTGAAGAAACTCAACGTTAGATATTACAAAAAACGACCTTGCAACGCACCTCCATCAGCCAGGATACTCGCAATGCTACGTTCGCCTTTGGTGGAAACGATGAGGACGTCTGGCCATCGACTATATTCCGGTCGATCTACGGCATTCACCTCATATTGTTGTTAATTTCGATGCAGACTGGCAGGTGCGATTCAAAATTACCAGTTGGACGTCAGAAGGGAGGCGTATTGGATATCGCCCGACCTACCCAAACATAAAACAATATTCTACGAGCAGAAAACCAGAAACTCACCAAGATCTCCCCCTTGAGTCCGAAGCTTAGAAGGTGCGTTTGAGGGTCATTTCGAGGCTGAGAGAAACGGAGGCAAACTTCACCCTCCCTGAGAAGACCAAGAGGATCTGAATGAAAATATCATGTGAATCAGGATTCACCAACCAATCAAGTAGTTTCAAACCTGGGACGATAAAGGCTTCGAGAGATTCTGCAATCGGAATGCGACATTTCTTGGTAACAGCCTCGATAGCAGTTTGCACGATGTATTCAATCTTCGATTGTAGTACAACCTCATGGGAAGGATGGAAGCCGGCCTGCAAGAGTTCGATGGCGAATTCATGCAGACCAAATGGAGCTAAGAAAATTCATGAGCTCCT
>Ga0247742_10003184_pt1 | contig 10455 bp, 8 predicted proteins | sample UWRJL208509C2_FD_180944 | JGI IMG/M metagenome (GOLD analysis project Ga0247742, IMG submission 180944) | Plant litter microbial communities from Arlington Agricultural Research Station in Wisconsin, United States - UWRJ-L208-509C-2 | ecosystem: Environmental > Terrestrial > Plant litter >... | reverse complement strand
CGCATTTTCTCTTCAATACCTTGAACGCCATCTCCGCGCTCGCACTTGCCGACCCGATGCAGGCACGACTGATGATTTCGCGCCTGAGCGATTTCCTCCGTCTCACCCTGGAAGGGCGCCACTCGCAACAGGTGCCGCTCTCGCGTGAGATCGAGTTCCTCGAGTGCTATCTCGGCATCCAGCAGGTGCGCTTCCAGGATCGTTTGATCACGCATATGGATGTCGCAGGCAATACCGTTCACGCCCTCGTGCCGAACATGATCCTGCAGCCGCTCGTGGAGAATGCGCTGCGCCATGGGTTGCTGGACAAACCCGAGCGCGGCACCCTGCATATCCTGACGCGCCGGGATGGCGACGATTTGCACGTGCAGGTCGACGACGACGGGCTTGGCCTGCCACCGGAGGGCCCTACCGACGGCATCGGTCTGGGCAACACGCGAACCCGCCTGGACATGCTCTTCGGCGGCTCGGCCACGTTGGAGCTGTCGCGGCGACCCGACGGCGGTACGCGTGTCGAAATGCGCTTTCCGTACCGGGAGCAGGCGGCATGAGCACGCCCGCCATCCGCGCGCTGCTGGTCGACGATGAAGTGCTGGCTCGTCTCGCGCTGCGCCAGGCGCTCGCCTCGCATCCGGACATCGCCATCGTCGGCGAATGCGGCAATGCCGCCGAAGCGAAGCAGGCGATCGCGGCGCTCGAGCCGGAGCTCCTGTTCCTGGATATCCGCATGCCGGGGATGGACGGCTTCCGGTTGCTGCATGGCATGCAACGGAGCAGCCTGCCCATGGTCGTCTTCGCCACGGCGTACGGGCAGCACGCCTTGCGGGCGTTCGATGCGAATGCCATCGATTATTTGCTGAAACCGATCGACCAGGCTCGCTTCGACCAGGCCATGTGCCGGGTGCGTCAGCATTGGCAGGGCCTGAGCATGGCGCCGACGCCTGCACCGACGGTGTACCTGCAACGCATCAGCGTTCCCAGCGGCGAGCACATCCGGGTCATCGCGACCTTCGACATCGACTGGATCCGTGCCGATGGCAACTACGTACGCATCCATGCGGCGGGTACCTCGTACCTGCACCGCGAGCCACTGACCGGCCTGCTGGCGACGCTCGATCCTGCGCGGTTCCTCCGCATCCACCGTGGCATCGTGGTGAACGTCGATCGCATTGCCGAGGTCCATCCCCTGTTCCAGGGCAGTGCCGAAGTCGTGCTGCATGACGGTACGCGACTCAACCTGAGTCGTCGCTTCCGCGCCAGCGCACGCCACGCGCTCGGCATGAGCTGACCGCTCGCACCACGTTGCCCACCGCTCGTCCCTGACCGCACACCATCGATCACATTGTGCATGCGGTGTCGTTCGTGCAGGCGCATCGTCGACAGGGTCAAACTCACCTTGCGACAAGGAACGCAATCATGCGATCGAGCACGTACATCCTGACGACCACCCTCTTTCTCGGCCTGATTGGCGCCACGGCGATGGCCGGTGAATTGCTCGCGCCGGGCATCGTTTCCACGGGGCTGCAAGAAACCTCGGCGGCGATGATGCCCGATGGAAAGACCGTGTATTTCATGCGTTCCGACTTCGCCGAGAAGGACGACACGATCCTGGTCTCGCACCGTGACGGGAAACAATGGTCGCTACCGAAGGTCGCGCCGTTCTCCGGTCAATGGCACGATTCCGAGCCGGCCATCTCGCCCGACGGCAAGCGCCTCTACTTCGTGTCGAACCGTCCGGTGAAGGCAGGCGGCGCGTCGCTGGTCGCCGAGATAGACGGCAAGCCATTCCCCGGTACCAACCTGTGGTACGTGGAACAGCAAGCCGACGGCCAATGGGGCCCGGCCACGCACGTGGATGGCGAGCTCAACGACGGCGCGCAGATCTACAATCCCTCTATCGCGGCAAACGGCAACATCTATTTTTCCGCGCACCGTGCGGACTCGGGCAAGTTCTACCAGGTGTACGTGGCGCGTCGCACGGCGTCGGGATACGCGGCGCCCGAGCGCCTCGACCTGGGCGACGCGACGAAGAATCGCATGGACCCGGGCATCGACCCCCAGGAGCGCTACCTCGTCTACTCCGGTAACGAGGGCGATTCGGTCGGCAGTACGGATATCTACATCAGTTTCCGCGGGGCCGATGGTCAATGGGGCAAGCCCGAGCGGCTGCCGGGCGACATCAACAGTGCCGCCCTGGATATCGCGCCCGCACCCGGCCGCGTGTTCGGTGAGCTGTATCTTTCGAGCAATCGCTCGGACGGTCCGCGCTATCCCAAGGCGCGGGACGACCTGGCTTCGCTGCAGCGCCGCCTGTCCTCACCCGAGAACGGTTCGCGCAACATCTGGCGCTTCGATATTTCACTGACGCTGAGGGATCACGGGCTGGATCACTGAACGATTCCGTGAAAGGATGGCTGAGCCAGTCTCAAGGCACGGACGCCGCCATCCAAGCCCAGGTGCATGACACGTGACCTTCCTCGATAGCGCGATGCTGCTCGGCGTCGGTGTCCTCGTCCTCGACTTCCTGTCGTGGCGCTTCCTTCGCTTTGGTGGCCGCAAGGGACACACGTTCGTACGGATACCGCTGTTTCTCCTGCTGTCCTATGTCCTTTGGACCCACGGCATGGTGCCGTTCGCCGAGGCACCGTGGAAGGACGATCCGTTCCGGCACTTCCTGGCCCAGGTGCTCGAGCTGACCTGGTGGTTGCAGTTCGCGCAGATCGCCACCGCGCTGATGAGCGCCTTCATCCTGCCGCAGGGACTGCGCGAGAAACTCTTTCGTGACGTGGTCCAGGCCCTCACGTTCACCGGCGCGCTGGTGGCCGGCCTGGGCTTCGTCGTCAACATGCCGATCAGCGGCCTTCTCGCCACCTCGGGCGCGGTGGCTATCGTGATCGGCCTCGCCGTGCAAAGCACGCTGGCGGATGTCTTCTCCGGCGTTGTACTCAGCGCGACTGAGCCGTTCGGCATCGGCGACTCCGTGACCATCGGCGATATCCAGGGCGAGGTCATCGAGAGCAATTGGCGGGCGACGACCCTGCTCAATGGCGACGGCAATACCGTCATCGTCCCGAACAGTTCCGCGGCCAAGTCCAATATCATCAACCAGAGCCGGCCGGAGAAGACGCACGGTGTGGATGTGCCTGTCCAGGTCACCACCCACGCGCGACCGGCGACCGTCATCGCCGCCCTGACGGATGCCGTGACCAGCACTCGCGGCATTCTCGTTACGCCTGCGCCGACCGTCACCGCTGTCGGTCTGCGCGGAAAACACGTCGATTATCGCGTGGTCGTCTACGTCGATGCGATGAGTGCGAAGGTCAAGGTGGGCAATCAACTGATCGACCAGATTCACCGGCATTTCCTCGCCAACGGCATCCCGCTGTCGTCGGGCGAGCCGGTGCACGATCTTTCCCGTGACGCGGTGAGCCTGCTCCGCGAGATCGACATGTTCCGGGCGCTGAGCGAAGCGGAGCTGACGCAGCTCGCCGAAGCGATGGAGCGCAAGCAATTCGAACCGGGCCAGATGATCTACGAAGTGGGTACAACGTGCCCGGATGAGCGCCGCGCGCTATACATCGTCACGTCCGGCGTGGCCTGTCTCCTGGCCGAGCACGCCGGGCGGTACGTCGAGATCGCGCGTCTGTCGCCGGGTGATGCCGTGGGCAGGGCGGGCATCCTCACCGGTGAGAGCGTGCCCATCAAGCTCTGCGCCATCGGTCATGTCTCGGTCGCCTGGGTGCCCAAGGCGGCACTGACACCGATCCTGCAGGCCAATCCTGCGGCGGGGCAGGACATGCTGGACGGACTCGTCGCCTTCCAGGCGATCGCGTCCGAAGCGTTCAAGGACCTGCCGGTGCATGCGGATTCGCATGCGGATATCTTCCACCGCCTGTTGGCGAGCATGCGTCGCCTGCACAGCCTGAAGCCCAGGCATTGATCATGGTCTCTGCCTGGGTAGCGCTCAGCCGCCCTGGAGCGCCGGCTCGCTCGCCCGCAGCTTCCGGCCGGGACGGCTGGGCAGCGCGTGCCGCCAGATGCGCCAGATGACCTGGCCGAACTGACGGGGCAGGGAGCCCGTGTTGTAGTTCTGCCCATAGCGCGCACAGATGTCTTTCACTTCCACGGCGATCGCGGCGTAACGGTTCGCCGGCAGGTCGGGGTAGAAGTGGTGTTCGATCTGGTGGCTGAGGTTGCCCGACAATACATTCAGCAGCTTGCCGCCGGCGATGTTGGACGAGCCGCGCAACTGGCGAAGGTACCAGTGGCCGCGCGATTCGTTACGAATCGACTCCTTCGGAAACACCTCGGCCTCGGCGGTGAAATGGCCGCAGAAAATGATGACGAAGGTCCAGATGCTGCGCAGGGTGTTGGCGAGCATGTTGCCCAGCAGGACGGGCAGGAAGAACGGTCCGGCCAGCAGCGGGAACACGACATAGTCCTTGAGCAGCTGACGACCCATCTTGCGACGCACCGGGCGGAAGTCCTCGCGCATCTGCGCCGTCGACTTCTTGCCGGCGAACCAGCGACCCACGCGAAGTTCCTGGATGGCCACGCCCCACTGGAACAGCACCATGAAGATCATCGCGATCAACGGCTGCATCAGGTAGAACGGGCGCCACCGCTGCTCGGGGAAGATGCGCAGCAAGCCATAGCCGATGTCGTCGTCCATGCCGCGGACGTTGGTATAGGTGTGGTGCTGGAAGTTGTGCGTCTTGCGCCAGTTTTCGCCGGTCGCGACGATGTCCCACTCATACGTATGGCCGTTGAGCTTCGGATCGTTCATCCAGTCGTACTGGCCGTGCATGACGTTGTGGCCCAGCTCCATGTTCTCGAGGATCTTGGACAGCGCCAGCAGTACGACGCCGGCGATCCATGCGGGGATCAACACGCTGTGCACGAAGGCCCCGAGGAAGAGCAGTGCGCGGCCGGCGACGCCGCACCAGCGCACCGAGGCGACGATGCGTCGGATGTACTTCGCATCGCGCTCGCCGATGTCGGCGGTGACCCGGGCACGGATGGCGTCGAGTTCATCGCCGAAAGCCTGGAGCTCGGCGGACGAGAGGGGGCGGTTGCGGACACGGCTCATAAGGATACTCAGAGGTCCAGGATCAGGTCGGTGCTCGGCGCGCTGATGCACAAGCGCACTTGCGAAGAAGGTTCGCTGCTGAGGTCACCGGTAAGGAGTTGACGCGTGGTGCCGGACTGGCGGCCACAGGCGCAGGTATTGCAGATGCCCATGCGGCAGCCGTGGCGCGGACGGATGCCCTGCGCTTCGAGGCCTTCCAGCAGGGACATGCCGCGAGGCAGGCTGAGCGTGCGGCCACTGCGTGCGAGATGCACCTGCACCTCGCCATCGTCGCCGTCGACGCGAGCCGGTACGCTGAAGGCTTCGGCTGCGAAATGCGCGACCTGACCCTCGAGGCGGCTGCGAGCCGCCTGTACGAAGCCGCCGGGACCGCAGGCGAGGACGCGACGTCCGGCCAGCGCGGTGATGGCATCGAGCGAAACGGTGTCGATACGTGAATCGGGCGAGGCATCGTCGCGGGTGATCAGGTAGCTCACTCGCAGGCGTGGGTGCGCCGCGGCCAACGCGTCCAGCTCGTCGACGAAGCACAACTCGTCGCGTCGGCGCGCCCAATACATCAGGTCCACATCGACCGGCATACCACGCCCGGCCAGCGAACGAAGCAGGGCGCGCATGGGCGTGATGCCGCTGCCGGCCGCGAGGAGCAGCAGGTTGTCGGTCTCGCTCGGGAGCACCATGTCGCCGAAGGCCGTATCCAGCGAGACCACCGTGCCGATGCGCGCATCGCGCGCCAGATGGCCGCTGACCAGGCCACCAGTAATCGCCTTGACCGTGATGGCCAGGCTGCCGTCGTCCAGGACCGTCGGGCTGTAGCTGCGCTGCAGGCGCCTACCTTCGATCTCCACGCCAAGATTGACATGCTGGCCGGCATGCATGCCCTGCCAGTGGCGATTGGGCCGGAGCACCAGGGTGACCGCGTCGCGACTGGCCTGCACGCGGGAAACGAGCCGGGCCAGCGGCTGCTCCAGCGTCCACAGGGGATTGATCCGGGTCGACCAGAAGTCGAACAGGGCCGGCGAGACCACGCGTCGGGCCAGGCGGACGGGCCACAGGGGCCGGGGGGCGAGCATCGCATTCATGGGATCACTATACGCATGCACACACACCTGTGTATACAGTTGTGCATTCTCGGCATCGGGTTATGATTCAGGCCACGCCCGCTGCCGCCCTCCCATGACCTCGATCATCCTGACCCCGTCATCCGACCTCCCGCCGCCGCGGAAAACGGCGATCGCGCGCGAGGACCTGATCGTGGCGGCCCTCAAGCTGATCGGCCCGCATCGCAGCTTGTCGACGGTGAGCCTGCGCGAGGTGACGCGGGAGGCCGGTATCTCGCCTAACAGCTTCTATCGTCAGTTCCGCGATATGGACGAGCTTGCTATCGCCCTCATCGACCTGGCCGGCCGCTCCCTGCGCACGATCATCGGCCAGGCCCGCGAGCGCGCGACGTCTACCGATCGCAGCGTGATTCGCGTCTCGGTCGAGACCTTCATGGAACAGTTGCGTGCGGACGACAAGCTGTTGCACGTGCTCCTGCGCGAGGGCGCGGTGGGCTCGGACGCGTTCAAGCAGGCCGTCGAGCGTGAGCTCAGCTACTTCGAGGACGAGCTGCGGGTCGACCTGATCCGGCTGGCCGCCGCCGAAGGCGCCAGGCTCCATGAGCCCGCGCTGGTGTCCAAGGCGATCACGCGCCTGGTCTTCGCCATGGGCGCCGTGGCCATGGACCAGCCGCCCGAGCGCGATCCGGCGCTGATCGAGGAGATCTCGCAGATGCTGCGCATGATCATCACCGGGGCCAGGGTGCTGGACAGCTCGCTCTCCTGAACCAGGCCGTCGATCCCAGCGCAAATTCGGCAACTTCCCGGAAATGCCTATATCGGGTCCTCCCGCCGACGCCATGATGGCCTCGGGACAGGGAGAACGTATGCCAGAGCAGCAGCGATCACAACGCGACGCCGATCACAAATCGCCGTCGAACTCACTCGACGAGCTGGATGTCGCCACGCTGCGCCAACTCGACGACACCCGCTTTCTCGCTGTCGGTCACCTGGACTGCGCCGCGTGTGCCCGTCTGGCCCGGCTCGGGCTGGTGGTCAGGGAGGCGGACGAGTACTGGAAGATCACGCCGGCCGGCCGGCGCATCGCCCGCGCCAACCAAGGCGCTCGCGCCAGCAGCTAGTGGCAGACGAGCACGGGAGTGTCCGTGCTCAGCAGGATTAGCCGCTATATTTCAGGGCCGGCTACCCAGAGATCGTCGATGCCCCTGAACGTGCAGGCCCTGGCGAACCGTTCGCGGTTTGTATGGCGGGTGGTCGTGCTCTTCGCCGTCGGTTGCCTCGTTACCACGGGCAGTATCGCTCGACCGTTCCTCTCCCTCGATCAGTGGGCACACACGACCTTTACGACGAAGGATGGCGCGCCCCTGGGCGTTCGCGCCATCGCGCAGGATCGCGACGGCTTCCTCTGGTTCGGCAGCGAGGAAGGCCTGACCCGCTTCGACGGGGTCCGCTTCGTCCGCATGTTTGCCGACCAGCTTCCGGCCACGCCGATCACGGCCCTCTATGCGGCCAGCGACGGCTCGCTGTGGACCGGCGATCGCTACGGATCGGTAACGCATATCGCCCAGGATGGTGCGGTTACCACGTACGCGCCACCGACCCTTCTGCGCGCCACCGTGATGTACCTGTCGCAGACCCGCGACGGCACGCTCTGGGTGATCACGGTCTCCGGTGCACAGAGCTTCCGCGATGGGACATGGCGGCGTTACACACCTGAGGCGGACGGCACGCCGAAGGAGCCGCTGTTCCAGGTGTATGGCGACCGGCACCAGAGGATCTGGCTGCTCACCGAGCAGAAGGCGTATCGCCATGACCCGGGCGCCGCGCGTTTCGTGCCGGATACGCTGGAGGCGGCGAAGGACGCGATGCTGGACCGGCCCGGAACGTCGTGGCGTCCCACCGACCTGACCAGCGACGAGCAGGTCGATGCCGAGGGTGCCCTGTGGATTCCGACCTTTCGCGGTCTCGTGCGTTTGCACTGGCCGGTGGATACGCCTGCCGCGGAAGCGCCGATCGAGGAGTGGGTCAAGCGCGAGGACGGACTCACCGGCCAGGAAGCCGAGAACGCGTTCGTCGATCGGGACGGTGCGATCTGGGTGACGACAAGCGGGGGTATCGACCGTTTCAGGGTAGGCAAGCTGGTTCCCCTGGCCCTCCACCCGGCGGCGTATACGCCGTCCATTCTCGCCGACGCGACAGGCGGCCTCTGGATCGATTCGCTCTCGGACATGCCTGTCGTGCGCTACGAGGAGGCTGCCGAACCTCATCGGGAAGCATCCCGTCGTGACCTCGGTAGCCGCGTGCAGCGACTCGCGGTGGCGACGGATGGGGCGGTCTGGGGTCTCGGGCCTGAGGGGCTGGCGCGCGTGTACCGCGGCGCGGCGACGGCCGTGCCGCTTCCGCCGGACTTTGCGCTGCTCAAGTCCATGCGGGTGGGAAGCAACACGATGGCCGTAACCGACGGTGGCGTGCTGTGGCTCGGCTACATGGGAACCTGGCGCCTGGATCACGGCGCGTGGCTCAGCCAGAAGCAGATTCCCGGACTACCCGGCCACGAGGCGCCACCGACGGCGATGGCTGCGAAGGGCGACACGGTATGGATCGGCTACACGTCGAACCGGCTCGCGCGCGTCAACGAGCCCGGCATGACGGTGTCCGTTCTGGGCCAGGCCGACGGTCTGGCCGTCGGTAACGTCCTGTCGTTGCACCCGACCTCCGCGGATAGCGTCTGGGTCGGTGGCGAGCTCGGCGTGCAGCGGTTGAATCATGGACGGTTCGCCACGCTCACGGGCGCGGGCGGCGAGCGATTCAGCAACGTCTCCGGCATCTGGCAGCGGGCGGACGGCGAACTCTGGTTGAACGCCGTGCGTGGCCTTTACCGGGTCTCCGCGGACGAGATGCGCGCATGGTCCACGTCGCCGACAACGAGGGTGCGGTTCGAGCGCTTCGACGACCAGGATGGGAGGCAGGGCATCACCAAGGCATACAGCGGTCCGACCTTGGCCAGTACGGATGGCCACACGCTGTATGTGGCATCGGCGCGCGGCGTGTCCCGGATCGACACCCTGCGCGTGGCCCGCAACGATGTCCCGCCCACGCCGGTGATCGATGCGATCAACGAGGTGCCGGTGAGTGCGCAGGCACTGCTCTTGCCAGGCACGACGCGACGCGTGGATATCGATTTCACCGCTGCGGTGCTGGACCGGCCGGGCGAAGCGCGCTTCATGCTGCGTCTTCTCGACTCGGGTTCCGACGCCTGGCAGGAAACGTCGGACCGGCGCATCAGCTACGCGAACCTCGCGCCGGGTTCCTATCGCTTCGAGGTCAAGGCGGCCAACGGCGATGGCGTCTGGTCGACGACGGTGGCATCGGCTGGCTTTTCGATCGCACCGGCGTTCTACCAGACATGGTGGTTCCGGCTGCTGGGCGGTGTCGTAGCCGCCGCGCTGCTCTGGCTGCTCTACCGCATCAGGGTACGAAGCCTGCGCATCCTCATGAGCGCGCGGTCGATCGAGCGCGAGAGCATTGCCCGGGACCTCCACGACACCTTGCTGCAGAACCTGCATGCGCTGCTCCTGCGCGTGCACCTGGCATCGAGGGCCGTTAGCGACCCCGATGCGCGGTCCAAGCTGCAAAAGGCCATGGAGGTCACCCAGCTGGCCGTGGAGGAAGGGCGTGACAAGGTCTCCCGGCTGCGTGACGAGCGAGCGCCCGTCCACGATTTCCCCGAACGTATCCAGCGGCTCGCCGCGGCACTGGGCGATGGCCAGTCGAGCCGATGGGTTCTCGACATCCGTGGGATCGCGCACGCGCTTTGCGCCCCGGCCGAAGAAGATATCTACGCGATCGCCTCGGAACTGCTGAGTAACGCGTTCCGTCACTCGAATGCGCTCACGGTGACGGTCACACTGGATTTCCATGCGCGGTACTTCGAGCTATCGGTCCGCGACGATGGCGTGGGCATGCCGGCCGACAGCGGCGAGCCGCAGGATCAGCGATCGGGATGGGGCTTGGTTGGCATGCGCGAACGAGCCGGTCGACTGGCCGCCGACCTGCGGACCTCGAGCGCGCCAGGGAAAGGCACCTTCGTCCGTCTGCGCGTGCCGGCGCATCTCGCCTACTGGAAACCGCCCGGCATCCTGGCAAGGATCCGGTCGTCGCTGCGCCGCTGATACCTGGCTGGCGTCAACCCTGCACTTCGTCCTTCGCGAGGGTCAGTGTAAAGATCAGTACCGTCGCACCGGCGAGCGCGAGCGGCGGCGCAAGCCCCCATCGCAGCACCATGAAGGCGCCCAGTGCCGCACCGGC
>Ga0247742_10003183_pt1 | contig 10458 bp, 8 predicted proteins | sample UWRJL208509C2_FD_180944 | JGI IMG/M metagenome (GOLD analysis project Ga0247742, IMG submission 180944) | Plant litter microbial communities from Arlington Agricultural Research Station in Wisconsin, United States - UWRJ-L208-509C-2 | ecosystem: Environmental > Terrestrial > Plant litter >... | reverse complement strand
AACCTCAATTTTTGAAAAATCCTGCTCCTCTTCGTTGGCGGGCGAAAGATAGGTGCGCATCATATCGCCTACATCGCTCATGTAGTAACCGGGCATCACCGTATCCAGATCAATTACACAGAGGCCTTTATGGGCTTCGTTAAATAAAATATTACTGATCTTGGTATCGTGATGAACTACGCGCAGCGGTATCATCTGTTCGCTCATGATAGCCTGGTGCATTTCGGCAATGGCCTGGTACCTATAAGCACTTTCTATGGCAGCTTTAGCCTCGGTAAGTCTTTCTGTATGTGCGTCTTTTATAACGCGTTTAAAGGCCTCAAAACGGGCCGAAAGATCATGGAAGCCTGCCAATGTATAAGTGAGCTCACTTACCTTAAAACCAGCCAGTAAATTGGTGAATTTGGCAAACTGGCGGGCGGCTTCAAAAGCTTCATCACGGGTTTGTACTGTATTTAAGGTAACGGAGCTTTTAACATATGGCAGCAGACGGTAATATTCGCCATCGTTATATTGAACAATATAGTCGCCGCTGGTGGTGGGTAATGGTGCAACAAACAAATAACCCGGGTAATGCTCTGATAAGTAATTATTAATTTTATTGATGTTTTGAGCTATATATTGCGGAGCTTTGAAAACGCTCTTGTTAATTTGCTGCAATATAAATTCGTTGTGGTTAACAACACCGGTTATTTTCCAGGTGCGGTTTATCAATCCTTCACCAAATTTTTCGATGCGATACTCCTCAGCTTCAAGGTTAAAGGATCTTAAAATATCATTAAACATTTACCAGTTTTTTAAAGTTTTTTTGAATGTTTAAATCAAACCTAAATAATAAAATGGTAAACTTTTCACGCAAACGTTTGCCTGTTTTTTTGAGGCGCAAAGCACTAAAATAAATTTAATAATTCTACCGCATTTAACAGTGTAAAGGATACAATATTAAATAGCTATTTCTTCTTGCTTTCTACCAATTGCGATTCAACCATAACGTTATAATAAGCCTGCAATTCATCGGGCGATTGTGCTTTGCGTAACAGCAGGTCAAGTAATATATCAGCAGCCTTTTGCCCCTGTAAATACGGAAATTGTTCAACAGAGGCTACCGGTGCATAATCCATGTAATTGATCATGGGCAGGTTGGCATAGCTAACAAACTGCAGCTCCTTATCTAAATCGATACCCAGGCTGCGGGCGTGCTTTATGGCGTATAGGGAAACATAATCATTAAACGTTACAATAGCTGTAGGCCTGCGCTTATGGGCAAGCAAATTATCAAGGGCTGTACGGGTATCCTGATCGGTTAAATCACAGCTTACAATGAGTGAGGGGTCAAACTTTAAGCGGTTTTTTATCATGGCTTTAATATAGCCTTCCTTGCGTTCGCCGCTTGCCGCCAGCGTGGGAGGGCCATTGATCATGCCAATGCTGCGATGCCCTTTTTGCAGCAGGTAGTTTACGGCCTCAGTACTTCCGGTTTCCATATTACAGGCCACATAATGTATGTTTTTGAGGGGAGGTATGCGATCAAAAAATACAACGGGAATATTAAAGCGCTTCAGCATATCAAAATGGGTAAAACCAGATGTGGTTTTGGCCACAGAGATAAGCAACCCGTCAACACGGGAGTTTTTCATTTTTTCAACCAGCTGAATTTCCTTTGCCTCATCGTCATGCGATTGGGCTATCAAAACCGTATAGTTACGTTTATAAGCTGTATCTTCAATAGCGCTGATGGCGGCAGAGAAAAAAGCTTCAGACAGTTCCGGAATAATTACACCTATGGTATAGGTTTTACCCTTTTGAAAAGATATAGCGGTTTGATTTGGCTCGTACCCCATTTTATCTGCCAGTGCCTGTACTTTTTGCTGTGTTGTAACACCTATGGTGGGGTGTTTATGCAAGGCCCTTGAAACTGTTGATACAGAAACATTCAGAATTTTAGCTATTTCTTTAATAGTAGCGGGTTTTCCAGTCATTATAAGCTATAGTAATCAATAAAATTAGCAAAATGCTTTTAAAGCGTCAATTTAAGCAGTACAATAAGGGTGTTTATCAATGCAAAAGGTACGGGAATTAATTGAACGCAAACGTTTGTTTATCCCCTAAATAAAAATTGAACAACATAATATCATGCTTTATTTTTTATTTTGCTGTTTAAACCGAAAGTTATGAAATACGTATTGTTGCTTTTCCTGCTGTTTAATATTACTGCCCGCGCGCAGGAAAAAATGCAATGGCCTCTGCAAAAAAAGGCGGTTATTGTACTTACCTATGATGATGCGCTTTTATCGCAACTGAATATAGCTGTGCCCCAACTTAAGGCCGCTCATTTTCTGGCTACGTTTTTTTTAACGGGTGATATTAACAGCCAAACCATCCCCCGCTGGCGGGCACTTAGTAGCCTGGGGTTTGAATTGGGTAATCATACACTTTTTCATCCTTGTTTGGGTGTGGATGATAATCCTGTGCCATCTGATCATTACACGCCTTATGGTATAATAAGGGAAATAGAGGTAACAAACCATCTTTTGTATGCGGTGGACGGGAAAAATAGCCGTACCTATGCCTATCCATGTGCCGAAACAACCGTAGGTGAAGGGAAGGACTATGTTGATACACTACGCAAATATGCCCTGGTGAAATATGCCCGCATTGGCGGCGATGCTTCAGACGGGCTGATCACCGATTTTAAACACCTCGACCCCTTGCGCATACCCTCGTTTGGCGTGGAAGATAATACCAGTGCCGAAAAACTGATAGCCTTTGTAAAAGATGTAGAGCAAAAAGGGGGCATGGGTATTATCATGCTGCATGGCATCGGCGGCGATTATATTACGGTATCGGCCAAAGCGCACCAGGAGTTGTTGAATTATCTGAACAAAAATCGTAAAACCATATGGGTAACCACTTTTCAGCAGGCTATGGATTTTGTAACTAAGGGTAGTAAAACTCAGGTTTTGGAGGCTAAATAGAATAAGCAGATCATTTATCAAGGCAATTTATATCTTTGTGGTGTGAAACTGCTTTGTCTTTTATTATCGCTGTTTGTGGTGCTTTTATCAGCAAGGCCATGTTGTGCCGATAATGATTGCCGTGAAAATGCCTTGGCTGTTAAAAAAGAACTGGCTGGTAAAAACACGTCCCCTGAAAAAACATGCCCCGGTTGTTCGCCTTTTTTTTCGTGCGGCTCTTGTGTAGGTTTTATTGTGTCAAAACCTGTAACTCATAATCTGAGGCCTATAGCAGAAAATATGGATGTTAGTTACAAGCCATATCAGCAACCCAATTTAAAAGAGATTGCGCAGGCCATTTGGCAGCCGCCCCAATTAAGTTAATACATATCTGATGAAGCCGAACTCAAGGCTTATGTTACTGTATTAATTTAATCTCCTTTATTTAATGAAAAAACTTTATGTGTTGCTGGCAGCACTGCTTTATACTGCTGTAGCCTATGCTCAAAATACATTTAAAGCCATTGTTAAAGATGGCAAAACCAATGATGTGCTTATAGGTGCTACTGCCTTATTACAAGGAACTTCCAAGGGTGCTATGGCTGATACCAGTGGGCTCATTGTTTTAAATGATATAGCCGATGGCAAACAAGTGATCAGGTTTCAGTACGTAGGTTATAAGCCCAGGCTTGACACCCTGGTTTTTCCAATGGTCCAAACCCAGGCTATGATCATTTTGCTGCTACCTGTGGGTGATAACGCGGGCGAGGAACTGAGTGAAGTAAGGGTGTCTGCCACGCGCAGCAGCCGCACCATTGCCAATATTCCAACCCGTATCGAGGTGATATCAGGTGAGGAATTGGACGAAAAGGGTAATATGAAACCCGGCGATATACGCATGTTACTGGCCGAAAGCACCGGAATTCAAACACAGCAGACTTCTGCCACCAGTGGTAATTCCAGTATCCGCATCCAGGGATTGGATGGTAAGTATACCCAGATCATCCGCGATGGCTTTCCATTGTATTCAGGCTTTTCCGGAGGGCTTGGCCTGCTGCAAATAGCTCCCTTAGATCTGAAACAGGTAGAGGTGATCAAAGGATCATCATCAACCCTGTATGGCGGCGGTGCCATAGCGGGGCTGGTTAACCTCGTATCAAAAACCCCAACTGATAAGCGTGAGCTGAGTTTCCTGCTCAACGGAACATCGGCATTGGGGCTGGATGCCAGCGGGTTTTACTCCCAAAAGTTCAATAAGGTGGGTACTACGGTTTATGCGGCTTATAACCACGGTTCGCCCTATGATCCATCCAATATAGACCTTACTGCTATTCCCAAATACAATCGTTTTACGCTAAATCCAAAGCTTTTCCTGTATTTCAATGATCGCACTACACTTAATGTGGGTATCAATAGTACCGTAGAGAACCGTATAGGAGGCGATTTGCATTATATTGAAGGGGATGGCAATGCCAGCCATTCCTATTTTGAAGAAAATAAAACAGGCCGTTACAGCATCCAGGCGCAGCTTGATCATCAACTAAATAGTAACGAAAAACTGACGGTTAAAAGCAGTATAAGCTATTTTGACCGCACCATAAACCTGCCCGACTACCGTTTTTCGGGTACGCAGGTATCATCCTATAGTGAGGCAGACTATTCACGTACAGATGAGCGGTCAGACTGGGTGGCTGGGCTCACCTTTCTTACCGATAACTTTAATGAGCGCAGGAGCAGCACTTTCCCGCTGCGTAGCTACAATTATAATACCGTTGGTGGCTTTGTGCAAAACACCTGGAACGCTACCAGTAAAATTACCCTCGAAACTGGTTTAAGGGGCGATTATCATAATGATTATGGTTTTTTCCTGCTGCCCCGTATATCAGGACTGTGGAAGATCAGCGATCATTTTTCAACCCGCCTGGGCGGTGGGCTGGGGTATAAGGCCCCTAATGTTTTTACAGAAGATGCCGAACGTATCCAGTTCAGAAATGTACTGCCTATAGATGTGGCTAATACCCGTGCAGAACGCTCATATGGTGCTAATTACGACATCAATTACCGGACCGGGTTGTTTGATGATCGGGTAAGTTTTAGCATTAACCAGCTTTTCTTTTACACCCGTATTGATAACCCCATATTGCTTACACCGCTCGCCAATGGCGATTTGCAATATCTCCAGCCCCGGGGCGATTTAAATACTAAAGGACTGGAAACCAATGTGAAGATCACCTACGATAATTTTAAACTGTTTCTGGGTTATACCCTTGCCGATGTAACACAGCATATAAACAATATCATAAGTACTTATCCGCTGGTGTCCAAACACCGTTTAAATAATGTATTGATGTATGAGATTGAGAATAAGTTGAAAATTGGTGCCGAGGCCTATTATTTTAGTCCGCAAAGGCTAAACGATGGCACAACCGGCCGGGGGTACTGGACCGCGGGACTAATGGCCGAAAGGATATGGCAACGCTTTTCGCTGTTCATCAATTTTGAAAACCTGACCGATACCAGGCAAACCAAATTTGGGCCTATTTACAGCGGCAGTATCACCAACCCGGTATTTAAAGATATTTACGCGCCGCTTGATGGTTTTGTAGTAAACGGGGGAATTAAACTCAAATTTTAACAAAATTTGATGCAATTAACGAAGCAAAACCATGTAAATTGGTCATTTTTTGCATGGTTTGCTTTATTTAACACTCAACTTTACCCTAATTTGTAATCTGTTTGTCATCATCAAACAATGCTATTGTTACTTACATATAAGTAAGTACATTTGTAATGTTAAATGTAATAAGAAATGGACGCCACATTACACACCCGCGATAAGATTGTTGAGCTTGCCAGGAATTATATCCAGACAGTAGGATACCATGCCTTTAACTATAAACAAATAGCTACAGTGCTAAATATCAAAAATGCGGCTATTCATCACTATTATCCATCAAAAGAAGATCTGGGTGTGGCCGTAATAGAAAAAGACAGGAGCGATTTTGAATGCATGGTGGCCAACACTGCCAATGCCGAACCTATGAAAAGGTTGGAGGGATTGATTTATAACTACGAGCGTTACTTTAACGAAGGCCATAAATTATGTTTGATAGGTACTTTCGGTTCTGCCTATCATGATATTCCTGAGAAAATACAAAAAGTCACGGTGAAATATTTGAATGTGGTACAAGACTGGCTTATTGAGGTAATGCAGGACGGGCTTGATACAGGTGCATTTAATTTTGAAGGCACTGCCGAAGAAATGGCCAATAAATGGGCGGCCTTGTTACCAGGATCGTTACAGATAGGCCGTTGGCGCGGTGAAGCCTATTTTAACGAGCTAATGGATGGCTTGCGTACATCATTAAAAACAGCATAAAAAAATTTAATCATAGTGCTTACTTGTATATAAGTAAGTATAAATCATCATCATCAAAACAAACAAATAACAACACATGAAAAAGATCATTTTAACAGGAAGCAGCAGTGGCTTTGGCTTACAGGCAGCTAAAACTTTGGCAAATGCAGGGCATACAGTATATGCAACCATGCGTAATATTACAGGTTCAAACGCAGGCGTTGCTGCTGAATTGAAACAATGGGCAAAAGATAACGGTAAAGCAATAGAGGTTGTGGAGCTTGATGTAACCAGCAATGAATCTGTAAAAAGGGCCATTGACGAGATCAGTGAAAAATCTGGTGGTATTATTGATGCTTTAATTAACAATGCCGGTTTATCTTACCTGGGTTTTGGTGAGGCACTTACTATTGAACAAACAGAGCAGTTATACCAGGTTAATACCATTGCACCAGAGCGTATGATGAAAGCCGTATTGCCTTTTATGCATCAACAAAAAGATGGATTAATTATTAACATCACCAGCGTACAGTCTCGTCATTTTATCCCTGTTTTAAGTACTTATAATGGTACTAAGGCTGCTTTAGATGCGGTATCTGTAGGTTATCATTATGAATTAAAACCATCGGGTATTGATGTGGTAACTATTCAGCCGGGTGCTTACCAAACTACAGATATCACCACAAAATCTATACAAGCAGGTAATATTGCGGTAGAAGAATCTTACAGCGAAGGTATGCTGGGCTTTAAAGAGGCAATAATCAGATACTTTGATCCAACTCCCGAAAGCCGCGACCCACAAGAAGTTGCAGATGCAATGTTGAACCTGGTTGAACAACCACAAGGCCAAAGGCCATTATTTACAATTGTTGGCGGTGGCCCGCAAACCGCAAATTTTGAAAAAGCAAATAGCCTGGTGCAGGAAATTGTAGAAACAAGCATGGGCCTGCGTTCATAATTTATATATCATTACAATAATGATAAAAAGCCCGTCTGTGAAAATAGATGGGCTTTTCAATTTGGGGAGGGAGGGTGTAGCAAAAGCTATTTATAATACGCCAAAAAGTTTATTTTTATAATCAATTATAACAGTGTTCTTCAAAAAGAAAACATTTCCTGTTAAGCCCCAAATATTTGCAGCTTTATAAAAGTCACCAAAGGTTTCTTTTTCATCAAAATAAATAAGAGAGCCATTAAGAGTTTTGTTGCCAAATTTTATTGTTTTATTAGTTTTTACTCCATAAAAGGTTATTTCCTTTCCCCAGCTTGTAACAATTAAAGAATCTGCAATTTTGGCACTGGCTGTTTTTAGTGCATGCTCTTTTGATGTGGTTAAAGTAAATATACTTGAACCCGTATCAAATAATAAGTATTGAATTTCGCCATTGATTAATAATGGTATTTTTATTCGTCCATCGTCACCTTTAAATGGTTGAAATGTCGCAGATTTATATTGTCGTGGTAATTTTTCACTTAGGCCAATTCTGTTTTTGGGATAATCTATTATTAAAATTTTATCCTGAAACAGGTCCGGTCCAATGGTACCAATATGTTTTTCAGTATTATTTAATATCGAATCCTGATCTATTTTATTTCCATAATTTTCAAAATAGCCAATCTCAATATCTTTAAATGAAGTAGTGCCCATTTTGAGTTCCATATGGGTGAACATTGGATTGTTTTTTCCCTGGATCAGAAACTTTTTAGAGGTGTCGATCTTAGTTTTTAAATCAGGGTAAACATTTAAATAGGGTTTGATAGAATTTCCATAGATAACGGTTTTGACTGCCCCGAGATCAAACTGCATGTTAAGATTGGCCGGAATATTGTTGATTTTAACAGGGATATTTATAGAGAATTTGTCGAAATATTTTCCGGAAACAGAATCACCGGTCCATTTGAAAGGTATCCATTTTAAATCCTGAGCGTTAGCAGAAACAGTGGATATAAAAAGCATAAAAGCAATAAAAATTCTCAATAACATATTTTTAATTTTAATAATATAAAATGCTATGCTGCCTAACAGCAATGCACTGCTTTAGAAGCCAGCAACTATATTGACTGACTAAGCTTAACAAATATCATTAATTATTAAAATACCTTATTGTGATTTTCATAATTTAAATACCCTATATGTTTTGCTCCCTCAGATGCAACCTTTTAACATTTGCAGCAGGTTTAGCTGAACTTAGTTTATGAAAAAGATGTGTTTTCTTTTTTACTGAAGTACAAGCGAAAAAATAAAGCCGGCTATTAAACTATGGTAATAGTAAAAAACTTTTCATGGTAGCTTATAAGATGGTTTTTATCTTTAAATTGGGTATTAATTTCACATATAGATGGCTGCAGAGGAGTTTAAGTTAACCATCCACATGGTTTCAAGTCTTGACGGCTATATTGCCAAAAAAGACAATAGCGTTTCGTGGTTTGAAACGGCGGATAACTATGAAAAAGGGGTTACCGTTAACGAACAGGATATAGCGGATTTTCTGAAAACAGTAGACTGCTATGTAATGGGAGCCCGCACGTATGAGCTTGCCTTGGAGCTTTCAAAATCATACGGGTGGCCTTACGGAGATGTACCCACCATTGTATTAACGCACAGAGGATTGCCGGTTGACAAGCCGAACATTGAACTTTATTCAGGAGATCTTAATCAATTGATGAACGAGTACCTAAAACCCAACTACAACAATGTTTGGTTGGTAGGAGGTGCCAAACTCGCTAAAGATTTTATTCGCTTAAACCTGGCCGATGAAATAAGACAATCAATTCTGCCTATTATTCTGGGTGACGGATTGCAGTTTTTCGATCAGATAGGGCAAGAAAAAGCGCTACACCTCAAAAATGTAACAGCCTACAAAAGCGGAATGGTGGAGCTGCATTACGAAATAAGAAAATAACAGCAGGCTGGCAGAATATCATTGACTTCCTTTAGGGAGAAGCTCGTAAGCCATCAACAGAAGGCTTATGTTTTTTGATAAATAAAAAATGGATATAAAAAAACCGGTACGTTAGTACCGGTTTTACCCATTAGCTAAAGCTACACTTACACTCAATCAAAATGCCTTAGCAAGGGGCGGTATCCTGATTTTGACTTAATTTTTGGGATAATCTGTACTGTTAGACACAGTTTCCCATTCATCTACTTCTTTACCTGCCTGTTCAGTTTTGGTACGGAATGCGGCTACCGAATCTGAGCCTATTGGCAAATGGATAGGAGGGTTTTCACTTGCGGCTAACTGGATAATTACCTGTGCCAGTTTTGATGGGTCGCCGGGCTGATTGCCATCCACATGGCCAATAATACTTCTTACGTGACCTACAGTTTCTTTATAGGCATCTAAGACAATTTTTGAAGCCTGGTATGATTCGGCAGAGGCAAAATTTGTTCTAAATAAGCCTGGGGCAACAGCAGTAACGTGGATGCCCAGTGGTTTTACTTCAAGCGCCAGGCCTTCAGTTATACCTTCAACCGCAAATTTAGTTGAACCATACAAGCCAAAGCCGGGGATAGAGGCAGTATAACCAAACAGGGAAGAAATGTTAATGATATGTCCTGATTTTTGATTGCGCATGTGAGGCAAAATTGCCCGGGTAACATTCAGTAATCCAAAAACGTTGGTGTCATATTGTTTTCTTACTTCTTCATCAGATGCTTCTTCGGTGGAGGCAAGCAAGCCATAGCCAGCATTGTTAACCAGCAGGTCTACACGGCCAAACTTGCTGATGGCATCCTGCACACCTTGTTTAACCTGATCCTCTTTGGTTACATCGAGGTTTACAACCAGCACATCGTTTTCATTTTGTAAGGCTGATTTTAACTGTTCGGCATTGCTCCTAACGGTTGCTACTACTTTATCTCCGGCTGCAAGTGCTGCTTTGGCAATTTCCAAACCAAAACCTTTTGATGCACCTGTTATAAACCATACTTTTTGAGTTTTCATGTTGTTGTTTTGTTTAATTGTTGTTTAGTACTGTTTGTTTAATTTTTAAATATGACCGATAGGTCATATTTTTAATAAAAAAATTATATGAGTTGTTCTGTAATCATTTTTTTGATGTTTTTGATGATGATGTTCATCTTGGTAATGTTACCGGCAACCCTGTTAATCACAATGCCTCCCTCAATCATGGCAAACATCA
>Ga0247742_10003182_pt1 | contig 10462 bp, 10 predicted proteins | sample UWRJL208509C2_FD_180944 | JGI IMG/M metagenome (GOLD analysis project Ga0247742, IMG submission 180944) | Plant litter microbial communities from Arlington Agricultural Research Station in Wisconsin, United States - UWRJ-L208-509C-2 | ecosystem: Environmental > Terrestrial > Plant litter >... | reverse complement strand
GCATCTTCAGCGAAAAATGATTTCGTATTTTATTTGTGATTTCCACTCTTTGAAATGTTACTAATGTAGCATCTAGGCGGTTGACACATACCTCTACTGAGCTTGAGAAGCTCAAGACCTTGCGCAAAGTGAGGTACACGACCATTTCGCAGATCCTCGCCCAGTGCACGCAAGACATTATGTTTTACTTGACTACTTACTCGGTACATCACTCTCTTGTCTATTATAGAGCAGTACTTATAGTGCATTGTTACAGGCTCTCACACTCATGGACATGAGTTCGACAAATCCTAGAGCGATGCTCTCTGTATCTGCAGATCTGAAGCTCGTCGATGCGACTGGACGCCCATTTTCCATTTCCATCGACTACGCAGGCTCACTAGAGGCAAGTATTCATAATATACGATGGTAAACAGGTTTTGACTTTCTCATATAGCAATTCCAAGCAGCCGTACGGCTACTTTTTGTCAACAAAAGAACACCCGAAGATCGCACCCTCATACATTTTATCGACGAGGGGATGTATGATCTCTGCGTGGACACAGGCGACGAAGTGACGCAGGTTACTGACGAAGATGAATTTGAGAAAGCTCGAGAGCCGAATACCAAATTCGTCATGAGAGTGGTATTGACTGAGGAAGGGAAAAGAAAGGATATCATAAGGAGGGAGAAGTTCGACTCATATACGTGTCCCCGCTGTAAGAAGGATACCATAGTCGAGCAAAGTTCCACTAGTACTTCCATTGATTGGTATGATTTATCTATTGTGGGTCATGATCTCTTGCTGACATGTAGACACGCCACCAAGCGCCAATGATCGTTGTGGCGCACGATTTCAAGCAACACAAGTCACTATAAGTGAAACCAAAGACCGTGGTGCAGACGACGACATCGAATTGTGGTTGATCCGCAATATCCATATCAAACATTTTGTGCGTCTCCTTCCATGCATGCGCGACAGGTAAGCTTTGACTGATAACTTGTCCTTTTCAATTTTGCAGGAACCAAAGGTGCGCGATGGTGATCTAACTATCTTATCTCTTCCTGCATTTCTGACTCTATTTTGACTGATCTTGACTCAAGATCGGTCTAAATCTACCTGGCACGCAGAATGCTGGCAGGGGAGGATGCTGGTGCGCACAATTCTGCTTTCATTGACAAGATCTCATGCGCTAACCACATATCGTAAACAGGACATGCCGCATTCGACGCAAGGTACCTTGAAATTCAAATAATAGCCGAGTTAGTCACAACTACTAACCAGCGACTCCCCACAGAAATGCGACGAGCAGCGTGAAGGCGACTCGTGCAAGACATGCAAGAGACTCACGATTAAGTGTCTGGGATGGGGTGCAAGGCGTCCTGATTGGATGAGGGTCAGTACTGCGTATGGGGTGGGATGGTTTCACTTACAGATCGCTGATGTCAATTTTTAGAACAAGAAAACTGTCGACGCATACAAAGCCAGCATCAAGGCGCAACTCTCTCGCGGGCCTTATCCCCAGTCAACCCAGATACCTCTTTTTTTGGTACCTTCACAGAGGGAACAAGAACGACCACATGGGAGCCAACAAAACACATTCTCCTCCAACGATTCAAGGAGCTACCACTCATCCCAGGTCAGCATTGCCGGGTCGGCTGCTTACGACCTGTATCAACCATTTGTGGAGCCAACATTCCCACCAACAGTGGTGATCTAATGCGCACCTTGCTCGGTGAGTGATAGATTCCAGAAAAAGAGATTAATTACCTTGCTGAAAGCAAGGTCTACCTACTTTAGGACAGATGTAAACACAACCAAGGTACTGGCTACACTTGATGCCAGTGCATAGTGAGGGAAACCTGATGAGTGGCTATACTATTGTTAGGTTCGCCCTATGCAATGAAGGGTAATAAGCATCGAATATCGAAGAATATGGAACGGACCCAACCAACCTCCAACCTGATCAGCTTATTGCGGTGTTGCTGATGTTGAGAGGGCTCTTGGATTCGAAGTTAAATCAGGCTACAAGGGAGGATGTTCAGAAAAGATTTAGAAGCCGAGCTGTATGGACGACACACACCTTCTACTGACGACTGTGCATGTACTAATTTGAATACTGAGTATTTGCTGAATCTGTTCTATCCATTGGGACCACAACTCTCGACATGTTGGGACCCACAACGCAAAGCGTCAATAAATCAAGGGCACACATTGCGACACTAGGTAGAAGAAGCCAACCGTCTCCTGAGCAGCTATGCCTCCCAGTGGAAAGGCTGACGAAGACTCATACGTAAGTGTATAATCGTCGCAGTCAGCGCCTTATGCAACGTGATAAGCGTCATTCTCGAGCACTGAAATGGAGTAACTTACTCGAATGGAAGAGACCCAGTGGTGACATATATGCTTTAAATATGTTTCTTGGCTTTCCTGGTGCTAAAACGAGCGAAAGACTCTACTAGAAATTTTTTCACCTCTTTGGCTATGACATTCGTTGAATTCGACCTCGAGGAATATTCAAGGCGTCATCGCTTGCTGGAGTTGCTAGGCTTTGAATAAACGTTGAGTTCACGTGTGGCTTTGCTGGTGCTGAAATTTGACAATGGTATTAATGACGCTACCGAATATACATGCCAAGTCAGCGTTAGAGTAACCCAACCATGACCGCGCTCGGTGATGTATATGTAGCAGTAGGTAGATGTCGCCCAAGCTCGAGTAGCTTCCTGTGTTTTTCACGTTTGGCGCCTGATAAACGAGTTCATATACAAGCCACAGGAGGCCTTCAAGAGCCCCGTCTGTGATGGAGGTCAGTCATAAACAGAAGGGCAGAAATCATGGACATGGACCTAGAAGGTCCTGACCGTCGCTGACCAGATATGCCTCTCATTGAAAATCCTGACGAGCGGCTAAAGATAGGTGTACAATCGTCGCAGTTGGCGCCCTACGCAATGGTAATGATAAGTGACATATGTTGGGAGTGGAAAGCGGGAATTTACCTAAAATAAGACCTAACCATTGTTCGATCTCGTTGGGTCCTGGCTGAGTGGTAGCATATAATGGCTAGGTCTGCTCACCATTCTCCCGAGCATAGGCTTGCGATGATGTATGAAGGTGGCAATGGTGGTCGAAAGGCGGCATGAAACTGATACGTGGTCTCTTTCAAAGGGGAGGATAATGGAAAGATGTACATACTCACATGAAGGAGGTATCCAGCGTTGGGGCATCGTTTTAAAAGTTTTCGATTTCCACGTCAGGAAACTGCAAATTAGAGGGTCTAGGAAAGGATCGGCAGACATGTAGTATGGTCAACTTACATTCCATCGTGCACGAAGTAATACGAGTGCTGGGCATTGGGCGTTAAACGTTAAACCCTTGTCCTGTTCAACTGCGGCTATGGACGTGTCTGTGTGTTTCTGAAGTCATCTGTGAGGACTTCGCTACGATCACTGTCAACTCTAGATGTCTATAAAAATTTGTTATACAAGAAAAGAGGGTTGCGTACAAGATAATACGCTCAATTGTTTCCTGGTGTCGACGTTTGGGCACTTATTTGAAGATCAATGTCTTGTGTTCCTCTGACCTCAAACGTAAGCAAGGGGGATTACACCTGGATTTTGGTGCTACATATTCGCAGTTGGTTTAAGATTGAATATATAAGAATAGGCAGAGAAAATCACTGATGGATCCGGACAAACATTGACCATGAGGCATGACTAGGCTATCAGTCCACTGGGATCAGCAGAAGTACGAGAAGGCTGGCGTACAATATCGTGATTCGAGATTGGGAGTGCTAGAAGGCCATACTGAGCGGTTATAACTTGTGGTGTGTTCGATACTTGAGGAAAGAAAGAAAGAAGAGCATCTGGAGGAGATCCACTCTCCGTGGAACATATAGTCCCGTAGCCAGCCCTGACGAGACACCGTGACCTCTTGTGACAAGTCACAATGCAAGCAGGTGCTCCATCTGTAATACAGCCTCGTCCACCACCCTTCTCCCTAGTCAATCCTCAAGCTCTCCTGATCCAGAGCTCTATGTTCCAGGAGCAGACCTCCCTCCGCCGTCGGAAAAAATGTCTGAACCAAGCTCGAAGCTCCTCAGTGACGATGTTGCTACTTGGCACACTCAAGTCCTCCCGTCATTCCGTTCGCCAACTTGGAGTCTAGTCCACTGCTCTTCCGCCGCGCTCTCGAACTCTCGTCCGGTCTCCACATATGTAATACGACGGTCTCCCAAAATCCACGATCCAAGATGCATGGCCTCCTCTCTGCACCAATGGGAACTGCATTCCTCCTCCAAGCTTCCTCGTATTACTACTTCTGCATCGACTGACCGACTAATACATCGTTCCACCGTTGCCATCCCTATCAGACCTACTCACTCGTGCCTACTACACCTTCTACCATCGCCCTCTCTCGGCCAATCGTCAAGCCGGGAGCGCCGCCGAAAGCCAACCCCACATGACATGAACCTTCAAAGAGACATACCCGTCTGATTGTAGAAGCTCGGAAGCTCCGTACCTAGCGATCCATCGATAGCTTGGAAGGCGATGTACTCTCATAATCTGGCCAACTCAAGGAATTGAAACACAGGTTCGTCCTTTCCTTGTCCTAGTACTCCTTTCACCCATCCTGATAAACTCACCTTCCAGGCTTCACCTCTCTTAAATCACGTCCATGACTCCAATTCCAGAGCATAACTATCCTGCCAGCGCTCCTTCTCCCATCAACGAGGCCATCGGACTCATCCCACCTTGTCGATTCATTGTTGGCCGTCTAGCGTCTGTGATGACCGTCTAGCTCGGTAGACGACAGCTTGCTCCGACTGTCCCATCTGTTAGAACCATGTGCTAGACCTCAACGCCGACGCCGACGCCGATGGCAACGATGGCCCAAAGTAACACCGACACGAATAGCGACACCAACGTACGATTTGATTCGGGAAGCGGACATCCGGTTTTTTGGTTTTGGCTTCTGACGGAAGCATGTATGGGCGGAGGATTTGCATTTTATGGCGGGGAGGCGAAGGTTCAGGCTTTGGAGGGGAACTGCATTCGGGGCGCAAGGGATGTTCAGGATTTGGATGCGGATCTCGAACGGAAACATTGGGTAGAGGTGGTAGGCGGTCGGTGGTTGGTAGAGACTAGAGTTGGTTCAAGTTGGTGGTTAGTGGGTTGTCGTCTGTGGGGTCAGGGATCAGTGGTCGTTGGAATCTCAAGGTCACTATCAAGTCTCCAGTCTCGGAAGCCTGAGTCCTGAGGGCCCAGCCGCAGATTAGTAAGTATTCCCTCTTACCTCTTTCTTCCTCTATACTGAAAACTAGAACTGACGATCCTCACTGATAGATATAGGCGCCTCTTCTAGGTCCAATCCACGACCCTGATCCCATGGGATAACAAACTGTCGCTCTTACCAGCCTGCGAATGCCCAAACCTCAGCCTCAGGTCTCAGGAGCAAACCGAGAATTGAAACTGAGAACTGGGGTCGCATTTTACTGAGAGTTATCCAGCATTCTCGATACGCCGTCTTCTAAGGTCTTCCAACCCGCGAAAGTCGTTCGTTCGAACCTTGCGACGTGACTCGATGACTTATCGCGTTTCACCACCTCGAAACTCTGCACCATTCAATATATGGAAATCAGCCACGACTGCCCGCTGCTAGGGTTGGAGGGAAGACGATTGCTGTTACTTAGCTGTCTCTCAAGATTTCAAGATCTACTCGCCAACTCTTCTTCAATACCCCTACTAGTAGGCGCGTGGGCCAAGCTCGCATCTCGCTGCCATCGAGCCCATTCATGAGCTCCCGAGTATTCCAGATGGCAGCAGGCTCCACGTTCATCGCCTGCGATGTCCACCTGCTACGATCAAGCCTCATCCGTCTCGACCATCTGGTAGAGGCGATGCAGGCGTTGGCCCACAGTAACGCCGACAGCACCATTGTCGTCTCCCTGGAATTTTACAATCCCCTTCATTGGCCAAAGATTCAAACCACTCTCCGGTCATGAGGTCTAGTGTCTCGAGCGCGCGATTTTGACTTGGAAGGGATGCAGAGTTTCGGGATTTGAGTTCGGGAAAGAGACATAGGTCTAGGATTTTGATTTGGATCGGAAGATGGTAGAAGCTATGGATCCAGAAGCGCGTTCTAAAGAGAGGCAGAGGACTTGCATGTTCGTTTGAATCTCAAACGGAGGTCTTGCAGACGTGTTTGGCGGTCGGCAGAGGTGGCTGATGCTTGGCGCTCGGCTTTGGTTGTTGGAAAGCAGAAGTCTTACTATCGACCTGAGGTTAGGGTCCCCTCTTACTCTGTCCCCAAGCTAAAACTGACAATGACGATCCTCGCATATAGGCTATGTTTTCCAGGGCCACTCCACTACTCTACTCCAATTTCAGGCTGCACATCCCAGTTCTTGCCAGCTTAGCCATTCGAATCTAACTCTCCAGCGAACTGAAAACTTGGATCATGTGTGACCTTGCCCAGATCCTTCCCTTGTGTTCAAACCCGAGGAGCTCGTGATTTGCCCTCGGGCGTTTGTATCAGGCAGCATCCTCAATGATGCACATGTCTAATACTGCCCTCCTCTCGACCTCCTTCTCGCCTCCCTTCTTATCCTGAACCCCAGCCACAGGCCTCTCGAGCCATGCACGGGCACTTGCAATGAACGACTCAGCGGTTACGATCGCTTCTCGGAGCCTATTCAACTTCTCTCCATCCAAACCTTGCAAACGGCGGCTCTCTGGTGTCCACCATCTGAGTGAACATCTGCCACGACTCCTTGCTAGACGACGACGCTGACGAGGAAGATCTTGGTCCGAACGTCAAAAGCCCCACTGTTACGCCCAAGAGCAGCAGGCGGTTGGGATGTGGCGGTAGTATTAGCAGAGTCGTCCAATATCAAGTCTACCATCTGGTATAGCTAACGAAAGGTATGTTGTACATTACATCTTATATCTGTCTATGGAGCTGGTAATTAGACCTTGCAATTATAGAAATTTTACAAAGCCTCTCCCCCATAGCACATACTGTACATACGTAACTCCCAAGTGTCTTGGGCCGATGTCCAATACCGCTATGTACACTCCTCTCATCCGCAGCCGTCTCGGGTATTAGCTTCTCGCTCAGACTTATATATCCATAATGCAGCTTGCGCCTTTCAACACCTGCGTGACCACCGCCAGCGTGTTAGACAGCCCATTCACTACGGCGGAATGCACTGTAAGTCTTTCCTTCGTCAAGCCGTTGTTCGTAGTCAATGATTGTAAAGAGTACATTGTCTGAAATTACAATTTGGACTCAAATCTTCATAGCTGTCACTACAACTACGAGCTAAAGCCTGGTAGCGGTTTAACAATAGGCATATAATCGTCGCAGTTAGCGTCCTATGTAGTGGGAGAGATAAGCGTCAAATGTTGCGGATTGGAAAAGGGAAGTTACCTGAGTGGTCCAGACACAACTATCGTTCGAACTCGTTTGGCCACAGGTGATGGTGGCATATATGCATATGTACTTGTTGGCTTTCTCAACGCCGACTAATATTTAGACACTTCACCGCTTGCTGGAGTTGATAGGTTTGGAAGAAACGTTGAGTTCACGCCTGCCTTTCGTGGTGCTGAAATTCGTCTTTTATTGGCCGACAACTCGAGAATATTATTGATGAGTCTACCGAATATACACCTGAACTTAGTGTAGCACAAGCGCGGTTGGCGACGTATATAGAGTAGTGGCGCCTTAATGGTAGATATTGACTCAACTCTTGAACAGCTCCCTGGGTCTTTCAGCTTTGGCGCATGACAAACGAGTGCGTACACAACCCCCTCAGAACGCCTCAAGAACCCATCTGTGATGGGGGTTAATCGCAGACAGGTACCAGAAGGTATCGACAGTCGCTCGGTGGAAAGCCTGAAGAGGTCGCGTAGGTATGCAATTGTCGCAGTCGGCGCAATGCGCAATAAAGATGATAAGTGATAAGCGTTGAATATCGAGGAGTGAATGAGATGCATACATTAACCGAACGTATGAAATAGAGCCAACCAGTGTCCAACCTCGTTGAGCCACTGGCGAATGTCGTCCGGTATTCTCTCGAGCGTGGGCAGGCATTCTTCCATATGATCCAAAGATAAGCGAGGTTGTGACCGGTTTCTGGTACTATCAGTACATGAGTTGGCTTAAATAGTACAGAAAACCGGAATGGTCAAAGAGACTCACTGGCGAATTTGCGAATCGACTCATGGCTATAGCATCCAACCATAAACCACATTCATTCCTCCTTCCAATCTCACATGTTTCTTCCTAGACTTCATGACGTAGACTCGAAGCCGTCTCCTTGGGGGAAAATTCTTGACCAGGAGTTTGTATCCATAACGGCGGTTTGGAGCCTACTCATAACGACCCATTTGAAGAATGAACCAAGATGTTTCTCATCAGCGTCGTCGTCATCTGGCAGATGGTGGTGGCAACCATTCATCCAGATGCTAGATAATTGACAGGTGGACGTTTGTTCAGGCGCCAAATACTGGAGAGGCGGGGGTGGGGTTGGTCATGTATTACGGGCCAAGTCGTTATTTTTCAAGAGCTTCGAGTCGTCATTTCGCTTAGCTTGGTCAGAGCGTGGCTGGAGGGAGACATGTCGTCGTTTCAAAGGCCTCGCTGGAGGGAGCCCGAACGGAGTGTGACCATCGTACGGACAGCCTTCAAGCCATCGAGGGCACATACGTCTGCCAGCGCCGTACGGCGCGTTCGAGATACCAGGTGAATTCAAGATAATGGGTGAATCGGGTCGTTGAGCCATCTTGCATTCGGTTGAGCCGTCTCGCGTTCTGGTAAGCGTCCTGGTTTGCGGGTGTAAATGCATGACTCGAGAGCCTTATGGCTGGAGCTCGAGGTAAGAAGGGAGGCGCTGGGGAACGAGGGATGGGCGTTGCGGAGCTCGCAGTTGGGAGTCCAAGTGAATGTGGTAGTTGACGCAGAGCGGACGCGATGGATCACGCCGTACGGTATAGGTCTTTTGAGGACAAATTGCGTATTCGACTTGGCAATGGAATACAACTGGTGATGTTCTGGAAGCGGTGAAATGCGCTCCCTGCTCAAAATTTTCTGGATTCCGAGGTCCGAGCGTTCGCCGGTTGGCTGGAGGGGCGAGATTTGCTATCAGGGACCGGAGCCGAGGACTCGAGCTGCTGTGGCCTATATGCGGAGAGCGTCATCGTCAGTTCTAGTTTGAGTATAGAGTAAGAGGCGATACTCACCTCAGGCTCTCGAGAATCGATACTAGGACCTCTGCTTTCCAACAACGGCGGGAACCAAGTACCTCCGTTCAAGACCCAAGCGCAAATATAAACCCTTTGCCTCTGCTCCAAATACATAGCCTCAGCCTCCTTTTCCATCTGAATCAAACCCTAGAGCTTTCCTTGGTGCCTCCGTCGCCCTTGCAGATCAAATCCTAGATCTTCCCCTCCTAGACACGAATCCTAGAACTCGGCATTTTCTTAAAGATGAAAATCATGCGTTCGAGACCCTATGTAGCATGGTCGGACGGTGGCTTGAACCGTTAGCCAATGGGTGGCCTGTGGAACTCCGTCTTTGCTACTGTCGGTGTCGGTGTCGCGTTGACCAAAGCTGTTGTCTGCGCCCTCAGCGTCGACTTCTAGCAGACGTTCGACGCAGATAGGGCGTGGTCATATCAGGTGGTCATCGGATGTTGACTATTGGATCATGTCGCTGCCACCCGATACAGTGACGAGATGCTGAGTCCGAGTAGGTGGGAGGGTGGACGCTGGCGGGGGAGGCGGGATGTGTGACCATAACTGGAAATGCCTAGGTCAAAATGGTCAGATTTTGGCTTTAAATACGAGGACCGGGGATGAGACGAACCAAAGTGTACCTTGGTGCCTTGAAGTTGAACAGAGTGCGAAACTCTCTTTCCCTACCACCACTAGTGGCGCGAGCCAAAAGGCTGTCCTGGTTCTAACGATCGGGAGGTTGTATGCCTTGTTAGAGTTGGATGATGGCCAGAAACCTCTCGTGTGGTAGGACACGTAAAGCCCCGCATGTTGGGCTGTAGTGGCGTTGATTATCGTGGCTTGGACGAGGAAGGACGGACGGACGGAAGTCATGGAGCAAACCCGTTGGCGATGAGGAGAGCTCGAGGAACGCGGTTGGTGCGGAGGAGAGGCACGCATCCGTGAATAAGCGTGGGTGGTAAATTGTAGGTCATGGTGGAGAACGGATAGAAGACACGGAAAAGCTGGTCTGCTTCGGCGATCGGAAATGGGCTTTGATGGCAGCGGGCCGCGGGTATCGAAGCAAGCCCAGTGATGCACGTAGGCTTTTAGCTACGATAGCCACTCCGCGCATATCCCAGCTGACCGTTATAGAGAAAGTCGTTCAGAAATATGCCGTTGGGCTACCAGAAGGCAAAGTCGTGAAGGCTGGAGACTATGTGATGATTCGGCCTGAACATGTCATGACCCACGATAACACTGGCCCAGT
>Ga0247742_10003181_pt1 | contig 10463 bp, 11 predicted proteins | sample UWRJL208509C2_FD_180944 | JGI IMG/M metagenome (GOLD analysis project Ga0247742, IMG submission 180944) | Plant litter microbial communities from Arlington Agricultural Research Station in Wisconsin, United States - UWRJ-L208-509C-2 | ecosystem: Environmental > Terrestrial > Plant litter >... | reverse complement strand
AAGGCTATAGACCCCAAGTGTCATGTAATTGAGTTCATTGTATCTACGCTCAAAAGAAGAAAATTTAACGAAAAAATGGGGTTGGGTGCCAATATGATAGAAATATATTGCAATTGATGTACAACATTGATTAACGACGATTAGACCTCGAATGGTCGTGAAATACACTTCAGATTGAGGATTTTCGAAAATTCCCTTTTTGACGCGTTTCTCAAACCACATTTCGATGTCGGCCACATGGGCAGGGGACAGGGGACAGGGAACCGATTTCGTCCAAACCACCTAAGGCGGGGAAAGGGGACGGCCGAATTGAACGAAATGGTACAGTAGCTCATTCGTGAGCTACACCCACCCGCCTTCTATAACCTAACCTTTCCAACTGTGCACCTCATTGTATGCCTCATATACGTCCTCAAGGCTTTGCACCTGTTGATTATAGCTCTGAGCTCACAGGTTAGCGATGGAAACCTGGGTATACTCAACAAGACGTTTGGGACCTTGGAGGTGGCTTTGGGATGTCAACTGAGGGGTGGTGTTGGTGGTTTGGGGGTGCTTCGAGGTACGGCTCACTGATCACCGCTAGATTTGGGCATATATTGACTTACTCGAGGACGGATAGGGTCGAGAAACTGGAGTAAGGGAAGACAATAGCTTGGTTATGCGACACGGGAGCGTCTTAGCTCGAGCTCAAGCCTCCTTGAGCTTCCGTCATGTGAGCCTAAACCCCAGGTCTCTGGCTATATGCGTACATCCCTTCTCACTTCCCCTCGCAGCTCAAGAGCGCTACGTCGTAGTACGGTCGCGGCAAGCGTGCACACTCATTCGAAGCCAGTCACTATCTTTCTTTCTTTCCACTTACAGCCTCTGACCTCCCTCTTCTCCTCGAGCTCAAGCATTTTCACGCTTGTAGTCTTTTCAACGCGAAACTCGGCTCGAGCTCAAGTTTCTCTCGTCATTCACACATGGCCAGGTTCGAGGGTTGTGACAACACGACCCATGAAGCCACTGCTGGCTGTATGCATACGTCCTTCTCTGTTATTCATCCATGCCCAACCACTAGTGGTGCACGAGCAACGAGATGGATGGCGCAAAAGGTAGATGATGCAGGACTGTGGAGAGGCTGGGGTGAATTCGTTTGGGATGACGAGGAAAAGGAGGGTGCGGTGGGTTTTAGAGGTCAGGCAATTATGTAAGGGCAGTGGTTTTTGAGGGCGTGTTCATGATCGATCTTCGAATTTGTGAAGCGGCCTAAATGTAAGGTTTATCATACTCCTCAGCTTGCGCGATTTAGCTTATGTCTTCATCTTCTAGCCTCACTTAGTGTTCCAGGTTATCCCCAAGTTTATTTATCAAACAGGAACAGAACATCAAAGGAGTCGTTCCTAGACTCGAAGGAGGCTTTGAGACCCGATAGGCGAGTTGTGTCAGTGGTTTTGGGCTATTTTGAGGTATGCTCACGATCGCCATCAAGTTCTGGTGAAAATAGTAAAACTATGACAGACAGTATCGAGGAGATGAAGCAAGAGAATGAAATCACTTGGTCATGGCACGTGTATGTGGCGATCGAAAACTGTTCGCTGGCCTTCCTCCTTCAGGCTCAAGCCATCTTGATCTTCCCACATACGAGCCAGGTCCCCAGCTGGGTGTATGTGTACATGTGCGTCTTCTCTCATCCCCTTCTAATAGTGTAGGAACTATCCCCGGTACGTGTACGTGTCAACACCTATATCTGACGTGACTGCTTCGTTCCGCCTACATTCTCCTTTTTTCCTGTCCCGTCGTGCTAAAGTTTTTTGCCCCCGAAGTCTATCTCAGCACAAAACACAGCTCAAGATCAAGTCTCCTCCTCCTCCTTCCTTCGTACAAGCCCAAGCCCAAGGGTTAACTCAGCACGAACCGCAAGTAAACCGCCCGCCATATACCGATGTCGTTACCTCGTCTTTATCCCTGCCCACCCACCAGGATTTCTTTCGATTTCACCTGAATCTCGATCTTCATCTTTCCGGGATACAACGGCTATGCTTGCGTTCCTTCATCCATTCGTTGGAACTCTGGTGATGAATATTTGTAATTGTACGGTCTTCGAGTTTGACACTCTAGCTTCAGCTTTCGACCTGGTTACTGATAGCAAAGTTAATGTTTTACAGTTAGAGTTCTGAATAAAATTTGATTATATTTGAGCTCGTAACAAAATTGCATGTAATGTACATGAATCCTCATGTATCCATTTGACACGGAGGACGTCCTTGGATATGGAATCCCAATGTCCTAGATGCTAGATATTCACTGATTTTGGTAGATTGTGATGGGACCCACTGTTAGGAGATGCCAGGCCACAAGAAGGCTGAGTGAGTGGCCAAAGCGACGGTCCTGCCGTACTCAACCATCATAACGAGTAAAGAAAAAAACGACGTTGGATTAGTGGGACCTGCCGGTCCGCCACCACTCCGCGATCATGTGCCTTGTACTTAGCTACGCTTGTACTAGTACGTTCCTCAGTTCTATCCACTACGTTCCCTGGAGCCAGCGACCTGCTCGGGACACTCAGCCTACTCCAACGAGAGAATGGATTGAGAGCCATATACAGCCTACGCTTGCAGATGAGGAGGAATGACATCCAAGATCTAGCCTGGACGGGAAATATTCCAACGGGGTGGTTGCTTAGAGGTTCGAGAAATAAAATGGGAAACTTCAGATGATTACGGGTTCATAATTGGTTGTACACACCTTCGTATATCATGAACCTTCCCCATGGGTTTCTTCTAAATCCTGTAGCAGCTTATACATGTGTAAGAGAACGTATGGCGCCCAACGGGATGGGCTATTGGATAAGGAAGATTGGGCTTGGTTCGTATTATTGTACGACCGAAGGTGTGACCTTTCATGTTGAAATTGACTCTTTTTATTTAGCTCGTATGATTGAGGAGTAATCAGGAGAGAGAGATGAAGGAAGAAGAGATTCCAGAGCAGGAGGAGTCTAGAGAGGAAGAGAGGATACACTCCACTCTGCGACGAATGCATACACTCAAATGTCCAGAACCTAGTTTCATTTCCGGAGACAATACTGGTGATATTGGCGAGGAAAGCTCATGCGTCTTTCTCAAGTTGTTGATGTGCCCAGTCCATGAGTCACATAGATCGTACATCCCATTTTATACATGAAGGTACGATTACACAAGGCGATTTGCGACTAAGTATTTTTTGACATTTAAACTACCTGCATAGCGCTGAAAAGTAGAACCATTGGACTTGAATGAGCTAGAGGTAAAATATGGCAGTACCGTTACGCACCTTATAGTATTCTAGAACGGCGTTACGCGCAGGTTGAATGATATCATCATTCCATCCATTTAAGAGCCACCATTGATGGAAGTTATAGTTTCGCTCATCATGCAGAGGATCGAAAATCATTTCTAGAATGTCTCCAGAGTTGCACGCCAAAGGAAGTAGGTGTGCAATGTATACCATAGCGGAGAGGGCATCGCAATGGTTCTTCCTTACATCATCATTAGATGAGTTAAACATATCCTCACTAGAACAAAGTGAGCGTCTAGACATCAATCAGCGCATGACAGATTGAAAGAGTTGTATCTAGGGCCTACCTCACGGACATATATAGGTATTTCAACATATATAAAGCAGCTACATTATAATGCCGCGCTGTGAGGGCTGATCTTTGGAATTCGGAATGTCGGGTGATAATCGTCCTAGGAAGCATGTAAATTTCTGGACCGAAAAAGCCGCCAGGAGGCTGCTTCAAGTGTGGGAACTTGATTTGAAGAATGGGAAAGTAGTGTTCATAGTAGATTAGCATGGTCAAATAGGTGTCGGGTTCAGCCTCTTGGAACGCTTGAAGGCAGATTGCCGTAAGGTCAAAAATAAGGTTAGGATAGATGTTCTCTGTGTCCTGCATGGCTGAGGTTAGGAATGGTCAGAGATGAATTAATTATCATGGCGTACTTGATTGGACAGTGTCTGGAGGACAGATGATAAAAAAACCCAGAAATGGCCGGTCCAGAGCGCTTCGAAGGTGCTGTAGAGTTTTTGGATGGGTATTAAACTCAAACCCTGTTGTAACTCCGAGGTGAAAGTTGGACATTCGTCAAGACACCAGGATGTGATGACGGCGTACTCAAAGTTACCAACAGCATCTTAATATGGAATGCAAAATTTGAGTAATAGAAAGAATCTATGAGAGGTTGGAAGTGACTTACCCTCTTGAGAGATGTCAATCTTCTCATGGCTCATATGACGCAGTCCCAGACACGCAATATTGGACAGGACGGACTCTCGGCATAAGTAGAACTGACGAGAGCGAGACGGGTCACGGAGGAAATCCTGTAGGGACGCATGCAGAATGTGTATGTGGCCCCCCGCATCACAGTCAATGAGAGATGCCAGCTGACTTAAGCAAGCTTGTGTTTCTCCAGGAATCCAGAAGAGAAAATTGTCCATCCTCTCGGTCGAGTCTATGATAAGCGGGCCAATGCGCCTTATATCTATGTTGAGAATGACCAAGAACCCGAGAACTTGCATGACCCTCTCGATCCCACGAACATTCGAGAGAACATAGTGGTAAAGGGAGTTCAGCTCCGCATATGGTAAATCCTCCTCGCCTCGCGGGGGCTGAAGCCGGCGGATGACATCCAGACGGCGTGTTGGAAGATCGCAAGGGTCGCCACACACGTACTTGACTGTTGTTGATGCAAAAATAAATTGGCCAGATGATTTCTGAGTGATCTCACTCAGAACCGCAGAGCCTGGCCACGATGGTGGAATATGAGAAGCCAAGGGGTGTTCTTGTTTCATTACGTCGAACGAGTCTTTCAAGAATTGATATATATCTTTTCCGGGGAAAATTCATCAGAAAGAGCCAGTCGTGAAAGATGAGATGAGATTAGGGATGAATTGAATGTGGACTGGAGATGGATTTCTGGACGACTGGCTATGAGAATGCGAATACGGAGCGGAGAGCGAAGGAATGCGGAGATTAGAGACTTGACAAAGCCCGATTGAACGAGATTGCCTTTACATTCATCCAAGCCATCGATTATGATCACGAATGGACAGTTCCGGAAGTCGAAGCCTCTTAACTGCAGCCACTGAAGGGGCTCGATGATGAGTTTGTGAAGCTGGACGTCAACAGACTGTTGAAAAACCATGGGATCGACCTCGACTGCATCTTCAACGAGCGGATGCAGGGCTGGAATAGCACGAGCAGCTTGATAGGCAATCGTCGCGACAAAGTGATCAATGCTGTTACGCTCCATCGCGGACTTCCAGAAAAAGAATGTTGCCAAAAGCCATCCCTCCTTAGCACATTCCTCAGCGAGACTATGTGCAATCGCCGACTTTCCAGCTCCAGCGGCACCATAGAGCCAGAGAATCAAAGCGGCGCAAGCGATCTCGCCATGTACCCAATGTACTATCCTCTGGATGACCGCAACGCGAGTGTTGGGATGACATTTAGAAGCATCGAGCTTTTGTCGCTCGAGGGAGTTGTAGACTGCACACATGGCAGAATTCTCACCGAGAAGGTGGAACCCTTAGATGAGATCGTTATTTTCGTATGACACTATTAGAATCTTTCATACCTTTACGAGCGTGGACGTGAGTAATAAACTGACTTTTTTTGATTCTAGTGTTATTTGCATTGCTAAACATCGAAACTATGATCCCTGTTAATTTAGGTAATTTTTGTGAGATAATGACTGTATCACACACCCAATGACCCGCCAGAGTACGTATCAGCGACTTGATTGTGCTCTGAACTTGAGGAGGCGCTTTCACTTGGTACAGCTAGAAATATCCGCTGCCAGTTATTGCGAAGGCTGAGAGTCCTTCTTGTGGCTGCCTTTGGGAGACTTGGTTCTGAAAGCTCATAGTGTTCAGACATGATTCGGATCACAAATGTAGACCCTCGCAGCTATTCTTCTGAGTGTAAAAGGGCAAACTCAGGTAAGACCAGGATAAAGAATGAGGTGAAGAATGACTTGAAGGACCTCGAAGCGAGACTTTCAAGTCTCAGCAATCGAAATAGGGTAAGGGTAGGGTGGATTATGAAGTGAGGATTCGAAGAATGCGATCCCCTCACCTCAATGCTGTGCGCACCGCCTTTTTGATTGATTTTACGTGACTGGACAAGATCACTGCTGGCACGGAACTATTGAAGGCGATCTAAAATGTATTACAAAATCTTTCACACATGCCAAAATTTTTGGTAGTGATTTTCTCGAATGAGAACCTAATGACGACGATAAAATTTGAGAGCAAATAAATGACAGTACAACTTTACCTTTTTAGTCAAATTTTTATACGCACAAAATGTGTCATTTTCATCATGTCACTGCCATAAAAGAACTTTTGGTCAAATCTAACATTCCTACTCTAATTTCCTGTCAAAAAAATTCTACATTTAGGGTGGCTTTTTGTCCACCAGACAATAACGTTGAAAATGTTTCTCCGCCAAACTGAATTGAGAAAGTTTTTAATACATCTTCTGTTAACTAAAATTTGCCCAAAATGTGACATTTTGCGCGTGCAACAATAAAGAGGGAAACAATAGCTTTTGCGTCGCAAGTTAGATATACCCAGAATAAAAATTAAACCATCTATTTTGTTGGTGCTAAAATTGACAATAAACGTAGAATCTGCGCTCAAATTGCCTTGCTCGCACAACGTATCATTGTTGATCAATTTCTCAATCGGGTAAATGCCCCAAAAAATGTTAGCATGTTTTAAACATTTTTACAAACATTTTTGGTTGCCTATAATTGATCCATGCCAGCAGTGGATATTTGTCCATATTCGGGTGTTTAGCTTCACGTTGTCGCGTTCCTGGACACAGATCATCACCTGTAGCTTAACAGCCTGGAATGTATCTTCGATATCTGTCTACTTGAAGCTACTCGATACATTCCGACTTCGAACTGCTGAAAAGGGATGATTCGAATGTTTCGTTTGAGTGGAACCTGCGACTCTCACGAAACTTGAGAGATGGATGATGACGCTGCTTCTCTTGCCCTCCTGAGTAGTGATCAAGGTCTTGGTTGCCAGATCGTGGTGGGCGATGCAGGTTCGGTGTATCTAGGTTAGCTGGTCTCACTACTTCCCTTCATCACAAATGCGCGTGTAACCTTCCTCGCCTCGTCTCACTGTCCCTACCTGATAGATCCTGTACTCACAACTGAAAATGGAGCGCCCGAATTGGTTAAATCGGAAGACACGAGTTGGCTAGCGTCTATTCACATGTACGTTTGCCTTTCGACTGCTATGGACATCGAATTATAGCCAGGTTATTTCACAGAGACAGCCTTCTGTAGTCTTTCGTTGGTCTCGTTGAGACCTTCCTCTTCCACTACCCTTTTCAAGGTCAGCCGGAGACACTTGGCCAGTATTCTCTCCCACATTCCCTACCCTCACCTTCACGTCCCACCTTCCTTCCTTCCTCTCATTTGTAAACCCTCTCGCGCATCTTTCTTAGCATCTCCCTTCCGAACTCTGGACCTCACACGTCATGATATACTCCATACCTCCCATTCGATTTGGCGCTCAGAACTCGGTATCCGCGATACACATTCGGCTGAGACTTAGCAGAAAAACTTCAGGGAATAAGAATTAAACTCTCGAGAGTCGAGAGGCAGCTGGTCTTGGAGCTACTTGAAGGTACGTTTCACAACAACACTGAGATCTGGAGCATGTTCCAAATCATTCAGTTAGTGTCTGACAGATAGTGTCGTAGCGCAAGGCAACAGCACGTTTTGGTCGACGCAGACGTCAGCGTCCTGGCATCCGTTCCTCCAGATCCCTCTTCCGACTGTTTCAAGCCTTCCTGTTCCCTTATACGGGCCTAAGTGTCAGGTATTTTAGATGAATATGTACGTCCTCCGTCCCCCTCTCAGTCCAGTACATGAAGGGTGTGGCGAGCTCAAACATTCCAGAATGCCAAACCCAAGGGCGAAATACTGCATATACTGCGTATACTGCGAACCAATTCAAAAACATATAAGCTTTCACCTTTGGTGTACAAATTTCCTGTTCTTTCTTCCTGCGTGAGCACAACTAAACTTCCTCACTGTACTCACGCCTCTTCAACTGACTCTCGTACCTCATGCTTCTCATTAGGTTCGCAAATTCTGTTGCTGGACGGTTGGTGGCCGCCCTCGCGCAGGGAGGCACGGTGGTGTCGGAAGTCGAACATTGAGAGGTAATGTTGGATGTAAGGGAGCGTCTCTGGGACACGGAGGAGGAAAGAGGTTGGGTGGGCGTTAATTAGGTTTTAGAGGTATGTTTGCACCCAAAAGCTTTAGTATTACGATTTCCATCCGCTGAACCTCTCACTCATCCACAGTTTCCGAACGAGTCGAATGGTTGAAACCCACCAAATTAACTGCTCAAATATCTTACGCATAGCAATTCAGCCGGCGGACTCGACCAGGTACACGAGTGGAGACGATAAGCCTCGGTGCTTAGATAAATAATAGACACAGTTTGGGCATGTATTCATAGGACACATAAATAATCTTGAAGGAACAATCTATCAACCAAGAACGGTCAGAAATATCAACGATGAAGAACAACGTCCAATGTCTGACCCGAACGGGAACGGTCAATCGGCCGAGAATGGGGCGACACTGTGAGTAGCTGCAAGAAATAAAGTAGAAAACGTCAGATGCAGCCCAGGTTCAAAATTTGTTACGCGCACCTTTATCTTCATATTGGATCCCATCAACCTACCCAGTGAGCAGACACCGAGCTTGGTTCACATTTTCGTACGACCAAAGGCGTAACTGTTTGTCGAATTTGAATCTTATTCTTAGGCCCGTATGATTAAGGAGTATGCAGGACTGAAGGACGAAGGACAACGAAAGGAGGAAGGGGACCAGAGCAGGAAGACTCCTGCAAGCTAAAAGTTAGAAGATGAGGAAGGGAAGATCATCCGCAACGTACGCATATAGCCAAAGATCCAGAGTCTAGGGCTTAGGGTTGTATGGGGAGACCTGCGCTCAACTCGAAGAGGGAGTCCCTGTGTGTATCTTGCACAGGGCGAATACGTGGTCCATAACCAAGACTAAATTCCCTGGCTCCGGCTCTACGATGACCAGTCAGTATATGCAACATGCATCAGAGTAAGCTATGACCGCACGGTACCTCCAAAACATCTCCAGCTGCCTGTCGAGATCGCAGACCCAAAACACAGAGGTATCTTCTCGTTAAATATCTAGCTCCCCAGTTTACAGAGGAGAGGTATATCGTGTATCATCCTATCAGACGCGTGAGGTCCACAGGCGGGAAGGCCGGTTTACGCTGGAGTGTTGGGATCAGAGGAGCTGGAGGCGGAAGTAGAAAGATGGAAGAAGAGAGACGGAAGAGGAAGTGGTGGGATTCTGGAGGGAGAGAAGGCATAGGTTAGACAAGGCGGCGGAAGCTACGACGCCGAGGTCGTCTCCGTTTGATATGGTGGGAGGGTGTGAGCGAACCAGTGAGACCGGCTTCAACTTGTTGGATGGGCCATTGCGTCGCCGCGTGGCAGGAACGAGTCCCATCTTAACTTGAGTACCAGCAAACTTCGAAGGACGAACAATGGTGGCGTCGATTACTACGTGACTTGCCATCACGGCCGTTGCCAGCTACTGAAGCGTTTCACAAGCAGTGCGGGATATAAGTACGAGCCATTCACCGTAAATTACTGCAGCCTGTCCCCTTTGCATGAAATCCAAATCGCCAAAACTTACATTCGGGGACAGATTGGAGGAAAAATAGCCGTCATTCGCAGATGGAAGGATAAGTGAGTAGGACTCTTAGAGGCGTCATAATAGGGACGGTCAGAGTAGACGATCCTGGTGTGATTCTGCATGCGATCCAGGAGGTGATCCAGGTCCGATCCAACTCATCGAATCGTGTTAGGATCCTGCTTATTGCCCCCGAGCTTTGACCGCCCCAAATCAACAATTTGATGTTTTTTGTGCGATTCGACTGGATCTTGCTCGAATCGCAAGGAAAATGTTACTATTTGGCCTGTATATGAGCAAGAAAGCCTTTTTTTCCAGGATCTCGAGAGGATTATGTCTAAAATTTTCTATGTTAATCTGAATATGCTTTTTTCCCGCTTGAATTCAGCCAAAAACTGATTTTATATGCTTAAAACCTGGGATTCACCCAGTTTTTTCTGCGCGTCATGTAGTCACCCTTCTTGGAGACCTTAATACCCCACCTGCTAGTCTTAAGCTCCCAAAATCATTTATTAAAACAGGATATAAGGAGGAGGTATCACAAAATGAGAGAGGATCAACTTCCCAGAATCAAGGATCGTGGATCGTCGAGCGAAGCGCCTCTGGAGGCGCTTCTCGGACGATCCTCAGACGATCCGCGATCCACCTTTCCCACGATTCTGAGGACGCGATCCAGTCTCGTGGATCGCGACCTGGATCGCACACTGAATCACACCAGGATCGTCTACTCTG
>Ga0247742_10003180_pt1 | contig 10465 bp, 6 predicted proteins | sample UWRJL208509C2_FD_180944 | JGI IMG/M metagenome (GOLD analysis project Ga0247742, IMG submission 180944) | Plant litter microbial communities from Arlington Agricultural Research Station in Wisconsin, United States - UWRJ-L208-509C-2 | ecosystem: Environmental > Terrestrial > Plant litter >... | reverse complement strand
CCGCTGCGGGCCTTCGTCGATTTCATCAAGGCGCATCCCTACGAATAAAATCTCGGTTCTCTTGAAGTTACAGCGGGTTGCCCCATATTCCTGTGACTGTTCAACAACGGAAAGGAGGTGGTCGAATGTCTCATTGTTTCACGCCGCTTATGGCGAACCTGCCGAGTGCGACTCCCGCCCGCGGGGCTGTCCAGCTCTGAAGGACCAGGCCATACGTGGCTGACAATGGAAAGGCCGTCCCGAAAGGGGCGGCCTTTTACTTTGGTAGGCGTGCCCAGCCCGCCTCGGCCGGTTCGAGCGCATCGAGAAACGCCGCCGCGCTCGCCCGATAGGCATCGCGCACCTCCGGCTTCATGCGATCCCAGGTGCCGTACATATTGCCCATCCGCCGGTTGCGCCGAAAGCGCGCTTCATGTCGCGCCAGAAAATCCCAGTATAAAGCATTGAACGGGCACGCGTTCGGTCCGGTCTTCTGCTTCACGTCGTAGCGGCAGCGGCCGCAATGGTCCGACATGCGATCGATATACGCGCCGCCGCCGGCATACGGTTTGGTCGCCATCCGCCCGCCATCGGCGTGCTGGCTCATGCCGATCACGTTGGGCAGTTCGACCCACTCATAGGCGTCGGCGTAGACGACGAGGAACCAGTCGGCGACATCCTGCGGCCGCACCCCCGCCAGCATCGCGAAATTGCCGAGCACCATCAGCCGCTGGATGTGATGCGCATAGGCGTTGTCGCGCGTGTTGCGGATCGCTTCGGCGAGACACAGCATGTCGGTCTCGCCGGTCCAGTAGAACGCCGGCAGCGGCCGCGTCGCCGACAGTGCGTTGACGTCGGCGACATCGGGCATTTCGAGCCAGTAATAGCCCCGTACATATTCGCGCCAGCCGATGATCTGGCGGATGAACCCCTCCGCCGCGTTGAGCGGCACATGGCCCGCCGCATAGGCGTCTGCCGCTGCCTGCGCCACTTCCAGCGGGGTGAGCAGCCCGAGGTTCAGCGCCGGGCTGAGCCAGCTATGGTAGAGCCAGTCCTGCCCCGTCACCATCGCGTCCTGATAGGTGCCGAAATCGGGCAAGGCGGCGCGGACGAAATGCGCCAGCGCCTGCTTCGCCTGCGCCGCCGTCACGGGCAGCGAGAATTTTTCCAGCCGTCCGAAATGCCCGGCGAACCGCACCGCCACCAGATCCATCACCTCGCGCGTGATGTCGTCGGGAACGAACGCCAGCGGCTCGGGATAGTTGAGCCCGCGTTTGGGCGGCGCGCGATTCTCCTTGTCGAGATTCCATTGCCCGCCTTCCGGCTGGCCGTTCCGGGTCATCAGCAGCCCCGTCTTGCGGCGCATGTCGCGGTAGAAGAATTCCATCACCAAATCGTTGCGTGCCTGTGCCCAGGTCTGGAATTCGAGGATGCCGCAGACGAAGCGGTCGTCCATCAGGAGCTCGACCGGCACGCCGAAGCGCTTCGCCCAGCCCTGGATCATCGTCAGTACCCGCCACTCGCCCGGCTCGACGATGCGGATCGCGGTGGGCCGATGGCGCTCGACCGCGCGCGCGACCTCGCCAGTGAAATCCCCGCTGTTGCCGGGATCGTCGAGCCGCACATACTCGACCGTCCAGCCAGCGGCGCGCAGTTCCTCGGCGAAGTGGCGCATCGCCGAGAAGATCAGTGCAATTTTGGCCTTGTGGTGGCGGACATAGGTGGTTTCCTCCGCCACCTCCATCAGCAGCACCACCGCATCGGCGCGTGCCACGCCCTGCAAAGACGCGAGATCGTGGGAGAGTTGATCGCCAAGGATCGGAATGAGAATGGTCATGCCTGCATGTCAACGCGCCAGATGCGCGGCGGATGCGTCGCAGCGGGTTTGTGTTAGCGCTATCTTGCTCTACACCCATGTCTTCGCGGCCGAAATTGCGGTGCGATGGGAGAGCTTGACCTATGACGATCTGGAAAGTGGTCGCGGCGACATTGGCACTGGCCGGACTTCCCCTCCCCGCGCTCGCGCAGGACAGCGCCCCCCGGCAGGTTTTCATCACGGTCGATGCCAGCCGCAGCGTCGGCATGCTACCGCCGACATGGCGTTTCTTTGGCGCCGACGAGCCGAATTATGCGACGATGAAGGACGGCCGCAAATTGCTGGTCGAACTCGGCGCGCTCAAATCAGGCGACGTCTATTTCCGCGCGCACAATCTGCTGACCAGCGGCGACGGCACGCCAGCGTTCAAATGGGGCAGCACCAACGCCTATACCGAGGACAAGGCGGGCAAGCCAGTCTACGACTGGACGATCGTCGATGGCATCATCGACACGTACCGCGCGCAGGGCATCCACCCGTATCTCCAGATCGGCTTCATGCCCGAGGCGCTGTCGAGCGCGCCGGCGGGGGTGCCCTATCGGCATAGCTGGAAACCCGGTGTCGATTACGGGAAGATCGCGACCGGCTGGAGCTACCCGCCCAAGGATTATGCGAAATGGGGCGAACTGGCCTATCAATGGACTCGCCATAACGTCGAGCGCTACGGCCGCGCTGAGGTCGAACGCTGGTACTTCGAGGTCTGGAACGAACCCAATCTCGATTTCTACTGGCGCGGCACGCCGGAAGATTTCTACAAGATGCACGACTACGCCATTGCCGGGGTGCGCCGCGCGCTACCGACCGCGCGCGTTGGCGGGCCGGATGTGGCGGGCGCGGGCGGCACGTTCATGGATGGCTTCCTCCAGCACGTCACCACCGGCAAGAACTACGCGACCGGGCAGACCGGCACGCCGACCGACTTCCTCTCGTTCCACGCCAAGGGCAAGCCGAGCATCGTCGATGGCCATGTCCGCATGGGCATCGCCACGCATTTGATGGCAGCCGATGGCGGCTTCACCAAAGTGCTTTCGATCCCGAGCCTCGCCGGCAAACCCGTCGTGATCGGCGAGAGCGATCCCGAGGGCTGCGCCGCCTGCCCCGGGCCGGAAAACGCCTATCGCAACGGCACGATGTATTCGAGCTACACCGCCGCCAGCTTCGCGCGGATCTGGGAACTGGCCGCGAAGCGCAAGGTCAACCTCGCCGGCATCGTCTCCTGGTCGTTCGAATTCGAGGGCCAGCCGTGGTTCGCTGGCTATCGCCAACTCGCCACCAACGGCGTCGATCTGCCCGTGCTGAATGTCTTCCGCCTGTTCGCCAAGCTCGGCGAGACGCGGCTCGCGAGCACCAGCAGCGCCGAAATCCCGCTCGAAAACGTGATGGCGGACGGCGTGCGCGGCGCCACCGATGTCGGCACGATCGCCACCCGAACGGCAGACGGCAAACTCGCGCTGTTGCTGTGGCATTATCACGACGACGACGTGGCTGGCCCGGACGCGCAGATTCACCTCGACCTGACCGGCCTGCGCCGCGCACCTTCTACTGCGACCATATGGCGAGTCGATCCGACCCACGCCAACGCCTTCGCCGCATGGCGGACGATGGGGTCTCCGCCCTCCCCGGACGCCAAGCAATACACCGCGCTGGAGGCTGCATCGCGGATGCACCCCGAAAAGGTGAGCATCATGGGCGGCAAAGCCGGCGCAGCGACGCTCGATATGCGGCTCGCGCGCCAAGGCGTCGCGCTCGTCCTGCTCGACGGGGCATGAGCCAGACGCGAGGGAAATGGAGAATTGGCAAGCCGTAACGCTTGCGTTAGATGCAGCGCCGAGGCCCATGATCGGGTCTCGATGATCGCGCCGGTGCCCCGCGAGGGGCTTGAATGGGAATGCGGTGCGGGGTTCGCCCCAAAACCGCGGCTGTCCCTGCAACTGTGAGCGGTGAGCGACGGCATCAGGCTCTTTCGGGAGCGGCCACTGGACCGGTGCATCTGCGCCATCTGGGAAGGCGATGCCGCAGCGTTGACCCGCAAGCCAGGAGACCTGCCGGCGATATGGTCGCTCTTGCTTCGGTCCAGGGGATGGTCGTGGCACGGTTCTCCGTCTGAGCGACGAGCCTGTGCGGCTGGGGCTGCATCGGCGCGTGGCACGGGTGGCATTCGGCGCCCGTCCGTCGTCGCGCGCCGGCCGATATGTCGGCCCCCGCCGGTCGTTGCTTGCGCCGCGGAGAAGAGCATGTCCGATCTGTCCAAGGTGCCCGTCACCATCGTCACCGGTTTTCTGGGCGCGGGCAAGACGACGCTCATCAGCCATTTGATCCGGCAATCGGGCGGGCGTCGGCTGGCAGTGGTCGTCAACGAATTCGGCACCCTGGGGGTCGATGGCGACATCCTGAAAGGCTGCGCGATCCCCGATTGCCCGGCCGAGAATATCGTCGAACTTGCCAACGGCTGCATCTGCTGCACCGTCGCCGACGATTTCATCCCGACCGTAGAGACGTTGCTCGCGCTCGATCCCCGGCCCGATCATATTCTGATCGAAACCTCGGGCCTTGCCTTGCCCAAACCGCTGCTGAAAGCGTTCGACTGGCCGGCGATCCGATCGCGCATCACCGTCGATGGCGTGATCGCGCTGGCCGATGCCGAAGCGGTGGCGGCGGGGCGGTTCGCGCCCGACCTGACCGCGCTCGACGCACAGCGCGCCGCCGATCCGAGCATCGATCACGAGACCCCGCTGTCCGAAGTGTTCGAGGACCAGCTCGCCTGCGCCGACATGGTGCTGCTGACCAAATGCGACCTCGCCGGCCCCGAGGGCATCGCCGCCGCCCGCGCGGTGATCGCCGCCGAGACGCGCAAGCCGCTGCCGGTGATCGAGCTGATCGATGGCGTGATCGATCCGCGCATCGTGCTCGGCATCGGCGCGGCGGCGGAGGACGATATCGCCGCACGCCCCTCGCACCATGATGGCGAAGACGAGCATGAGCATGACGATTTCGACAGCATCGTCGTGGACTATGGCGAGATCGCCGCGCCCGGCGATCTGGCGAGCCGGATCGAGGCGCTCGGGCAAGGTGGCGACGTGCTGCGGGTGAAGGGTTATGCCGTCGTCGCGGGCAAGCCGATGCGGCTGCTGGTGCAGGCGGTTGGCGCGCGGGTGCGGACTCACTACGACCGCCCCTGGCGCGCCGATGAGCCGCGCCAGACCCGGCTGGTCGTGATCGCCGAGCGCGACCGGCTCGATCCGGCGGCGATCCGGGCCGCGCTGGCGGTCTGACGGGCGCGATGCACGTCATCTTCCGCGAAACGCACGGGCTGGACGAGAGCGCCACGCCACGCGATCTGGGGCAGGATGCCGCCGATCTCGTGGTGCTGTCGTTCTCGGACAGTGACCTCGGCGCGTTCGCGGGCGGCTGGCGCGCGATGATGGCGGACGTGGGTGATGTCGCTTTGCCGAGCCTGCGGCTCGCCAACCTTGCCGAGCTGACGCATCCCTTGTCGGTCGATACCTATGTCGAGCGCACCTTGGTGGCTGCGAAAGGCATCCTGATCCGGCTGATCGGCGGCGCGGCCTATTGGTCCTATGGCTTGCAGCAGGTCGAGATGCTGGCGCGACGGCACAAGATCGCGCTGGCTGTCATCCCCGCCTATGGCCGGCCGGACGCGCGGCTCGATGCGGTATCGACGGTGCCGGTCTCGACGCTGCGCCGGCTCGCGCAGCTTTGCGATATCGGTGGCGCGGCGGCGGCACAGGCCGCGCTCGCGCAATTCGCGCTGGCGGCGGGTCTGTACGTCAAACCCCGCCAGAGCGCCGCGGCCATCGCCACAGTGGGCGGGTGGCTGCCCGACGAAGCCAGAGCTTGCCCCGCCGCGTTCGCGATGACGGCGCTGCGGCCGCGCATCCTCATCATCTTCTACCGATCGTATCTTACCGCCGCCGATCTCGATCCCGTCGCCAAGCTTCACGCGGCGTTCGTCGCGCGCGGTTATGATGTGCTCGGGCTGTTCGCGCCTTCGCTCAAGGACGCCGAGGCAAGCGGCTGGCTGCGGCGATGGGGCACGGCGCTGACGCCGGCCGCGATCGTCAACGCCACCGCCTTTTCCGCACGCGACGAGAGCGGCGCGACGCCACTCGACGGCGCCGGCGTGCCGGTGTTCCAGATCGCGCTCGCGACGTCCGACCGGACGGCCTGGGTCGATGCGCCACGCGGCCTCTCGCCCGCCGATCTGGCGATGCACGTGGTTTTGCCCGAGGTCGATGGCCGCCTGTTCGCCGGCGTAGCGAGCTTCAAGGGAGACGCCGCGCGCGATCCCGATCTGCAATATGCCCGCCGCGAACATCGCGCCGATCCGGCGCGGATCGATGCCATCGCGGCGCGCGTCCACGGCTGGATCGCGCTTGGGGCAAAGCCGATTGGCACGCGCCGTCTCGCGATCATCCTGTCCACCTATCCCGGCAAGACGCATCAGGTGGCGCATGCCGTCGGCCTCGATGCGATCGCCTCGGTCGAGGCGATGCTGCACGATCTGGCTGAGGCGGGCTATGCGGCCTTTCCCGCCGACGACCTGCCCGAAGCGCTTGGCTGCCGGTGGCTGGAATGGCCGGTCGCCGACTATCGCGCGGCGTTAGCGGCTTTGCCGGCGGTGTTGCAGGCCGATCTCGCCGCGTCTTGGGGAGCGCCTGAGGACGACGCCGCTGTCCTCGGCTATACGTTCCGCTTCTCCGCGATCGAAGTGGGCAACGGCATCGTCGCGCTACAGCCTGAACGCGGACGTTCGTCGGTGCGGACAGAGGAATATCACGATCTCTCGCGTTGCCCGCGCCATGCCTATGTCGCCTTCTATCTCTGGCTTCGCGCGCGTGGCACCGATGCGTTGGTCCATGTCGGCGCGCATGGCACGCTGGAATGGCTGCCCGGTAAGGCGGTTGCGCTGTCGGGCGATTGCTGGCCCGAGGCGCTGACCGGGGCACTGCCCGTCATCTACCCCTTCATCGTCAACGATCCCGGTGAGGCGGCACAGGCCAAGCGTCGCATCGGCGCGGTGACGATCGGCCACGTTCCGCCGCCGCTGGAGCGTTCCGGTAGCGGCGCGGGGCTGGGTCGGCTGGAAGCGTTGCTGGACGAGTTCTCCGGCGCGGACGGGCTCGATCCACCGCGCCGTGTCCGTTTGCGCAGCGACATTCGCGACGAAGCCAAGGCGCTCGGGCTGGAAAGCGTGCTTGGTCTGGATACGGCGCGTTCCGATGCGGAGGCAATCACGCGGATCGACACGTTCGTCTGCGATGTGAAGGACAGCCAGTTCGGCGACGGACTCCACATCTTCGGGCGTGGCGATCAGGGCGCAGCGGAACGCGCCGGGCTGCTCACCGCGCTCGCCGGGCGACGCGTGCCGCCGGGTCCGTCGGGATCGCCGTGGCGTGGGCGGCGCGACGTGCTGCCGACCGGGCGAAACCTCTACACGACCGATCCCCGCGCGGTGCCGTCGCGGTCGGCGCACGCGCAGGGCGTGCGGCTTGCGGACGAACTGATCCGCCGCCATCTGCAGGATCAAGGCGACTATCCCAAGGGCCTCGTCGTCGATCTGTGGGGATCGGCAACGATGCGCACGGCGGGCGAGGAGTTCGCGATGGCGCTGCATCTGCTCGGCGCGGAGCCGGTGTGGGACATGGGATCGGAGCGTGTGACGGGTGTCGAAATCCTGCCGCTCGCGATGCTCGACCGCCCGCGGATCGACGTGACGTTGCGTGTGTCCGGGCTGTTCCGCGATGCCTTCCCGACGCTGTGCGCGATGTTCGGCCAGGCCGTCCGCGCTATCGCCGCGCGCGACGAGCCGGCGGACATGAACCCGTTCGTCGGCACGCCGCCCGCCGCCCGGGTCTATGGTCCCGCGTCTGGCCGCTACGGCATCGGCATGGGTGATGCCGCCGACACCTATACGACGCAGGCGCGCGAGGCGGCTGGCGAGGCGTGGCTCGCCGCCTCGTCGCACGCGCTCGATGGCGACGAGCACGCCGATCCCGCCGGTCTGCGCGAGCGCGTCGCCGCCGCCGATCTGTTCGTCCATGTCCAGGATCTGCCCGAGACCGACCTGCTGCTCGCCGCCGATTATGCCGCGCACGAGGCCGGCTTTGCAGCGGCGCAGCGCGTGACCGGCGGCAATGCCACGCTGTACCATCTCGACGCGACCAACCCCGATCGCCCGCGCGCGCGTCCGCTCGCAGAGGAGATCGCGCGCGTGGTCCGCGCCCGCGTCGCGCATCCCGGCTGGGCGGCTGGCATGATGCGCCACGGCTTTCGCGGCGCGGCGGAATTGGCGGCGACGCTCGACCATCTCGGCGCCTTCGCGCATCTCGCCGGCGTGGTGACGCCCGAATCGATCGACCTCTATTACGACGCGACGCTGGCGCGCGACGATGTCCGCGCGTTCATGGCCGCCGCCAACCCGGCGGCCTTGGCGGCGATGGAAGCGCGCTTCGCCGCGCTCCACGCTGCGGGTCTGTGGTCGACGCGGCGCAACTCGATCCTCGCGGCGCTGGACGGTTCGGCATGATCCGCGGCTGGTGCCCGACCGCGTGGCGACCGATGGCGGCGGGCGACGGCCTGCTGGTGCGCGTGCGGCCGCCGCTCGGACGGCTGACGCGCGAGCAGATGCTCGGACTGTGCGATCTGGCCTCGACCTACGGCAACGGCCAGATCGACATGACCAACCGTGCCAATTTGCAAATCCGCGGTGTCGCCGAAAACGGGTGGGAACCGCTCGTCGCGGCGCTGGTGGCGCTTGGCTTGGTCGATCCCGACCCGCAGTTGGAAGCTCGCCGCGCCATCCTCGGCGCACCCGTATGGAGCGCGGGCGATGACACGCATCGCATCGCCAGCGAACTGGAGCGCCGGCTGTCCGAGCTTCCCGATCTGCCGGGCAAGGTCGGCTTCGCGATCGACGCCGGGGCGGCACCCTTGCTAAGCGCTGATCCAGCCGATTTCCGGATCGAGCGGGGCGTCAATGGCGGGCTGATCCTGCGCGCGGACGGGCGTGAGAGCGGCGTCTTGCTGGCGGATGGTGGCGAGGTCGATGCGCTGATCGCTTTGGCCGAGTGGTTTGTCGCCACTGGTGGTCGCGATGCCGGGCGGATGGCACGGCATCACGCGCCGCTGCCCGGCTGGGCCGATGGCCGGGAACGCCCCGCAGCCCCGGCGACGATGCTGACGCCGGGGCCGCACGATCTCGGCGCCGCGCGGGCCCTGCCGTTCGGGCGGATCGACGCCGGCACCTTCCGCGCCTCGGGCGCAGACGCGTTTCGCACGACGCCGTGGCGGATCGTCCTTATGGAAGGCGCTGCTTATGAAACAGGCGCGGAGGCTCTCCTTCGCACCGATGCCTGCGTCGGCGCGCCCGCCTGTCCGCAAGCCAGTGTCGAAACGCGCGATCTCGCAACGCTGCTCGCGCCGCTCATCGCTGGCCGGCTCCACGTCTCCGGCTGCGCCAAGGGGTGCGCCCGATCCGCCGCTGCCGATGTCGTGCTGACCGGGCGCGGCGGCCACTACGATCTCGCCTTCGATGCCCGCGCCGATGCGATGCCCACGCTGTCGGGGTTGAGCGCGCCCCAAGTCCTAGCCCATTTCGGAACCCTCTGATGCCGCACTTGTACCAAACCGATGGTGCGGCGATCTATCGCCAGTCCTTCGCCACCATCCGCACCGAGGCTGACCTCGCGCGTTTCAGCGCGGAGGAAGAGCCGGTCGCCGTCCGCATGATCCACGCCGCCGGGCTGGTCGATCTTGCCGCGCACATCCGCTTTTCGCCCGGCTTCGCGATCGTCGCGCGCGCGGCGCTGGCGCGCGGCGCGCCGATCCTTTGCGACGCGCGTATGGTGACGGAAGGCATCACCCGCGCGCGCCTACCCGCCGACAATCCGGTGATCTGCACGCTCCACGCGTCCGAAACGCCGGATCTCGCGCGCACGATGGGCAACACGCGCTCCGCCGCGGCGCTCGAACTGTGGCGACCGCATCTCGCCGGCGCGCTCGTTGCGATCGGCAATGCCCCGACCGCCTTGTTCCACCTGCTCAACATGCTCGAAGACCCCGAATGCCCGCGCCCGGCGGCGATCATCGGCTGCCCGGTCGGCTTCGTCGGCGCGGTCGAGTCCAAAGCCGCGCTCTGGGCCGAACAGCCCGTTCCCTGCGTGATCGTCGAAGGCCGGATGGGCGGCAGCGCGATCACCGTCGCGGCGATCAACGCGCTCGCGAGCCGCACCGAATGACGCAGGGGATCATCCACGGCGTCGGCCTCGGTCCCGGCGCGCAGGATCTGATGAGCGTGCGCGCCGATCGACTGGTGCGCGGCGCCCGCCATATCGCGTTCTTCCGCAAGGCCGGCCGATCCGGGCAGGCGCGGCGGATCGTCGATGGCATGCTGCGCGCCGACGCGACCGAATATGCGATGGAATATCCCGTCACCACCGAAATCGCGACGTCCGATCCGCGCTACAACGCGCAGCTCAGCGGCTTCTACACCGCGTGCGCGCGCCACCTCGCCGCGCTGTCACAGGCCGGCGAAGACGTCGTGGTGCTGTGCGAGGGCGACCCGTTCTTCTACGGATCGTTCATGCACCT
>Ga0247742_10003179_pt1 | contig 10465 bp, 15 predicted proteins | sample UWRJL208509C2_FD_180944 | JGI IMG/M metagenome (GOLD analysis project Ga0247742, IMG submission 180944) | Plant litter microbial communities from Arlington Agricultural Research Station in Wisconsin, United States - UWRJ-L208-509C-2 | ecosystem: Environmental > Terrestrial > Plant litter >... | reverse complement strand
TGCAGGATGCCGTGCGCAGCTACAGCGAGCGCGCTCTGGCGGGAAGCCTGCCGATGCTCGCCGACGAGCACCAGGCCACCCGGGAGATCGTCGCCTCCATCACCGGCTTCGGTGCGCTTCAGCCCTACTTCGACGATGCCGAGGTCGAGGAGATCTGGATCAACCCCGCGAGCTCAATAGATCATTGGGATGCGGCGGTGTCACTCGTCAATAATTCGTCAGCCGCCCCGTAGACCTCGCCCATGAGCGACGTTGCGGCCGCCCGCGTGCGGTCCTCAGCCTTCGGCCAGAGGTGCGAATAGGTGTCGAGCGTGATCGACGGCTTGCTGTGGCCGAGTGCCTTCTGGACCGTGACCACATCACAGCCAGCGGCGATCAGGCCGGAGGCGTAGAAGTGTCGGAGCGCATGGATGTTGAAGTGCAGCTTGCCGCGGGCGGCGAGCCAGGCCGAGTTGACCGTGGAGGGCGCTGCAGGGCCGCCTGAGCCGTTGGGGAACAGCCAGGCGCCCGGTTGTCCTTCGATGCCGAGGTAGGCGGCGTGCGCGGCGAGGGAGTCCAGGAGTGGTGATGCGGCGGGCACGACGCGCTCGGACCCGTACTTCGGCAACCGCACCTCCGGGCCGCCGAGTCCCTTCGTGACCTGACGCCGAACCGAGATCCGACGATTGAGGAAGTCGATGTCGCCAAGCTGCAGCGCTGACGCCTCACCGAGCCTGAGCCCAGCGAATGCGGCCGAGGCGAACAGCAGCTGGTATTTCGTGCTCGCGCGATCGAGGATGGCGCGCACCTCGGCTGTCGTCGGGATGACCATCGATGCCTCAGTGCGACGGACGGTCGGCAGACGGACGCCGGCCGACGGGTCGCTCTGGATGATCTTGTCGACGATCGCACCGCGGAGGACCGTGCGCACGTTCATCACGCGGGTCTTCGCAGTCTGAGGAGCGAGGGTCTTCGACATCGCCTTCACCCACAGCTCGACGTCTGCGCGCGTGACTCGCTGGATCGGCTTCTCGACGAACGGTGCCGACTTCAGCGCCGTGTTCATCGCCATCCGAGTGCTGCTCTCCCAGACTTGGCGATCGGCCCACGTCGCGTAGAAGCTCGCCAGAGTGATCTTCCCCGCTCGAGGATCCACGAACGAACCGGTGACACGCGATGCAGTCTGCTCGTCGAGCCAGCGCTGCACGTCACCGCGGCGGTCGCCCGTCTTCGTGATCTGCTTTCCGCCCGGGACGGGCCGGAACTGCGCCTGGTACTTGCCATTCGCCAGCTTCCGGACGCTAGCCATCAGTTGACCCCTGACGGCGGTTCACGTGGCGCGCGACGACTTCGATGGAGGTCTCTAGCTGAGCTCTCACGCCCTCAGCCACGTCTTCAGAGAGCGCGGTCTGTTCCGACTCCTCACCCGCGATCGCCGCAAGAACGCGCTGAGCGAGTAGGTACTCCTCCATCGCCGCCTGCAGGCGCTCTTCCGCGCTCAGGGCACTGAGAAACGCGCTCGTAACGCTGGACTGATAACGATTCTCTGTGAACGAGTCAGCCCTCACGCCGAGAAGCTCGGCTAGATCGCTGGCCTCAGCGAGGCGCAAGGGGCGTTCGCCTTTCTCGACGCTCCACACCGTCGCCTGCGACCACTTCCAGCCGCGCAGTCGCATCGCATCCGCGATCTCTTGCTGAGATCGATTGCCTCGGCGCTGAGCAACATTGCGGCCGATCTCTTCATCCTTGGTCCCCATGGGCGGCAGCCTATCGCTCGTTTCTAGTTGCAGACAACTAGAAACCATGATTCACTAGCGTCCATAGTGGACAGCGACTAGAAACGAGGACCCGATGGACACCAAACTTCTCACCCTCAGCGAGACCGCCGAGAGGCTTCGAAAGACCGAATCCCAGCTTCGTTGGCTCATCACGCAGAGGAAAGCACCTGCGTCCGCACTGATCGGCGGGCGGCGAATGTTTCGCGAGTCGGATATCGAACGATTCATTGACGAGGCGTTCGAATCTGCGAGCGCGACGGCGTGAGCCCGAGCACGAAAAAGCCCGGTGCGCGAACACCGGGCTGTAATCCATCCCCGATCAAAGGAGAGATCATGACCACCGTATCCGCCCCCGCGGAGTCCCGCCAGGCAACCCCGGCCCGAGCAACGATCGAACTCGATCTCGCCGCAATTCTGGAGGCCGCCGCGATGACCGGAGCAGTGGGTGAAGCTGCGGTGGTGGAGCGTCTCGGCCTGCCTCTCTCGCCCGTGACGCTCCAGCTCGTCGCCACGATCGTTACCCGCTTTCCTATCTCGATCAGTGCAGCGACCTCGTTGGTGAAGCCCTCATGAGCGATGCCGATGCCCTCGCGGGCGCCGTCGCTGAGAGACGCGCCAACTGCGCACCTGCCGAGGATGAGTACGTCAATTGTCGGCGTTCGCTCGGTGTGACCTTCAATCAGGACACGGACGCCGAGGTCGGCAACTTCACGACGATCGCCGTCTGGAAGTTCTATTACGGAACCCAGATCGCGAGCAAGGCGGAGGCGCACGAACTCGTCACTATCTTTGACGACTCGGGCGATGTCGTCGTGGCGCTCACTCGAGCGCAGGCGGTCGAGATGGCCACGCTGTTGCTGCAGGCGGCCCGGGAGGTCCGGTAGTCGAATGGCCCGAATCCGATCGATCAAGCCGACGTTCTTCAAATCTGACGACGTCGTCGCGCTCACGCTGGCGGCTCGCTTCACCTGGATCGGCCTCTGGGTGCACGCTGACGACTACGGGCGAGCGATCGACGACGCGCGCCTGGTCAAGGGAGATGTGTGGCTGCTTGAGGATGACGTGACGGTGGCCATCGTGGCAGAGCTCCTCGATGAGCTCGAGCGCAAGGGCCGGATTCGCCGGTACGAGGTCGACGGCAAACGGTATCTGGAGATAGTCAATTTCGCCAAACATCAGGTCATCAACAAGAAATCACGGGTCGCCCACCCGGCACCGCCATGGGGCAATTCCGGTAGCCCTACCGGAGCGCTCCCGTCCTCATCCGCAACCACTCCGATAGGAGAACGTACCGAAGGGGAGGGGGAGGGGGAAGTGGAAAAGGAAGTGGAGGGGGAAGCAGCTGGCGCTGCAACCTCCCCCTTTTGCCTCAACCATCCCAAAGGCACCACGACGAACTGCAGAGCGTGCGGTGATGCTCGGCGAGCTCACGAAGCCGCTGATAGGAAGCGACACGAGGCACCAAAGCCGCTTCGACGCAGCGAGGCACTCGCCGGCATGTGCCCGGTCTCCGGTCACGAGAACTGGCCGCTGCCGTGCGACAAGTGCTCGCGAGAGGCTGAGGCCGCATGAGGTCAACGCCCCCGATCATCACGACTGGCGACACCGCTCGCACCCGGCTCCAGGATCCCCTCACCTCGCACCAGGCGGCGGACTCCAATGGCACCCGAACCGCCGTCGAGCAGTTGGTGTTTCGGCTGCTCGCCGAGCGGCCCATGACCGACGTCGAACTGACCGAGAGGTATTTCGCCACACCGGGCGCCCCCGACACGCACGCTGATAGCCCCCGCAAGCGCAGGAGCGATCTCACGAACCGCGGCGTCGTGATCGACACTCACCGCACCCGACCGACCGCCGGCGGCCGCCTCGCGACCGTCTGGGCGGTCACTACTTACGACAGGAGAATCAGCATGACTACGGAACTGGATCACGGTACTCGGTGCCTTGAACACGTGGGCGAGGCCTTCAGGGTGCGTTGTGCAGCCTGTGACGCGGTCGCGGAGGCGCAAGGCGAACGGTCGGCAGTCCCTGCGGCTGGATTCATCCCTGGCAGCGAGTGCGCCACCCACCGCGGCTACCCGCTCCCGTGCGCGCGATGCGCCCGCGAGCTTGAGGACGCCCGATGAGCCGCCGCCGCCGCGCTGGCGTAGAGGTGCTCGGACACTCCGTCACGCTCATCTGTGACAGGAGGCATCCAGTGCAGGTTGTGGCACGGGTGTTCGTGTCCGGGAGCGGTCATGCGCGCCCGGCTGGGACGAAGCTGCTCATCGAGCAGAACGCTCGCCGCGGTCGACCGTCGGCCACCATGGTCGAGGTGCACGCGTACGACTGCACCCAGTGCGGGCTCGACGTGCAACTCAACCAGGATCGTGCAGATCGGGTCTTCGGAGAGCTGCTCAAAGAGGGCGTGTTTCGGGTCCGATTGTCGGAGCTGAATACTAAGCTGTAAGTATCCAATAGCCCTCGGGCCGGGTGCCGCGACAACCGATGACTCTTCGCGGAGGCAAACGATCCTGAGCAGGGATCGCAGTATCAATCCCTGCGAGTGATCCATGTCTCAACTCACGCACCTTCGAGCGAAGGTCGCCATCCTCAGCCGGTGGCGAACACCGGATGATCCGGACCTTGCGGCCGCGCGCCGCAGCCTGCGCACGGCCCGGCTCGAGCATGACCTCGATGCCGTGGCGGACGTCGGGCCAGCGCTGACACGAGCGCAGACCGAGACGCTGCACAACGCCGTCGACCGCCTTCCCGTGCATCAGGGTGCCGAGCTGTGACCGACAACTTGTTCATTCTCGGAGAAGACGGGCTGCCTGAGTCGGCGATCGACACGGACGCGTTTCAGATGCGAGCCCGTCGCGTGTCGTCGCTGCTGGCGCTCGCATCGCGGGATCCCGAGGAGGTCGCCGCGCTGATCTCGAAGGAGATCATGGCGACGGATGAGTCGGCCGAGGTTCGACTTCTGTTCGCCGCGACAGTTCTCGACAGTCTCGTCCCCGGCGTCGTCGGTCCGCTGCTGACGTTCGCTGAGGATCGCGACCCCGACGTCGCTTCAGCGCTGCAGCCTGGCGGGGGTGAGTGACTGTGTTCGAAGCCGGAGCGATCGCATTCCGCCTGCAGATGCTGGGCCAGGAGGTCTTCAAGCAGGACGCGGCTGACGCCGAGCAGGGCTTCCAAAAGATCGGGGCCAGTGCCGACGGTTCCGCACCGAAGGTTGCCAAGGCTGGCGGTGCGCTCGACGACACCGGCAAGAAGGGGAAGGCGGCATCGTCGTCCCTCGACGAGGCGACAAAGGCCACCACCGGTCTCGGCGAGTCGGCGGCGAAGACCGCACCGAAGGTCAAGGCCGGGTCCGACGCTGTCGAGGCTACGGCCGCGGCCGCGAAGAAGGCGAAGGCTCCGCTCGACGACACCGCGAAGTCGACGAAGACCGTCGGCGACGAGTCCGACAAGGCCACTCCGAAGGTCAAGCAGACCAAGGAGGAGATCGCTGCACTGTCGGCGAAAGCGAATGCCGCCCGCACCGAGGTCGGTACCGCCTTCCTCGGCATCGGTGCGGCCATCACCGTCGTCACCGGCGCTGCGATCGCTCGGTTCGCGGACTTCGACGCTGGCATGTCCAACGTCATCGCGACCACCCAGGCGAACGCTGCACAGCAGAAGCAGCTCGCTGACGTCGCTGTCGAAGCGGGTGCGCGGACGACGTTCTCCGCTCGTGAGGCAGCAGACGCTGAGGACGAGCTCGCCAAGGCTGGCCTGTCCGTGCACGACATCATCACTGGCGGTCTGGCGGGTTCCCTCGCGCTCGCGGCGGCCGGACAACTCGGTGTCGCACGTGCGGGTGAGATCGCTGCGACGACGCTGCAGCAGTTCAACCTCGAAGGTGACCAGGCGGGCCGTGTCGCTGACGTGCTCGCGGCCGGCGCTGGGAAGGCGATCGGTTCCGTTGACGATCTGGCCAACGGTCTGAAGTTCGTCGGCCCTGTCGCGCATTCGATGAACATCGGCCTGGAGGAGACCGTCGGCACGCTGTCGCTGTTCGCGAAGGCGGGCATCGTCGGCGAGCAGGGTGGCACCGCGTTCCGCGGCATGCTCTCATCGCTCACCTCGCCGTCGGCGCAGGCGTCCGCGGAGATCAAGAGACTCCGCATCGAGCTGTACGACGGTCAGGGCAACTTCCTCGGCATGGAGAACGCCGCCGGCGAACTGCGGAAGGCATACTCCGCCCTCACCCCTGAGGCGCGCGACGCATCCCTCGGGATCCTGTTCGGCAACGAGCAGGTCACCGCTGCTCGCGTCCTCTACCAGGAGGGCGCTGAGGGCGTCCGCGAGATGACGAAGGCTGTCAACGACAGTGGATACGCAGCCGAGCAGGCAGCGAAGAAGCAGGACAACCTGTCCGGCGACGTTGAGAAGCTCGGCGGGTCCATTGACTCCACCTTCATCAAGACAGGATCCGGGGCTAACGAGGTCCTCCGGGATCTAGTGCAGATCTCAACAGCGGTCGCGGACGCCATCGGGAAGGTGCCGGCGCCCGTCCTGGGAGTCGGGTTGGCACTCGGAGTCGGAGTGGCAGCTGTGCTCCTGCTCGGCGGGACCGTGCTGACGGTGATTCCGAAGCTCATCGCGTTCAACGCGGCGCTCGAGGGCACCGGCCTCACCCTGCGCGGGCTCGCGCTCGCGGGTGGACCGATCCTGATTGCTCTCACTGCGGTTACGACCGTGCTGGGGATGCTGGCCGCCTCCAGTGCCGAGTCCGAGCAGAACGTCGACGCGCTCAAGGAGAGCCTCGACCAGGTGACCGGTGCCACGACGGACTACACCCGCGAGCTGGTGAAGAACGAACTCGAATCGTCGGGCGCGTTCAAGCAGGCGCGTGAGCTCGGCATCTCGCTGAAGGACGTCACGGATGCGGCGCTCGGCAGCGAGGCCGCGCAGAAGCGCGTCAACGAGCGACTCGAGGAGTACCGCGACGGGCTCGGCCAGGGCAAGAGCGCTGTTCTCGAATACGGGAACAACACTCGCGACCTGACGGGCGCGATCGGTGGGCAGAACGATGCCATCGATCAGGCGAAGGACAAGCTGCGGGACTCCATCGAAGCGAACGGCGACAACGCCGCATCGGTCGATGACTCGACCCGCGCCCACAAGGAGATCGACGGCGAACTGACCGACGTGACCCAGTCCCTCGAAGGGCTGGTCAAGTCGCTGAAGGACGCCAACGGTGACCAGATCGACGCGAAAGAGGCGCAGATCTCCTACCTCGACGCTCTCGCGGCAACGGGTGAGGCACTCGCGAAGAATGGTGCCACGCTCGATCTTTCGAGCGAGAAGGGCCGCGACAACAACAAGGTCCTGCTCGACCAGGCGAAGGCAGCACAGGACGCCGCTGACGCCGCGTACGCCGTCGATCACAACTACGGCGCCTACCAGGCCACCCTGGAGGGCTCTCGCGACGCTCTGATCCAGAACTACCTGCTGTTCGACAACAACGCCGACCGTGCTCGTGCGTTCGCCGATCAGGTGCTCCGCATCCCGACGAAGGCGGAAGTAGACGTCTCGACGAACGCCGAGCTCGCCACGGCGAAGATGGACGCTCTCGCACGCTCGATCAAGTCCGTTCAGGACCGAGTCAACGCGGGCGTGAACATCTACACGTCCCCTGGCGGCGCGAAGCTCTACGAGGCTGACGGCGGCAAGGTCTATGCGTTCGCGCGCGGTGGGAACTACGAGAACCACTCCGCCCAGTTCTCGCGCGCCGGCGACGTCCGCATATGGTCCGAGCCTGAGACCGGCGGGGAGTACTACATCCCGATGGCTCAGTCGAAGCGCTCGCGCTCGGTGCAGATCGCCGCACAGATGGCGGGAGAGATGGGCTACATGCTCGTGCCCTCCGACTCCACCGCCTACGCCGACGGGGGGAGCTCCACGGGACGGAAGTCGTTCAAGGCGAGCGAGCGCGCCATCCAGGTGACCCAAAACATCTACCCGTCCCAGGGCATGGATGAAGACGCGCTTGCCGACAAGGCGATCAAGAAGCTGACGGAGCGTCTCTGATGGCCGACGCCACTGCCCGCGGCGACGGGATCACTCGCCTGCTGGACCGACTGCGCGCGATGGACGACCAAATTCGCACCCTGCAGATGTTCGACGGCACACAGAACGCCCGCGCGATCGAAAGACTGAGGCAGCTCGTCAACGACCTCCCCGGGCAGATCACCGCCGCGATTGGCACTCTGCTGACGACGGCCGCGCTCCACGTCACCGGCAATGCGCAGGTCGACGGCACGAGTACGACGAACGGCAGCGCCGGAATTGGTGGCAACCTCTCCGTGGGCGGCACCGCCGCGATCGCGGGCGTGCTGACTGCCAACGCAGGAATGTCATCGCTCGATGCCCGCAACACCACGGTGATCAACAACCGTGCGGCGGTGTGGGCGGATGTTGCTGGCAGGTTCGGCAACTCGTCCTCTTCAGTCGAGGTGAAGCAAGACTTCGAACCTGTGGACCCGACACCGCGAGTGAACGCGATCCTGACGATGGCCATGCTCGGGTACCGGCGAGTCGAGGCCGTCGAGCAATGGGGTGACGACGCCCCTGTGGAGTACGGCGCGATCGTCGAGTACGTCGCGAAGACCCCGCTCGCTGACGCCACGTTCTGCAACGCAGAGGGCGCCCCGCAGGGCATCAACTGGGCCGACATGGTCCCATCCCTCATCGCAACCGTTCAGGCCCTCCACGCCGAGCTGAAGGATGCCCGACAGCGACTCGACGCTGCAGGCCTATAACCCCTCGCCGGCGGGTTGCCGGCACCCACCTCAAGGAGACACACCATGTCTGACACCACCAATACCGAGCAGGACCTCACCCCAGAGCAGGCGGAGGCCGAGCTCGCGCAGCTCGAGCAGACCGTCGTCGACGGCGGCGACGTCACGATCGACCAGCTGTCGAAGGCGAAGGAGCGGATCTCGTTCGCGCGCCTCATCAAACAGGGGCGCGACGCTCGGGCGGCTGCGAAGCGAGAGCAGGAAGCGCTCGACCTCCGCGCGAAGACGAAGACCGATGTCGCCGCGAAGTTCGCAGCCCGCGGCAGCACGGACCCGACCGTGGCCTACCAGCGCGCGGTGGCCGCCCTCGAAGCACTGGTCACCGCGATCGAGGCGAACAACAGCCTGCTCTCCGAAACTGCCGAAGCATATTCGCGCGGCGGCGTGGTGCCTGTGGGCTGGGATCAGCAACTGCTCGAGGGCTACGACCCGAGCAACTTCGCGAACGTCAGCCACGGCAACGAGGTGACGGCGGTCACCGTCGGAGGGAAGCTCTACCGCAAGGAGCATGCCGGCACGTGGGCCCAGGTCGCCTTGCGGAAGGTCGCCCGAGACCACCAGATGACCACCACGGGCGGGACGTTCCTCGACTCGATGCTGACCCGTGACACTCCCGCGGCGATCGAGGGACTCCAGTGAGCACGGCGCTGAGCCGCGCGGAGCGCCTGGCAGACGTTCAGGCTGCCGCTGAGCGCGACAGGGAGCGCGCTGAGGCCCGTGCGGTCGACCGTGACGCCGCGGAGGCTGCAGCGGCCGAGCAGCGGGCGCAGATCGACCTGATGCGCGCCGAGCAGCGCGGTCGGTAGGTCACAGCTTCCCGACTGTCGCGGATCCGGGGCAGTCGGGAACGTCGATGCATCGGCGCATTGGCACGGGACGGGGTTGGTGTGTGTGGAAGCCACCAGCCCCGCCTACTAGACCTCCCCGGCCGGTTGCATGGTGTCGGCCGGGGAACCTACGTCGGCGCAACTCCTGGTGCGCCGGCACGGCGGGGGCGGGTACTTCGGGTGCCCGCCTCCACCCCCTTCGATTGGAGCGGACGTGACGAGCAACGGAAAGGGTCTGCCGACTGGGCAGACCCTCGGGGGAGTGGACTCAATCCACACCCCGACAACCGCTGACGACCGTGCTCGTGCCGAGCAAGCGGAGATGCTGCAGCTCGACGCCGAGCACTTCGAGATCTGGCTTGAGCGCATGCAGCAGCTCAACGACGAGGCGCTACCCATCGCCGAGTTCACCGCTCGACGGATGGCCGCGCAGAAGGAGTGGACGCGTGAACGCAAGCTCGCCCACGCCAGGCTCCGCTACCGGTTCGACCGACGCAGAAGAAGAGACGACATGATCGACAACGACACTCGCGAGGTGTTCCGCCGGCAGGCTGCCGACCTGAAGGCGCGGATGGATGCCGAGACCGCGGAGTCGGGGATCCGGCGCCCGGACACGTGGAAGGGCAGCAAAGGCCGTGCGCTGCGCCTGAGGATCGAGCAGGAGGCTCGCGAGTCGGTCGCGGCCGCGAAGGCGGCACAGCCGCCTCAGGGCCCACAGGCGAAGACGAAGGCCGAGGTGATCAGCGAGCTGCAGATGTACATGCGCGTGATCTCCGATCAGACCGGAATCGCCGACCTCGACGCGGCATCCGACGACGAACTGCTCGCGGCGTTCGAAGACATGCGCGCGGCGGGGTTGACGGGCAACGATGCGGTCACCAACCTCGCGAACGTCCGCGCCGCGCTCGAGTTGCTCGCTACGGCTGAGCCGTCTGCGAGTCGGTCGCCGACGGCCGCACTGCAGGAATGAACGGCAGATCCGCTACAGGTGTCTCGTGCGAGTACGACCATGAGTACATGCCGCCCTCCTCGTATAGCAATCCCAATGCTTTAT
>Ga0247742_10003178_pt1 | contig 10471 bp, 5 predicted proteins | sample UWRJL208509C2_FD_180944 | JGI IMG/M metagenome (GOLD analysis project Ga0247742, IMG submission 180944) | Plant litter microbial communities from Arlington Agricultural Research Station in Wisconsin, United States - UWRJ-L208-509C-2 | ecosystem: Environmental > Terrestrial > Plant litter >... | reverse complement strand
GCTGCCGCCGTAGTGCGCTACCAAGGGGGCCACAACGCGGGTCACACCCTGGTCATCGATGGCGAAAAAACCGTCTTGCACCTGATCCCGTCGGGCGTGCTGCGAGAAGGCGTGCAGTGCCTGATCGGTAACGGCGTCGTGGTTGCGCCGGATGCGCTGATGCGGGAAATCAACAAGCTGGAAGAGAAAGGCGTACCGGTGCGTGAGCGCCTGCGTATCAGCCCGTCCTGCCCGCTGATCCTGTCGTACCACGTGGCGCTGGACCAGGCCCGTGAAAAGGCCCGTGGCGAGCTGAAGATCGGTACCACCGGTCGTGGCATCGGCCCGGCTTACGAAGACAAGGTCGCTCGTCGTGGCCTGCGCATCGGTGATCTGTTCCACCGCGAGCGTTTCGCCGCCAAGCTGGGCGAGTTGCTGGATTACCACAACTTCGTCCTGGTCAATTACTACAAAGAGCCGGCCATCGACTTCCAGAAAACCCTGGATGAGTGCATGGAATACGCCGAGCTGCTGAAGCCGATGATGCTCGACGTCACCGCCGAGCTGCACAACCTGCGCCGCGCTGGCAAAGACATCATGTTCGAAGGCGCCCAAGGTTCGTTGCTGGACATCGACCACGGTACTTACCCGTACGTCACCAGCTCCAACACCACGGCGGGCGGCATTGCCACCGGTTCGGGCGTGGGTCCGATGTTCCTGGACTACATCCTCGGCATCACCAAGGCCTACACCACTCGCGTCGGTTCGGGTCCGTTCCCGACTGAGCTGTTCGACGACGTTGGTGCGTTCTTGGCCAAGCGTGGCCACGAGTTCGGTGCGACCACCGGTCGTGCCCGGCGTTGCGGCTGGTTCGATGCCGTCATCCTGCGTCGCGCCATCGACGTCAACAGCATCTCGGGCCTGTGCCTGACCAAGCTGGACGTACTGGACGGCCTGGAAACCATCAACATCTGTGTCGGCTACAAGAACCAGGACGGTGCAGTTATTGACGCCCCGACCGACGCCGACAGCTACATTGGCCTGGAGCCGGTGTACGAAGAGATGCCGGGCTGGAGCGAGTCGACCCTGGGCGCCAAGACCCTGGAAGAGCTGCCGCAAGCCGCGCGCAACTACATCAAGCGCGTCGAAGAGTTGGTCGGTGCGCCGATCGACATTATTTCGACGGGCCCGGACCGCAACGAAACCATCGTTCTGCGTCATCCGTTCGCTTGATAAGTCGTTGATGTAAAACACAAAGGGCACTTTAGGGTGCCCTTTGTCATATTTGTCTGTCAGGCGGCATGACCTTTGCCTGTGATTACTTCTTCTGGCGTGCCATCAATTTAATGGCGTCAAAGCAGAGGGATTATCCTGTGTCGGCCGTTCTCTCATTGTTACAAAGCCGTTTGCTGCGGCCCGTGTTCGTTACCCTCGGTATCGCCCTTTTGGTGCAGGTGCTGGTGGCTGTTGCCCTGACTCGGAGCACCGTCACCGCGCTGGAAGCCGACTTGGCCGTGCGCCTGGGTGTCGACAGTCAAAAACTCTCCGATGAACTGGAGCAGGCCGGGCGTGAGGTCACGTCGAGCCTGGACAGCTTGTCCACCAATACCCGACAGCGCCTGACGGCGGGTTTGTCCTCGCGACTCAAGGATGAACAGGCGCAACTGCGGGCCACCCTGGAAAAAGACCTGAAGGACTCGGCCAACGACATGGCCCAGTTGCTGGCTTCGGTCGCACCCCGGGCCATGTGGGACAGCGACGTACCGACCCTGTCGGAGTTCGCCCGCCGTGCCCAGCGCAATCCCAACGTGTTGTTCGTGGTCTACGACGACGCCACCGGCCAGCACCTGACGCGCTATTTGAATCGGGAGAACCCGATCAACAAGGCCCTGTTGGAAAAAGGCCAAGGTGAACGGGCGCTGGATAAATTGCTGGATGCGGCGAAGAACGATCCGTCGGTTTACTACCTCGAAGCCTCGATCAACCCCAATGGCGTGGAGATCGGCAAAGTGCTGATGGGTGTTTCCACAGCGTCGGTGGAAATTGATCTGGCGGCGCTGGACAAGCGATTCTCGGCGCTGATCGCCAGCAGTGATCAACTGGTCGGCGACAGCCTTAAGGGCGCCGCCGCCGACAGTGCCACCGCCATGCGCTCGCGCCTGACGTCGGCGCAAGCCACCGCTGCGGAAATGAAGACCAACACCGCCAGCACCGTACAGGAAGCGGCCACCACCCTGCGCTGGCGCATCGGCGCGGGCCTGGCGGTGGTCGGCTTCGGCGTGCTGCTGTTGCTGGCTGTGGTGTTGGGCCGGCGCGTGGTCAATCGCTTGAAGCTGCTGATCCTGGCGATGGACGATCTGGCGGCGGGCGAAGGCGATTTGACCAAGCGCGTGAAGATCAACAGCAAGGACGAAATTGGCGACATGGCTGCGGCGGTCAATCGCTTTGTCGATAAGTTGCAACCCATCGTGCGCGAGGCGGGCGATGTGGCTCAGCGCACTGGTGTGGAAATCGGCGCCATGACCCTGCGCAATGCCGGTGCCGATAAGGCCGCCGGTCTACAGCGTGATGAAGTGGCGGAAAGCTTGCGCGCCCTGTCGCAAATGGCGGACGAGGCGCAATCGGAAAGCCAGGCCATGCAGGCGGCCTTGCAGCAGGTGGTGGATATTCGTCAGGCGACGGACGAAAACACCCGCACCTCGGCCAAAGTCGGCAGCTTGATCGAGGCCTTGGCTGGCCAGGTCGACACCGGTGCCAAGGTGATCGAACGCCTGGCCCAGCAGAGCGAGCAGATCGAGGTGGTACTGGAAGTGATTCATGGCATCGCCGAGCAAACCAACCTGCTGGCGCTGAACGCGGCCATCGAGGCGGCGCGTGCCGGTGAGACCGGACGTGGCTTTGCGGTGGTGGCGGACGAAGTGCGGGCCCTGGCTAGCAAGACGCAAAGCTCCACCGGTGATATCCAGGCGCACATCGTGGCGTTGCAGCAGGGTGCCCGAGAAGCGGTGGCGGCCATCGGCCAGGCCGGACGTCAGGCGAATGAAGGGTTATCGGTGCTGCGCGACAGTGCGCGGTTGCAGCAAACCGTGCAGGCGTCGGTGGAGCAAGTCCACGCCGCCATCGGTCTGGCGACTCAGGCCGCAGAGCATCAGGCCCAAGGCGCCCAGGCGGTTCGTGGTCGGGTCGAGACCATCCATGCCCAGGCGGAGAAAGCCGCGCAAGCGGTGGTGGAAACCACGGCCAGCGGCAAAGTGCTGGATGGCTTGGCGGCGCAGTTGAAGGCCAGCCTGGGGCAGTTCAGGGCTTGAGCCGACCCATTCGCGAGCAGGCTCGCTCCTACAGTGGTATGCGTTTCCTGTAGGAACGAGCCTGCTCGCGAAGCGTTCAGCGACGCAAATACATCCGCGTCGTGAGCAGATACACCGGCAACCCCGACACCAGAATCAACAGCGCCGCATAAGGCGCTGCTGCCGCGAATTCCACATTCGCCGTATGCGCCCAGACTTCCGTGGCCAAGGTGTTGAGTCCGGTCGGGCTCAGTAGCAAGGTCGCGGTCAGTTCCTTCATCGCATCCAGGAACACCAGCGCAAACGCCGCGCCGAGTGCCGGGAAAATGATCGGCAGGGTCACCCGGCAAAACGCACTGAACGGCGACTCGCCCAGCGTGCGGGCGGCTTCTTCCAGTTGCGGCGCGGCCTTGTTCAGCGCGGTGCGAATCGGAGCCTGGGCCAACGGTAGAAACAGCAGCGCATAAGCGATCAGCAGCAACGCCGACGTCTGGTAAAGCACCGGAACGTAATGCAGGGCGAAATACACCAGGGTCAGGGCAATCACCAACCCTGGCAGGGCGTGCAGCAGATAGGGCAGGCGCTCGGCCCAGATCGCCAGGCGACCGCGATAACGCACCACCAGCAAGCCCACCGGCACCGCCAGCACCAGGCACAGCGCGGCGCCGCCCAGGGACAGCGCCAGGGATGACAGCAGCGCCTCGCCGATCGCCGCCATCGGAAATGCCGCCGACGAACCCACCGCCAGCCAATAACCGAGCATGCCCAGCGGAATGCCGCTGCCTACCACCGCCAGCGCCAGGCAATACACTTGACCCAGCGCGGTCCAGTGTCCGAGGCGGACCTGTTCGGCATGCCGCGCGGCGCCTTGGCCGATGCGCACGTGGCGGCCCTTGCCGCGCACCCGCAACTCCAGCCACAGCAGCATCAGGCACAGGGCCAACAGCACGGCGGACAACATCGCCGCGTTGGCGTTGCTGAATTCCAATTCGAACTGTTGGTAGATCGCCGTGGTGAAGGTTTGCAAGCCAATGATCGACAGTGCGCCGAACTCCACCAGCATATGCAAGGCGATCAGCAGCGAGCCGGCCAGTAGCGATGGCCAGAGCAGCGGCAGGGTGATGCGCAAGAACACGCCCCAACGGTTCTGCCCCAGGGTGCGGGCGGATTCTTCCAGGGACGGGTCAAGGTTGCGCAGCGTCGCGGCCACCGGCAGGAACACCAGCGGATATTTGGACAAGGTCATCACCAGGATCCCCCCGCCCAGGCCTTCGAAATGCGCGCTCAGCGACACCCAGGTGAAGCTGCTGACAAACGCCGGCACGGCAAATGGCAGGCACAGGATCACGCCCCACAAGCGCCGCCCCGGCAAGTTGCTGCGTTCCAGCAGCCAGGCCAGCGACAGACCGATCACCGCGCAGGCGACGGTCACGCCGATCATCAGCAGCAACGTGTTGCGCAGCAGTCCGAACACATAAGGCCGCCACAGCAGGTGCAGCGCTTCGGCCCAACCGGCCTGCCAAGCCTTGAGGCCGACGTAGGCGAGTGGCAGCAGGCTCAGCAGTACCAGCAGCAACACCGGCAGCAGCAACCAGATTGACGGTCGCTTACGTCTAGGCACGTAACGCCCGGCGGCGAGTGAGGCGCTCATCAGTTCAGGCCAACGTCACGTTCCAGGTCCAGGGCTTCTTCGGCGTTGCCGAGGTCGGCCGGGGTGACGTTCGGCGCTTGCAGCTCGCTGAACGGCTTGAGGCCCCGGTCCGATTGCATGCCTTTGTGCAGTGGGTATTCGGCGGTGGTCTGGGTGATCACCCGCTGGCCTTCTTCGCTGGCCATGTACGCCAGTAATTGCTGGGCTTCTTTCGGGTGTTTGCTGGATTTCAGCACGGCTGCGCTGGACACGGTGATCAAGCCGCCGACATCGCCGCCGGTGAAGTAGTGCAGTTTCGAATCGAGCTGGCCTTTTTCCCGTTGCAGGGCGAACCAGTAATAGTTGTTCACCAGCACCGTGGCGACTTCGCCGTTCTCCACGGCTTTCAGCGCGACCATGTTGTTGCTGTAGACCTTGCCGAACGCACGCAGGCCAGTCAGCCATTCTTCGGCGGCGTCCATGCCATGCACTTTGATGATCGCCACGGCTTGTTCCTGGAACGCGCCGCTGCTCGGTACGAAGCCGACTTTGCCTTGCCATTTCGGGTCGGAGAATTCCATCACCGATTTGGGCAGGTCTTTTTCATCGATCAGTTTCGGGTTGAACGCCACGACGCGGACCCGGGCGGTCACGCCGATCCAGGTGCCGTTGCCGGCCACGTAGTCTTTCGGCAGCACGGCGAGGGTGGCGGCATCGGTCGGTGCCAGCAGGCCTTGTTCGCCAAGTTTGTTCAGTGGCGGCGATTCTTCGGTGTAGATCACGTCGGCGGGGGAGCGGTCGCCTTCTTCCACGACCTGGCTGGCGAGCTGGTTGCTGCTGCCTTTGCGCACGTTGACCTTGATACCGGTCTTGGCTTCGAAAGCCTTGGCGACAGCGTCGCCGACTTCCTTGTGTTGACCGTTGTAGAGCGTCAGGGACACCGGATCGGCTGCCTGGGTGAGGGGTGTGGCGAGTGCCAGGCCGAGGAGGGTAAAGGTCAGGCCTCGGAGCAGGGTATTTCGAAGCGTCATTCGCGGGGTTCCTCACTGTCGCATTGCAAAAACTTGCAACAATGATAAACGATATTGTTTCTCAAGTGCGCCTTGCGGGGGCTGCGAGGTTTTGCTAGAGGCGGCTGGTGCGGGCCTTTGTGGCGAGGGCGCTTTTGGAGGGAGGGGCTTCTTCGCAGCCAACGGGAGCAAGCTCCCTCGCCACATAAGGCAGCAGCGATATGTTTTCAAACCCTGAAAACGCAAAAACCCGCTTTCGCGGGTTTTTGTGAAATTCAAGGCGTAACCTTGAATTTGAATTGGTGCCCAGAAGAAGACTCGAACTTCCACGACCTTGCGGTCACCAGCACCTGAAGCTGGCGTGTCTACCAATTTCACCATCTGGGCAGCATCTTCAGCGTTGCCGCTGTTGATGTGGCGCACTATACGGAGCGCCTTTTGATCTGTAAACCCCTGATTTTGTTTTAATAAAATCAAAGGCTTGAAATACAAAAAACCCGCTTTCGCGGGTTTTTGTGTGAGTCTTGAAACTGAACTAGTCTCAAGCTCGAAATTGGTGCCCAGAAGAAGACTCGAACTTCCACGACCTTGCGGTCACCAGCACCTGAAGCTGGCGTGTCTACCAATTTCACCATCTGGGCATCTCGACAATGCGTCTGCGTCGTCGATGGCGCGCACTATACGGAGCGTCTTTTTAACTGTAAACCCCTGCCACCAAAAAAACCTGGAAAATTTCGCGAGTGGCGTCACGCGGTCATTTGTTGGTGTTACAAGAGCCCTTTACAAAGGCTTTAAAGCTTGAAATTTCCCGTTTCAATACGCGTATGCCAAACTAACCCGCATATAGACAAGGTGAAAACTCTCTAATGGCCGATTGGCAGTCCCTCGATCCCGAGGCCGCTCGTGAAGCGGAAAAATATGAAAACCCTATTCCTAGCCGCGAACTGATCCTTCAGCACCTCGCTGATCGAGGTTCGCCTGCTAACCGCGAGCAACTGGTCGAAGAGTTTGGTCTGACCACAGAAGACCAGATCGAAGCCTTGCGCCGCCGTCTGCGCGCCATGGAGCGCGATGCGCAACTGATCTATACCCGCCGTGGGACCTACGCGCCGGTGGACAAGCTCGACCTGATCCTCGGCCGCATCAGCGGGCATCGGGATGGCTTCGGCTTCCTGGTGCCGGACGACGGCAGTGATGACCTGTTCATGAGCCCGGCGCAAATGCGCCTGGTGTTCGACGGCGACCGTGCCCTGGCGCGGGTTTCCGGCCTGGACCGTCGCGGTCGCCGCGAAGGCATGATCGTCGAAGTAGTGTCCCGTGCCCACGAAACCATCGTCGGTCGCTACTTCGAAGAAGGCGGCATCGGTTTTGTCGTCGCGGACAACCCGAAGATCCAGCAGGAAGTGCTGGTCACGCCGGGCCGCAATGCCAACGCCGACATTGGTCAGTTCGTCGAAGTGAAGATTACTCACTGGCCGACGCCACGTTTCCAGCCGCAAGGCGATGTGGTCGAAGTGGTGGGCAACTACATGGCGCCGGGCATGGAAATCGACGTCGCCCTGCGCACTTACGACATTCCTCACGTCTGGCCTGAAGCGGTGCTCAAAGAAGCCGCCAAGCTCAAGCCGGAAGTCGAAGAGAAAGACAAAGAGAAGCGCATCGACCTGCGCCATCTGCCGTTCGTCACCATCGACGGCGAAGATGCACGGGACTTCGATGACGCGGTTTACTGCGAAGCCAAACCGGGCAAGCTGCGTCTGTTCTCCGGTGGCTGGAAGTTGTACGTGGCGATTGCCGACGTCTCCAGTTACGTGAAGATCGGCTCGGCGCTGGACAACGAGTCCCAGGTCCGTGGCAACTCGGTGTACTTCCCCGAGCGCGTAGTGCCGATGCTGCCGGAGCAGTTGTCCAACGGCCTGTGCTCGCTGAACCCGCATGTCGATCGCCTAGCCATGGTCTGCGAGATGACCATCTCCAAGTCCGGCGAAATGACCGACTACTGCTTCTACGAAGCGGTGATCCATTCCCACGCCCGCCTGACCTACAACAAGGTTAGCGCGATGCTGGAACAACCGAAGACCACTCAGGCGCGCGAACTGCGCGGCGAGTACACCGACGTCGTGCCGCACCTCAAGCAGCTGTATGCGCTGTACAAAGTGCTGCTGGCTGCCCGTCATGTGCGTGGCGCCATCGACTTCGAAACCCAGGAAACCCGGATCATCTTCGGCACCGAACGCAAGATCGCCGAAATCCGGCCGACGGTGCGTAACGATGCGCACAAGCTGATCGAGGAGTGCATGCTGGCCGCCAACGTGGCCACTGCTGAGTTCCTCAAGAAGCACGAGATTCCTGCGTTGTACCGCGTGCACGATGGCCCGCCACCGGAGCGCCTGGAGAAATTGCGCGCGTTCCTTGGCGAGCTGGGCCTGTCCCTGCACAAAGGCAAGGACGGCCCGTCGCCGAAGGATTACCAGGCGCTGCTGGCCAGTATCAAGGACCGTCCGGATTTCCACCTGATCCAGACCGTCATGCTGCGCTCGTTGAGCCAAGCGGTGTACAGCGCTGATAACCAGGGCCACTTCGGCCTGAATTACGAAGCCTATACCCACTTCACCTCGCCGATCCGCCGCTATCCGGACTTGCTCACGCACCGGGCGATTCGCAGCGTCATTCATTCGAAACTGGACACGCCGCACGTTCGCCGTGCCGGCGCGATGACCATTCCGAAGGCGCGTATCTATCCGTACGACGAAGCGGCCCTGGAGCAACTAGGCGAGCAATGCTCGATGAGCGAGCGCCGCGCCGACGAAGCCACTCGCGACGTGGTGAACTGGCTCAAGTGCGAGTTCATGAAGGATCGCGTGGGCGAGTCGTTCCCGGGTGTGATCACCGCCGTGACCGGTTTTGGCCTGTTCGTCGAACTGACCGACATCTACGTCGAAGGCCTGGTGCACGTCACCGCGCTGCCGGGCGATTACTACCACTTCGATCCTGTGCACCACCGCCTCGCCGGTGAGCGCACCGGTCGCAGTTTCCGCCTGGGCGATACCGTTGAAGTGCGCGTGATGCGCGTCGACCTCGACGAGCGCAAGATCGACTTCGAGATGGCTGAAAAAACCATCAGCGCGCCGATCGGCCGCAAGAAGCGTGGCGCTGAAACCTCCGCTCCTGCTGCTAAAACGACGGCAAAGACCGCCGCTGAGCCGGCACCGGCGAAAGCCGGTCGTCGTCCCGCTAAGGAAAAAGCCGTCGAAGCCTACCGTCCAAGCGACGCGGCCGCGAAAAACGCCGAAGTGCGCAAAAGTCGGGAAATGAAACAGGCGTTGCTGGCCGAAGCGAAAAGCGGTGGTAAAGCGGCGTCTGGGGGAAAGACCTCGCGGTCGGCGCCTGACAAGGCCGCCGGCGGCAAGCCAGCCAAACCGAGCAAACACCGTAAAGGCCCGCCCAAAGCGGGCTCGGCGCCGGCCCGCAGTGGCGGCGCGCGTAAACCTAAGGCCAAGCCATGAGTCAGTTGGAAAAAATCTACGGCGTGCATGCCGTAGAGGCGCTGCTGCGTCATCACCCGAAACGCGTCAAGCAGATCTGGCTGGCCGAAGGCCGCAGTGATCCGCGGGTACAGACACTGGTCGAACTGGCCGCGGAAAACCGCGTCGCCGTCGGCCAGGCTGAGCGCCGCGAGCTGGATGCCTGGGTCGAGGGCGTGCATCAGGGCGTGGTGGCGGACGTCAGTCCGAGCCAGGTCTGGGGCGAGGCGATGCTCGACGAGCTGCTGGATCGCACTGAAGGCGCACCGCTGTTGCTGGTGCTCGACGGCGTGACCGATCCGCACAACCTGGGGGCCTGCCTGCGTTCGGCGGATGCCGCGGGTGCGCTGGCGGTGATCGTGCCGAAAGACAAGTCGGCCACCCTGACCCCGACCGTGCGAAAAGTCGCGTGCGGCGCGGCGGAAGTGATTCCGCTGGTGGCGGTGACCAACCTCGCGCGCACTCTGGAGAAACTCAAGCAGCGTGGCCTGTGGGTAGTGGGCACGGCGGGGGAGGCTGAGCAGGATTTGTATCAGCAGGACCTGACCGGCCCGACCATCCTGATCATGGGCGCCGAAGGCAGCGGCATGCGTCGCCTGACCCGCGACCTGTGTGATTACCTAGTGCGCCTGCCGATGGCCGGTAGCGTCAGCAGCCTCAACGTGTCCGTGGCGACCGGTGTGTGCCTGTTTGAAGCGCTGCGTCAGCGGGGCGTCAAGGCGAGCGCTTCGCGCAAGTCGTAAGTATCAAGCTGCAAGCCTCAAGCTTGAAGCCATTCGCTTGAAGCTTGAAGCTGCTCCTGTTGTTCAAATAATCACCAATTGCCTTGCGCGGTTCCTGTCCCTTCTCTACAATTGCGCCCCTTGCTGTGACGGCAGGCGCACATGTGCCTGATGCCAGCAAGTCCATAAGTGTCATTCACTCCTTGTCTGACCGCTTTTGAGCGGCAGGCTACAACCCGTAAGGAGCATTCATGCGTCATTACGAAATCATCTTTTTGGTCCACCCGGATCAAAGCGAGCAAGTCGGCGGCATGGTAGA
>Ga0247742_10003177_pt1 | contig 10478 bp, 6 predicted proteins | sample UWRJL208509C2_FD_180944 | JGI IMG/M metagenome (GOLD analysis project Ga0247742, IMG submission 180944) | Plant litter microbial communities from Arlington Agricultural Research Station in Wisconsin, United States - UWRJ-L208-509C-2 | ecosystem: Environmental > Terrestrial > Plant litter >... | reverse complement strand
CCTACTACCTATTAAATACATGCATAGATGATCCAGTTGCACACATTCTGTATGGATGTGAGTATTGCTGTAGGCTTATATACAACATCAGCAAAACCTGGTTTTAAGAGTCTTCGAACCATGAATTTGGTTGATATGAGCTGCTATGTAGTACTGCATAGCATGCCATAGCATTGTAGCATAGATGTCTATGTGCATAGTGAGCAAACCTTACTATGTCGTGCTATAGAGTACTCTATAGTGCTCATAGCAAAATTGGGTTCTGCTGATGAACTCTAGATTAATATATAGCCCTATGAATGTGGGCTCAAATAGAGCTATATAAACACACGTTACTTGAAAGTATAGGCTATTGCAAGATATAACTGCAACAAATCTGTGAATTTTTAAAGAAACTTGGTTGAATTGTTGGTAATTTGTTTGAAAAGCAGTTATGAGTCCAAATGTAATGAGGACTTGTTCTCATAAGCTAGCTACCCTACTATTGAATAGTGAAGATGGTTGAGAATATCAACAACATGGGTTATATATATATATATTGGACTTGTTTCTGTCATGTCTTGCAATGACCTATATAAAGTCAGGTATTTGTAGAGTGGATGCTTGGTAGACAGCATGTCTATGTTCTAATCTAGATAATAATCAAATAGATACAATCTTATCATATATAGCTACTTATCCATCACAGAACACCTGTCTTATAAGGACAATTCCTTATTACATTCAGACTTGTAACTATTTATAGCTGTGTATAACTATTTCACTCTATATTAAACTATTTTATCACTTTTTTATAGAGAGAAACTATAGTAAAAACTAGTTATATAGACTTGAAAATATTTCAGTAGATCCAAGAAATAGTTATAAAATATTTATCTATTTCCTGAAATATTTCAGTAGATTCAAGATATAGTTATAAAATATTTATCTATACTCTGAAATATTTCTTTAATTCAAATAGTAATAAATATTTCTGAGATTTCAGTAACTATTTATTATCATATAAAAGTATTTTGTAGCATTTCATATAGTTACAAATATTTTCTAAACTAGTGTGAACTATTTTAGTTCTTCAGAAAATATTTATACTTGTTTAGAAGTACTTTATAGTATTTTCTATAGTAATAAATATTTCCTAAACTATTTCAGTGTCTAAAAAATAGTTACCATTTTATAGAAGTATTTTATTGTATTTTACTATATTTTATTTAGATTTAGACTCATCATGTTTTTACCACATATGGCTCCATGTGGCTCTACACAAACTGTCTATTATAGCGCAGTGGCCAATACCAGCAATGTCGCTACCTCTGTAGCACATTGACAAGAGCCTGGCAAGCAAACATTGTATGTCTAAATGCAGATGGACCATTGTATGATTGATGCAACTGATAATCTGCATTTGGACAGCTGGAAATAATACAAGTCCTGTTATAATGAGAATACATTTGTATTTTGGTATCTAAACAGGCTCTTATGCGATAGAACACCCTTTGCATTCTAGAGCATCATCACCAAGGTGGTGGATTATAAGGAACTCATATATGCCACAAGCAGTGACAGCCCTTACCTCAACTTCTAACTTAAAGCAGAAATTATATACAAAGATATCAAGAATCAAAAGATATTGTATTGTGAGGGTTTATGTGAAAATATTCATAAAAAGATAGACATGTTAAGGAGCGATATGAATTGTAAAGAATAACCATAGGTATTGAGTGGCACACAGACAGAGGCAGCAATAAATAGTCAAGACAGCAAGGGGTGGCAATAAATAAATAAAGAGACTATAACTCCTGGTTGAATACCCATAAGCAAGATAGCAGATGGATAGCACCAACAACAGAGAATGCAAGCAGAAATGAGCGACAAGAAGAGAAGATACCAACAAGAGAGAACACAAGCAGAAATGAGTGATGAGAAGAGATGGCAGGCAATAGCAAGGCAAAAGATAAGCAGAAATGAGTGATAAGAAGAGTTGACAAGGCAAAATATAAGCAGAAATGAGTGACAAGATGATAAGCACGATCAAGGCAAAATATAAGTGGAAATGATATGAAAGTTGTTAACAACAAACATAGAGTAGTCCAAACCTCACACCAGACATTACCTAATTCTCATCATTCTCATAGATGGCAGTGGTATATGCATCTGCAGCGAAGCCTCTGCTCCTTTGCTCCTCTTCCTCTTGAGTGAGGTAGACCTCTCGACTTGGTCCAGCTTGACCATCACACACTAGACGTTGGCAAACAAAGCGACGAGACTCATCCAATTGATCCTGTCGAATATGGGATGAGAAGTTAGATTCAGCCAAATGAACCCCTGCCTTCTCCTTGCCCTTTGCGAACCTCTGTCCAGGAGGTGGGATCCGATTTGCTGGATGTGTAGGAGGAGGAGCTCTAGTCAATGGAGCGCGTGTGACAGTATGATAGAAGTTTGATGATTGAACACGGTTCACCTGCAGACGAGAAGAAGGCAAAGAAGGAATGCGCGCCTTCGTAATGGGGAGCACTGGTCCAGCTAATGTCTTCTGCTCGGACAGCCCCATAACCTTTGCAGGTGGCTGGGACCCATCCTTACGAGTGTTGGCAGTTTTGATAACAAGTTCTCGATATTGATGGCCACCCATTTCACCTCGGTGAGGGACACGATAGCGTTGAGAGCTCTCTTCGTAATACGCTGCATGCGTCTCTTGATGCTTTCGGTCTCTATGCTGCTGATGTTCAGGCTGTTGGAACCGTAAACGTTCATCCTCTTCTTGTTGATCCTGGTGATGCTGTTGTCGATAGGTGCCTTGCAAACGTGTATGCTGAGCTTCGTCATCAAGCGCAATCTCAGGAAGATCATCTGACGCAAAGGCGATAAGAGAGTCAAGCTCCCCATGAAGTGCTTGGGGTCTTGAAGGTCCATGACGTTCAACGATTCGGTAGGGTACACGCTGAGGATTAGGGCGAGAGACAAGTGATTGTGCGTTGTCATCATCAGAATCATTGCTCTCTTCCCCATTGCTGAAGATGTCATCTTCAACCCTTGGTAGCTCATTCGCCTTTGATTTTGATGAGAAAGTCTTTGCCGCTGCTTTGCTGTCCTTGACACGGCCCAGCACGACACCCAAGGCATTGATCACTAGGGGAATGTTTGCATATGCCTCAGTGCCTGGGGCCAGCTGCATTTCCTCTGTATATAACATCATCAATAACGAAGGTGCAATAAAGCATATCGACGTACCACTTGACCACCTGACCATCTCCATTGTACCATTCCTGAGAGCACCAGCAATCGAGTCCCAAATGCCGGTTTGAGTATTCTGCGAGTTGAATCCACAACCTGGGCCAAGACCAACTGCAACGGGCCATCCTCGAAGTGTGATTGACAGTTGAGTAGCATGAGAGAGGAAGTGCGCCCACTGGAATTGTTTCAAGGATTTGGATGTCTTGCGGAAATGATCTACCCAATGTCAGAATAGATGAGAGAAGAACGACGAGTAGAAACTTACTCATTGCAATCTTCAAGCACGCAGAAACATTTCTTCGTGCCACCACACCACGAGATTCTTTCTCTTCCCCAGAAACTCTCAAGCGCTCTAGCTCCATCATGACCTCTGATATCACAAGTGGCTTGGCCCTCCAGCGCTCCTCAATGATTTGTGTAGGTGGCATCTTCAGCTCCTTCACCTCCTCGAGTGACATTTTCTTCCGTTTGCCCGCCTCGACGAGAGGTATGAAGTTTGGGTCTTCAATACTGAGTCTGGTTGTAGTACTCGACTTCATATTGACATTCGAATTGTCTTCACTCCGCTGAGTTACCGGTAGAGAAGAATTGCTACTCGCAAGGAGCTTCAAGGCCTCACTATGGTTGGCTCCACTGAAACATGTTTAACAACGACAACAAGACATTATCCACAAATTACTCACCGTATGTGATCATAAAGGAAGTCCATCCATTTTTGTAGGTCAATCGGAAGGTCTTTGAGGGTCTGATGACCTTGCATTGTGCCCGTAAGAACACCATTCAATCGCTTTGCATTAGGATCGTCGCCAGCATACACCTTGAGTATGAAGAGGTGTAGATCAGGATGTTCTTGGGAGATACTGGTAATCTGGATCGAACGTCAGGTTTCGTTCCAAAAGTCAAACTTTTCACATACCAAATGCACAAGATATGTTTCGACCTTCTTCATGCGAGCAGCTGGAGATATGCCCTTCAACTCTTCCTTAAATGCATCTCCAACTTTCAGGAGTAGTTCTTGTCGATAGCGCTCCTTCTCGTCATCAGTCATTTGATCAGTGGCGGCATGATAATCAGCGCTGGCGTTTTTCTGCCACGTCCCTATAGAATACTAGTTAAAATTTACCGAAAACGTAAGATTAGACGAAGAAGTCGTACCTGTATCAGACTTGTCCCTTGGCGTGTCTCTCGTCGCTGACTGGAACAAATTATACAGGTTTGAACTGGCCTCCTGAGGCCTTGCGATTCCTCCCAGACCAGTCTGTTTAAGAATGGTTGCTTCCTTTGCTTTGAAGAGTTTAGCCGCTTTAGCCACATCTGCGTCAAATCGCTGACGGATACCCTTCACAAACTCAATCTGTTTCGCCCCAGGTCGCCCAGACTTTGGTGTCACAGAGATTGTAGGTCGTGCTGGAGTAGTAACGGCTGGCTGAACTCTGGCAATTTTTGTAGGGCGGCGAACAGTTTGGAGTGTATCCGAGATGTCTCCATCGCTCGAGTCGGAGTCGTCATCAGATGAAGGCATAGGGCGTTTCTTGTCAGCCACCTTCTGTGTTTCCGCATAATCACTGCCCAAAAGATCACTCTCAGAGGGAGTCTGATAGCCCTCCTCATGAGGTACCTTCGGTAACCTTGGCTTCACTAAGCCTACCAGGCCCGAGCGAACAGGGTGCGGTGGAGTCTTCGGCTTCTTATCTGCAGACTCAACTTCCCCTGCCAGGCCCGAGCGAACAGGGCGTGGTGGAGTCTTCGACTTCTTATCCGCGGACTTGGGTCTCCCTGCCTCAGTAAACTCGATCCTCTCTCTCTCTCCTTCCGCTATTGCAGCCTGTTTAGCGCGCTCTCGATTGAGTCGTTGCTCCTTGGCAGCGTTCAAGCTGGCTAGAACACTTTTGCCAACTGCCGCTGCCGCTATTGCAGCCTGGTTGACACGCTCTCGATTGAGTCGCAATTCCATGCGAGCAAGGACACCTTTGCCAACAGCCGCTGCCGCAATTCCAACCTCTTGGTGTTCAGCAACCAAAGCATCCTTCTCGTGTTCGTCGGCATTCTCCATACGAGGGACAACGAACCCCTTCGGTACTTGCTTCCATTCATCCTCGTCTAAGCGACGGTAGGTGGTGACTCGATCAACTGCTGTCTGGACACCAGCTTCCGGAGGTCCACCAGTGTAACGGCTCCAGTTTCTATAAAACTTGTAGTAAAATTTGTGTGAAGGCCCAAATGGTGAAGGCGAACGCGATGGATCGGGATCCTCCGGCGGACCATCAGATGGAGGTGTACATGGCCTACTCGTTGGTGTTAAGTTGGGACCCTCCGGCGGATCATCGGATGGAGGCGTGCATGGCCTACTTGTAGGTGTCGCATCTTTGAAGTTGTCGATGTCGAACGCTTTGTCCTGCAGCTGCTTGCTCTTGGCCTGAGCCCAGCGTATCTCCGGAGAGTCTGGCCTAATCCCCACACGGATGAGTTGGGTTGCCACGGCTCTCCTACGATCAGAGCCGAAGCTCATGACACTGTCTTCTTCAACATCCTCCTCGTCAACATTTGACCTGGTCGAACTAGCGATTTTCGTCTCAGACGTAGAGCAGATTGTTGTCGGAGGGTTGGTGATGTTGGCCGATTGGATGTCCAAGGAAACATGTACATCGCCAGTGACATCGCTGTTTGTCATACTAGCGGCCTCGGTCGTGGCAGCCTCCAGATTCATAGCCGTATCCTGGTCCTTGTGCACTTCTGCGAGAAAGTCAGAGACTCGCTTCTCGTGGCGCTTCAAACTTTCTCTGTTGTGGTATTTATTGAACCCACCCCAGGGATCTGGACTCTTGAACGGACGAGGGTGTATGATCGGACGAGGTTTCGGGCAAGACCTGCATGTATCATAGTCAGGAAAAGAAAAATTCAATAGATTGAATTAACTTACACAGACTCAGCGGCAGGGGGATCTGGCCTGGGAGGTTCAGTGGATGTCGTTCCCGTTGTCTTGCGCCTAGAAAGATGACATTGTTCAAGAGCATAACACGGAGACGGTAAATGCAACTCACGGCGGAGCCAAAACATACATGACTTTCTTTCCCGACCGCAACCTCTGACCATTAGAGATTGCGGTCTGCGATGCGTCTTCCTGGCTGCTGAGAGCAATAACAAGTCAGCATGTGTTTATATCTGCTCCTCGACCAAGAGGATAACCGTACACTGTGCGACCTAAGTCAGCACAGTGCACATACATAGCGACCTGAGTCAGCTAAGTATGAGCAGCGACCTAAGTCAGCCGCTCGAGAATCCCCAGGCAATGAGCAGATGGTGCAGAGCTCAAGGTTGCGCACCTTCCGGTCATCTAAATGTAACGTCAGACGATGAAAAAGAAAGATGAAAGGCACCAACCTGTAGAGTCTTGTTTCCCGCCGTGGCCTTCTTCCGAGTACTTCTCGTTTTTCGCTCTGGTATCTGGTGAGTGAAGTTAGTGAGGTTAACGCTGTCTGACTCTGGTAATGGTCGCGGAACTCACGACTTGTTGCTGAGTATTCTCGTTGTTCAACTGGTCCTCTTCGTCGCTCTCGCCTTTCTTCTTTGGCTTCATACGCTTGGCTTTCGGCTGGAATATGGTGTGAGCATCTTCAAGGCAAGTTAGACAGTAACATACCTGGCCGTTATCCTTGGAACCGTTGGCGGAGCTCTTGCGTTTTCGACTCATTGTTGGGAAAGCGATGAAGGAACGCCTGAGTGCCTGTAGCCTTTATATATCGTCCAAAAAATATTATTTTTGAACAAATAATAACCCAAAAATTAGGCAACTAAAATCAGGAAAATCGATCGCGAAAAGAGCGCGCATGTAGGGTCAGTTCATGTTGGTGCGGTAACGAGATATCGCGCTGGTCTCACCAGGGTTTGGCACCGATTCGAGAGCGACACTAAGCCATTAAAGCCAGGTATTGCTCCACACGAGCTCCAGTTATCGGAGGTTCGAACAGCTAAGCACGAATATTGGAATCAGCTTTGCACTGGGCTATTCATTCAAGGAATGCGCACCTTTTCAAGTTCTGAAGGAGCTCGTCTCTTAACAGAAACAGATTTCGTGGGGCTAAATGACTTGGCGATGAGGGACCCCCAGACGGCGCGCTTCAAACCTGAGGACCGGCAAGTGGCCCTGCTTCGTGCTCCATCCGACTGCTAATATTCGGTCCATTCAAATATGTACTACTGTTCATGGCAGACTTCAGTGGGGCAGTTGGTAATGGAACTGGAAAGGTACGAACGAAGATGCACGCGATGCCTAAGGGATCACTTTCTGCCCCAGCATGTCGATAATGTGGATGTCCTCCAGTCAGCGCTGCAACCCATTGACGCAAAAATCCACTCGACGATCCATTCGAGGCGACGATCCATTCGAGGCGACGATCCATTCGACGCGCAATCGAGTACCATTCGACTTGATAACCGGTAACCAGGGTGCATTTCTGGTAGCGCCCGTCTGGATATTCAATTAGTGGTTATTCGCTTGTAGATGGATGGGGATTGTCACCTCTGCCGAAGATCTGCGATTGAGATCGGCCTCCACTCTGCCCCAACATCCAGATCGACCTAAGTCAGATCACCGTCTGCGACCTAAGTCAGCAGAATGGGTTCACAAGCGACCTAAGTCAGCTCGTTGCTGGAATAGAGGGGGGGAGAGTGTCGGTGGGCGTCGATGGATCATCCATGTTGAGTCTTCCTTGCGGGTGGAAGAATCTAGATATAAGTAATGAGAACACTGCATAAGGTTTAAACCGAGACTTACCACCTTTGTTGAATTGCGGAGGGTTCGAAGACACAGGGCGGGGGGGCGAGATCGAACGGGATGACCGCTGGCATACAGTTTGACGCGACAAACATTTAAACAAAGATTTATTCACACGGACCGGCCCCCGCGGCTGGAGATCCGATTACATAATCAAACCTTCAATTCAAACAGCGGCGGGCGCCAACTGGGCGCCTATGTGATCAATAGACTGGGTTTCGCTTAATAAGTAATAGTCGGCATATGCACCTAGAAGCGCATTAACCACTTTCAGCTCCTGAAGAACACTGGGAACCGTATGATACCACATGAATGTAAGTAATGCAATGGGATGATGATATATTGCGTACAATGTAAGTAAAGTATGAAAGAATGTAAGCTACGTAACAACGAGATGAGGCGCTGTTGGTCGGAAGGGACCCCGCGATTGTTCTGAATCTTCGCGGTGTTATCGATGGTGTCCGAAGACTCGACCTTGAGCGTGATGGTCTTGCCGGTCAGAGTCTTGACGAAATTTGCATACCGCCGCACAGATGAAGCACCGAGTAAAGGTGGATGTCGTATTACTTGTGACCGTCCTCGAGCTGCTTCCTGGCGAAGATGAGACCCTGCTGGTTAAGGGGTCATATTCTTCGTCCTGTATTCGGCGTTCGCATTGTCGATTGTGTCCGACGACGCGACTTCTAGCAGGATAGTCTTGCCGTGACGAGGAATTGCATACCGCTGCGGAAGCGGAGAATTGGCAAAGCGATGAAAAAAAATACACAGCACCGAAGGAGAAGAATCACTTACAGAGGTGGAGGGTAGACTCCTTCTGAGTGGTGCGATCGTCCTCATGTTGCTTGCCAGTGGAGATCAAGAGTTGCCACGGAAGCGGATGAACTGGAAATAAGATAATAAAATGGCCAATATCTAAGAAGAGAAACATACCGATGGGAAGGGTTAATTCCTTCTGAATGTTGTAGTCGGAGAGGGTGCATGGTGCGAACAACCTCAAGTCGCTTTCCGGCGAAGGTGAAGCGTCGCTAACCGGGTGCCCTCATTGTCCTGGATCCCTGCGTTGACGCTGTCGATGGTGTCGGACGACTCGACCTCGATGGATCTTGGTGAAGGTCTGCGCGGCGCTACGGAGCCGCAAGACACAAAACGAGGTTGGGGGCGAACACCTTTGGAACGTTGGAACTGAAGGCGGAAGGGATAAGATTCGGCGAGGCGGGAGTAGCGGAGATGTTATTCGTTCATGGCCGTTGTGTGAGGGGGAGCGTCAGGGGGAAAGGAAATATATGGCCGATCTCGAGCAATTTCCTGGCGAAGGTTTCTGGTGAGCATAGATGCTAAAATGCCAGAATAAGTAAGATACTCAATATCAGGCAAGACTCACCCTCTCCTATCCTGGGTCTTCGCTTTGACGCTGCCTTGTCAATGGTATCCGACGACTCGACCTCGAACGCAATGGTCGTGCCGGTCAACATCCCCGCGAGGATCTGTATACCACCACCGAAGGCCGGAACGAGACGCCTATCTTATCAGAGTCCGTGCGCATGGTCAAGGCTGGTGCCAAACACGGCCAATCTCACTGCCATCGGTTCACACGTCTTCCACCTTGTTTATCGACAGCTTCCTCAACATCCCCACCTTCCTCAACACCCCCACCTCAGCAAGTCCTCGCCTCCAAAGGTGAGTCTCTTCGCATGGCCGTTATCTACCCCCTCCCCCTCCATCCTAGGTGTTCACAGGAGCTGACTTAGGTCGCTCGTGGGTTCCTGCTGACTTAGGTCGCAGGAACGGGTTTGAGGACCTGACTTAGGTCGGTCCTCTCTTCCACCCTCTTCGTGTAGCGCTTTTCCTGGAGCTGACTTAGGTCGCTCGTGGGTTCATGCTTGACTTAGGTCGCAGGAGCGGGTATGAGGACCTGACTTAGGTCGGTCCTCTCCTCCACCCTCCTTTGTGTAGCGCATTTGCAGCAGCTGACTTAGGTCGCTTGTCTCGCGCGTTTGCAGGAGCTGACTCAGGTCGCTCATAACCACTAACGACCTGTTTTTTATGCAGAACATATGGCCGATCAACAACGCGACGGTGACCACCTCTACCTCTGTAAGTTTCTGTTCACTTATTTCATTGACATGTTAATCATTTTATTCATTAAAAGACGGGAGGGTCGATTGCTGGGGTATTACGCGTAAAAAGCAGACGCACGAGGCTGTGTTTATTCCCAACGCGAAGGCTGGTGATAGTACGTCTTTTTATCAACCTGCTCGTGCGCCCGACTGAAAGTTTTTTTGCAGAGCTACGGTGCACAGATGCTTTGGCATTGGCGGAGCTCAAGGGTGGCCTGTGTTATTGGGTCGATGGTCTTGAAAGAATACGCGCAACCACTCTTCCCGATGGCCGTCCAGTCCCGCAAGACCCCATTGCCACTTCTCCAAATAGGGAGATAGTCCCCAACTTCGCTCTTGACCAGGAACGCGTGGTC
>Ga0247742_10003176_pt1 | contig 10482 bp, 8 predicted proteins | sample UWRJL208509C2_FD_180944 | JGI IMG/M metagenome (GOLD analysis project Ga0247742, IMG submission 180944) | Plant litter microbial communities from Arlington Agricultural Research Station in Wisconsin, United States - UWRJ-L208-509C-2 | ecosystem: Environmental > Terrestrial > Plant litter >... | reverse complement strand
AGAAGGTATGTCGAGATATTTGAGAAGGATGCAGGGAATTGTAATGGTTGGAATTCCGTGACGGCGAACTCGTTGAGCTGTGGTGGGCGCCTAATCGGATGTTGTAAGGTCTTCTTCGAGTTCGCCTTGTTCGCGTTCCCAGACATCCAGCGCCTCGTTCTTCAGAAGCTCTGAACGAGCCTTCCATTCGTCATGTTCCTTCCCATAACCAATCCATCTGACCTTGTATTGACGGCCTCGTCCCCAATTTCGCTCGTCAACAATCTTGTCAACAAGCACTTCTTCGGTGCCATCTTCGGTGACAACAATTCCAGGATTGGGGAGTTCACGGTCCGGGTAGGCATCTAATAATCTACACATTGTACTATACCTACTAGATCAGGCAATCACTTATTTATCACCCTAACCAGTATATAACCACTCGGGTTGTACTTTTAACCCGGCAGACGATATTTCTAGGACGAGCCACGTACCTGCGAACAATCGCCACCCGCTCTTCCACCTTGTCTCGTGTTGTGCAGATCGCGGTTCAACGCGTGTTCACTGGTCTGGATGCAACGCGGGTAGGTACTGGCTGTCTTTTACGGCGATTCAAGCTGTTTAGACGATGTTGGAAGCTATAGGTGTGTGCTAGCATGATCATAGACGAATATATGTACTCACCTCCGGCTCCCTCCCTTCAGAACTCAATGATCCACCTCCACCGCGCTCTCGGCCCTCCAAACTGTCAAGAAACGCCGCCCGACGACGAAGTCCAATGACATCCCTCATGTCTACAGAGGTCTCGAACGTTGCAGACAGCAGCGAGAGGTGCTGGTAGGCACCACTTTCTCCGCCTCATCTTGTCTCAAGGAGATTGCGTCGGATGCATGTCTGCTGATGGACAACAACCTGGGCAGGCATGGGTCGTTGTCTCCGACGATCTAGGCCCGCTGGACGTCATTGGAAGCCATAGGTGAGTAGCAGCATGGTCATATAGGTGTATCTGTACTCACCTTCGTCCTCCTCCCTTCAGAATTCAACAAACGATATCCACCACCCTCTCGGCCCACCATCGTTAAAGAAAATGACCCAACGATGCCCTGACGACAACTATGGCTACGATGAAGGACATGAGTCAGTAGGGATCCAAGACGAGCTTCACGCCGACTTACCGTTGGGGCTCTGGTCTCTGACGACGCTATGGAATCGAACGTGAATGGGACGACAAGTCCACACTACATACTCACCTTGGCGTTGTAAACTCGATGCACACGGCACGCCGCTGACGAGGCAGGAAGACGTTCCATCAAACTTCGCACCGTGTCCATCCACTTTCGATTCACAATGACATCCCTCGCGTGTTCCTCAATTCTTTCATATCGCCATCTTCAAAAAATTTGCTGACTTCTGCGCACTTGACGGCGAGGTGACTACCGGGATTCGACGGGCAAACGACACTGGATGGTGTTCACCGACGAGAGGGTCAAATGCAGAGGATGTCGATGTGGTCGTATACTGCGAGCAGCTGGGTGGAGGCGGATTGTCTCCTTGTCACTCTGGATCACAAGCTCAAACGATAAACAGGGGGAAATGGGCCTGGGCATTGTGTCCTGCGGCGGGCGTTAGTTGGATCGAAATGGATGGAAGGAGACGCACCTGCAATACAACAACCACCCAATCATCCGTCTCCTCTCGTCCAGTGGGCGGAGGATTCTGTACCGATGTACACTATCATCGATCGTTCTGTTGGCATGCACAACGGCCAGCACTGTACACTTTGTCTGCTGTAGGTAAGTGATACTGCGCAGATATGTGGGACTGAAACTCACCGCTTCAAGATTCGTAGAGGGCCCCCATTACCTCGCTCTTCAACCACCAGCCACCTCGCAATCGGTTTTTTTTTGTCCCGCTCTTCAGACGAGGTTGGGACGCGTGACGTCCTCAAAATCTCTTCTCTTCGAGGGTGTCTGTGACGCGTGACGAGTAGAGTAGGTCGGATCAGTACAGTATGACTGATCAATCCTACCCGAATCTGATCGCTTGACCAGGACTGCAGCTGAATCGGTCTCGTTTGCGCGGGACGGTAGATTTGTCAACCTTGCTCGGGTCAGTCCTCTCGATATTGTTGGGCGGCCTATAATGGTGAACTTATGCAGCTCCAATCATTTTCTATGTTTCCCACCTCAAGGCGAAGCTGTAAATTTGTACCAGCTGTTTTTTTAGCTATAACTCAATGTATATGGATGAAGTTTTTCTAATTTCTTTTTAGAAGCTGTTTAAGATGGCTATATTATTTTGATTTCCAAAAAAGATTTTGAATTGGTGGCGCCGTTTTCCACTTTGACTCGACTTTGACTCGACTCAACTGTCACTCGACTCTGAGTCGACTCAACTCTCACCTGACTTTGAGTCCCGCCCTACTCCTCCACCAACGTCATTCCGATACATCCAGCCGCCCTCCGTCCCACTCTATGCTCGCCCCTTTGTTTAGCGCCCGCGGTCCGTGCGTCCACCCTTCCCAATATGGAATCTGGATATGTAACCTCTTCCTTATATGGAAGAGTAACTAGTTCAACCTTTCCTGTCCCCTCACATTTCGTTCTCTCCTTCCCTCGTGCCTATCGAACCGCTCCACGCTCTCCTGTCCGTCTCGTCCTACCCCTCCACCTCCTTGTACCTTCTTTGACAGATCACCGGCATGTTCACGGTCCGGCCGGTTCTCAGGTCCGCACAGCAGCCGCCGCACTGATTCAACACCACTTCCTTCTTTACCACCACCATCTGCGCTGCCTACTGCATACCATGCATTGAGGAACAAGAAACGACACAACTGGACATTGATGGAGGTAATGTATGCGCTGTATTGGCGTTAGAGGCCTTTGTTACGTTCAGGAGGCTATAGGTGCGTGATTGCTTCTCATTCAACAGTCTGAGCTAACTACAGCCTTTGAACCCCTTAGGATCGATATGGGAGAGTCCTTGGGTGCTTTAGATATGACCTTGCCCATGTATACCCGCCTGCGATCGTCAACCTTGCGCAAGCACTCAAAACTTCAAGGTTATTCAATGCTGCTCAACCAAGAGACAGCAACCAACAAGAGCTGTATGGGTCAGGTAGTCGTTTTCAGCAGCTGGGACTCGGACATCTTTTATTGTCCGAGCCCTCTTTACACCGCTCAGTTCAATCGCCGACAGCATTTTTGCTTGGTGAGTCTTATATCCTTTCGTTCATCTATTTGTGCTCATTCATCAAACTTTCATATCACGGCAGTAACACCAACTCAAGTGGTCAGCATATGCGTAGCGTGTATGTGAACGGTACATTCTATGTCCTACAATCACATCTTCAAGCTCAACCTCACCCAGAGCTACAACGTCTTGCAACACCTATCATCAAGTGCAGTACTGCAACGATCAACATTGGTTTCACGGTACACAGAGGGGCTGGTGTCAGCGAGTGGGGTGTCTCACGGTCAAAGGTATGTTCTATATCTTTCATTGCTGACGTTCTCCTGACGTTTGAACTTCTTAGTGTCCAGCGTCGAATGAAATATGTCGCCGGTAGAGTTCGCCTTGTGTGGGGGCGTAATCTTAGCAGCGCAGCTATCCTATGACGAAAGAGTTAGTAGTATATGCGCCATGATGCATTGTCATTATTGCTTAGATCGGTGCATATGTTACTCTTCCATCGCATACTGTTACTCATCTCATGTTCAAGTCCACCGAATCAGCAAGACCAAAAGTGTCAATGCTGTCCCTACTTCATTGTTTACAGTGAGCATTTGTTGTATGCGTATCGCTGCTACTATACCCGCTTCCTAGCCGTTATAGGGTTGTATTCTTTACACCGTCCAATGTCACTCATTTGACCTTTTGTGGATATGCGCCCCACATCAAGAGTTGAGAGAATCAAGTTTAGATACTAAGTCCGCTTGGACTCCGGCTCCTACGTTGACGGATATTCTCAGCTGCCTTGCATTTCACTGGATGTACATGTGTACAAGTACGTTTTGGTTTTGAATGGCATTCAATAACGACTCACGTAAATTTGTTCAGTTGCTCTCAGTTTTCCTAAGTCAGGTCACAGTCACAGTAGTCATTATCGCATTACCGTGTTGCTTTGGGCCCTCAGGTGGGTACTGACTCCGTTCGGTTGCCGAGACTATGCTAACATGTTTACAGGCAGCTCGACTGTTAGAGTTCTACTATCCATACCTTGGACTTTTGCCTGCGATTCTGACCAAGTCGGAACGTACACGGTTAGTACATTTTTCTTATAATCCAGTGTTCTTTCTGACAGTTATCATTACAGTGTCTTTGACGCCGCTAGTTATGCACGAAGCAGTACCAGCAACTATACCTTTTGGTTAGAATAAACACAGGTAATTGATGGTTCTCAAGTTTACATACCGTACTAATATTTTGTAGGCGGCGATATTGCGTCACATTGCGTGGGTTGTGTTATGCTCGTGAAGGATAATCTCACATGTATCTATCCAAGTCGACTCGACATCCACTTAAACTTCTCTCGAAAGGTTTACATGGTTGGTTCCTCGAATGTCTCTCTCATGGTGTAGCAGCACTAACCACAGTTTCCTGATGCTTTGAGTTCTCATTTTCGATTCGGGGAACTCGCCCGCGCCTGACTCATAGGTAGGTGTATGTCTCCTCACATTTGTATTTTCTTTACAGCCCACTCAAACAATATGGCAGCTGGTCACTGCGGATGATGTCACAGTGAACAATATAACTTAAGTTTTCGGACTCCATTGGCACGATTTCATGGTACGTCTATCCAGCCTTGTCAACTCATTCACGTTTGACCACTGTTACTATTCAGGAAACGAATGTCGCAAGCATTATACTACAGCTCACGTCGGTACGCCTGCTTTTATGTTTCGCGTTGGCTCATTCTTTGTCTAGTTCATTCGAAAGGTATGAGTCTAGCATCACATGTTCAGACGGTTCATGTATTACTGTATGTGAGTACAGAGTCCTTTCGGAGTCCGAGATTCCTAACGCTGTTATATAGAGCTCACGATCGGGTGCATGCACGTTCATGTATTGGTGGTCGTACAGTCGACTCGCCACCTGATTGTCCAGTGTGGCCTACTGAAAGCAACATTACATGTAAATTTCTGAAATCAAGGTGAAACTTACGTCTTGCCTGATTCTCACGTCTATGCATCCTGATTTCTAGGGCCTAGAAATATTATCCATCGGGTTAAAAGTACAGCCCAAGTAATTATATTCCAGCTAGGTAGAGCTTTGATTCGACACCAAGTAAGGCAACTCAGGCGACTAATGCCAAACCCACGTTCAACACTGAGTAGGCCAACTCAACATTCATGTCGAACCAGGTGCTATAATTGGACATTCAGATTCAGCCATTGCCTCCCGAACATCGTAAACTATGAGAACAAAACTGGACTACACAAAATTACAAATTCACAATTCACAACCAGGGACTTCTAACTATTCCAGGGACCTGATAGCTTTGTCAACCACTTCGAGAAGATCGTCATGAGTCAAACGGCCTGGATTGCTTGGTTTACTGATGCTCCATACAAGATCTTCCAACTCCCGGAACAGAGTGATGAGATATTCGCCCATAAAAGCCGCAATTATCTCGCTGATATCTTCATCTCTAGGGAATATCAGGGCAGCACATGCAGAGTTCCTTGCAGCGAGGATTTTCTTGGCATTAGTTTGGGCGAAGGCTCCGACGAATAATTTTTTTAATTCATTGCGCTGCACCTTGACTACTTCCGTCGCATCCTTGGAAAAGGCCTTGGTCTGGAGATTCCGCATGACACAGTAAGAGAGGACCCATATGAAAGATTCCAGGTCGTGCGTCGCTTCATATACGACGTTCCCCTTCGACGTTAATACCTCCCTGGCCATGAATTGAGCCGTTCCCTGTGAAACATTTTAATCTTTAGAACAACAGTAACGTAGAAATGACTTACGGTCGCGACTGCATCTCGTTTACCTGTCACCGTTGATTCGAAACTTGTGTGGGTGCGTGTGGTCACCTCCGTAGGGGTCGTGTACCCTCCGGTGCGACTTGGGATTGGTGGGTTGAAGTTGATCAGGTCAATCACCGCAGGCCTTTGAATAATCTGGTTTCTAATGCGAGCAAACTCTAAATCTGTGACGAAGCCACCATTTGGCACCTCAGTCAGTAGGACATTGCCTGCGCTGATGTCTCGGTGAAGGATGTCCATATCACACATTTCTTTGTGAGCTGAGAGATAGTGAGAGATGATATCCAACCACCGAATACGGAACTCTAACCTCGTATAGAGTCTCTGTATCCACACAGCAGATCGAATTCGGACTGATAATCCCACATCGGGCGCCCATTAGTACTAAGAACGAGCCGGTGAAGAACCGGTGTCGCATTTGAAAGAATCAGTAAGTCTTGATGAAGTTCGTTCCTGAGGTTTCGCACTGTAATGGGGAACCGAGAAAGAGGAAACAGGACGTCACCGCCAAATTCAAAACGAGCTAGCCCTTTGGGATATTGGTCTTCCTCGATCGCCCTGTAGATATCGGACTCGGGTGTCCTGCCACTGCTTCGCCAAGCTGTCTTCATGATCATCTTATTTCCTCGCAAGCGTGGGATCTGATCTTTGTCTAGAACGTACTCTTTGGTACACCAAACGTTGGTGCCACGACCCAAAAGCGAAAGAGACGACCAGATGGGAGGGCCAATAGTGCACAAGTCCCGCCCAGCACACGACACCAGGGCTGAAGGGTATATTTTCTGTCCAGTGAGCGCCTTGGTTTCCTCGTCGGTCAAAAGTTTAACCGTAGGATCAAGACCAATTTCATTGATCGTCAATTCGCAGGCAAGGCTGCGTACAACGCGAACGAGCGTCTCTGTGTCCTCGAACATATCGTAGTTGGGGGAAAATGTGATTCCGTCACGATCGAAAATGCCCACGCAAAACTCGGTTCCGAAGATCAGGATTCCGACGCAGAAGAGCATGAAAGGGCGGGCAGACATGAAAAGCCGCGCATAGTCGGCACATTGAGTCACGATTGGGAGTATCGTACCCCCGGTCGCCGGCTTCGGCCCCTGCTTCATCGTCGGCTTCACCTCGCCAAATGCGTCACGATGGTGCCAATTCTTTGAACCGGCTGCGTCTACACCTTCCAGAGAAATCGTGATATCGGGACTGGCGCTGGGAAAACCAAACATGTGCTGTTCATCAGCTTTCAGAATGTCACTTGTGTTCTTGAATTTACGAAGACCTATAGTCAGGTCAAATTGTACGATATGAGCGAATAGGCGCATCTGGTAGAGAATATTTAGAGGAAGAAAGAAAAAACCATCGAGATAGTCGCGCACCAAAGGAGCATACATCTTCTTTTCTTCAACACTTCCATGATTGCCGCTGCGACGGTCCTTTTCCTGGTTGTTGGCCTTATCGTCTTTCTCTTCCTGCTCCAACTTTTCAACCGATTTAAATGATGCCTTTGCCACTAATTCCTTCAGAAGCTTTATATCAACCGCATAATCAGTCTTCAAGGACTCCGCACACCGACTGACGAGACGGTCCTCGTGCGCACAAATGCGGAGCCGCCTAAAGACGTTCGGGTCATCGTAGACGATTTTCCCAGCGAGATCGGCCTTAATAGCCCCACGACTGGAATCGACATTGGACTCAACAATATGGGTGAGCACAGCAGTGGTCGAGTTACGAGGGGATTCGTCAACGGTGGCCATGGCGGAGGAGAGCGAATGACCGTTACACTACGAGTTAGTACAACGGATTTGATATTGTGATCACATGGTGTGACACAGTAGGATTTCGTATCTCGCACACTCGAGTTATCTTCTGAGTTTCTCTTCCGCGCGGCTTCAACTCAATGGACTCTTTTTCCATTTATTCGCAAAAAGAGGTCTGAACCGAAACCTTGTTCAATCGTGAAATTACAGAAGAGGGTGCAGTTGACGTGGGGCTGTCATTGCGAACTTAACCCAAAAGGTGAAATACATACATTCAATTACACCAACGATAACATCATAAAGATAAAGTAATGAAGCTGCAGATATCAAAGAGACAGAATGAAGTAACAAAGTGCGATGGGTAAACACCCTAGAAGGTAAAGATATGGTCAACGACCCCACCCATGCCCACCGCCTCTTCTCGTAGGCCCACGGTATTGTCTCTGTGGGTCCCAGTCCGACCTTTCTCGTTCGCGGTCTCGATCTCGATCCCTATCAGCCGAGGGTCCTCGCGGAATATAAGACGAGCCACCATGTCCGTTGGAAGTTGGATGCGGGGGCGAATGCGACTGGGATAGCCCACCGGTGGGTCTGTTTGACAATAGAGATTGACGAAGAGCGCGTGGGGCGCTCGGGGGTGGTGGTCTGTTTCCAGACTGACGAGGGGGAATTGTTGAGGAACGGTTCGGGTTGAATGACCTGGGTCCAGTCGGCAGTACTTGGGACTGCGGACTGATGCTTGCTTGTCGAGGTTGGAAGTTGAAATCTCGTTTATGAGGCAGTGTATATCGAAGCGGTGGGTGTGAGGCTTCGTCAATTTCGCCATCTTCCTCCTGGGCGACCCTGCTTGCAAAGGAGAACGCAGGGTCTGGGCTAATAGGAGATATCGATCGATCGAATCCGGAAACGCGTTGCAGTAGAGATGGCGGCGGGGTCGGGGATGCAACCCGATTTGGGATGAAATGTTCAATTAGCTCTTGCTTGGCCTTCCGAGGGTAGGCATTGAAATGGTTGGAAGTCGGCTGCGGACGAGGGGGAAGCAGTGGAGGTGGTTGAGGTGGCAGCGACAACGAGGTGGTAACAGGAGCCGGTGTCGAGGGTTGCGCGTGCCCATTTGGATTTGTGACAGGTATCACAGTTGCAGGAGGGGGTGTGGGTGCGTTGGGGGCTGGGAGAGATGGGTCACCTACGTGGTCGTTCGGAGTGGGTTTCACAGATAGAAGTTCGGCCGAGAGATCCAAAGTCGGTGGGTCTGGCGTTCTATACGATGTGGCCTGTACCGGATCAACTTCATCCTCTACGTCCTCTAAAGGACGTACGGCCACCTCCTCGCCCGCCCCCTCAGAGGTAGCTACCATCTCGCGGACTCTGACATGCGCATCTAAAGCCGTACCCGTAATGTCCTTCTCCGTCTCGCCTTCCTCGGAAACATCGACTTCTCCAAGGGCAGAGGTTGTACTCATAGGCGATGCCTGCATACTCATGGAGAGCTCCATTTCTTCGCGTTGCTTCTTCTTCCGTAATGCGAAATCCCGTAACGACATCTTGACCTTGGGCGGAGCAGCAGGTGATAACGCTCGCAAAGGCTGCGGTGAGAGGTCAGGCTCGAGATGTGATATTGCGGTTGCTCGGGCGTCTGTAATGTGCTCCGCGGTGGTCTGATGTCTGTCCTCATCAGAGTGGTCGGGCGATGATGGAAATGTCGGGGATATTGAGTCGACAATAATAGTAATATGTTCCTCGACATCGTCTGTAGCTAGAGGCACGGGCGAAATCTTTCGACTTAAAGGACTCATCGTCTTATGTCGATCCTCTGCTACAGGTGAAAGGACTGTGGACGCCGACAACTGTATCGAAACTGTTGGGGTAGCACTTGTACCAGTGGTCGGAGGTGGTGTTTCAGCAATGGGAGGTGGAGAAGTAGACCTGGGCGAAGGAGTGGAGGGCTCAGACGATTGGGGTGTGTAGTCGACCACATCATGTGGATCTAGCTCTTGCGAGTGAGGACGACGATTGGAGATAGCGATTGGGGACGCGGATCGCATCGGGGGCGTCGACGATACAGAGTCGGGGTCCAGATCTTGGGTCCTAGAGGGACTGCGCCAGGACTCATCGAGGTGCTCAGCCGCCCTCATTTCAATGTTTCTGTCGTCGTCCATTGCCGCTTGGTTTTCTGAGTTATCTCCAGCTTCTGTCTGGGTATCAACGAGGACTGGAGGCTCATTGGTTCGTTGTAGTTGCTCAATGAATGGCGAAGGAGCAATGTCAACCTCCATTGCCACAGAGGTCTGCGGAGTTGCTTCCAAGGGTGATATAGAAACATTCTCGGCTCTCTTCAGTGGACTCCAGCCCTCAGCCTCGTCTTCGATGACATCCTCCCTGACATCATCCTCCAGTTTATAACCATGAGTGGGAGGCAAAGTGGATAACAATGGATACTGGGGACCTGCAGTCGATGCGTCACTTGCGTTGATGTGGTTGCGGCTGTGTGAGATGATTGCTGGAGAAAGAAGCGAGAGATTGGCGAAAGAATTGAGGGGCGAAGTGTTCGAAAATGAGGCGGAATGTGCGGCGGGCGATAATGAAGATGGAGACGCCGGTGGCCCTTGCGAGGGTGGTAGAGGTGAGGTTTGCACCGGATTGGGAGAGGCTAGAGAACTCTTCGCCCTCGGGTGTGTAGAAGTGATAGTAGTGGGGTCCAAAGAGGCGGGCATAGGCGGAGGAGGCATAAGTTCGTCATCTAGCGGACGAATGAGCACCCA
>Ga0247742_10003175_pt1 | contig 10487 bp, 10 predicted proteins | sample UWRJL208509C2_FD_180944 | JGI IMG/M metagenome (GOLD analysis project Ga0247742, IMG submission 180944) | Plant litter microbial communities from Arlington Agricultural Research Station in Wisconsin, United States - UWRJ-L208-509C-2 | ecosystem: Environmental > Terrestrial > Plant litter >... | reverse complement strand
GCCACTAGAGCAGGTGTTGTATGAGCAATCACGGAATGAGTCGCGTCGAGCCTTTCGTCACTTACCGAACGAACATCTGCTGTGCGATAACACCTCTCCGATTCCGTGTCTCCCACAAAATAGCCAATCCACCAGCCACCGCGCCAGCAAATGCAGCGTGCCATCTCCTCGTTTGCTTCCGAATTAGTAGGAGTTGGGCATGCGTCGACAAAGACAGCCTGGCTTTCCGCTTATCGAGCGGAACTTCATGGTGAGCTTGAATACCAGTCGCTGCTAGATTAAAAGGCTCAGTCTCTTCGTCGGTGTCGTCTAATGCTGATTCAGACTGTGAAGACGTTATACGACGGGGTTTGATTGCGGGAATGAGGATCGGTAGGGCATTGATGAGGAATTTGTAAAGGGCGGTAAATGTTCCTGTGAAAACGAACGTTCGTAGAAAGATGAGACGCGGAACAGAACAACAGAAAATAGGCATGACGAACCAAGCATGGCACCAAATCTCCATGTGTCATGGCCGAATAAAGCGTGTCGGATTATCGAGAAGCGGTGCTCCCTGCAACCCCAAGTTTTTGATTGTCAGACATATGGAGGACGCGTAGGAAAGTTTCTTCTCACTTTCGGACGCGTGGGAGGCGTATTAGGGCCAAAATCAAGTTGACACACGCGCGGATATTGAACGCTAGTGTTGCTGATCCTGCGGAAATAAAGTAATCACGGTATATCAGCAATCGGACGTCGTCGGCAGGGCTTGATAGGTGGGCTACTCACGAAGTCCTCCAGCTAGGGCATGCTTTAGACACTGCTCGAGGGTGTCGAGCTCGACGACAGGCTGCCCTTTGTCCCTCCATATTAGGCTCCGTGCTTCCTTCAACCGTTCCTGGTGGTTAGCCATCGCGACCAGGTTCTCGAAAGAAGCCATTGCACGTCGTGGGGTGAAATGGATCCCATTGTATTCGTCCCAAGGTGTATGAGGATGGCTCGATGGTGAAACCGTGCCCGATGGAGCAGTGCTGGTGACGGTAGTGGCGTTCGTTGTTTCAGTCTTCGCAGATGAAGGTTCCTCATCAACCTCCTTCTCGCTCAACATCCTTCGCAGCCTGCTAACCTGTAAAGACAGGAAGATTGACCGACGTGTTAGTCGTGGTGGTCGTTGGACAAGGATGAAATGGAAAACTTGCTGGGGCAATGTGTAGCCGGAAAAGGGAACTCCGGCCAAATTCATGGGGTGCGACGAGATCTGTCATTTTAACCGCCGGCTATGATGCGTACCCGGTTCCGACAAACTGAATGTGCGACCCACCAACGATATCGCGGATGTTGCTGTGGATGGGCGTGCAGAAAGGGCACCAAATCTTAGGCCTTATGTATGACTTGCTTGTACACTCTTTTGGACCTGCCGGTCTGGCCTGGTCTAGCATAACCGTTTATAAGGGGAGTAGAAGTAGCCGGAATGCAGTGTGTTGATCTTCCACTACTAAGAAATCGGGGTTCGGGAGATCAGACTTCTCAACGCAATTCAATCCAAAGTTTCAGGAACAGAAACCGGTTATGTATTGACCGGACTAACATGAATGCTCATAGTAACTTGAATATGAGCCGATGAAATCTTCTAGAGTCAATCGGACCGACATCGGTAAGTGAACCGACCTGATTCAAAATCTAGATCTCATAGCAAGCGTAACGAATACCACGCCCACAGCTCGGTGTCCGGTTAAATATGATCAGGGGGATGTATGTACTTCTTGTGTTTGCTTGGACTGGATACCCGTCCCAGAACATTTTATTGTCACCGTTCTCTTGCAAGGCACTACGGGTCGGTAATGAATATGATAAGCGCACTTACTCAACTTAGAGTAGTTGTCAATAATAGACTTGGCTCTCGAATCTGACCTTATGATGCATTATAATACCGATCCTTGTGATTTACCGCCTGTGCCTGTTGTACTAACATTGGTATCTCCCTCTTCTAGACCCACCCAATAACATAATTACGCTCGAACAAGGAGTGTCTCCTTCCGATATTTCACACGGCCATGCTTCCTCAACCATTGGTTTTATATCATTCTCCCGTCTCATTTAACTCGTCTGAAAAGCACAGGACCTCCATATCCACCTCTGTGAATTGTTTTCCAAAAGATGATCCAGACCCGTGGGTTAGAACTATCGGTGATATTATTGAAAAGAAACTCACTACGGCGATTCACTGAAGCGCTGACAGAACTCCCACAACCCAGAGTGTCCCTCTGCACTTTCATCCAATCTTTCATTGATGTGATCCCAGGGTCTGTTGATGAAGACCAGTCGAAAGTCATCGTGACATATCCTTGATCGGACTGAGCCCAGTTGTCGAAGTTGGAAACCTCAGGGGCCAACAAGCACAGGTGATCGCATTGTGATAGTAAATTTCGCAACACTTTGAAGCTGACTATGCATTCAAGAATTAAGTGGGCTTTGGAAAAGATGACAAGACCTTCCAGTTTTCCCAGTCGTACGTTTTGCAACCAACAGAATGTTGGTGAAAGTTTCCAAATCCCAATGGATGACTGCGATCTCGAAGATGAGCCGCTCCAATTCAGGAGCAATAACGTCCATACTCGCGGTAAAAAATGAGCGACCCGAATACGAAGCAAGTATGTATATGTTTTGTTCATTTTTTGGCCATGAACAAACCAGATTTCTGAATTCCGTGCAGACCAGTGCGCACGGCGTGATCGTGACGCTGAAGCCCCTGAGAGCCTCCAGTTGGGCGCTTATTATGCTCGCACTGGCAAATGCGCCATTCCCTGATGAGGCATCCGGGCGGCGTAAAAATCAACTACCCCTTAGCATCCGCATATATTGCTTTGTATCTTGTGAAAATATCTGATTGAACTTCTGCAGGACATATGTCCTGTACAAATTCCGCCATATGATTATTGCCACATCGTTCTGGGATCCGACTTTTTCCAATAAAATAAAGTAACCAAATTATGCGCGCCAAAATGAAGGACGATCTCAGTATTATTTCTTCTCAATCTCTCAAGTACGTCCCGTCCCAAATCTCTTTGGTGTCGTACCATTCTCTCCCATTCTCGTTTAATTCTTCTGTCCAGTTCAGGGTCCTCGATATCCACCTTTGTGAGTTATCTTTCAAGAGCAAAACTAGGGTCCTGTGTTAGTACTGTCGACAGTTTTAACTCTTTTAGACAGAAACTCACGACGTCGAGCCTCACTGAAACGCTCTGAAAACTCCCAAAAACCATAACGTCCATACGCACTTTCTTTCCAGTCCTTGACTATCAGGTTCCGGCGGTACGAATTGATGAGAACAAGGCGAGAGTCATTGATAGTGTGGTACTCTTGACTCTGAGTCGATCGAGCCTCGCGCGAAAGGTCAAAAATGAACAAGCTTAGGAGGGGGCATTGTGATAGTAAGCGTTGCAGCACTGCGAGCTCAACTATGCAGTTGAAGGACAAATGAGTGAGCTTGGGGAGAGAGTTCACGATATTCCACATCTCGCCCTCTGAAAAGTCGATTACATCGAGGTGCGTGAGTTTAGAGAATGCTGGTACCAGGAGATCATTTGCTGACCAGTTCGACAAGTCAGCAGAGAAGCTCCGCAAGGGAAGGTGTTGAATGATTGGAAGGTGGGACTTATTGTTTTTTCCTATCCACAGTGCAAGGTCCTCGACATTGGGGCACAATTCCAACACGGATGCTCCATTGCCCTTTCCACCGCCCGTATCAATCAAGAGATGTTGGACGAAGATGCCAACATCGCAAGTTTTGGTGTGGCAATTGGGAAAATCTTGACGTTCTGCAAGATGCACTATTTCCCGGATTTCCCTTATAATCAAGACTCGATAGAGCGCAGGCCTGATCCTGATGAGAGTTCATGATGCCTGGCTGGTATGGTTATTGAAGCCACTGACCAGTCGTGAACACGTTTCGCAACCAATAAGATGTTGATGGCGTTTACTCTTTCGCAATTGATAGACGCGATTTCAAAGATGAGCCGCTCCAGTTCTGGAGGGAAAACAGGAGCGGGAATGACATCCATCTAATCTTGATCTACTTTGTGAGAGTCGAATGCAAGCAGGGACTTACGAAAGGGGTTCCAGGACCATAGCACAGCCCCTCGATTGGCTCTACAGTGACTCAGCAGTGCACACAGAAAATGTATTCAAAATTATCAGTGTGGAGCGGTCCTGGCACTCGGGTCGGGCCATAGCGTAAGGCGGGATTTAGAACAAAAGAAATGTTTGTGCAGACATTGTGCACGTGATTATAGCCCCTGAGGGTAGGCGCTTATTGTGCAAATGTGCCATTGCACCAGAAATTAGCGATACACTTGCATTGCTACAACTTGACTGTGATGTAATTCGTCGATTTTATAATTTACAAACGAAAGCCTTGTGATTCTTAGTCGTCTTGTATATCATTCCGAATGGAATTCTGACAATATCCGCCATAGACCATCTGGCATCTCAAATTTACGATTGAATTAGAATCTGCGACCCAAAAATTGAGATACTGTAGGTAACAGGGCTCGTTGGATTGAGGGAACCAAAAGCTTATATGTGGGCGGTCAAGAATATAGCTCCGAGTCCAGACTTCATATGAATCAGATCCTCTTCGCGTATAAAACAAAGTGTCACTCCCTATCGTTCTCTCAAGTACATCCCATCCCAAATCTTTTTACTGTCGTACCATTCTCTCCCGTTCTCGTTTAACTCCTTTGTCCAGTCCAGATTTCTCGATATCCATTGTTGTGAGTTATCTTTCAACAGTAGAACTAGAGTCATACGTCAGTGCTGTCTACAGTCTGCACTTTTTAGACAAAAACTCACGACGTCGAGCTTCAACGAAACGCTCTGAGAAATCCCAAAGACCAAAACGTCCATGTGCATTTTCCACCCAGTCCCCCATCACCTGATTCATTTGGTCGTAACAATTGATGAGGACAAGACGAGGGTCATCAATCGTGATGTATCCTTGACTTGATTTGGCCCAGGTGTCATCGGTGCCGTAAAGCTCAAGCATTATCAAAAAGCATAGGTGAGGACATTGTGATAGTAAGTATCGTAGCACTGGGAGCCCGACTATGCAGTTGAGGGACAAGTGAGTAAGCTTGGGGAGAGAGGTCACGATATTCCATCTCTCGCAGTCGTCGCCCTCTGTCAACTCAATCACGTCGAGGTGCGTGAGGTTGGAGAATGCTGGCCCTTGGAGATCATTTGCTGACCAGTCCGACAAGTCGGCAGAAAAGCACCGCAAGGGAAGGCGTTTAATGAGGGAAAGATGAGACCTGTTCTGCTTTCCCACCCACAGAGCGAGGTCCTCGACTTCGGGGCATAATTCCAATACAGACATTCCAGAGCCCTCGTTGTCTGAGTTGATCAAGAGATACCGAATGAAAATACCGACATCGCGGGTTTTGGCGTGGCAATAACGAAAGTCTTCGCGCTCCGCAATGTCATCACCTTCCGAAGCTGTCGTTATCTTCAGGACTCGATAAAGTGTAGGCCTAATCCTAATAGGAGTTCATGAACCTTGGCTGGTAGGATTATCGAGGTCACTGACCAATCGTGAACACGTTTTGCAACCAATAAGATGTTGATGACATCTACTCTTCCACAATTGATAGACGCGATCTCAAAGATGAGCCGCTCCAGTTCTGGAGGGAAAACAGGAGCTAAGATGTCATCCATCTACTCTTGTCGAATGGGCGTTCTGGGAAACGAAAGAACCGGATCAGCCTCTACAGCACAGCCTCTCGCTTGTTCATTTACGCCATGTATAGATTTCGAGGAGCAAACATGTGGTGAACGTGAGGCGTCGAAACTTGAATATTTGAATCACAAAACAGATAAGGCGAAATCTGAAACGGGGCATTAGAAAAATAATTATTCAACGAACACCATGTATTCGCACTGTCACATTATTATCATCGGAACCCTCCAGGACGCATTGTTTGTGACCGTTGGACGCGTTGAATAGGCGTGGGAACAATGTCGATAATGCACGGTCCTGCACCTCGAGGCGAGCTGCCAGTTTGCCCTTTAACAGCACCCTTGGGCTGCAGATCGTCTTTTCCCTATTTCCTTACGACACTCATACTCGATCTCATACTCTAGAGATATCTATCATGGTATTCGGTTTCTTTACCCGAAAGGCACCTGAGCCTACAATCATTGTTGAAGCTGGTCCTTCAACGACCACACAGTTCCAATTCCCGAAGCAACAACATACACCGGCGCCGTCTATCGATTCTTCGTCTTCACAGCACCAGCAGCTGCTCCCGGTGCCCAAGGTTGCGCACCAGCTGTCTCCAGAAGCGTCGGAGCCTGCTATAACTCCTTCTCCACCACCAGAGGAGCTTATCACAGACCCAAGTGCATTGCACGCCCTCATCGCGTCGGTCCCAGCGCAGACTCTACATGCGTACACACTAGCGCACCTCGCTTCAAGCCAGGCTTCATCCTCCTCCTACCCCCTTACACACCCAACCTCAGGTCTAATTTTGCCTACACCTCCACCTCCACCCTCTCCACGAACAATCAAGACCCTGACGGCTTTTTTCTCTTCTTTGACAGCTCCTCCAAAACTTCACTGTGTACGATGCCATAAACACTACTTTGAGTTGGAGAACTCGGATAGGTCCTGCCTAGTACCGCACGATGACGACAGTGCTATTGTTGAAAGGGTCCGAACCGGTCTGGGGACGGAATATGAGACACTATGGGGCTGCTGTGGGAGGACAGTCGAAGGCGATGGAGATATGGGCCCTCCAGATGGCTGGTGCTATGAGGGCAGACACACGGTGAGCTTTGTTCCTACTTTGCTACTATCCTCTGCTACTCTCGCGACTTTGCATTGCACCACGACGTGCAACCGTGCTAAGATTGTGTCGTACGGTGACATGCATGTTGGTCCCTATAAGCAGCAGAACACGAGGGTTTCCGATTCATTCATTCATTCATCCGTTTAAATGAACCATATGCTGATATTCCTTTATGACATAGGCCGACCCCAAACGCGCTCGCTTCCGCGCCGATTCAACTCCTTCCGACGACAAGCTCTCCTCTTGTGCTACACTCCGATGCCATGATCCTCCGATGCCCTCACGGGCCTCACGCTCCAGAAAACGCGCTAGAGGGTCCGATGCAGTGGATAACGATGCAGAAGAAGGTTCCGTCGCGTCTTCCAGTTCACGGCCGATTCGTGGGCGGGGAAGTGCTGCAAAAGGACACAAGAAGAGCGTCTCTATTTCGAGTGCTACACGCACGATGAAAGGCAAAGGACGTGCCGACGATACGGATGTAGAGCTATCAGGTGCTTCAGGACGCGATGATGACGAAGACGCGAAGCCACGTCCGACCAAACGCGTTCGGTCGCGTAAGACCTCCACTATCGCCATTATACCTCGCAAGGAGGAAGAGGAAGAGAGCGGCCCAGAGAATGACGCAGACGCAATGGACGTAGATTCCCCACCTTCACCACCCAAATCACCTCCAATCCGCCGTGTTGCATCTAAACCACGTTCAAAACCTGCTCCAAAACCTGCCACCGCCACCACACCATCCTCTCCACCTCGATCCCAGAAACCACGCTCAGCGGGAAGCGCAACATCAACGCGACCTGTGCAGAAGAGTCCCCTTTCCGCCTCTTTCACTGCTGCCACCCCGCCTCCCATGCCCAAGCCAAGGACCGCCACGGACTCCCCAACACGCAATAGCTCACCGAGACGTAGCCCACGCAAGGTGGAGGTGGAGATACAGCCGATTGTCAATGAGAAACCGTTGACGAGGAAGGGCAGTGCAGCTAGTTTGCGTGCAGTTGGGAAGAAGGGGAGTGTGGAGAATCTCAGCTTGAGGAAGCAGGCGACGACGAAGCCGAAAACCACGGTCAGACAGCATATGAAGACCAGGGCGTTGGGTGAGGTCGTGGATACGAGCGTGGAAGGGGAGCGCGATCTTTAAGCGGTCTTGACTGTCTTCGTCCACTTCCCTTCCATGATCTGAATTTTTTTTCTATTTATAATATCTATATTTGCTGTTTCGCTCCTCGAATACGAGCGACTCAAACCCACACTCTCCTTATTTCCTATCGCTGCTTTCTATATTGCTTTCTGTCGACACGACTATACACTCCTTACTTTATCTCTCAGATTCTCTTGCTTTATCTCTTTATCTCTGATTGGGTCGACCTCCCAGGTTGTGTAGTGTACCTCCGTATTCTGTAATGTACCTGACAATAATTGCCTGTATGCGCGCCTACAAGATTGCGAGAACTCCGAACTAATATACACGTGTACAAGAAACCATCCAATCTCAGTCCTACTCCTGTGTCTTCTTTTTCTTGTCTTCCACAACCTCCACATTCTCCTTCGGCACACCTTTCAATACCCCCTCCTCCCTCTCCAACATATCCACCACCTCATCCGCCACATCCCCTTGCACGACGATCTCCTCCAACCCCTGTGCATTCTTGCTCACACTCGCGCCCGTAGCAAACTTGCCGGCCATCTGCTTTGCAGCCTTCTTCAGATCGATGCCAAACGCTTCGAGCCCGTGGATGGCGGTAACGTGTTTCCGCTTTGTGCGTTCGATGCGTCGGATGGTTATGGGTGAGGAGAGTTTCTTTTGGAGGGCGGCGGCGGCTTTGGAGGATGCTTTGGCTTCCTTTTTGGCCGAGTCTTTCTCGAGGGCTGTTTGGGCTGCGATGGAGAGTGTGCCGATTTTGGTTCGGAGGGCCTCTGGATGGCGTTGGGTGAGCAAGGATCCGAAATTGCGAGTGGATGTGGCGCAATGCAGAACGTACCGTCAGAATAAAACCTGTCGTAGAGCTCCTCATTCTCGTCTTTCAACCATTCTTTACATTTGGTGATGCTCGAGCCAAATTCGCAGTATTCGAGTGGGAATGTGCACACTACAGGGTTTTAGAATAAAGGTGTGTTAATATTTGTATGCATCGTCCATCTCTAGCATTGGATTTTCATAGCATTGGATTCGCCTTATCGTGAATCAAGCCAACCACTCGCAAAGAACATTCCCGCCTCACAGCAGAGCTCAATTAAGGTTGAAGCGTACCTTGACAATAAAATACCTCGATAGGCGCAACAGGTTCCTTCGCCGGCTCTGCTGGTGCAGCCGCTGCTGATGATCCAGCCTCGCCTTCCGCTGGTGCTGCAGATCGTGGAGGCGATTGTGCACGTTTCTTGGGCATTATTTAAAGTAAAAGTATGAAGATCGACGAAGGTAGATTGGAAGGAGCAAGCTTCATGGGTGATAAGATCGTGAGTGGGCCGATCGGCCCGATCGGGTGACTGAAGTGAAGCCCAACTTCGTCTTCAATGAGTCTACCATTTGGAAACTTCGCCCGCTGTTACGTTCGGTTGGCCTTTCGACTCTGTTCATGTGAAATTTCTCATCTACTACGCCCACCTCTAGCTGGCAAACACATACTTCTGGTCGTTGGCTCTATAAAGAAATAAGTGAGTTAAGTATACTTAGTTCCACCCAAGGCGGCCTCTCAGTCATACTTCAGATAGGCAACTTGGGTTCAAATCCTTTGCTCTGGAGATGTCGCAATCTCGACGCTCGACGGGAAAAGGCTCCATTTGAATTCGGTAATGGCCGCAGAGCTGCCAAAACCCATTGTGCCGAATGTCCAACGGACGACAGCTGTGAGGACTATGCGTCGAAGTGTGACTCGTTAAAGAAAAGGTTTAGAACTAGACCCACAACGCATCGCACTGTCATGGGCAGTTGACCCCAATTCGGAGAGGACCATGTAGGTTGTTTCTGCTTTTGTCGCATCCATCCATTGACTTTCCATGGGTAATCATTCCAGGGTGTAATCTGGAGACAATGATTCGGAGCACTACTAGTTTGCATCTCCAGCCTCAGCGGCGTAGCATGAAAATTTTTGTGCACCCGTGCACTCTCACGGACATCCTCCGACACCCCGCAGCTCACGCCACAGGCACTAAACCAGAGGGTGGACGGTGATGTACAAGGTGGCATTGACGGGCAAGTCATGGCCTACCCGTTCTTTGCCTAAATAGCCATGCCTGACGCATTCGTCTACGATGCCATCATTATACAAGCTGACAAGCCTCTCAGAGAAGCCGCCATTCCCAGACGACTTTGGCGAGTCATCTCCTAATATACAGGATATGTTCCGCGTACACTACCGGCTTTCGGCTCGCTGTCAGAGCTACAAACACCAGTGGCTTGGTTCGCGGGGCTAGGGATATTTACCCCACGCGGGTAGGCACTACTAGTGAATGTGGTTGTTCGTATCGTCGCTGATGGACCGTGCGAGCCAGGTGGGCTATTATTATTGCTGCACCTGAAAGAGGTTATGTAGCTTTCTGGGAACGATCACAGGTCGACTCGTATGAAACACGACGTTCCAATATGCAACGATTTATTGGTCTGCCCTAGCTATTGACAGACACACTGACCAATAATCATCGACATCTCGACCTCAACTGTTCCGA